>Ga0326727_10011875_pt1 | contig 20067 bp, 16 predicted proteins | sample MB2enrmetagenome_FD_207643 | JGI IMG/M metagenome (GOLD analysis project Ga0326727, IMG submission 207643) | Lab enriched peat soil microbial communities from McLean, Ithaca, NY, United States - MB29MY | ecosystem: Environmental > Terrestrial > Soil > Wetlands > Peat | place: USA: New York...
TACCGACATTTCTAAAAATATGCTTTTATCCGATGACAGCGCTTTAACGTCTAAAGTTTGCTGTGATATGACTATGCTGCCGTTTAAATCAAAATTTGATATTATTTACTGCTGTTTTGACAGCGTAAATTATTTAACAAGCCGTAAAAAATTATCGGCAATGTTTAAACAGGTATCCGGGCTATTAAGCGATAAAGGAATTTTTACTTTTGATGCCAGCCTGGAAAAGAACAGCCTACTTTGCGCAAAAGTGCCGGAGCGGAAAGGAAGTTATAAAGGAATAAAATTCACCCAAAAAAGTGAATATGATATAAAAACTAAAATTCATAAAAATACTTTTTTAATCAGGCTTAAGCCGGGTGAAATATTCAGTGAAGTGCACAATCAAAAAATATATTCTTTTGAAACATACTTTGAACTCCTTGAACTTTCAGGGTTATGGGTTAAGAATTGCTATGAAACTTTTTCGTACAAAGAGGGAAGCGCTTCATCGCAAAGGGTTCAATTCATCACAAAAAAGGTAAATTAAAATGTTGACATTTAAAAATGTTGCCTTCAGTTTTCAGAACCAGCCGGTATTTGCAGATTTAAATTTAAATATTGAAAACGGCGAGTTTAGTTTTTTAATCGGGAAAAGCGGTTGCGGTAAAAGTACGCTTATCCGGTTAGTATATATGAATTTCATGCCTGATGCGGGGGAAGTGATTGCGGCGGGTTACAGTTCAAGAACAATTAAAAAAAGAGAACTGCCGTATCTCCGCAGACGGCTTGGGATTATTTTCCAGGATTTTAAACTTCTTCATAATAGAAACATCTATGACAATTTGGCATTTGTACTCGGGGCAACCGGCGTATCAAAAAAGGAAATAAAAATAAAAGTGAACGATGCTCTTACGGATGTAGACCTTTTTCACAGGCGGTTTAGCATGCCGGATGAATTATCCGGCGGTGAAAAACAGCGGGTAGCCATTGCAAGAGCGGTCATCAATGATCCCGTTCTGATTCTTGCCGACGAACCGACCGGTAATCTTGATCCGGAAACTGCGGGCGAAATAATAGAGATTTTAAAGAAAATAAACTCTAAAGGCACAACAGTACTTGTTGCTACCCATAATTACGAAATTGTAAAAAAGAATCCGGCAAATATTTATAAGCTGGAAGACGGTAAGTCTACGGTTGCCTCTGCAATATAGAAATAAAAATAATTTTTATTTACCGGAATCAAGCCTGGATAGAATATCATTAGTTATATTCTCTACTTCACCTGAACCGTTAATATAAATAACTTTTTTTCTGCCTTCATAATAATCAAGAACAGGTTTAGTCTTACTTTTATAAATTTCCATCCTGTGCCTTATTACTTTTTCAGAATCATCATCCCGCTGGTAAAAGCTGTTTTCCGCATTGCATACGGGGCAGTTAGCCTTATCTTTAATATCATTAAAATTAAAAAGGTTACCGCATTGTTTGCATACTCTCCGCTGCGTTAGGCGTTTAACCAATTCTTCTTCGTCGGCAGTTATGGCAAGTAAGCGTACATCTTTAATATTTAATTCTTCCAGCATTGCATCCAAAGCAATAGCCTGCGCGGTAGAGCGGGGGAAACCGTCAAGGATAAATCCGTTCTTACATTCAGGCTGTTGTAATGTATCTTTTATCAGGGCGATCATTATATCATCTGAAACCAATTCACCGCGATTTAAAACGTTTTGGGCTTTTATACCCATGGGCGTCTGGTCCTTAACCGCTTTCCTTAAAATATCGCCGGTGGAAATATGAGCTATATTAAATTTTGAAGATAGAATTTTAGCTTGAGTCCCTTTTCCAACCCCCGGAGAGCCGAATAATATTATACGCATTAATCTCTCGTAATTTATTGTCTGATGTATTAATTATAAAAAATATCTGCAAATATAAAAATAATAAAGGAGTAATTCTTATTAATTCGATAAGTAAATTTTAAAATTATTATTTCCGGTGAGCAGTTGCCTCAATATAAGTTGAAAAATTAAGGGGAGTGTCTGGCTGTGCAATTTCAAATTTTAGATTTAGTTTCTGATTATTGACTTTTATATATGTCAGCCTGTAAACAGGTTCATGAGCCTGGGGAATGCTTTCAAAAATAATTGAGTTTTGATCATCTGAAAATTTAACCGAATAATTAATTACATGGCCTTCATTATCAAAATACATAGCTTCTGTTGAGTAGGATGGCCCTTTATAAATTATCATTAAATCGTTATGTGTGTAAGCAGGATTACCTCCTGCAGGCGGATAAATAGCAGAATTTTTTCTTATTAATATTCTTTTCTGTAAATCAAAATCAAAAGAAAAACTCCCGGTTCCCTGTCCGGGTTTACCGCCGCCTTCGGCAACCCATTCGCCGATAATAAAATGCCATCGTTTCCAATCAATATCTTTTTTAAGCGCCTGTGCAAAATCAAGGGATGAAGTAAAAATAAGTAATACGGGAAGGAAGAATAGCATACGTTTTCTAAGCATAGTAGTTCTCCTTTTATTTTCCACATTTCCGGAAATATTTGCGTTATATAAGAAAGTCTGTATTGTATTTGCGAAGTTACATAAAAAGAAAGTTCAACAAAAGAAAAATTTAATGATAATATCAATAAAATTCTTAATAACTGGGTAACTTCAATTAGTAAGCTTATTGGTTGGTCTTTTCTTTTTTGAGAAGAAGTCCCTCAGTAAATTTTCACTTTCAGTTGAGTAAATACCCGAATATATATTGATTTTATGGTTATACTTACCTTCGCTTGCAAGATTGTATAAAGAACCGCAGGCGCCGAATTTAGGATCGAAAGCCGCAAAGTAAATGTTATTTATTCTTGATGAAAGGAGAGCTCCCGTACACATTATGCATGGTTCAAGAGTAACATAAATATCGCATTCGTTCAAATGCCAGTTGCTTATGTGGTTGGAAGCTGCGGTTACGGCGATCATTTCAGCATGAGCAGTGGCATCTTTTAGCTTTTCAACCTGGTTATAGCCTCTACCGATAATTCTGTTTTGAAGAACCACGACAGCCCCTACAGGCACTTCATCCTCAAGCATGGCTTTTTCAGCTTCCTGAAGAGCGGCAAACATAAATTTATATGAATCTTCTGAAAAAAGCATAATTAGTTAATTAGTACGCCCAGAAGGATTTGAACCCTCAACCCTCAGATCCGAAGTCTGATGCTCTATCCAGTTGAGCTATGGGCGCATGTTAAGTTATAATTATCACAATAATAAAATAATTTAAATTAAAAATAACAATAAAATGTTAATTTTACCTAAAATTAATTCCGGAGGAAGAAATGAAACGAATAGTTGTGACTATTTTTATAATTATTGCAGCGGCATCATTCAGCTATTGCCGGCCGCATACCAATGAGAATGCAGGGAAAATTGGATCAAATTCAGTTTACAAAATTCAGGACGGTTACGTGGATGCCAACGGAACTCTAATTTATTATGAAGAATTCGGCAAAGGCAAGCCGCTTCTAATTCTTCACGGCGGGCCGGGCGCTTCACACGATTATTTTCTTCCTTACCTTATCCCTCTCGCAAGGCATAACAGGCTGATTTTTATAGATGAAAGCGGCTCAGGTAAATCTGAAAAATTAGAAGATGTTACAAAATATACCATAGAAAATATGGTAGAAGAAGTTGAAGCGGTTAGAAAAGCGCTTGGACTTGGAAAAATAGCGCTAATGGGACATTCATGCGGCGGTGTATTAGCCCAGGCTTATGCACTTAAATATCAAAAAAATTTAACGCACTTAATTTTGTGCAGCACTTTTCCCAGTACTAAGCAAATGAACGAAGTCTTTGTAAAGATGAAGGAGAAAATGCCCGCTGAACTCAGAGACCGGATCGATAAACTTGAAAAGGAAGGATTATACGGCCACGGCAAGGAATATGAAAAAAACCGTTACACAAACGATTATATGATCGCCGCCTGGGGAGAAGGTTATTTCCCCTATCTTTATCAACGTAATCCCGATCCCAATTATGACCCTGTTGCAAATGGAATTATGTCATGGGATTTGTATAAAGAGATGTGGGGGTCTGATGGTGAATTTATAATAGACGGAAATTTAAAATCAGTGGAATATGTTGACAAGCTTCCAACAATAAAAGTAAAAACTCTGATTACTTGCGGAGACCATGATGAATGTGACCCTTCGCTTGCTAAAGAAATGAATAAAAAAATTGCCGGTTCTAAACTTGTTATATTTCCCCAAAGCGGCCACATGACATTCGTGGATCAGCCGGATCTTTTTATTAAAACTATAAATGACTTTTTAAATTGAAATAAAACGATAAACTAAATAATCATAAATGGATAAAAATTTTACTGCCTCACAAGTATCTGCCTTTCGTTTAAAGCGGCATAATTTGAGCGAAAAAGGAGAGGAGAACCTTATCCAAATTGCCGGGAATGTATGCGGAATTCAAGCCCAGGTTTTGAACTCTGCCTATACGGCATTCCGGGCAAGAATGAATAATATTTCAAAAGACGAAATTTCCTCTGCTTTATACATAAAGCGTACCCTCGCCCGTACAATGGTTATGAGGCAGACGGTACACATAATACCATCATTTGATTTTTATGTTTATATAAATGCGGTTAAAAATAGGAATATGGATGGAATGCTGAGAATAATGTCCACATTTGGAATTAAATATAAAGATGTGGAGAAATTAAATCTGGTTATTCTTGACGCACTTGCGGATGGCCCGCTTACCAAAGGTGAACTTTCAAAAGCAATAATTTTATCTGCAAAAAAGAATATGCAGGATTGGATGGGACGGGTCGGGAATCCGTTTAAATCAGCTATTTTTGAAGGGTTAGTATGTTATGCTCAGAATAAAGGGAGTGAAGCTATATTTGTACGTGTAGACCAATGGCTCCCAAATTTAAAACAAATTTCAGACGAGAAAGCTAAACAATCTTTATTTTTAAACTATTTTAAATCCTATGGCCCCGCAGCTTTGGTTGATTTTTCAAAATGGTCGGGAAACCTGGCCACGGAATCTGAAAGTATTATGCGATCTGTAAGGGATGGATTTCATGAAGTAAACTATGATGGTAAGAAGGGATTTATTCTTAAAGAAGATTTAAATGAACTTGCTTCTGTAAAATTACCAAAGAATACGCTTCAGTTACTACCAAGCTTTGATTCATTTCTATTGGGGCATGCCAGGAAAGATCATCTTTTAGATCTAAAACACTATAAAAAGGTTTACAAAAACCAATGGTGGATATCGCCCGTAGTATTACTTGACGGGCAGATAATCGGCATTTGGTCCCATAAGAAGAAAAGTAAAAGTTATTTAATTGAGATTGAGCTGTTTGATAGATATACAAAATCAATTATAAATAAAATAGAAAAGGAAATAGAGAGACTGGAAAGATTTTGGGAATTGCCATGTGAAATTAAATTTAACATATGAATTTTGATAATCATAGTTTGTAATTTATATTTTCAACTAACTATTATAAAAAATAAAGGGAAATAAATGAGTAAGGAAGAAATTGCACAAAATATATTTAAAAATGGTTTTAATTGTGCACAAGCCGTTCTAACAACTTATTGCAGCAAATATAACCTGGATGAGAATATAGCGAAAAAGTTATCCTGCGGTTTTGGCGCCGGGTGTGCCCGCCGGTCTTTGACATGCGGCGCTGTGTCGGGCGCTTATATGGTTATAGGCTTAAAATATGGTAAAGTAAAACAGGAAGATGAAGGTGCGCGGGATTTAACTTACAAGAAGATTAATGATTTTTCAGATTATTTTATATCGATTAATAATAGTATTAATTGTAAAGAATTACTCGGTATTGATTTAGCAACCACTGAAGGTCAAACATTTTTCAATGAAAACGACTTATTGAATCAAAAGTGTACAAATTACGTCAAAGATGCATGCATTATTTTAGACAAAATGGAATTATAAATCAGGGAACCCCGCTTTCCGAGACGACAAAAATTCATGTGGAAGCGGCGGTTTCACAATTACTGATTTAATTATGAATTACTTTGTGACAGCCTCCGGGAGATCATTTTTTATTGCATTTAATTTACCGGCATATTGTTTAAATATCTCAATAGTAGAAGTATCGGAATAGTAGATTGAGTTAAAATTATCTACTCCTTTCAAGGGATTGCCGAAGCCCCATTTATAGTTAAAGATATTGGGGCTTCCTTCTCCGCCCCAAATCCAGAAGTTAGCCCCGGCAATAGGTGAGCCGCTCAATGCGCTGTCCACTACAAGGCTCAGGATTTTTTTAAAGAATTTATCCTTAACGGTTGTAGGGCTGCCGAAGTTAATCAATCCACTGTCTCTCGGTAAACCGAATTCTTCCATAACAACCGGTTTACCAAGTTCGCGTGCAAGTTGTATATGACTATCTATATAAGAAATAGATTTAATTTTTGCAGCCGGGTATGTCGAATCAACATTATTTGGCTTATACCATCCCCAGTCGTACGGCCATAGGTGGAATGTAAGATAGTCGATGTATTTACTTGAGTGTGCGGTTTTATATACTTCGGCTGAGTCTAAACTGCCGGCAAGGCCTTCGCTGCCGGAAGATACTAAATGATTGGGGTCTAGTTTATGAATAAATCTTGCAGAAACATCTATCCATCTATAATATTCATCCAGCCATTTCGCGCCTTCTTTTCCACTGCCCGGCCTCGGTTCGTTTGATAGCTGCCAGGCCATTATTGCGGGATCTTCATAATAATAATACCCGCTGTATTTATTTTTTCTGTTTATTAATGAATACAAATAATGGAAATAAATTTCTTTTGCATTTTCATTGCGGTAAAATGAATTGGAATAATCCATAAAATTATCATTGTTTTTACCCGGATAGGGAGGAGTAAAACCGCTGCTGTCAACCGACCAATCATTAAACTGTGACATTCCACCGGACCATTCCCAATTATTATTTAAAAATATTACAGCCTTCATACCTCTTTTTTGCATTTCAGATAAAAGAAAATCGAGGCCTTCAAGTAAATTTTCATTATACTCGTACGGTTTAGCCTGGATTGCGGGTGTAAGCATATTTTTAATGTAAGATGACTGTGAAGCCCCAAGAATTCTTAAATTAGTAATACCCATTGATTTGAGATGATTGAGTTCAAGTATTAACCTTGCCCTGTCGCCAAGTTCGCCGGAAGCGCCAAGATAAGTTGCATACCAGAAATTTGCCCCAAGAAAATAATAGGTTTTTCCATCCAGGACAAAATGTGTGCCGATTACTTTTACAAAATCTTTTTCTTTATTAACAAAGAATGAAGTGCACGATTCGAATGTTAAGGTTAAAATCGAAATAATTAAAAATGAAGCGTAACTTAATTTCATATATTAAAACCCTGCTATCAATATGCGTTTTTAAATAAAATATTTTCTTAAATATTAAACCTTAAAATAATACTCAGAAAATAAATCTAAGAATGTTTTGTAGTATTTTATAATTTACTTAATGTAGTATTTTATAATAGATTTACTCTATACTTTTGAACCAGTTAGGAAAAATATTTTCTTAAATTATTAACACCGCTATTAATCGCGGTGTTAATGATAAAAATCCAAACATATTCAACCGTTTTAACGGTTTACCCTCCTTGAAAAATTACAGATTAAAATAAAATATTGAATAATTATAAATTAATATTGAATTTTCATACTGCCTGTAAAGGACGGGTTTATTTTAAGTATCATTTGCATTACATGAGTTAGTATAGATTATCATATTTCAAAGCAAAACGTCCGAATTTTATACAATATTCAAGTGCGCTGCAATCATAAACAAGTCTTGAAAGATTTATATATTTAAAAAACAATTTTTGAAATATTAAATGCAGACTGAAAATAGATACGAAAAATTAATTAATTATCTTACTGATTATATTTATACTGTAACAATTAAAGACGGCGTTGCTGTTGAAACCTACCACGGCCCCGGCTGCGTCTCAGTAACTGGATATACTTCAGATGATTACAAAAAAGATCCCGAGCTGTGGTACAGGATGGTACATAACCTGGACAGGGAGAATGTTCTTAATCAAGCCCAACTAGCGCTTGCAGGTGAAGAAGTCGATGCTCTGGAGCACCGGATCATTCACCGCGACGGCTCAATACGATGGGTAAGGAATAAAATTGTTGTAACAAAAGACTACTCAGGTAATCCTGTCACTTATGACGGCCTTATAAATGATATTACATTGCTTAAGAAAGCTGCTGCGGCTGCAGCAATAAGGGACAAGCAATTAAAACAAGCAGATAAAATGGCATCGCTTGGAATATTGGTTGCCGGCATTGCTCATGAGATAAATAACCCGAACAATTTTATTCTATTGAACGTACAATTGTTTCTAAAAGTTTGGAAAGATATTCTGCCGATTCTTGATGAGTATTACAATAATAACGGCGATTTTAGTGTTGCCGGAATGCTTTATAGCTCGTCAAAAGAAAAGATAGGGCAATCCATTGACGGTATCTTAAAAGGATCGGAAAGAATTAAAGTTATAACAGGGAACCTTACGGAATATGCGAGGATGGATAGTGGAAAACTTAATGAAATGGTTGATGTAAATAAGGCTGTTGATATGGCCGTACTGATTACCAATAATTTAATAAAAAAGTCAACAAATAATTTTAAAGTTGAATACGCCAAAAATCTGCCGCTTGTTAAAGGTAATTTACAACAGATTGAACAGGTAGTAATTAATCTAATTACTAATGCCTGCCAGTCTTTGAAAGATATTTCTGGCGATATTAAGGTTACAACTTATTACAATGCCGAAAGAAACAAAGTCCGGATTAAAGTTGAAGACAGGGGAATAGGTATATCCGAAAACGACCTTAAACATATCATGGACCCTTTCTTCACTACTAAAAGAGATTTGGGTGGGACGGGGCTTGGGCTTTCGGTCTCTTACAATATTGTTAAAAGTCACGGGGGGAGCCTTACCCTGAAAAGCGCTCCCGGCAAAGGTACTATGGCAAGAGTTTCATTCCCCGGAATAATTGAATATGAATTAGCAGAAGGAAAATAATGAGTAAGAAAATAATACCGTCTGATCCAATTCTTTTTGTAGATGATGAAGAACATTTTCTATTAAGCGCAGAACTTACCATGTCTTCCGGTGGGATCAATAATATTGAAACCTGCCGGGACAGCCAGGTAGTAATGAATATGCTTTCTAAAAAAGATTACTCGCTTGTTGTGCTTGATATTAATATGCCCTATCTCTCAGGACTGGATTTGTTACCGGCGATAGTTAATAAATATCCTGAAATTCCCGTTATCGTGCTTACTGCAGTAAATGATGTTGACAGCGCTGTTTTTTGTATGAAAGAAGGCGCTTTTGATTATTTGGTAAAACCCGTTAGCGATACAAGGCTTGTATCATCCATTAAACGCGGATTGGAGATCTCTGAAATAAAAAATGAAAATGAGATGCTTAAACAGTCGCTTCTTCGCCAGAAGCTTGAATACCCGGAAGCTTTCAAAGAAATTGTAACACGCAGTAATGCAATGGAGGCCATCTTCAAATACATTGAAGCTATAGGAAAAACAAATTTACCTGTACTTGTTACGGGAGAAACGGGAGTGGGGAAAGAGCTGTTTGCTAAAGCAATTCATAATGTAAGCGGCAGAAAAGGAGAACTTGTTTCTGTTAATGTTGCAGGTGTTGATGATAATTTCTTTTCCGATACTTTATTCGGTCACAAGAAAGGGGCTTTCAGCGGCGCCGATAGCGAAAGAAAAGGCCTTATTGAAAAAGCAGATGACGGTACTTTGTTTCTTGATGAAATAGGGGACTTAAGCACTGAATCACAGGTGAAATTATTAAGGCTTTTACAGGACGGGCATTATTATCCATTAGGATCAGACATAGCCAAACTTTCGGACGCAAGAATAATTGTTGCCACACACCGGGATATAAAATCAATGCAGGCAAAGAGTACATTCAGACAGGATTTATATTACAGGCTGAAATCACATCATATAATTATTCCTCCATTAAGAGAAAGAAATATTGATCTCCCGTATTTAATAGACCATCTTATCTCCAAGGCCTCGGAAAAATTAGGTAAGAAAAGGCCCACAGTTCCAAAAGAACTGTATACATTATTAAGAAATTATCCTTTCCCGGGAAACGTACGTGAACTTGAAGGTATGATATTCGACGCTATAAGTGTTCATTCATCGGGCATACTTTCACTTGAATCAATCAGAAATAAAATTAATGATAATAACCAGGCATTAAACCATAAGCTTAATACTTCCGATAACATGAATTATCAAACCGATGAATTAATATATATTCCCGGTAGATTCCCCTCGCTGAAAGAAATGGAGGAAACTATAATTAACGAAGCGTTAAAAAGAGCCGAAGGTAATCAGACTATTGCTGCGGAATTACTTGGAATCTCGAGACGTGCATTGAATAACCGCCTGCGCCGTGCAGATAGTTCCGCCGGTTAAACCTGGACCAACGATTAAATAATTTATTTTTAACGGCCTAAGTTTGTTGATAACAGCGGATTTTATCCTAACAAATTTTTATTCTTATTCAGGCGATTTGTTTCATTAAAATTAAATGGAAATAAATATTTGGATAAATTTAGCCAAATTTATAAAACAGGGTCATGAATTTTATTTATCATTAGTCTCCTTCCATATATAAATACAACCTTTTTACAAATTTAAAGTCTAACGAGAATAAGATATTATATAAATTAATTATACCGGAGGTAAATATTGTCGCTATTTCTTTTAAACTGTAAAATTAAAAAATACCTTTCTCATCTAATTTTAGCAATAGCTCTTACTCTATTGATTTTATTTCAAAATGGGTGTGCATCTTTCTCAATTGATTCAAATTCATTACCTACAATTGAAGAAGCTAACCAAGCAGTTGCTCAAATGGATCTTGAAAGATCACGAAAAATTCTTCAAGTGTTATCTGAAAACAACGGTGTTTTAGTTAAAGACAAAGTGAAAGCTTTTCAAATTCTTGCCTTGCAGGACTGGAGATTTTATCAGGATATTAATTCTGCCAAAGAAAAACTTCATAAAGCTGATTCGTTAGGTTTTGACCGTTCCGGTAGCCGGGGGATTCTAAGTCGTATTGAATGCGAAGCGGAAAATTATTCCGCGGCTCAAACTGACGCAAAGAAAGCCGAACAGATGGCGGAGAAGGAGGAAGATGTAAAAAATGCAAAAATTAATTTTGCTCGTGCAGTGCACGATCAAGCAATACAAAGTTTTAAAAATGGTTACCACCTTAATATTTCTCTTTTGTTGGAATCATCGAATGAATTAAAAAACATCCTTCAAAAGGAACCGGGAGAACCTTCGGCTTCGGAATTACTGTTGGGAATATCTTTATTATTAAATAACGGGACAGATGCGCTTCTTGCTTGGAGATCTTACTTTTGGATTTCTTCTAAAGATACTGTCACTGGAATTCTATCAAAATCGGCAGGTGAACTGGCAATGTTATTGCAAAATTGGAATAACAGGCCATTGACAAAAATAGAAAGGAAGAGTTTAGTTTTAAATCTTGCAGCATCACGCTTTTACGATTATGCTTCAATGATTGCAACAGACCCTTTAATTCCGCAGGATGAGAAAATCTCGGATGTAGAAGATATACATGAAATTATTTTATATGATAATTTCATTTTTAATGTAAAAAATAAAACAGAAAAATTTTACCTGGCTACTGCAACCGGTGGAGGGAATAATGGATTATTTTCTAAACTCATTTCTTTTTTTAGGGATTACCAATTTGACAATATGTTGAATAATGAAGCACAGCAGTTTTGGGAAAAGCTATCATTTAATGGCGAACGCCCAAGTTTCGATGAAGATCGATTTAGAGAGGAAATGGAAAAAAGATTCGGACTGATCTGGCGTCATCAAGGATATACAAACGGTTATCATGATCTGCTGGCCGGGCACATTGTTTCCGAGGATAGACATACGGTAGAACAATACTCTCATAAAGCGGAAGTTCATTATGTCTGGATAGACAGGATGATTTCTGCAGGTTATTCGAGCTGGTTCTGGGATTATCAAGCTATGGTTGGAGGATGGACGATTAACCCGGATATTTATTTAATTCGTCCGGCGTTCATATATTGTCCTTTCTATTTTTGGAGCATGGTTACCGATCCTAAAAAGCGTAACGAAACGGAAAAGTACATTGAGGAACGTAAAGCCGTTGAGGATTCGATTACACAAATAAATCCCTATGCTTCTTTACCCGGTCTCCGCTCGCGGTTGGTGTATGAATGTTATAACAACAAATTAAATATATTAAAATTAAAAAATCTTAATGATCAGGATCTTCGTCTTGCTTTTTTCTCCGAGTCGATGAGATTTTATAATGAAACTGTAATCGCTGCGCACGAAGGCCGGCATGCGATTGATCAAAAATTTTTTCCCGGAAAGTTTGACTCCCCTGAATTGGAATACCGCGCCAAACTATCACAGGTTGTTTTTTCATCTGATCCCAAACTTGCGTTCAGCGATCTGATTAGTTCTTATCTTGGAGATAGCAGTCCGCATGGGCAGGCAGATCTACAAATCATGAAAACTGTTGTTGCCTGGATGGGAAAAAATGTCAATGAAATTTCCGGTGTGGATAAAAACAAACCTTTGCTACCACAATTTTATCTCTTGACAGACGATCAGGTTCGCAAGATATGCATAGAAGCCGATCCGCTTGCAAAATCTAAATTGAATGAATTGTGAATTATTAAATTATTAAGATGATTTTTTTTGGTTGTCAAGGACTAAAGAATTGATTAATAAAAAACTCTGATGGTATTTTTGTATTGCTCCACTTTTTATAGGCAGTCAAAGTCTAATCATTGACAGCAAAAATAATATTTGCGCCATAGAAAGTTGTTTACAATTCCTGCAACCTGAAATTAGAATGAATTAAAAGATTCATTGGTTTTACTGCTGCTACTAGTGGCCATTAAGCCGAAATAAGCTGTAAACCTAAATAGTTTTCTTTTTTTATCAATTTTCTTAATCTGTTGTTCTTTGAAATATTGCTGATATTGTGTCAATCCTTATTGAACATATTCAAAACCTTTCGTCATAATATTATAATAAATAACTGCTATTTTTCCGGCGGTAGCCTTAATCGCAATTAGCTTTTCGTGGAGCTTTAATTATATACTAACTTGCCATGCCACAATTCTTCCAACAGCCACAAATATTCAATAAGCTCTAAGTATTTAAAACATCAGTAGCTTACGTACATATTGAACTTAATAATCTCTTTTTTGTGGCACCTATATGTGCATCAATCACATATTCTTTATATTGACATAATTCATTGTATACAAAGCACTTGTAGAAATTATCCTATGTTGGTATGTGAATTGTTGTTTAAGACATGAATTCTTAAAATATAGAAAAGGACAAAATCATGAAAACAGGTTATTTGAAAGTAGCGGCGGTAGTATTAATTCTCTTAGCTTTTTCAATTCGTATTGATGCTCAACCAAATTACAATGAGAAAACCAGGCCTGACATTGAAAAAGCAATGCAGATTTTTCCTGCATCTTTAAAAAGTGATATTCCGGGAATTGTAGAATCAACAATTTATAATGTTGTTGTATATAAAAAGTATTTTCCCGGTAAGAATTACGAAAATATACTAAATGCACTTAATTCTGTAGCAAGGGAAAATGAAGATCCTGCAATACGCTATAAAGCATACCTGGCAGAGATGTATCTGAACTCAACAGCTAAACTTGATGTAAAACCGGAATCACCGGCTGAAGATCACGAATACATTTTTATACAGATTGCAAATCAATTGGAAAAGAACTTATTAGTAGCAGATAAGTAAATAGTTAATTAAACTTCCTCCTCATTGCTAATAATTTGTTAGTTAGTTGTTAGCAAAAAAAATACCACTGCCGTTGTTTCCCAGGGAGATGGGAAACAACGGCTTATTTATTTTAAAAAAATGTCTTTGTGCTACCATCATAGTAAAATTATTAAAAATGTAAATCCTTCTAATGATTGTAAATATTTAGCAGTATAATTATATTTACCGGCGTTCTTTGCACCAGTAGCTCAATTGGATAGAGCATCTGACTACGGATCAGAAGGTTTGGGGTTCAAATCCCTACTGGTGCACTTATAAAGTTAATAAATTAATCTAATTACTTATCAAAAGGATTGGGGTTCTCACGAAGTGACCATTATGTGGGAATCCTTACCAGTGCACAAATAAACTTTTTTTTTGCACTAAATTCTAATTTTCCATTCTGACTATTCTGTAAGACGACCTTCATATCTGCGGAAATTCACTTAACGTTCTTTCATCCGTCTAAAATCAATCATATAGTCTTTCTTTTATTATTCATATTTTTACAATTCTAAAACTAATTCCGGAACCCCTGTTTTCCGGAGGATCCCCGCCTGCGCGATATGCTGATCGGCATCTCCATGCAGGATCATACCAACCTCCGCCACGATCAACTTTATGAGTTCCAGTTTTCGGCCCTTTAGGGTTTAATTTATCAATAATATTATATTCACCATACCAATCACTACACCATTGCCAAATATTGCCATGCATATCATATAAACCAAAGGCATTAGGTGGAAAACTACCAACCGGTAATGGTTTACCTTTGTTTTCACTTTTTTCGCAATTTGTATAAGGTTCCTTTCCATTAAAATTTGCTTGCTCAGATGTTATGCAATCTCCGGTATAAAAGGGAGTAGTTGTATTTGCCCGCGCTGCATATTCCCACTCAGCTTCAGTTGGCAGTCTGCATCCCATCCATTCTGCAAATGCTTTTGCATCATACCAGGTAACTTGTGATACAGGCATATTCCCACGATCAAATCCCCACGGCTTTTTTCTGCCAGTGGCTTCACAAAAGATATCATATTGCTCATAAGTTACAGGGTATTTGCTCATTTTAAAGGCGCTCAAAGTCACTTCATGTTGAATTTCATCATCTTGTCTTCCTGGTTCAATAGCAGGGCTTCCCATTAAAAAGGTTCCTCCCGGGATATCGACAAATTCAATAATGGGTTTATTTATTGAGGAATCTTTGGCTTTAGTGTCATTTTCAGTATTAATAATAACAGGTTCAAATTTCTTAGTAAATTGAATTTGAGGTGTATTATCGTAGATTTTTTGTAATTTCGAAATGTTATCAACATCAATGGACCTCATTAATTCACTGATTCTGTCCAGGATTTCAGCTTGCTTTGTATCGACTTGATTGTTTTGAAAAACATAATCTAATATTGGTGAATGTTGACCAACCGGATATTCGGTTCCTAATATCGATGCCAAATCATAACAAAGGGCCGTTGTCATTAGAGGCACTCCGTTAAATTTATTTTTGCCAGGCATTCCATATAATTCCGGATTTATTTCTTTATGCTGCATCTTTAACCAGACATCATTGCTGAAGTCAAAATCTTCTCTGGCAAAATCAATTCTATTGGCGCTTGGATCAACCAACATCCAACGCTTGTCATTTTCATTCCATACTTCACAGATGACATGGTTCGCATGAAAACCAGGGATTAAATACGGAGCAAATCCATAACGAACCCTGGCTGGAATGCCGCGATATTTAAGTATGGATACCAGCAAGAGGGCATTATCCCGGCAAATCAGCATTAATCGATTTTCAGGTCTACGATCTTTGACTAAACCCCTGGAGTCATAAGATAGAAGCCCCTCCAGAGCCGATTTTACTGTCGGATACTTTGCCGATTCATTCCATCTTTCCCTGGGAATTTGCTCCCGGTACATATCCAGTTCCCACACATAATTTATATATTGTGATCTAATAAGACGACAAAGTGCTGATAAAGAATCAGGTAGATTTTTATACAAATATTCATTTTTACCCGGATCGGTAAATGAGCTATATTGGCGATAGAAATCTAATACCGAAATGCTGTCTTTGTTAAATACGTTTTTCAGAATCTGTCCATCAGGCTTTTGCAATATGTTTTGAGCATAACTAATTTCCATCAGGGTGGAAATTATTAAGATAATGAGTTTAGTTTTCATACTTAACCCTATTAAGTAGTTAATAATATTAACCAAATTGATAAAAAAAATTATTTTTGGGGATTTATATATTTTTTAAGATTTTTTACATAATCCTCAAATGCTTTTATCCCTTTATTTGTTATTGATACGGTAGTATTCGGATAATTATTTTTGAAAGTTTTTTCAATCTTTACATAACCTGCGTCCTGTAATTTTTTTATCTGTATACTAATATTACCTGCCGCAGCTTTAGTAGTATCTTTTATAAAAGTAAAATCGGCTTCATCTACAGTTATTAAAATAGAAACAATTGACAAACGAAGCTGCGAGTGTAATATGGGGTCTAAATCGTTAAACATGTTCTTTTTTATTTGCTATATTGAGTAATATCCCGGGAATTATCATCGCGAAAACTGCACTTGTTGCCATGATTAATGCATGATATTGCCCGTTAATATAAAATGTAGCAAATCCAATTAAATTCAGCAATATCCCGCCAATTATAATTGGTTTAAATTTGATAGATATTCCAATCATAATTATATTCAAAGCTAAGAGAATTATGAATATTGGGGCAATGACTTTACCGAGTTGATGTCCAAAAATAAAACCTAATATCATTAAATTAACGCCAAACACCCATGACATTGTTATTATAATACTTCCAATAATAGTTTTGGGTAGATTTTTCTTTTTTACTTTTCTCTTAATATAAATTAATGTATAGATTCCCCCAAGTGGAAATAAAATACATGTCCACGCTATATCTATTACCTTGTACAATTCCAATTGTACAAGAATATACTGGCTTAAGAATACAATAAACGTCAAAGTGCCCCACAAAATAATTATGTGGCCATTTTCTTGAAATCTTTTTTTAGTCTCTTCTATTGTCTTTGCTATCAATAAAAGACTTTCTTCAGGTGTAATATTTTCGTCCATTTTCTACCTATAAATTGTAAATAAATTTAAGTACACACAAATATAAACTAATTAATATTATTAACCAAATATTTTATTGATAATTAATAAATAATTAAAAAATAATGCTTTGACTTTATTTTACTGAAATTTCAGGTTGCACATAACACAAGTAATGAACTGATAAGCAGATCAATACTTACAGAATTTTCAGCACCTTGCATTTTTGCCTTCCTTGATGTTAATATTTTGGCGACATGATCCTGGGTGAGGCCTTTTTGTTTACTTACTTCTTTGAACTTAGTATTTAATACCGGTTTTAATATAGGTAATCCAATATCCTGCAAATCCCATGTAAATGCTTATTAAATTGATCTTCTTAAATAATGAAAAATAAAATAATTCTTGATAAACTTTTAATTTCTATTGTATTTTTGTTTATTATATTTCAATCAATTTTCTTGTACTAATCCCGAAGTTAAAAAAATAATAAAAGAAAATCAGTGTAATATGTATACTAATGGGGTTACATCCGTATGCTTTTTGCTTAGAGAGAAAATATAAATATGTAACAAACTAATACTAATACAAATCATACTAAATAATTAAACAAAAGGAATTTTATGAGTTATGTCTATAGTTACGGAATGGTATCCGCCAGTACGGTCATTATTCTGGATACTACATTTAACTTTCCCCGTCCCAATGAATATGCCGAAATAGGTCAAACTATGCCTTCAATTGGCGGCGAAGCTGCGAATACTGCCATTATGTTGTCAAAGCTGGGTATCAAAACAAAGCTTGATGGCAATTGGTTGAATACTTTAAATGCAAATAAAATCTTAGGCCTCTTAAAACAATTCGAGATTGACACATCCCGGTTGACGGTACGTGAGAATTATGGAACCGAGGAAATAGTTATCGTTGATAAAACTACGAGAACTGTATTTGGAAATTATGCACATTTTCATAACGGTGAGAAACAGTGGAATGCGCCGAGCGAAGAAGATGTAAAAGGTTGTATTATGGCGGCACTTGATCCCTATTTTCGTCAAGATGCAGAATTGCTTGCCCGGTTATGCGTGAAGTATAATAAACCTTACGTAACTTTAGACTGTCCTTACGATAACTTTATAACTCATAATGCCGACGCGGTCGTCATATCGCATGAACTACGAGATCAAGCATATAAAGACAGCGACATGAATAAGGTGTTTGAGAATTATCTGAAATATTGCAAAGGGATGACGATTTTTACTTTCGGAAGTGACGAACTTTGGTATGCTCGTCAAGGACAGAAGATGCATGTTTTCAAACCTTTCAAAATTGAACCGGTAGATACAACAGGTGCAGGGGACTCATTTCGTTCGGGTATTATATTCGGCCTGCTCCAAAAATGGGATGATGGAAAAACAGTAGAATTTGCATCAGCTGTGGCTGCTAATGTCTGTCTTACAAGACCGCATACACTCAATGCTCCGGGTTTAGATGCTATTCAATCATTTATTACAAAACATAAATAATTCCCGGTAGGAAATATGGATACTATAACACCACTATTCTCATTAACTTTACGAAGGGACATCAGGAAAAAGGAGTAGGTAAAAACTAAATTTAAATTACGGAATTAGAGGAGTTCTGACGAATTTATCTAAATAATAAATTAATTAAATCAACTTTATTATGAATATCTAATTTATCAAATAAGTTTTCAACGTGGTTCGTCACTGTTCTGTGAGATATGCTTAACTTATCCGCAATTTCTTTATATTCTAAACCTTCAGCAATCAGAACGGCAATTTCTTTTTGACGTTCGGTTAATACGTATTGTTTACACTTTTCTTCAAAAATCTGCTGTTGAGCCGGCGCCGATTTTTCAGGATCAGTGATTTTTTTTGTAATTACATCTATTGCCTGTTTTAATCCCTCTTTTTTCTGTTTTTCCGAATTTTCAATTATAGTTTTAATCCTTGCTTTTAACTCAGAAATTGAAAAAGGTTTGCTGATATAATCAATAGCTCCCGACTGAAGCATTTTTATTTTTTCATCTTGCTGTGATTTTGCGGTTAGAAAAATAAACGGAATATTTCTATAATTACTATTTGAGGATATTTTATTAAAAAATTCTTCACCGTCCATTTGGTCCATCATAATATCAGAAATTATTAAATCCGGTATAGATATTGTCATCATCTTTTTAATGGCATCCAGGCCGTTTTTTGCCGGATGAATGTTATAATCCGTTGTGAGCTCTTCTATAAGGTAATTAAGCATATCTATATTATCTTCTACAATTAATATGCTGTTTTTCTCTGGATCTATTTCTTTCTCAATTATATTCCCGGTTGGAACCGCTGATATTGATGGAGAAAATGATATAATTTTTTCATTTTCAGCAGCTATACATAACGGTAGTTTAACCAGGAATGTTGAGCCTTTATTTTCATCACTTTCAACAATAATGGAACCGTTAATCAATTCTATACTTCTTTTAACTACATATAATCCCATTCCCATGCCTTGAATATTTAGTTTTTTATGGGATATCTGGTAATATGGTTCAAATATATGAGTTAATTTTGTTTCAGAAATTCCAACACCGGTATCCGATACTTTAAATATTATCTCATTGTTTTTACCGGATAACAGTATGTTAATTTTCCCGCCGGTAGGTGTGTATTTAACTGCGTTTTCAAGAAGGTTATAAATAATTCTATCAATAAGTTTAGGATCGGCTTTAACAAACAAACCGCATGCAATATCAAAAGAGAATCCTATATTCTTTTCATTGACATACTCTTTAAAAAGGCATATCCTATCATTCAGTAATTTAGAAAAATCAGTAATTTGGTTATTCTCATAAGAAAAAGTTCCTTTAATCAATTTCTCCAGATCCATAAAATCGACCATATCTTTGCAAAGCATATCAATATTTTTTTTAACGATCTCAATCTCTTCATTCAATCCGTGTTTTTTTATATATCTTTCCAAATAATTACTAATGATAGTTAATGGGGTTTTAGTTTCATGCGCAAGGTTAATAAAGAAATCAGTT
>Ga0326727_10011876_pt1 | contig 20066 bp, 12 predicted proteins | sample MB2enrmetagenome_FD_207643 | JGI IMG/M metagenome (GOLD analysis project Ga0326727, IMG submission 207643) | Lab enriched peat soil microbial communities from McLean, Ithaca, NY, United States - MB29MY | ecosystem: Environmental > Terrestrial > Soil > Wetlands > Peat | place: USA: New York...
TCCTTACCTTTCCAATCAACCATTGATAAAATAGCGTTTCTATGTTGAAGTTTTCCAATTTTAACATAATATACAACTAATATCCGTGTTATTAATAAGAAAATGAATAAAAATGATAAAATGTATTCAAATAATATAAGTTGTTTGCCTGATATTAAATATATAAATATATCAACAATAGCAATGGCGAATAATATTATGATATGAGCAATAGGGTTCCCATCGAAACCATAATCTGGCTTAGAAGATTTCATAATACCTCGCTGGTACATTTATGTAATTTTATCTCTTTTCTCGCGAACTGTCAAATAATCTAGCATAATATCATTGTTGAAGAATCCCGGGAAACACCTCTTTCGATAGGGCCGGAGGCCGGAATTCCTGAAAGCGGAGCTCGATCTTCCGGGCCTCGGCGAAGTTCAGCATCTCCTGAACTTGCACCATTCCCGGAACGAGGGTGCATCGGAAAACATGCGCAACTTGAGAAGAACGGACCAGAGAAAGCGAATGTTCCATATTTGACGGATGATAACCGGGGATACCGACAGTTTCTGCGTATTTCCCGGGAATGTTTTTCACGTCCATCCCGATACGGTCAGCGAGACGTTCCGACAGAACAGTCCGAAGCGCGTCCGGGTGGTTGCCATTCGTGTCCAGTTGGATGCCGAACCCTTCTTCACGAAGCGCGCGCAGAAAATCCAGGAGTCTTTCTCCCCAGAGGAGCGGCTCCCCGCCGGTTACCACGACCTTCCGAACCAGGTGCCGCCGTTTCCGGAAGACGCGGATCAACTCTTTCTCCCCGTACTCGGAAAGGTCGGAGCGTGGGAAAATGAGTTCGCGGTTGTGGCACCAGGGGCAGCGGAAATCGCAGCCCCCGGTGAACACCACCGAAGCGAGTTCGCCCGGCCAGTCAGACAGCGACAGGGGCAAAAACGAGCGGATCATGGACGGCATAGGGCATCCTTTCCGAAAATTCGGTCTGTTTTCCCGGGTTCCACTGTGAAACGGGCCTGTAATAACCGACCACTCGGGACCAGACTTCCGTAAGCACCTTTTTACCGCCATTTCCGTACCGTATGACATCTTCCGTCGAGTGTTCATGCGGGCATATGGGGACTTCACCGTCGAGATAGCCATGGACAGGGCAGATGCTGTAAGTGGGCGTGAAGGAAACATAGGGAAGGCGATAGTTCGACGTGACGGCCCGTATCAGGTTCATCACGGAACCGGGGTCGGCAGCGCGCTCGCCGGTATAGACGTGCAGTACGGTGCCGCCCGTGAAGCGGGACTGCATGCCGTCCTGATGGTCGAGCACGGCGAAAAGGTCTCCGGTGATGCCGACCGGCGGATGGACCGAGTTGGTATAGTAGGGGGAATTGGTGCTTCCCGACTGAATGATTCCGGGAAGAGCCTTTCGGTCGAGAAGGGCCATCCGGTAACCTGCGCTTTCGGCGGGCGAGGCTTCCAGGTTGTACAGACTTCCCGTTTCACGGGAGAAGCGGCGGACGATATGAAGCAGCCGGTCCATGACGCGCTCGCCGAAATCCTTGCCCTCTTCCGTGAAGTAGTCCTTTCCGCCGAGGTTGAGGAAAGCCTCGTTCATACCGAGGAAACCGATGGTGGAGAAGTGGTTGGCCCAGAAACGGCCGCGGGATCTCTTCACCCCTTCGAGATAGACGCCGGTGTAGGGAAAAAGTCCGTCTTCGGTGAGCTTTTCAACGGCCTTGCGCTTGACTTCCAGGGCCGTGCGTGCGGTCTCGAATGCGGATTCCGCGCGGGCAAGGAATTCAGCCTCATCGGCGGACTGGAAAGCCAGTCTGGGGAGGTTCACTGTGACCACGCCCACGGAGCCGGTGAGAGGGTTGGAGTTGAACATTCCGCCCCGCTTGACTCCGCCGTCGCCGGAGGGTTCGTGACCGAGGATTTCCCGGTTGTCGAGCCGGAGTCGGCAGCACATACTGCGGGCGTCTTCGGGTTTCATGTCGGACGAGACGAAGTTGCTGAAGTAGGGGGTGCCGTATTTGGCCGTCATCCTCCAGACCGGATCGAGCGAGCCGTCTTCCCATGGCGTGTCGGGAGTAATGTTGAACGTGGGAATGGGAAAGGTAAACGGCCGGCCTTTTGCGTCTCCCTCGAGGATCACTTCGCAGAAGGCGCGGAGAAACATCCGGCGTTCCTCGCGGAATTCGCTGTAGGGGGTATCGGTCCATTCGCCGCCGATGACGGCGGGTTGGGCTGCCAGCCATGCGGGAGGCTCGATATCGAAGGTCACGTTGGTGAAAGGCGTTTGGAACCCCGTCCGCGTCGGTACGTTCAGATTGAAGACGAACTCCTGCATCGCCTGTTTTACCTCGGAATAAGTCAGTCCGTCATAGCGGATGAAGGGCGCGAGAAGAGTGTCGAAGTTCGAGAATGCCTGTGCGCCGGCGGCTTCTCCCTGGAGCGTGTAGAAAAAGTTCGCCGTCTGGCCGAGAGCCGTCCGGAAATGTTTCGCGGGTTTCGATTCCACTTTACCCGGCACTCCGCCGAAACCCTTCAGAAGCAGCTCCGTAAGATCCCATCCGACGCAGTAACTGGAAAGCGAGCCGAGATCGTGGATATGGAGCTCGCCCGAGCGGTGTGCCTCCGCCACCTGGGGCGGATATACCCGGTTCAGCCAGTACGACGAGGTTACCGCCGAGGAGATGTGCGTGTTGAGTCCCTGCAGCGAGAAGGACATATTGGAATTTTCCCGGACGCGCCAGTCGCTTTCGTCCAGATATCCGTCCACGAGAGCTGTCAGCCCGTCGAGAGCACGTCCCATTTCCCGGGAATCGGCCCGCCGTGCGCGGTACTGGATGAAGAGGCGTGCGGTTTTCCGGCAGCCCATATCCATCAGGGCCTCTTCAGCCGCGTCCTGGATCTCTTCCACCATGGGGCAATCCCCATGCAGCCGCTGGATGACCGAACCGGCGATTTCCCATGCGCGCGAGGAACCTCCCTCACCGGAAGCCTCCAACGCTTTCCGGAGCGCCTCCGCGATGCGCGAAGCGTCGAACGCGGCGACGACGCCGTCCCTCTTGCGGACGGAAAGAATGGTTCCCTCGTTCTGGCGGGAACGGACCATAGCCTGGACCCATACGTCCATAGTGTGCCCCTCCTGGCGTAAATTTCGCAGCGAGGGGGATGCGGAAAAGCGGACGGCAGAAGAATCTGCTGGCGTGCTTCTCTTTCTTCCCCGAAAGATAGCCCGAGATTCGGCAAGGCAGGTCTTCCGACTCAGGGAGCGTTCACCTAGGGGGCCGTTCACCCGTGCCTTCGCGGTTTCCCACTGGCGCGGACGGTTGCCCTTTCGATCTCCCTTCACGGCTGCGGGGGCAGTCCGGGCTTGACCCGGTTCCCTATTATACCGTTTCCGGTACCTTGTCGTGATCTGGAACCCGTACTGAAACGGGCGTGAAAAATATTATATCCTTTTCGCTCGAAGCATGCAAGAAAAACATCGAAGGTCGTCATACCCGCTTCGGACTTGACGTTCAGGAATCCGATGATTATTCTTTGAACAGTAAAATTGCGATCCGGAGGTGAAGCGCATGTCCCTACCCGAAAACGAGCCGAAGAACGAAACACAACGCCCGGAGGAAGCTGCCGGAAACGAGGAAAAACTTCGTTCGGAAGCGGTCCCGGCTGAGGGACAGGTTCCTGCGAAATCCGACGAGGAAGCCCAGAAAAACGAATATCATCACGACCATGACCCGAAAAAAGGACACCACAAAGACCATCATCCGGAACATGATCTGCATCGCCTCGAAAAGGAAATACAGGAGCTTCGGGAGAAGGTTTCCCATATGGAAGAGGATAATGCCGTTCTCAAGGACGGGTATGCCCGGAAAGTGGCCGAGTTCGACAATTACAAGCGAAGGATTGCCCGGGATCTGGAAAGCTCCCGCTTGACCGCCAACCGGGATTTGATCCTGGACATTCTTCCCGTTTTCGACAATTTCAGCCGTGCGCTTTCCGCAGCCGAGAAAAGCAAGGATTTCAACAATCTGTACGAAGGTCTCCGAATCACGCACTCGCAGATAGGAAATCTTCTCGGCAAGTTCAACGTGAAGCCCATCGAAGCCCTCGGGAAACCGTTCGACCACAACCTGCACGAGGCTTTGATGATGGAGGAACGCGACGACGTGGAGCACGATACCACTGTAACCGAGGAGTTGGAAAAGGGGTATTACCTCGGAGAAACCGTTCTCAAGCATTCGAAGGTCAAGGTCGCCCGGAAAAAGCCGAAATAGAATCACCCTTGAAGAATAAAACAAACAGGAGATAGAGTATGCCCGGAAAGATCATCGGTATTGATTTGGGAACCACCAACTCGGTGGTGTCCATCGTGGAAAACGGCCAGCCCGTTGTCATCGCCAACCAGGAAGGCGCCCGCACCACACCGTCCATCGTCGGTTTCGGCGAGAAGGGTGACGTTATCGTCGGCCAGCCCGCCAAGAACCAGATGATCACGAACCACGAGAACACCGTCTATTCCGCCAAGCGCTTCATCGGCCGCCGTCTCGAAGAGACCGAGCGCGAAGTCAAGATGGTTCCTTACAAAGTGAAGTCCGGTCCGCACAACGACGTTCGCTTCTCTACCCGCGCCGGTGAATTCAGTCCCCAGGAAATTTCAGCCCGCGTGCTGATGAAGCTCAAACAGGCCGCGGAGGATTATCTCGGTGAAAAGGTGGACCGTGCGGTGATTACCGTACCCGCTTACTTTAACGACTCCCAGAGACAGGCAACCAAGGATGCCGGCACCATAGCCGGACTCAAAGTGGAGCGCATCATCAACGAACCGACCGCCGCGGCGCTTGCATACGGCCTCGACAAGAAGAAAGAAGGCATTGTGGCCGTGTATGACTTCGGCGGCGGCACCTTCGACATCTCGATCCTCGAGATCGGCGACGGCGTCTTCGAGGTGAAAGCCACCAACGGCGACACCCATCTCGGCGGAGACGACGTCGACCACGCGATCATGGAATACATGATCAACGAGTTCAAGAAGGAAACCGGGATCGACCTCGGCAAGGACGCGATGGCCAAGCAGCGACTGAAGGATGCGGCCGAGAAGACCAAGATCGAGCTTTCGTCCAAGATGGAAGCCCAGGTCAATCTTCCTTACGTCACCGCCGACGCGAGCGGTCCCAAGCACCTCCAGATGAGCATCACCCGCTCCCAGCTCGAGAACATCTCCCGCCCTTATGTCGACCGCTCCATTCAGCCCTGTCTGAACGTGATGCGCGATGCCGGCGTCACCAAGGAACAGATCGACGAAGTCATTCTCGTGGGCGGTATGACGCGCATGCCTCTCATCGTCCAGACGGTGAAGAACATCTTCGGCAAGGACCCATCGAAGGGCGTGAACCCCGACGAAGTGGTCGCGGTAGGCGCGGCCATCCAGGGCGCGGTTCTGACCGGCGAAGTCAACGATCTTCTGCTCCTCGACGTGACTCCGCTTTCCCTCGGTATTGAAACGCTCGGAGGCGTCTGCACGGTGCTCATTCCGCGCAATACCACCATCCCGACGAAAAAGAGCCAGATCTTCTCCACCGCCGACGACAACCAGACCCAGGTGACCATACACGTGCTTCAGGGCGAACGCCCGATGGCCAAGGACAACCGCACTTTGGGCATGTTCAATCTCGAGGGTATTCCTCCCGCCCCGCGCGGCGTGCCCCAGATCGAGGTGACCTTCGACATCGACGCTAACGGCATTCTCCATGTTTCCGCCAAGGATCTCGGCACCAACAAGGAGCAGAAGATCCGTATCGAAAGTTCAAGCGGCCTCAACGAAACCGAAATCAAGAAGATGCAGCAGGAAGCGGAAAAGAACGCCGAGGCCGACAAAAAGGTAAAGGAGCTGATCGAACTGCGCAATCAGGCCGACAATCTCGCATATGCCACCGAGAAGGCACTGAAGGAATACGGCGACAAGATCGATCCGAAGATGCGCGCCGAAGCTGAAGAAAAGGCCAGGGAAGTCAAGGAAGCCGTCAAGACCGACGACGAGAACCGCATCAAAACCTCGATGGAAGCTTTGAACCAGATATCGCACAAGATCTCCGAGGAGATCTACAAGCACGCTCAGCAAAACCCGCAGGGCGCGCAGGCCAATCCCGGCGCCGATCAGCAGCAGGGACAGCAGGGCGAAAAGGTGGTCGACGCCGAAGTGGTGGACGACGACAAGAACAAGAAGTAGACTTGAAAAGCGGCGGGCTTGAAACCCGCCGCCGTCTTTATTCCCGAAGCGACCGGGGCCGCTTCGGCTGAAGCGCTATCCCGCGACCAAGGAAGAGGTTATGGCGACGGAAAAGGATTATTACCAGCTTTTGGAAATCACGCGAAACGCGAGCGACGAAGAGATCAAGAAGGCGTTCCGCAAACAGGCCATGAAATATCACCCGGACCGGAATCCCGGCGACAAGGCCGCCGAGGAGAAGTTCAAGGAAGTCAACGAGGCTTACGAAGTGCTTTCCAATCCGGAAAAACGCAAGATGTACGATCAGTTCGGGTCGGCCGCGTTCAGTCAGGGCGGTTTTCGCCCCGGCGGCGGCGGTGCTCAGAACTTCGATTTCGAGGACATTTTCGGCGGCACCGGTTTTGAAGACATTTTCAGTTCGTTTTTCGGCGGCGGCGGACGGGGCAGGGGCGGTCAGGGAGCCGGCGGTCAGGGCGGAAGCCGCAGCCGATCCCGGCAGACACGCGGTTCCGACATTCGCGCCGATATCACCCTCGAACTTACCGATGTATTGAACGACAAGAACCTCAAGATCAAAGTCCGACGCAACGAGGTTTGCGACACCTGTCATGGCAGCGGCAGCCGGAGCGGCAGGGCCGCTTCCACCTGTCCCGCCTGCGGCGGAACGGGAGCCGTACGGACCACGCAGGGCTTTTTCAGCATTTCCACCACCTGTCCCACCTGTCATGGAACCGGTTCAGTCATCAGCGATCCCTGTCCCGCCTGCCGGGGCGAAGGCGTGGACGACAAGGACTCCACCATTACGGTAAAGATCCCCGCCGGTGTGGATGACGGTATGCGCCTCCGCGTGGCCGAGGAAGGCGATGTCGGCCGCAACGGCGGACCCCGCGGCGACCTTTACGTGCTTATCCATATACGCAACAATACCCCATTCGAGCGGAGGGAGGGCGATCTTTTCGGCAAACTGCACATCAGTTATTCGCGTGCGGTTTTCGGCGGAACGGTGGACGCGGACGCTATCGACGGGAAAAAGAAGATCCAGTTGCATCCCGGAGTCCAGTCCGGCCACATCATCACCCTGCATGGAGAGGGTATCCCCGACATCCGTACCCGTACCCGCGGCGATCTGAACTACGAGGTGGTCATCGACGTACCGAAAAACCTCAAGGCGAAGGAAAAGGAGCTGCTGCGGGAATTCGCCAGACTGCAGGGCGAAATTCTCTGAACGATCATCAGCAATCGAATGAAGGCCGGCTTGATGCCGGTCTTTTCTTTGCCCGGCGCGATTCTTTCGCTTGTCTTGATATTTCATGGAATAGATGTTATATTGATTCAAAAGAAAACAGACCCAACGGGAGGGTTCCATGCACCAGAATGCCTTTCGCATCATCGGCTTGTTCCTGTTTTTCGCTCTTTTCATTCCTTGCAGCGGAGCGGCTGCGGACCCCAAAGGGGGAACGGCTCCCTCATGGGTCAACAACATCAAGAAGGATAAGACCTACTTTTACGCAGTCGGTTACGTCGAGGACGTCGGAAGTGTGGAATCCTTGAAGGATAAGGCGTTGGCTGATGCAAAGACCAAGATTACCGCCATGATCTTCGAGGAGGCGGACGTCCAGAAAACATTCAACACGTCCGGTTCGCTTTCCGGCGACGGAGAACTTCAGAAGACCTTCAATCAGCAGATGCAGACGAAGAGTTTGGGACGCATCACCGGCGTTGAAATAGAGGACCAGTACGTTGAGGAAGAGGAAGACGGCGGTCTGAAGATCCTGAAGGTATGGGTGCTCGCAAAGCTTCCTTACGCCGACATCGATAAGGAAAAGGCGCGGGTTCAGGACGAGCTGAAGCGCAAACTGGAACTCGTCGACCAGAATACCCGCGACGCGCAGGCGATGATCGACAAAGGGCAGATCGTCGACGCAGCGAAGAGTTATCTTTCCGCAGCGATCAGCTCCACCAAAGTGGAAGAACGCAGCGATGAATTCCCGATTTACATCAACCAGGCGACAAAGCTTCTTTCCGGTCTTTTCATCGAAACGGGACAGAACCCCAAGCAGATCGATACCGCCAAGGGCGATATCCTGACGTTTACCGTATACTACACCGGCACGAACGGGAAAGTTCCCGTCTCCGGAGCGAAGGTGAATTTCGTGCTCCGCCAGGGTTCGGGCGATATCACCAAGAGCGCCGTTTCCGGTCCCGACGGAACCGTGACGTGCAGGGTCAGCTCACTGAAGGAAGTCCGCTCCGACAATCAGGTGGATGCCAAACTGGACGTCGATTTCTCGGACATCCAGGCATTGACGGGAGACGCGCAGAAATACTACGGCACGCTTCGCGATTCCGTGGACAAGATCTTCAATTCCTCCGTATTCAAGAGCGTTTCCGGAGAAAACCGCAGCCTCACCACTGTGGTGATCGCGATGGTGGACGACAACGGGATGAAAGAGATGAAGACGCTTGCGTCCAAGGTAAAGGAAGCGCTTCAGTCCAAGGGATACAAGGTGATCGGTTTTGACGGTTCGATCGATCTGGACGACATCAATGACGCGAAAGCCTCCACCCTCAAACAGCTCGCCGCGAAGGGTTACAAGCAGGCGGCGATCGTCGCGGTGGACGGATTGCCGGAACCCGTTTTCAAGGATGTTCTCAATTCCTATAGCGCCACCTATACTTATTCCTTCCGTCTGATCGATACGGTCACAGGAGAGGAAAAGGCGTCCAAGGGCGGGCGCGCCGCTATCAACACCTCTTCGGCCAGCGCCAACGTGGCGGGCTTCGTGGAGAAGGCAGGCAAGGACATCAAGTCCGTTTTACCGTAACCAGCGAAGGGGGCGTTTTGACGACGCCCCCTTTTTTATTCTTCGGGTGAATAGAACTACCGGCTGGAGGTTACCGGATGAACCTGGCCAATTTCCACAACCACAGCGAATTCTCTTTTCTCGGTTCGCTTTTGCGTGTGGAAAACCTCGTTTCCTTCGCGGCCTTTTACGGATATCCCGCGTGCGTCCTCACCGACACGCTTTCCACGTGGGGGTTTTACCGGCTCGAAAAGCTTTGCCGGGAGCAGAAAATCCGCCCGGTTTACGGTTTGGAACTCTTCGTTCGCGGAATTAACGGTCGGGGACATTATCCCGTCCGGATCGTCGCTCTGGATAATAAAGGGCTTTCCCATCTGTTTCAGCTCAATACCGAATCTCACGCCGTGTTTCGCAGGAACGGCCGCTACGCCCTTCCGCTGGAACGGTTCCGGGAATGCGGGGAAGGTCTCGCCGTACTCGCGGAAGGCGAAATCCTCCATCGTCTCGCGACTCCCGGGCAGGAAACGGATGCGATCGAAGTCGCCAACCGCTATATGGAGGCCTTTCCGGGCCGATTTTATATCGATGTCAACTATGCCGGCGAGTCCAAGCTGCCTTTATTGCGCTCTCTCAGCGCTTTCGCAGACGAGAAAGGGATACCGGCCGTCGCGTCCGCGGAGACGCGTTATTTTTCCGAGGACCGGAACGCCTTTGCATGTCTCGAACAGTTCCGCCGGAAATCCTGGCCGCACGACGAACGCGGCTACTCCGTTGATCTGGAAATGGATTACGCGATTCGCCGGCCGGTGGAACTTTCCGGGCTCTTTCGGAACCATCCGGCCTATCTCGATAATATCCGTCTTCTCCTGGAGCGGGCGGATGCGCGGCTGGAAGTGAAAAGCGTCGCGATATCCCGTCCGCAACCGGAAGGGAAACGGCTCTGGCAAATTTGTCTCTACCGCTGGAAGGAGCTCGGACTCGGGAGGGATTACAAGCTGAGGCTGCAGTACGAATTGTCCCTTATCGAAAAGGGCGGATTTACCGGATATTTTCAGATGCTCGCCGATCTCGCATCCTGGTTGCGAAAAAAACGGGTGCCGGTTACTTCCGGACGCGGCTCGTGCGGTTATTCGCTGGTGCTCTATCTACTCGGACTTTCCGGAATCGATCCGATCCGCTATGGTTTCCGTTTCGAATGGTTTTTCTCTCCGCTGCCGGATGCGGTTCCCGAAGTGGAAATCGATCTCTGCTGGCGCAAGCGGGACTTCGTGTTGGCGCACCTTCAGGATAAAATCGGCCGGGAGCGGATCTGCCGCGTTTCTTCGTATGACCGCCTCCTCGCGCGCTCCGTTATCCGGGAGTTCGGGAAAATATACAGACTTTCCCGATCTTCGATGACACGTCTTCTGGGAGCGATCGGCGGAGTTTCGGGAATGACGCTGTCCGAGATGCGGCAGAACGATCCGAGGCTGGACGCGCTTCTTCAGGAGGATCATGAGGCCGCGGCTTTCTTCGATATGGCGCTCAAGATCGAAGGCGCGCCGGTGCGCGGTTCGGTCCATCCGGGCAAGCTTCTTTACGCGCAAGAGGGAATAGGAACCTTCGCGAGTATGGAATTTCCCAAGGAAGGCGGGGTTGCGCTGGAGATGACCTCCGAAGATGCAGGTATAGCAGGGTTTCCGTCTCTGGAACTGGTCGCTCAACGTTTCGTGTCCGTCATTGCCGACGCGGAACGAATGGCCCGTTTACCGGACAGCGGTGATACGGATACGGAAACATGGGAGTCCCTGGCTTCGGGAGAAGCATCCTCGATCATGCAGTTGGAACAGCCCGTCTGCCGGGACCTGCTGAAAAAAATCAGTCCGCATATCCTGGAAGAACTTGCGGATGTGCTCGCCCTGGCGAGAAACGTGTCCATGCGTTCCGGAATTACCGGAGAATACATCCGCAGGAAAAGCGAGAATTTTTCGGGTGATTGGAAGGGAACCGTCGCGGAAATCCTTCATCCGACGTACGGGTTGCTCCAATACGATGTCCAGATTTACCGGATTTCCTCCGAGGTCGGCGGACTGAGCCGGGAAAACTCGGCTGTTCTTGCAGGTGCGCTTCGGAATCGCGATCATTCAGTGGTAACGGATTTGCGGAAGTCTTTTATCGAGGGCTGCGAAGGGAACGGCATGGATACCGGCGATGCTTCTCGGCTTTTCGCGCTCCTCGCCGATTTCGGTCCTTACGCGGCCAACCGGTCCGGCTGTCTCGCGGGCGCGATGAACGCTTTTCGGGCCGCTCGGCTGAAGAAGCACCTTCCTCTGGAATTCGCCATGGCGAACCTGAACAACCAGTTCGGGAACCAGTCCCGGTTGAACCGGATTCTTGGAGAAATCCGGATCGAATCGAAAAGAACGGGCATCGGTGTTCTGCCGGTTTGCGTCAATCGCAGCGGAATCATGTTTACCCGGGAGAAGGGCTCGCTTCGCGCGGGATTGCTCCTGGTGCATCATGTCGGAATGGATCTGAGTCGGGAGATAGTGGAACAGCGGAAACGGAACGGGGAATTCCGCGATTTTCCGGATTTTCTGGAAAGGATGTTCGGAAGCGGAATCGGGATGCGTTCGGTGGAAATGCTCGTGAAAGCGGGTGCGTTCGACTGTTTCGGACTGGAGCGCGAAGTGCTTCTCGAAGTGTTGCCGAAAGCGATGAGGATCATCCGGAAGGAAGGCGGCGGACAGCCGGCACTCTTCGCGGAGGAAACGCCCCGCTCCCGGTTCGCGGAACTGATTTCCGGAATCCGTATCAGAGCCGGAGAGGAACGTTTCCGTACCTACCCGGGGATGGAAATGGAGTCGATGGGCGTGTTTCTCGCTTACCACCCGCTCGATCGTTACATGGAAACCCTGCGCGGAATGGAGCGCACGGTGCTCGCCGACTTGGAAACCGTGGATTCCGGAACCTTCGCGGGGTATCTGCACCCCTACCGCGTTATCCGGACCCGGCAGGGCAATCTGATGGCGAGCGCGCGGATCACCGACGAAACGGGCGGCGCGGTCTGCCTCTTTTTTCCGGCTGTCTATCAGCGTTTTTCCCGCATCCTCGGAGAAGGAAAGATCGCGGTGGTCAAAGGGAAGATATCGGACGGGAAAATCCTGGCGGAAATGGTCTACCTGCTCGATGAAGAGACCGGCCTGGAAGATCGGGAAGCGCTCGCTTAACTATTTTCCGAACACCGCCCGGAGCGCACTGAGAGAAAGGATGGTTTTTCCGTCACGGATGCGGCCGTCGCGGATCATTTCCAGGGTTTCCGGATAGGAGAAAACGGCGTTTTCGATGAATTCGTCGTCATCGGGATCGGTAGCTCCGGCGCGCAGTCCTTCCGCACGGAATAGGTGGATCACTTCGGTGCTGTATGCGGCGCATGGGAAATAGGAAAGAATGGGTGTGATCGCTTCCGCTTCGAAACCGGTTTCCTCGCGAAGCTCCCTCCGTGCGGCGAGAAGGGGAGCTTCGGCGGGATCGTCAATCTTGCCGGCGGGGATTTCAAAGAGTTCGACTCCGGCGGGGTAGCGGAACTGGCGAATCAAGAGTACCCTGCCATCCTCGAAAAAGGGCACTATTCCCACGGCGTGAGGGTATTTTACATAATCCTTTTTTGCCTCGCGTCCGTCAGGCAGACGCACCCGGTCGGTCATAAAGGAGAAGGACCGGCCGCGATAAAGCTCGGTAGAATCGATCCGGCTCTCCGTCAGGTCAGCGGAGGTGCTGTTCTTTGATCTCATTCTCGAACCCGCTTTTCGTGGACTTGGTGATCGGAGTCGGGTACTCGGAGTTGAAGCAGGCCTTGCAGAACAAACTCCTGTCCAGCTTTTCCTCGTCGAAGAGTCCGTCCACGCTGACATAACCGACGGTATCAGCGTCGATATAACGCGCGATATCCTCGAGCGTGTGCATCTTATTGGTAAGCAGCTCCTCGGGGTTGGAGAAGTCGATTCCGTAGAAGCATGGGTGCTTGACCGGGGGCGACGCGATTCGGAAGTGAATGGATTTGGGATTGCAGTTGCGGACCATCTTTACGATCTTGCGAGAGGTGGTGCCGCGTACGATGGAGTCGTCGATCAGGACAATGCGCTTGCCTTCGAATACCTCCGGAACCGGGATGAATTTCAGCTTGACGCCGAAGTCGCGTATTTTCTGGGAGGGTTCGATGAAGGTCCGGCCGATATAATGGCTCCGGATCAGTCCCATCGCAAAGGGAATGCCGGATGCCTTGGAGTAGCCGAGCGCCGCAACAATGCCCGAATCGGGTACGGGAACGATATAGTCCGCTTCGACGGGATATTCCCGCGCGAGGCGTTCACCGATCGCGAAGCGGTAATCGTACACGCTCTTGCCAAACACCTTGGAAGAGGGTTTTGCGAAGTAAATCAATTCAAAGACGCACTGGTTGGTTTTCGGCTTTTGTTCCAGGATCTGCATCGACTTGACGCCGTCGGCGGAAACCACCATCATTTCGTTCGGTTCCAGATCGCGGATGTAAGTCGCTTCCACGATATTGAAGGCGGAGTTCTCGGAGGAGAAAACGATGGTGTCGCCGATGCCGATGGTGTTTCCGATTTTACCCATCGAGAGAGGACGGAAGCCCATCGGATCGCGGGCGGCGATGATGATATCGCGGGAAATGACGAGCACGGCGAAAGCCCCTTCCAGTTTGCCGAGCGTCCAGCGGACGGCGTCCACCAGGTTATCGGCGGGCGCCTCGGAAATGAGATGGACGATGAGTTCGCTGTCGCTGGTGGAGTGGAAGATTTTTCCCCTGGAAAGAAGTTCCTGACGGACGGGCGCAGCGTTAGTGATGTTTCCGTTATGGGCGATGGCGACAGCGCCCTTGGAGGTTACCGCCGAGATGGGCTGCGCGTTGACGAGGGTGGGTGAACCGGTGGTGGAATAACGGACATGTCCGATTCCCCGGAATCCTTCCAGATACTCGATTTTCCGTTCGTCGAAAAATTCGGATACCTTGCCCAGACCGACCTGTTTGAAGAGGGTGTTTCCATCGCTGGTTACGATCCCGCAGGATTCCTGTCCCCGGTGTTGGAGGAAGTTGAGTCCGAGATAAATGTACTTGGAGACCTCGTTCAGACCGTATATCCCGAAAATCCCGCACTCTTCTTTCAACATGGAGACCCCTCCCGGATAAAGGAATATTATTGTAACTTATTTCCGGACTTTTGTAAACAGGTGATCGTCGGATCGCTTTACTGAGAGCCTGACTTGCAGCCGGGAAGCCTTCTATTGCAGGGTACGGACGTCACGGTCAGAAAATTTCCCGGAAAGTTCCGAGCATGATTAAATATTAATCACGATAATTGGGTAATGATTAAACATGTTGCGTGTTTTACCGGTTTCTTCTGATGGCTTTGCCGGAGAGAATATAGAGAGGTGTCTATTATTATAATGGAATATAAAGAATTATGAAATTATGGATGAGAGGATTTTATCATGGCATCATACTTGCACTGGAGGATCGAAAACTGTGAGGAGGATACCCATGAAAGGTTTGTGGAAGAGACTGGGTCTCGTGATTGCGGGCTTGGCGTTGCCCGTGGTCGGATTGTTCGCCCAGGCGGCGACGTCTAACGCCGCTCCGGTCTGGACGCCGAATTCGGGAGACACATCCTGGGTTCTGACGTCTTCGGCCCTGGTGCTGCTGATGACCGTTCCCGCCCTGGCGCTGTTCTACGGCGGCATGGTCCGGAGAAAGAACGTGCTTTCGACGATCTATTACAGCCTCGCGGCTGCGATCATCGTCAGTCTGCTTTGGGTGGTCGGGCAGTACAGCCTGATTTTCGCCACCACCCCCGGAGTCGCCGACGCGGCCAAGGTGCATGGCGTCGCCGAATGGTTCGGCAACATGTCCAAGGCGATGAACTCGTTCCTTGCCAACGGGGCTCATCCCAACGCGGGAACCATTCCGGAATCGGTGTATTCCATGTTCCAGCTCATGTTCGCGATCATTACCGTGGCTCTGATATCGGGTTCCATCGTGGAGCGCATGAGTTTCCTCGGGTGGGTGGTATTTGCGGTGCTGTGGTCCATGATCGTTTACACCCCGCTCGCCCACTGGGTGTGGAACCCCGAAGGCATCCTGGCCCATATGGGCGCGCTGGACTTCGCCGGCGGTCTCGTGGTTCATACTTCATCGGGCGTTACGGCCCTCGTGCTGGCGATTGTTCTCGGTCCGCGCATCGGGCATAAGCAGGAGCCTACCAGCCCGGCGAACATCGCTTACGTGTTCATCGGCGCCGCTCTGTTGTGGGTCGGCTGGTTCGGATTCAACGCGGGGTCCGCGGTTGCCGCCAACGTTCTGGCAGGAAGCGCCTTTGTTGTGACCAATACCGCCGCCGCGATGGCCGCTCTGGTGTGGCTGCTTCTGGAATGGATATTCCTCAAGAAGCCGACCGTTGTCGGCGCTTCGACCGGTGTGGTTGCGGGGCTTGTCGCCATCACTCCCGCATCCGGCTACGTGGATATCGGCGGTGCGCTGGTTATCGGCGCTTGCGTCAGTCTGATCTCGTTCACGTTCATGAGCATCTTCCGCAAGAAGTTCAGGTACGACGACGCGCTGGACGTCTTCAGCGTGCACGGCCTCGGCGGTATGTTCGGAGCCCTCGCTACCGGGCTCTTTGCCAATCCGATTATCAATTCGACCGGCAAGGGCGCTTTCTACGGCAATCCCGGGCAGTTCCTGACCCAGTTGATCTCGGTCGGATTCGCGATCGCGATCGCGGTGGTCGGAACACTGGTATGCATTCTGCTGACCCAGTTGATCACTCTCGGCAATATGCGCGTCAAGCCGCAAGCGGAGATCGAAGGACTCGATCTCTCCCAGCACGGCGAACAACTGGAATCCAAGTAAGGCAGGAGGAAGAACATGAAGAAAATAGAAGCAATCATCCGGCCGGAAAAGCTGGAAGCCGTGGTCGAAAAACTCGGCCAGTTGGGTTACTCCGGCCTTCACTTCTCGGAAGTGCAGGGTCACGGAAGACAGAAGGGAATGAAGGAACTGTTCCGCGGTCGCGAGTACGATGTCAAGTTCATTCCGAAGGTCAAGATTGAACTCGTGTTGTCGGATGCCAAGGCGGAACAGGTGATTTCCACGATCATCGATACGGCACAGACGGGGCAGATCGGTGACGGCAAGATCTTCGTATCGGAAATCAGCGATGTCATCCGTGTCCGAACCAAGGAACGCGGAGAAGTCGCCATCTAACCAGGTTAATGGCATTTCCAGGGGCTGTCCCGAAAGGGATGGCCCCTTTTTTTTTTTCAATATTCACCTCCGAATCTGCCGGATTTTTCACTTTTATGGTATCATGAAGGCGAGGGGAAATGGAATGGAACTATCCGGTTACCTCGCGGAAATCGACTCCCTGAAACCGGGAATCGACCGAACCGCGCTTCTTTCCGCTATCCGGGATATCGAGGGACGGTTTTACGCCGATCTCCGGGACGGCATCGCTTCCCGTTACCGCCGGGGCGCCGGGGTGGAAGTTTCGCGTCAGCTCTGCGAATTCAAGGACGCCGTCGTCCTGAAAGCCGTCGAGTGGTGCGGCGGGATTCCCGAGGGAATCTCGGTTGTGGCGGTCGGCGGCTACGGACGGGGCGAGCTCTGTCCCTATTCCGACCTCGACATTCTCGTCCTTCACACCGAGAAGGCGCGGCTGGAGGAATTTGTCCACGGTTTCCTCTATGTCTTGTGGGATCTCAATTACAACCTCGGTTCCAGTACGCGCACCATCCAGAACCTCATCGAGCATTCCCGGGAGGATGTCACCTTCCTTACCGCGGTATTCGAGGCCCGTTATCTCGCCGGGGACCGCGACCTCTACCTTCGCATCGAAACGGCCCTGCAGAAGGTGCTCGCAAAGACTCGGCTGGATTTCCTCCGCGCCAGGATCGAGGACGTGCACGCGATGCTCCGCGATTCCGGAATCGCAGTTCTGATGAAGGAACCGAGCGTCAAGGACAACGCCGGCGGCCTGCGGAGTATCCATACGATGGAATGGCTGAACTATGCCTTCCGCCTCAAAAGCGGGATGCGCGGCTTGGAAAGCCTTCTCGGAAAGAACCGTTACCGGAGGCTTTACTGGGCCAACGATTTCCTTCTTTTCATCCGCAACCTGCTCCATTTCCGGGCCGGGCGCAAGGAAGACCATCTGTACATCGATTCGCAGCTTGCGGTGTCCGATGCCTTCGGTTTTCACGGCACGGAGGAGCGCCGGATGGCGCGACTCATGCGCCACTTCTTCGACCGTTCGCTGGAAGTGCTGCTGCTTCTTCTTTCGGTAAAGGAAGACTTTCAGATGCGCTTTCTCAAGGGCGTAACGGACCGCGCGCGCTGGGAGAGAAAGAATCCGCAGAAGGACTGGCTGTCCGTGGACGGCTGGCTCTACGTCAAGGAGAAAACTCCCCGTTCGGTTAACGGAGCGCTGGCGCTCGTGCTGGAGTGCGCCAGGGAGAACCTCCGTGCGAGCCACAGCCTGATCCGCTATCTCCAGGAATGCATCCGCTTCGTCAATGAGGACGAGAGAACATCCCAGGAAAATTTCGGGTTGTTCCGGCAGATACTGGAACTCGAAAACTCTTACGACGCCCTGAGCACGATGAAACTCTCGGGTTTCCTGTACCGCTACATCCCTCTGTTCGGCAAGATCCGTCACCGTATCCTGTATAACCCTTTCCACCAGTATACGGTGGACCAGCATTCCATCGAGGGCGTGCATGCCTTGGAAAAACTTTTCCGCAACGAATTTTCTTCTTTCGAACGTTCGAAATACCTGCCTTTCCAAGAGGTGGCGGACAAGTATCGCGACAGCCTTTGGATTCTCAAGCTGGCGCTGCTGCTGCATGACACGGGCAAGATATACGAGGGCGACCACTCGAAGAACGGGGTGGAGCTTGCCTCGCGTTACCTCGCCGGAATGCCTTTTTACAGCACCTACAAGCAGGTCGTCCTTTTTCTCATCCGCGATCACCTCATGCTATCCAATCTCGTGCGGAGAACCGACATATCGAGCATGCAGGTGCTCCAGGAACTGCGCAGCGAACTCTTTCTTTCGCCCTTTCCCGGGGAATACATGGATTTTCTCTTTCTGATGACCTACGCAGACGTTTCCGCGACGAACCCGAAACACTTCACGAGTTACCTTTCCAATATGCTCTCGCAGGTTTATCGGAATGTGTCCGCTCTTCTGATGCGGGAACTGGATGAAAACCACATGGAAAATCTGGTGGAAAGCGCCGCGGAAAGGATAGCGGCCGCTGAAAACGAGCCGGAAGCCCGGGATTTCATCCGCTCGATGGGCGCGCATTACGTGTTGTCTTCGGACGACGACACGATGGTTGGAGATTTCCGGCTGGTGCGCTCTCTCGGGACGGAGGAGCTTCGCGTGCAGATGCAGACTTTCAACGACCATTTCCTGGTCCGCATTTTTATTCGGGACCGGACGGGGCTTTTCTCGGTGCTCGCGGGCGCTCTTGCGCTCAACGGGGCAGATGTGGTCCGGGCGAATATCCACACATGGAAGGGAATCGCCATGGACGCATTCACCATCGGAAAGATTTTCGGCGGTGAATTTACCGAACTGGGAATGAAGGAAGAACTGAGGCTTTGGGGAGAGGATCTGGAGAAACTGCTGCGGCAATTTCTCGACAAACCGGATGCGCTTTCCGAGCGGATTGCCGGGTTGAAACAGCGGAGTATGCCGATTCCCCCGGCCTTTCTTCGGGAAGGAAAGGCGGATATCCTCAAAGGAGAAGGCTTTCTCTACACTATTGAGATTTCCGGAACCGATCGGCCGGCCCTGCTGTACGATGTCACGCGCTTTCTGTCGGCACGCGGTTTCGGCATCCGGGATGCCATTATCGATACCACCGGCTGGTATATCCGGGATACCTTCGTGACCGAAAGGGCGGATCATCCGGAAGAAGAATGGCTGGAAGACTGCCGGCGGGAGCTGGAGAAACTGGCTGGATATTCCGGTGAATAATCAGGCAGATTTTTCGGCAAAGTCTAACATTTAGGCATTTTCGCTCCGGATTGTCATTACCTGTCGATCACCCTCGAATTTTCAACAAAGACATAGAATTGCGATTCATTCGGGAAGAAATGTTTGACGGCATTCTTTAATTGGTATGATTATTGCTAATAAAAAACCGTGCGCTGAGACAAGTTGAATTGCGCTCTTGTCAAAATCAGCAAAATCGATCCGAGGGAGGATATCATGATACGTAACCGATTCAGGGTAGCCGCGCTTTCCGCGCTCCTGATCAGTCTGCCGGCCGCGGGCCTGTTCGCTCAGGAAGCGAAAAGCGCCATCGATTCCGGCAATTCCGCGTGGATACTGATGGCTGCCGCACTCGTTCTGCTGATGACCGTTCCCGGTCTTGCTCTCTTTTACGGCGGCATGGTCCGTCACAAGAACGTCCTTTCCACGTTTTATTACAGCTTCATCTGTGCCGTCATCGTCAGCGCGCTCTGGGTGCTCTTCCAGTATTCCGCGGCCTTCGGCAAGGATGTCGGAGGGATCATCGGCTCGCTGGACAAAGCGTTCTTCAACGGTATCGGAAACAACTCCGTCTACCCGGGCCAGACGATCCCGGAATCGGTATTTTCCGCATACCAGATGATGTTCGCCATCATTACCGTCGCGCTGATTTCCGGCGCTGTAGTGGAAAGAATGAGCTTTTCCGCCTGGATCGTGTTCGCCGCGATCTGGTCTTCGCTGATTTACGCGCCTCTCGCGCACTGGGTGTGGGGCGGCGGTTGGATGTCGCACCTGGGTTCGCTCTTCGGACGTCCCGATATCGGCGTACTCGACTTTGCCGGCGGTCTCGTGGTGCACATTTCGTCGGTCGTATCCGCTCTCGTCGCGGCGCTTTACCTCGGCAAGCGCGACGGATATCCCCATGAGGCGATCCTTCCGTCCAACATACCCTTCACCTTTATCGGTGCGGGCCTGCTGTGGTTCGGATGGTTCGGT
>Ga0326727_10011878_pt1 | contig 20060 bp, 15 predicted proteins | sample MB2enrmetagenome_FD_207643 | JGI IMG/M metagenome (GOLD analysis project Ga0326727, IMG submission 207643) | Lab enriched peat soil microbial communities from McLean, Ithaca, NY, United States - MB29MY | ecosystem: Environmental > Terrestrial > Soil > Wetlands > Peat | place: USA: New York...
ACGATTCCGTTCTTTTCGACTCATATTCAATGTCTCCATTAGCGCCGATGTTGCTCCCGCAACACCGGCCAAAGGGGACATTTCTATCGAGTCCAAAAGGGGACATTTCCATAAAGTCGCGACACCGCCGAAATTGCCCTTGCCCGCAAAAACGTTGCGCCTTAGCCTCCTGACGCATGAGTCCAGAGATGCCAGTTGGGGACAATTCATACCCGCCGGCGCCGCAAAAATCCCAACCTGCCACCAATGAACCCGGCCTCGCCCGGACTCCCAACACGAAGTTATGGTCCTCGGCCATCGCCCTTCTCTGCCTCACCCTGTTCGCCATCAAAGCTGCCACCAGCCTTGTCCAGGAATCGTCCACCTGGGATGAGACACATTACTTTGGGGTGGGCAAATACATACTGCAAAACCATCGGTGGGACGTGCCCGAAGCGACGCTTCACCCGCCGCTTTCCTATTTCATTCACAGCATTCCGCTGTTGTTTTTCCCGACCGATCCAGGCGTTTGGAAAAGAACAGGCCCCCTCGCCGGCGTCGCCAGGGGGCAGGCCTTGCTTTCAAGTCCGGCCAATCAGAGCGACCGGCTGCTGGACTTGTCGCGCCTGATGATGGTCTTGACCGCCGTGCTCCTGGGTTGGTTTGTCTATAAATGGAGCTATGAGCTCTACGGGCAGGCCAGCGCCATTCTGGCCATCGTGCTCTTCTCCTTCTGCCCCAATATCCTGGCCCACGCCCGCCTCATCACGCCGGATATCACGGTCACCACCTTTTCCTTCATCGCCATTTATTACTTCTGGCGACTGCTGCGCCACGATTCCGTGGCCGATGCGGTCCTTGGCGGCATTGGCCTCGGCCTGGCGCTGCTTTCCAAGTTCACCGCCGTATTGTTGTGCCCGGTGTGCGGGCTTCTGATGGTTCTGTGGCGCCTCCGCCAAAAGCGCCTGAACCTGTGGCTTTGCCTGCTCTATGCCGTGATCAGCGCCTTGGTTCTATGCTTGGGATATGGAATGAATCCCGGACCTTATTATGCCGGCATCCTGACGCAGCACACCCATGCGCACGAGCCGGTTCGGCATTTTCTCATGGGCCAGTTCTCCGACGGCTGGTGGTACTATTTCATCGTCGCCTGCCTCATCAAGACCCCCATCGCAGGGTTGCTCTTCCTCGCCATCGCGGCGGTTCTATTCGTCAATAATGCGCTGAAGGGAAGGTGGATTGACGAGGCTTTTCTGCTGCTCCCGGCGGTGATGGTCTTTTATTTCTTCAGCCTCAATAATGTGCAAATCGGGTTGCGTTACGTCCTGCCCGCCTGCCCTTTCCTCTTCGTGTTTGCCGGCCAGGCGGCGCAACTGCTTGCAGCCAATGCATTCCGAATGGCGTTGTCCATCGCGGCCATCGGCTGGTACATCGGCGCCTCCTGCTTCATTCATCCTCACTACCTGGCCTATTTCAATGAACTGGTGGGCGGCCCAAACAACGGCTGGAAATACCTGGTGGATTCCAACCTGGATTGGGGCCAGGACCTCAAAGGCTTGAAACGATTCATGGGCGAACACGGCATTGTCCGAATCAGTTTGAGCTACTTCGGGAGCGACTCCCCGGAGCGTTATGGCATTGGCTACGATTGGCTGCCGAGCTTCGTTTTGCTCGACCGCCATCCTGCCCATCATCCGTCCCGCCCCAAGGGCTGGGTCGCCATCAGCGCCACGACCCTGCAAGGCGCCTACCTGCCTGACAAGGATTTCTTTGCCGATTTCAGGAAGCGCAAACCAGTGGCCAAAATCGGATATAGCATTTTTATTTACAAAGTGGATGACTAAAGACTCACTGTTTCAGTGAGACCATTTCAAGATATGAATCCTGAGAACCAGCGCGATGGCAATCAGCACCCTCCGCCGTCACAGACAGGCGGGTGGCTGCATCGTGTTGCCGGGAGTCGCAAAGGCGCGGTTTGGTCCATCGGCGTCGCCATTCTTTGTCTCGGCCTCTTCACCATCAAAGCGGTGACCAGCCTCGTTCAGGAATCGTCCACCTGGGATGAGACACGTTACTTTGGGGTGGGCAAATACATACTGCAAAACCATCGGTGGGACGCGCCCGGCACGACCCATCACCCGCCGCTTTCCTATTACATCAGCAGCATTCCCCTGCTGTTTTTCCCGGGCGATCCCCGTCCCTGGAAAATTCATGGCGAGCATGCGGGCGATCTCAGAGGGCGAGCCTTGCTGGCCAGCCCGGAAGACCGCGGGGATCGGCTGCTGGACCTCTCGCGCCTGATGATGGTGTTGACCGCCCTGGTGCTGGGCTGGTTCGTCTATCTGTGGAGCCGTTCCTTATACGGAGAGGCCGCTTCCATATTGGCGGTCGTTCTGTTTTCCTTCTGCCCCAATATCCTGGCCCACGCCCGCCTCATCACACCCGACATCACAGTGACGACTTTTTCCTTCATCGCCCTTTACTATTTCTGGCGGCTTCTCCGCAACGATTCGATGGGCGACGCGGTCCTTGGCGGATTTTGTTTCGGCCTGGCCCTGCTTTCCAAGTTCACCAGCCTGTTGCTGTGGCCGGTTTGCCTGGTGTTGGTGCTCTTGTGGCGCGCCGAAACCCAAACACTAAAGTGGCGCAAGCCCCTGCTCTTTGCGGCCATCGCAGTGGGGATTGTTTGTTTGGGATATGGCATGGATCCCCGGCCTTACTTTGCCGGCATATCGGAGCAGCAAGGACACGCCCAGGAGGCCTCTCCCGTCTTTCTCATGGGCCGTTACGCCGGCGGCTGGTGGGATTATTTTCTCGTTGCCTTCCTGCTCAAAACCCCCCTCGCGGCGCTGCTCTTCCTCGCCATCGCGGCGGTTCTATTCGTCAATAATGCGCTGAAGGGAAGGTGGATTGACGAGGCTTTTCTGCTGCTCCCGGCGGTGACGGTCTTTTATTTCTTCAGCCTGAATGACGTGCAAGTGGGCTTGCGTTACGTCCTGCCCGCCTGCCCTTTCCTTTTCGTGTTTGCCAGCCAGGCGGCGCAATTGCTTGTTTCCAATGCGTTCCGAATGGCATTATATCTCGCGGCCCTCGCTTGGTACATTGGAGCTTCCTGTTGCATTCACCCGCATTACCTGGCCTATTTCAACGAACTGGCGGGCGGCCCGGACCATGGCTGGAAATACCTGGTGGACTCCAACCTCGATTGGGGCCAGGACCTGAAAGGCTTGAAACGGTTCATGGACCAACACGGCATTGCCCGCATTAGTTTGAGTTACTTTGGCACCGACTCCCCGGAACGCTATGGCATCGTCTACGATTGGCTGCCCAGTGTGGGTTTGCCAGATCCCGATCCCAACCACCATCCATCCCGTCTCAAAGGCTGGATCGCCATCAGCGCCACAAATCTGCAAGGGGCCTACTTCGCCGACAAAGACTTGTTCGCCTGCTTCAGGACCCGCAAGCCGTTGGCCAAAATCGGTTACAGCATTTTTATTTACAAACTGGATGGCTGAATGTTCATCAAATCGTAGGAGTCATCGTCAATAGGACAGGCGTGCGGCAAAACTGTGGTTTAATCGCGCCTTAGCGCCTCATTTACGCTTTGCGGCGTCAGCCGGTACAACCCCGCGCCGTGGGCCTGGATCATCGGCGCAAACACGCCGGACACCGGGCCAAGGTCCTTTTGCCGCCACAAATCCCGAACGCGCGCTTTCCCGGCCAAGCCAGCCTCCGCCAATTCCACCGCCACCGCCGCTGATCCGGCCCCCTCCGGGGCGCGGGTGTTGAACAGCGCCACGTATTTGTCCGCCGACCCGGCCACGTCAGCCACCCAGCAGCAGAACCCGTCGTGATGAAACAATTCGCGGTTGTTGGCGCTCTTTTGATTCACGGCAATCACCTCGTCGTTGGTGAGCAACGACAGCGTGAAATCGTCCAGCCTGGTGAGATCGGCGCCGATCATCAGCGGCGAACGCGCGATGCTCCAGAGCGACATGAGCGTGATCTGCTCGTCGCGCGAGAAACGGCTCTTGCCTCTTCCCATCTTCAAGACGCCAATCGGCAGCATGTCGGCATCGGGAAAATGTCCCGGCCCACGCCACGGCGTCCAGTCGCGCACCCGATCGAACTGCGCCAACAGCAACTCCCACTTGTCCCAAAAATCATCGCTGACCCGCCACAGGTTGGCATGGGTGCTGACATGCCCGCCCGCCTTGAGCGGCGTCGCGCCCGGCGACGTGCTGAAAACAATTCTCCGGCCCGTGCGGTCAATCGCTTTGCGGATTGCTTCAATTTCCGCCGCGTGATAGGGCCGGGACAGATCATCCACTTTCACAAAGTCCACACCCCACGACGCGAACTGCTTGAAAACCGAATTATAATACTCCTGCGCGCCGCGCCGGGTCATGTCCACCCCATACATGTCGCCATTCCAGAGACAGCGACTATTGGTGTCGGCTATGTCGGCGGCGGTGCGGTGCGCGCCTTTGATGCGCGTTTTCGCAGCCACCGCCTGGCGCGGAATACCTCGCATCAGATGCACGCCGAATTTCAGGCCCAGTCGATGCACATAATCGGCCAGCGCCTTGAAACCCTTGCCATCCGCCGCGGAAGGAAACTTGTTGGTCGCCGGCACGAGCCGCCCCCATTTGTCCATCTCCAGCCTTGCGCCCTTGCGATAGTCAAACCCCGTCGCCTGCGGTTCATACCATTGGATATCCACCACGATGTATTCCCAGCCGTGCTGGCGCAAATTCGCCGCCATGAAATCCGCCTGCGCGCGGGTTTGCGCCTCTGTGACCGTCGTAGCGAAACCGTCCCAACTATTCCAGCCCATGGGCGGCGTCGCAGCCCAGGACCAGTAGCTGGGATCCGACGCGCGCGCCGGTCGCGGCGCGAACAGCACCCCGGCCACGACCCACAGAAGGATGACATAGCGTCTCATCTTCTTGATTTGTTTCCCCAGTGTCTTGTCAGAGAATATTGTCTGGCAGCCTCCTGGCAACACAAACGAAAAACGTCCGCGCCAGATGTTGCCACCCGCCCGATCCACACCCGCCGTCAATGATTTTCCCTGCCCTTGAAAATGTAGAACAGGAAACCCAGCGAAGGCAGCAGGACAACGGCACCGGTGCCCAATGCCAGCACCAGCAGCCGCAAGGTGGTTTCAGGCGCGTGCGCGTTGTTCACGGTGACGTCCGGTGTGACGAGATTGGGATATTGCGCCAGGCACCAACCCACAAGGATGAGCCCGACCTGGCCGACGGCGGCAATTCGCGCCAGCGCAAACCACCGCCGCCACAGGGCCACCAGGGCCAGAATGGACATCAAGCTCGTCCAAACCAAGAGCAACGGCGCCCACCAGCGCGTCAATCCATGATACATCTCCGGCGCGCCGTGTTTGGAGGCCACAAACACCACCCCCGCCATCGGCCCCAGGCTCAAGCCGGACCACAGCGCCCTCAGCCGAAAATCATTTTGCAGTTCGGGCTGGTTCCGCGTGTCCAGCGTCAGGTAGGTCGCGGCCAGAAACGCAAACAGCCCCAGCGCGAACACGCCGCACGCCAGCGCGAAGGGCGTCAACCAACCCGCGAAGAATCCGGTCACAACCTGCCCATTCACAATTCGGATTTTCCCCGTCGTCAGCGCGCCCAGGATCACGCCTTGGAAAAACGGCGTCAGAAAACTGGCGATGCCAAACGCCATGCTCCACCGGTATTGCGCCGTTTCCGACCCGGAACTATAGCGGCGGAAAATAAAAGCCGAGCCGCGCAGCACGATGCCGATGAGCATCGCGGTCAACGGGATGTTCAGCGCCGTCATCATGCCGCTGAAAGCACCCGGAAACCCGGTGAACAAAAGCACCACCACCAGGATCAGCCAGACATGGTTGGCCTCCCAGATCGGGCCGATCGCCTCCGCGATGGCCTTCCTTTGTCGCGCCGCCCGCGGCCCCTTCGCCAGCAAGTCCCACATGCCGCCCCCAAAATCCGCCCCGCCCATCAACGCATACAGTATCAGCGACGCCAACGTGCAAATGGCAACGATGAGTTCAAGCATAAGTGCTGCCGGCTGACTTTGCCGGGAAGGGCGCAGCCGTTTCCAAAAATTGGCGGCGCAACAGCAGGACCACAATGACGCCCAGAACAAGGTACAAGACTGTGAAGACGACAAACGCCGGCTCAATCCAAGGCATGGGGGTGACCGCCTCTCCCGTCCGCATCACCCCGTAAATAATCCACGGCTGCCGCCCGACTTCGGTCACAACCCATCCTGCCTCGATCGCCACAAAACCCAGCGGCCCCCCCGCGACCAAGGCGCGCAGCAGGCGCGGATGCCCCGGCAACGGCCGCCGCTGCCGCCAGACCCAGCCCGTCCACACTGCCAGCGCCAGCATCGCCAACCCGGCGGCCACCATGAGGTCAAAGGCCCAATGAACAATCCGCACCTTGGGCCAGTCGTCTTGCGGAAATTCTTCCAGCCCGGCCACCCTGGCGTCCGGGTCGCCGGCCAGAAGCAAACTCAAACCGCGCGGGATGACGATGGCATGGCGGGTCGTGCGCGTCCGGTCGTCGGGCAATCCCCCGATGAGCAAGGGCGCGCCGCTTTGCGTCCGGTAATGCGCCTCCATGGCCGCCAGTTTGGCCGGCTGCAGGCGGGCCACGGCGCGCGCGCTGTAATCCCCGCTCACGATTTGCAGCGGCGCGCTGATGCACCCCACGGCCAGCGCAATCCCCAATGCCTTCCGATGAAACAAGCTGTTCGGATGCCGCAGCAGCAGGAACGCATGGACGGCTGCCACCGCGAACCCGGTCGCGACGAATGCCGCCAGCGTCATGTGCAACACCTCGTGGAAACTGGCCTGGTTCAACATGGCCGCGATCGGGTCAACCTCAGTAATTTTCCCATCCACGATCTTAAAGCCCGCCGGCGAGTTCATCCACGCATTCGCCGTCACGACGAAAATCCCCGACAGCACGCCGCTGGCGGCGACAATCAAACCGGCCAGCCAGTGCATGAAAGGCGGCAGGCGGTTCCAGCCATAAAGATAAACGCCGATGAAAATCGCTTCGGTGAAAAACGCGAACCCCTCCAGGGAAAACGGCATCCCGATGATCGCCCCGGCCTTCTCCATGAATCCCGGCCACAGCAAACCCAGTTCAAACGACAGCACCGTGCCGGACACCGCCCCCACCGCGAAAAGCACCGCCGTGCCGCGCGACCAGCGTTTGCTCAAATCCAGATACTCCGCCTGCCCCGTGCGCAGATACAGCGCCTCCGCGATGGCCATCAGCAACGGCATCCCGATCCCCAGCGCCGCGAATACAATGTGAAACGCCAGCGACATGGCCATTTGCGAACGAGCCAGGTCCAAGGCGCTCATTCATCCTTTCCCTTCTTCCCGCAAATGTCCGCCAGCTCCGCCGGCAACGGCCAGCTATGCCCTTGGGCCAGCAAGCTCTGCGCCTCCTCCGGCCCCCACGTCCCCGCGGCGTAATTGGGAAAATCGCTGGGCGGAGCCGCCGCCCAAACATCCAGCACCGGCATCAACAACCGCCACGCCGCCTCCACCTGGTCGGCCCGCATGAACAGCGTCGTGTCATTCCTCATGATGTCCCACAGCAACGTTTCATAAGCGTCGGGCGACGAGGCGTCGAAGGCGGTCTGATAATCGAACTGCATTTGCACGGAGCGCAGATGCATCTTCGGGCCGGGGAATTTGGCCTGAAAATGCAGCACGATGCCTTCATCGGGCTGGATGGCCATCACCAGCCGCGACGACTGCCAGTCCAGGGTCGATTCCGCCGGAAACGCTTGATGCGGCACGCCGCGGAACTGGATGGCAATTTCCGTCGCTTGTCGGGCGAGCCGCTTGCCCGTGCGCAGATAGAACGGCACCCCCTGCCAGCGCCAGTTGTCCAGGAACAGCCGCAGCGCGACAAAAGTTTCCGTCTGCGAATCCGGCGGCACACCGGGTTCTTCACGGTATCCAACGACTTTTTTGCCGCCGATCCATCCCGGCCCATACTGCCCCCGCACCACGCATTGATGAACGGCGTCCCGGTAAATCGGGCGGACAGCGTGCAGCACGTCCGCTTTCTTGTTGCGAATCTCGTCCGCCTCGAACGACACCATCGGCTCCATCGCCACCAGGCACAGTAGTTGCATGAGGTGGTTCTGCACCATGTCGCGCAACGCCCCCGCCCGGTCATAATACCCTCCCCGATGCTCCACCCCCACGGACTCGATGGCCGTGATGGCGACACATTCCACGTAGCGCCGGTTCCAGATTGGCTCGAATTGCGGATTGGCGAAGCGGAAGGCCAGGATGTTCTGCACCGTCTCCTTGCCCAGGTAATGGTCGATGCGGAAAATCTGGCATTCGTCGAAATTGGCCGACAGCGTGGCGTTCAGGGCCTTGGCCGACTCCAGGTCGTAGCCAATCGGTTTCTCCACCACGATCCGCGCCCACTCCCTGTCCCGCGCCAGTCCGGCCTTGCCCAGGTAATTGGGGATGACGCCGAACATCACGGGCGGCGTGGCCATGTAAAAAACCCGGTGGACTTTTGCGCCCCATTGTCTCTCCAGCTTTGCGCATTGTTGGCCCAACGCCTGGTAAGTCTGCAGCTTTTTGAAATCGCCTTGCTCGTAATGGATGTGCTTGGCGAACTGGTTCCACTCCGCCTCTTTCGCCTTGCCGAAGCGCGAGAATCTGTTGACCCCTTCGTGCAACCGCCGGCGCAGCTTTTCATCGCTCAGCGGAACACGGTCCACCGCGATAATGGAGTAATTGGCCGGTGTGCTTCGTACCTGCGAAAGGTCAAACAACGCCGGTACCAGTTTCCGCCAGGTCAGGTCGCCGGCCCCGCCAAAGATGACGAACACCGTCGGTTCCGGCCGGTCATTGGTCTTCATGCTCGTGCTCTCTCCGGGTTCAGCGCTGCCATAGGATGTGCGGGGCTTCCAGGGGAATTGCCACCCCGTCGCGGCGCGCTGTCACCCTCGCCGTGTAATCCCCGGGCGGGCGCTCCGCCGACACCGTCGCGCTGTACACATAACCGCCCGAGGCCCCGACCAGCGGCCGGACTCGTTTCATTTCCTGGCGCTCCGGGGCGGCGCCTATTGCGCCCTCAGCGCACAGCTCCACCCGCACCGCATCGGGATCGAGGTCGTTGAGGAAAACCTGCACCTCAAAGGCGTGTTGCCCATCTTGAGTATCCAACGTCACCTCGCCGAAACGCAACGCGGCCCATTTCTCGTCCAGCCTGCGCCGCCAGTCCACCAGTTGCCTCCCCTTCGCCCCCTTGTCAGCCATGCGCGCGCGGCAGGCGGCTGCCAGCGGCAGGTAATGCTGCTCGGTGTACTCGCGCACCGCGCGGTTGGCGGCGAAGCGTGGTGTCAACCGCGCCATGCTCTCCCGCATCCGCGCCACCCAGGCGGTCGGAATCCCCTGCTCGTTGCGCGTATAAAATTCCGGGATCACCTCCCGCTCCAGCTTCTCGTAAAGCGCCGCCGCATCGGCCGCGTCCCAGGCCGGATCGTCCCCATGCTCCTGGCCGTCTCCCAGCGCCCATCCTAATTCAGGCGCATAAGCCTCCGCCCACCAGCCGTCCAGTTCCGAGAGATTGAGCCCGCCGTTGACGAGCACTTTCATCCCGCTGGTGCCGCACGCCTCCCACGGCCGGCGCGGGGTGTTGAGCCAGACATCCACCCCCTGCACCAGCCGTTCTGTCATCTGCATATCGTAGTCCTCAAGAAAGATCGCCCGGGAGCGAACCTCGGGCCGGCGAATGAATTGTATCCATTGCTGGATCATGGCCTGACCGGCCCCATCCGCCGGGTGCGCCTTGCCGGCCAGGATCAGTTGCACCGGCCGTTGCGGATTGGACAACAGCCGCAACAGCCGCTCAGGATCGTGCAGCAGCAGGTTGGGCCGCTTGTAAGTGGCGAACCGCCGCGCAAACCCCAGCGTCAACACGTTGGGATCGAAGATACGCCCCGCCTCCGCCATCGCCTCGGGCGTTGCGCCGACGGCGGCCAGGTAGCGGACCAAACGCTGGCGGGCAAAGTCGATCAGCGACTTCCTGGCCGCGGTGCGGAACTGCCAAAGTCTGGCATCCGGCACGTTGCGAATGTCCTTCTCCAAGTTTTCCATCGTCCCCATCCAGCGGCCCTTGCCGCAGGAATCGGTCCATAGATCGTCCGCCGCCGCCGAGTCCCAGGTCGGAATGTGAACTCCGTTGGTCACGTGCCCCACCGGCACTTCCTCCGCCGGCCGGCGGGGGAAAAGCGGCTCGAACAGGCGCCGGCTGACTTGGCCATGCAACCGGCTCACGCCGTTGACCGCCCCGCTGCCGCGGATGGCCAGGTAAGCCACGTTGAAGGACTCTGTTTCGTCATTCGGATTCTGCCGGCCCAACGCCAGCAGATCATGCAGCGTAATGCCCAGCATCTCCTTCGCGTACCGGCCCAGATACTGCTCCATCAGGGCCGGCGTAAATCGGTCAAAGCCCGCCGCCACCGCCGTGTGCGTGGTGAAGAGGTTCCCCGCTCGTGTCACGGCCAGGGCCACCTCGAAGGGCTGCCCGCTTTCCTCCATGAAGCTCCGCGCCCGTTCCAATACGGCAAAGGCGGCGTGTCCCTCGTTGAGATGGCAGACTTCCGGTTTGAGGCCAAGCGCCCTCAGCAGCCGCCAGCCGCCAATGCCTAGCAACAATTCCTGCGCCAGGCGCATTTCCGGCCCCCCCCGTATAATTCACTCGTCAGCCCCCGGTGCGCCGGAAAGTTCGCCAGGTCATTGCTGTCCAGCAGATACAGCTTCACCCGGCCAACCTGGACCTGCCAGGCCCGCAGCCAGAGCGAATAACCGGGGAAGGCCAGCTCTACTCTCAGCCATTCGCCGTTGGCCTCGCGCACCGGCGTGATCGGCAGTTGCCCGGGATCGTTATGAGGATAAAGCGCCTGTTGCGAGCCGTCCTTGTCAATCTTCTGGCGAAAATAGCCTTGTTGGTAGAGCAGCCCCACCCCCACCACGGGCACGCCCAAGTTGCTGGCCGTTTTAAGCTGATCCCCGGCCACGTTGCCAAGTCCCCCCGAGTAAATCGGCAGCGCCTCGCTCAACATGAATTCCATGCTGAAGTAGGCCACGCAACTCAAGGGCGCTTCCGGATGATGCTGCTGGAACCACCCCGGCTTGGTCTCCGCCTTGCGCATGTTCCGCAGCAGAGTGCTCATCGTCTTGCGGAACGTCGCATCCCCCAGCTCGCTCTCGAGCTTTTCCCGCGAGACCGTTTGCAGAACCACCAAGGGATTCTGCGTCAGCTCCCACAACGTCGGATCAAGCCGCCGCCACAATTCGTCGGCGCAATGGTTCCATGACCAGCGCAAATCCAGCGCCATCTCTGCCAAGGCGTCAAATCCCTTCACTTCCGTGGGCAGCAGGTTGTAGAGGGGGTGACTGACTCGCGTGTCTTTGCTCATAATTCCTCCTTCAATGCTTCGCTGACGATGGTCTGCGCCTCTTCCTCGATGCGCCGCAGATGCTCCGCCCCGCGGAAGCTCTCGGCGTAAATCTTGTAGATGTTCTCCGTCCCCGACGGCCGCGCCGCGAACCATCCGCTCGCCGCCGCCACCTTCAAGCCGCCGATGGGCGCGCCGTTGCCCGGAGCTTTGGTGAGGATTGTCTGGATCTTTTCGCCCGCCAGGTCGGCTCTCTTCACCTGCTGGGGCGAAAGTTTTCCCAGCAATTCCTTCTGCCCCGGCGTGGCCGGCGCTTCAATTCGGTCATAAGCCGGCGCCCCAAACTCGCGCGTCAGTTCCTGGTAAATCTCGCCCGGATCGCGCCCCATCCGCGCCGTCATCTCCGCCGCCAGCAAAGCGGGCGCAATCCCATCCTTGTCCGTGGTCCAAACCGTTCCATCCAGCCGGGCGAACGAGGCGCCCGCGCTTTCCTCGCCGACAAATCCCAGCGAACCTTCCAGCAGACCGTCCACGAACCATTTGAACCCAACCGGCACTTCATAAAGCTTCCGGCCAACCTTCGCCGTGACGTGATCAATCATCTGGCTGCTCACCAGCGTCTTCCCCACCGCCATTTCCTGGCGCCACTTGGCCCGGTGCTGAAATAAATAAAACACGCACGCCGCAAGGTAATGATTCGGCGGCATCAACCCCGCGCTGCGGCTCACGATGCCGTGCCGGTCATGGTCCGTGTCGCAGGCAAAGGCAAGGTCAAACCGCTCCTTCATCCCGATCAATCGTTGCATCGCATAGGCCGACGACGGGTCCATCCGTATCTGCCCGTCCCAATCCACCGTCATAAACCGGAAGGTGGGATCCACTTCCTCGCTCACCACCGTCAGATTCAACCCATACCGCTCCGCGATTCGCCCCCAATAATGCACACCGGCGCCGCCCAGCGGATCCACCCCAAGCCGCAGCTTCGAACCGCGGATGGCTTCCATATCAACCACATTCGCCAGATCAGCAATGTAAGGCCCAAGATAATCCCGCCGATGCGTGGTCGTGGCGTGCAGCGCCTGCTCGTAAGAAATTCGTTTCACTCCCTTCAGCCCGTCCTTCAGCAACGCATTTGCCTGCGTCTCGATCCACTTCGTGACAACCGTGTCCGCCGGCCCCCCGTTTGGCGGATTGTATTTGAAACCGCCGTCATGAGGCGGATTGTGCGAGGGGGTGACGACAATCCCGTCCGCCAGCCCGTTTTTCCGCCCCCGATTGTAAGTCAAAATGGCATGAGAAATCACCGGCGTCGGCGTGTACTCGTCCCCTTCGGCCATCATCACCTCGACTCCATGGGCCGCCAGCACCTCCAGCGCGCTCGCGCAGGCCGGAACCGAAAGCGCATGGGTGTCAATGCCCAGGAAAAGCGGGCCAGTGGTCCCCTGCTGCTGCCGATACTGGCAAATGGCCTCGGTGATGGCCAGGATGTGCCATTCGTTAAACGCCCGATCCAGGGACGAGCCGCGATGCCCCGACGTGCCGAACGCCACGCGCTGCGCCGCCTCCGCCGCGTCCGGCCTCTCGACATAGTAGGCGGTGATGAGCCGCGGCACATCGACCAAAATCGCAGTTGGCGCCGGTTTCCCGGCCAGAGGGCTTGTTTTCATGGAATTCTTTGCAGTGCTATGTCGGAGAATTCGTCATTTTTGGCAGAATTCCCCGAATCATTAGCGTCTTGTTCGGGGAGCGCGACCGTCCCGGTCGCATCCGTCGGCGTCTCGCCGACGGAAAGTCGTCCAAAACCGGCCCGCCATTTTGGTGAATTCCCAACCATATCGCTAATGATTCAGGCAGAATTTCTTAGTCTTCACGGCTGGCTCATGAAGGGAAAACTTCCCCGTTTTCTCCCTCTCCTCCACACACTTGTGGAGGAGAGGGCGGGGAGAGGAGGTTTTTCCCCCTCTCATCCGGCCCTTCATGAGCCAGCCGTGCTTAGTCTTCGTTTCCTTCTGTAAAGTCCTTTAGGTTGCGGCCCTCCCGCGCTGCGCCTTTTCGATCTCCGCCACTTTGGCCAGCCGCCGCCGATGACGCTCCGCCCCGCTGAATCGCGCCTTCAGAAATATCTGCACCAGCTCCCACGCCAGCGAGCGGCCCACCACGCGGCCTCCCAGGCAGATCATGTTCAGATCATCATCCTCGACCCCCTGGTGCGCCGAAAAACTCTCATGGATCAGGCAGGCCCGCACCCCGGCCACTTTGTTCGCCGCCACCGCCGCCCCCACCCCGCTGCCGCAGATGGCCAGGCCCCGATCCACTTTGCCCCCGGCCACCGCGCGCGCCAGCGGCACCACAAAATCCGGGTAATCATCATCCGCTATCGCGGCCTGGTCGCCGAAATCCGTCACCTCGTAACCGGCCTCCCGCAACATCCCCGTCAGGTACTCCTTCAACTCATACCCCCCATGATCGGCCGCGATGCCGATGAACTTCGGGGCCGTTGCCGTTTCTGTCAAGCGATCAGGCATCTTTCCTTTCTCCACTCCACGTTTCGCACACACGCTCCACAACGCACTACTCTACACGCAAACCGCCCCCACTCAACCCCGGAATTGTGGCTAATTTTCCCATGCTCCCATAGGGGTCAGTCCTCACTTTTTGCACTTTTGTCATTGAGGGCGTAGGTGTTGCCTGCATGCGTTGCGCCATGCCGCGGAAGCCGGGCATCGTCTCGGGGGGCAAGCCGTACTTTTGCACAATGAGGGTCATCTTTCTTGCAGACGAGTCGATCCCCGTCCGGTGTTCATCGCCCGCGTTGGCGCTCTTCCGATTCATCCTTTGCGCCCCTCCAAAAACGCCCCCTGTCAAGAATACATACTTGACAAGAACGCCCTCAACACGCGTTTTTATCAATATTGACGCGGGTTTTGCAAAAGAAATTTTTTGCGCACCGTGGACTGTGGAAATTCCGCCCCTTGTGCCATAATGTGAAGAAAAGTCTGATGTTGAGTGAATGCAGTCCCTGAAAGTCCGTGTCCGTCCGTGTGGTTTGCGGTCTCATCCGTGCCATCCGTGAGATCAGTGGTGCAATGGCTTTCCCTGCGCCCGCACCGCGCCTTGCGTTCGCGTATTTCGCATATTTCGCGGTTCAATCCCCCCTCTTCTTTTCCCGGCCACCTGCCTTTCCTCCGCGCCCGCAGGGTCCCCGGCGTGAGGCTTCCGGTCAAACCACGTTTTCATCGGCACGCCTGTCTCACCAGGCCATGCCATTCTTCTTTGCGCCTCTCCGCCTTTGCGTTGCGTAATTTGCCTGAATGCCTCGAAGAAAAGTCTCAATCGGTCAAAGTGGTCAAAGCGATATGGCCTTCATGGCTCTTTATCCGTGCCATCCGTGGTCCAGTTGCTTTCCCTGCGCCCGCGCCGCCCCCTGTTCGCCTTAGCGCCGCTCCTCGGCACAGCGGCAGACCTGTCGGCCAAAGCCTTGGCGACGGCGGATGTCCCCGACCGCCGTATTGGCCTTGTTGCACTTCAGCTTTCAGCCTTCTGCCTTGCCCTGCATTTTGCCAAACGAACCCAAACCCCATGCACCCAACCCCCTATGCTCTCGCCGCTTAAGGAAAAACCGAAAATGCCCGTCCAACCCCCGTCCTGCCATATCGCACCAGATCGCAGCGAGTCGCAGCGAGTCAAAGTGATTCTCTTTCGTCAAATCACCTGGACTACAAACTTAGTTAACGTGGACAAAATCAGCCATGCCACCGCCGCCGCGGCGCACAACGCCGTGGAAGGCCATTCCCCGGACTCGCCAGCGCCACGCCTTACCCGTCACAGAGGCGTTACTTGCCAAGACCCCCCCTCCGAATTATGATAATGCGTGTGTTTGAGTCTTTTATGAAACGCCGCCTCTTATTTGGTTTTTTGATCGCCGTTCTGGGGGTCAATTTGTTCTTCGGCGCGCAGATTTACATCTATACCGCCCATGCCTCGCAGAAGGACGATCCCTACGAGAATTACAAGCTCCTGGCCGATGTCCTGGAAAAGGTCCGCCAGGAATACGTCGATGGCGACAAACTGACCTACCAGGACCTCATCCACGGCGCCCTCAAGGGCATGCTCGACACCCTGGACCCGCACAGCGAATTCATGGACCAGGCCAAATTCGACGAGTTGAAGAAGGACACCGAAGGGGAGTTCGGCGGTTTGGGCATCATCGTGGAAATGGGCAGGGACAACGTGCTCACCGTGGTCTCGCCCATGGAAGATTCCCCCGGCTACCGCGCCGGCATCCTGCCCCATGACCAGATCATCAAGATCGACGGCAAAAGCGCCGCCAAACTCGATCTGGAAGAGGCCGTCAAGCGGTTGCGCGGCGAATCCGGCACCTCCCTCACCATCACCATCCGCCGCCCTTCCACCGGCCAAATCAAGGACTACAAGCTGGTTCGGGCCATTATCAAGGTCGATAGCGTCAAGGACATCAATGACAAGCGCGAGTTCCCGCTGGGCGCCGATGGCATCGGCTACGTGCGGATCATTCAGTTCGGCGAGAAAACCTCGGATGACCTCGGCGTGGCGCTCAAGAAACTAACCGGCCAGGGCATGAAGGCGCTGATTATTGATTTGCGCAACAACCCGGGCGGCTTGCTCGAACAAGCCGGCCAGGTTTGCGAAAAGTTCCTGCCGCGCGGCCAGTTGATCGTCTCCACCGAAGGGCGCGGCACCACCCCCAAGTCTGAATACCGCGCCGAGGGCCATGGCAAACGCATTGACCTGCCCATTGTCGTCCTCGTCAACGGCTACAGCGCCAGCGCCTCCGAAATCGTGGCCGGCTGCCTGCAGGACTTGCAGCCCGTCACCCACGCCATCATTGTCGGCGAACAGACCTTTGGCAAAGGCTCCGTGCAAAGCATTTTGCCCCTGGCCGATGGCTCGGCTTTGCGCCTGACCACCGCCAGGTATTACACGCCCAGCCACAAAACCATTCACGAGCGCGGCATCACCCCGGACATTTACGTGCCCATGTCCGAACAGGACGAGGCCGATCTCCATTACAAACACATGCCGGGCGCCCTGGATGTGCTGGACGCGCCGGACCGCCAACGAATCGAAAAAGTCCACGATAAACAATTGGAGCGGGCCGTCGATCTGTTGAAGGGCGTCCTCCTCTATGCCAAACGCGGCCCCGTCCCCGCCAATGTGGCGGCGGCGATCCGCTGAAAAGGGGCTTCTCACACCTTTGACCCTGCTCGCCATCGAGACTTCGTGCGATGAAACCAGCGCTGCCGTGGTGCGCGATGGCCGGCCGCTCAGCAACGTCGTTTCCTCGCAGGTGGGCCTTCACGCCGAGTACGGCGGCGTGGTGCCGGAACTGGCCACCCGCGAGCATCTGCGCCAGTGGATGCCCGCCGCCCGCCGGGCCTTGCGCGAAGCCGATGTCAATACGAAAGAACTGGACGCCGTGGCCGCCACCCAGGGGCCCGGCCTGCCCAGCGCCCTCCTGGTGGGGCTCAAGGCCGCCCAAGCCCTGGCCTTCAGCCTGCGCAAGCCGTTCCTGGGCATTCACCACCACGAGGCCCATCTTTACTCGCCTTGGATCACCGGCGAACCGCCCCGGGCCGATTTCGCCCAATTCCAGCCCTCCGTTTCCCTGATTGTCAGCGGCGGCCACACCCTCCTCGTCCATGTGCTCGCCGAGTTCCAACACCGCGTCCTGGGCGCCACCTTGGACGACGCCGCTGGTGAATGCTTCGACAAAATCGGCAAGCTGGCCGGCCTGCCCTATCCGGGCGGACCGGAAATTGACCGCCTGGCCGCCCGCGGCAATCCGAAGGCTTTCCCCTTCCCCCGCCCCATGCTGCATGAGCCAAACGACGATTTCAGCTTCGCCGGCTTGAAGACCTCCGCCCGCTATTTTTTGGAGAAGAATCCCGGCGTGCTCGATGCCGCGCCGCGCCTGTCCGATTTTTGCGCCAGCGTTCAGGCCGCCATCGTCGAGGTGTTGGTGGCCAAAACCGTGCGCGCGGCTGAACGGCTTGGCGTCCGGTGCGTCACGGCTTCCGGCGGCGTCATCTGCAACAGCGCGCTGCGCCGGCAACTGGCCTCCGCCTGCCAGCAAGCCGGCCTGGCCCTGCGCCTGGCCGGGTTGAAATACGCCACCGACAACGCCGTCATGATCGGCATCCTCGCCGAGCGCAAACTCAAATCCGGAAAATTCCAAACCTCGCTTGACGCCGACATCGAACCCAGTTGGGCGCTGTAATCCACGCCTGCCTGCATCCATTTCCCGCGATTCTCGTTGCCTTGGCCATGATCATCCTCGAATATCCGTTTTTATGATGAAATCGTTTTTCGCCTTATTGATCGCCTCTCCGCTCCTGGCCCTGTCTGCCCGGGGCGCGTCTGAAAACGCCGCTGCCTTTGTCACGCCGGCCGGCTTCACCGTCAAACGCGGCGTCAATCTGAGCCATTGGCTCTCCCAATGTTTCAGCCCGGCCCCCAAATCCGCCATCGTCTCGGAAAAGGACATCCGATTCATCGCCCGCATCGGCTATGACTTCGTGCGCATCCCGATCGACGAGGAGGAACTCTGGACCAAGGACGGCAAGCCGTCGCCGGAGAACTTCGCCTGTTTGACCAACTGCCTGGATTGGTGCGCCAAATACCGCCTCCGCGCCATCGTGGACCTGCACATTCTCCGGGCGCATCATTTCAACGCTGGCAACGGCGAAGGCAAGATGACGTTGTGGACCGACCCCGCGGCGCAGGAGAATTTCCTCCGCCTGTGGCGCGACATTTCGGCGCGATTAAAATCGTACCCCGTCAGCCAGGTCGCCTACGAACTCCTGAACGAACCCGTGGCGCCCGACCCCGAAGACTGGAACCGCCTGATCGCCAGGGGGGTTCAGGCGATTCGCCAATTGGAGCCTGACCGCGTGATCGTCATTGGTCCGAACCGCTGGCAGATCCCGTCTTCCTGCCCGGTGCTGAAAGTGCCCGCGGGTGACCCCAATCTCATGCTTGGTTTCCACACCTATTCCCCGCTCCTGTTCACTCATCACCTGGCGAGCTGGACTTCGTTCAAGGATTTCAAGGGCCCCGTCCACTATCCGGGACGCGTCGTCGCGGAAGCGGACATGCCAAAATCCGCGGACACCAATCAGGCGGGCTTTGGGGACCTTTTCGGTGAAGCCAGCCAGGTTTTCAACAAACAGAAGCTCCTCGAAATCGTGCAACCGGCGATCGAGAAGTCCAGGGAATTGAAACTCCCGGTCATGTGCGGCGAGTTCGGATGCCTGCCCACCGTGGAGCGCAGCGAGCGAATGCAATATTACAGCGACATTATTTCCGTCTTTGAAGAAAACGGCATCGCCTGGTGCAACTGGGAGTACAAAGGCGATTTCGGCATCCGGCCGCTTGAGGATGGCAAGAGCAAACCCGCGGCCCCCGACAAAGGATTCATCGACGTGCTGATGCGGAAACGTTAGCCGCAGTCACGCGCCGGGCCGCGCCATGGGGGCGGCGCCGATGAGCATTCCCAGGATCAAGCCGACAGCATGGCAGACATTGGCCACGTTGGGAATCACGTTGGAAAGACAAAGAAAAAACCAGACGAGCATCAGGGCCAGGGTCGTGGGCGCGACATGGAGGCCCGAAGCCGGATCGCATTGGCCGCGCAGCCAGATGTACCCCAACAACCCATAAAGCACGCCGGACATGCCCCCAAAGCCCGGCCCGCTGTAAAGATACTGGCCCACATTCGAGCCGATGCCGAGGGCCACGACCAGGAAAATCAACACTCTCGATCCCCGCCGGCTTTCCACCAGGGAGCCCATGTCCCGCAACATCAGCATATTAAACACGATATGCAGCAAGCCGAAGTGAATGAAAATCGGGGTGAGCAGCCGCCAGATTTCTCCGTGGCGCACCTCGGGCAGATCATGACCGGGGTTGCTGCTGATGGACAACGCGTCGATGACGGGCGAACTCGGCTCCAGGCTCTTCAACAGCGTCACGGCAATGGAAAGAACAATCAAAGTCAGCGTCGCCGGGCCCATGACCGAGCTTTCCCATACCCGGTCCCGCGTGTGGATTCGCTCCTCCAATCTCTCCCTCTCCCGCCGCTGTCGCTCCTCCACCACCGCGGCATTCTGGCTCGCATTGCGAAACCGGCTGTCGCCGGGGTTGCGCAGATAATCCGTCAACGCCTGTTGGCCGACGGCGATCTGGTCCTCGGAATAGACCCAAACCGCCCATCCTTCCGCGTCCGGTTCGATCAAGTTCCTGATGTCGAGCGAAACCAGATAGTCCCCCAGCGTCTTCGCGCCGGATTCGCTTTTCACATGGCCAATCAGCCGCATACAGTCGCCTCCACCATCGCCCATTTGCCGCGGAAAAACAGCAAAATTCGCAGCAAAACCAGCCTCTCCACGCCGCGCTTGCCCTCGCCGGGACGCCGCCGGAAGCGGCCAGGCTTCGCGCGGACATCGCCCTCCCCCCAGGGCGCATCTCAGTTTTTAGATGAGTCGAGTTGGCGATTGTGAGGGAAGAGGAGAGGCCAGCGTCCGTTGCGCCAGAACGTTTCCAGGCACAAGAGCGATTCGTCTCCGCGCTGGCTCCAGTATTGG
>Ga0326727_10011881_pt1 | contig 20052 bp, 21 predicted proteins | sample MB2enrmetagenome_FD_207643 | JGI IMG/M metagenome (GOLD analysis project Ga0326727, IMG submission 207643) | Lab enriched peat soil microbial communities from McLean, Ithaca, NY, United States - MB29MY | ecosystem: Environmental > Terrestrial > Soil > Wetlands > Peat | place: USA: New York...
TTGCCAGAAGGGGAGCAGGCAGGGTAAAACAACTTAGTCCCGGACGGCCTCCCATTGGCCGGTTTTGACCCGCCCACCTATGGCCGGTTTTGAAGTGACCACCGAGGTCGTACGGGCCCGCGACGGCAGGGTTCATGCATGTCCACCACATACAAATGATGAAAGAAAAAGGAAAGAAACACGAGATTGACCCCATCAGAGATCTCCGGCCCGTATGCCCGAACTGGCATTCCGTAATTCCATATCAAACCTCAGCCGTATACAATCCAGGAAGTCAAGGAGATGGTTGGCGCGCACAGGCCTCATGGCTGTCTCGACCCACCTGAGGTTCGGGAAGCCCGGTTGTGGCAGCCCCTCGCGCGCTTCTTTTGCATGTCACCGAAAAGTGGGTAGGGCCAACCTGTTTGGTAGGTCCGCGGCTTTTCGCTGGTAATCAGGCCGCCCACAGGCCTTATGAAGCGGGCCTGCACCACTTCTGCCAATCGAATATCACGGGCATTTTGGGGAAAAATCAGCTAAACTGGCGACTATGGAAAAGATATTTCAGGCGGTGTACAAAGACGGGGTGCTTCGGCCCGATGAGCCGTTGCCGCTGAAAGAAATGCAACGGGTGAGCGTCATCATCAATGATTCCCCTGCCGCTGACGGCGACGTGGCCGGATACTTCGCGCCTGAGGAATGGGCCGCTGCCGCGTTCGATCCCATCTCGTGGGACGACGTGAAACGGGCTCTCTCCGGAATATCTGGATCCCTGTCCGGGGCCGTGATTGCCCAAAGGCAAGAGCGCTAATTGCCAAACTATTTCGTCGACACAAGTGCGCTAGCAAAACTCTATCACCAAGAAGCAGGGTCCGAATTCGTGGCTCGGATTGTTTCGGAGCCAGGTTTTCGCTGTATCGTTTCCCATTTGGCGATGGTAGAGATGGAGTCTGTCTTCGCCATCAAAGCGCGCACAGGCGAGATTGACGAACGGCAGGTCGAGACCGCCAGGCGATGCTTGCGGGCCGACCTCAGGCAACACCGTTTTCTGGCTGGCCCGCCCATTCAACCGCACCACTTCCATGCTGCCCGGCGTCTGCTGATGAAGTATGGCGCGACGGAAGGGCTGAGAACTTTGGACGCCCTGCAATTGGCTATCGCTCTTGATTGGAAAGACACCGGCCGAATCGACGTGCTCATCGCGGCGGACCAGAGGCTTTGCCGCATCGCTGCATTGGCGGGCTGCCCGGCGGCCAACCCCGAAAAACCAGGGCCGATCCTGACCTGATGATCGCGGCCAGATGCACGTCCACGTTCGCGTCAAGCAACCACATGAATGGAATTGGTAACCTCGGCGGCGACCTTGAGGACCTCAGGCAATGCCTCCTAGGGGAAAGCCCGGTCAAAGGCTTCGTCGGTGTCCTGCAAAGTCATCCCCGCGGCGAGGCATTCGAGGATCAGAGAAACCGACAGCCGGGTGCCGCGAATCGCCAGTCTCCCACCCAAGAGCTGAGGGTCGGCGACGATCCATTGATAGTCTTTGTGTGGGGCTGGCTGCCAGTTCGACATAACTCACCTGGAACCCAATTTTACTTGCAGTATACCACAGCAAGCGTAGCGCGACCTGTTTGGCAGGTCCGCGGCTTTTCGTTGGTAAATCGGGGACCGACCGCCCTGAGACATCGAGGCGCCACCCCGCCGCACTTTTTCCTTGCCAAAGCCTAGATGCGTGAGTATACTCAATTGCGAAGTCTGTGCCTGGGATGAAAGGCCGTGCCCATGCCGAGCCGGGAAGGCTCCAACCTCCGCCCTTTGTGGCGATTCCGCCATGCCTTAAATAAATAAAAAATCAAATGCTGGGATCAGCCGAAAACAAAAAAGATGTTAATAAATGACGTTGGAAGCCGGAATATGTATGAAAACAAACAAAATCATGACAAATTGTCCCTCGGAAATTCAGACATTTACGTCAAAGTAGCAAGGATTTTGCAGAAAACTGCGAATTCGGAAGTACAATCGGCGGCGAACGACGCTCTCCGGTGTGGGATTTAGCGATTTGGTGATTGGTCTAATAATTCAGAATCCTTATTGAGGCGCGAATGTCAAGTCAACCGGAAGAGCTGCGAGAGAGATCGCTGAATCACTAAATCCCTAAATCACCAGATAATAGGAAGCACTCATGACTCAATCGGAAAATCAGCAAGTCGTTAAATCACCAAACCACTCAATGTTTACTATTGGTGTCGTCGGCGCCGGCCAGATGGGGCATGGTATTGCCCACGTAATGCTACGCGCCGGCCACAGAGTTTTGTTGCTCGATGCCGCCGAGAATTTTGTTGATGCGGGGGCGAAGCGGATTGTCAAAGGCCTGGCGCGCGACGTCGAAAAAGAGCGGATGACCGCGGAGCAGCGTGAGCAGGCGCTGGCGCGGCTCAAAACAACAACCGAAGCTGCGGAATTGGCCGAAGCCGACTTCATCATTGAAGCGGTGACGGAGAAGTTCGAAGTCAAAGCCGGCGTGTTCCGCTCGCTCGAGCCGCATTGCCGCCCGGAAACGATCTTCGCCAGCAACACTTCTTCGATTTCCATCACGCGGCTCGCCGCCTCGACCGACCGGCCCAGCAAGTTCGTCGGCTTGCACTTTTTCAATCCCGTGCCGGTGATGAAGTTGGTGGAAGTCGTGCCGGGCCTGCAAACTTCGCCCGAAACCGTTGAGAAGGCCATCGCCCTGGCCACTTCCGCGGGCAAGACTCCGGTGCGCGTGAACGATTTTCCGGGATTTGTTTCAAACCGCGTGCTGATGCCCATGATCGACGAGGCGGTTTTCTGCCTGATGGAGGGCGTGGCCGACGCCGCGGGAATCGACAACGTGATGAAGCTAGGCATGAACCATCCCATGGGGCCGCTGGAACTCGCCGACCTGATCGGCCTGGACGTGTGCCGGGATATCATGATGGTCTTGTACGAGAGCTTCCACGACTCGAAGTACCGCCCCTGCCCGCTGCTGGAGAAGATGGTCGCCGCCGGCTGGCTGGGGTGTAAAACACAGCGCGGGTTCTATACTTATCCCCGGGAGCAAGCAGTAAGCAGGGGAAAGTAGGCAGTGAAAATTCTGAATTGCGAATAGTAAATTGTGGGTTGAGTTTTGGGGCATAATAAGGTTTCTGTAGGAGCAAGCTTAGCCATGGAAAAAACTTACCGTAAGGCGGAATTAAAATTTCCTCATTAAACCTCCCGTGCCCGCCGATAATGAGTTATGAAGTCGGTAGAACAGATTCTTGAAAAACGAGGAACACTATAATGCCGGAAGAGCGAACCGAAAAAAACAAGGCTGTTGACCTGGCGTTGACGCAAATTGAAAAGCAGTTTGGCAAGGGTTCGATCATGCGCCTAGGCACGAAGGACATTCTGGTGCCGGTCGAGGTCATTCCCACGGGCGCCATCTCTTTCGACGCGGCCTTGGGTGTGGGTGGAATGCCGCGCGGCCGGGTGGTGGAGATCTTTGGCCCCGAGTCGAGCGGCAAGACCACGATTGCGTTGCACATTGTGGCGGAGGCGCAGAAGCGCGGCGGTATGGCGGCTTACGTGGATGCCGAACATGCGCTCGATGCCGGTTACGCCAAGAAGCTAGGCGTGGACGTTGACAACCTGCTGGTCTCGCAGCCCGACTACGGCGAGCAGGCGCTTGAAATCGTCGAAACCTTGGTGCGCTCGAACGGCATTGACGTGCTGGTCATCGATTCCGTCGCGGCGCTCGTCCCCAAGGCCGAACTCGATGGGGACATGGGTGATTCGCTTCCCGGGCTGCAAGCGCGGCTGATGTCGCAAGCGCTGCGCAAACTTACGGCAGTGGTCTCCAAGTCCAAAACCTGCCTGGTCTTCATCAACCAGATTCGCGAGAAAATCGGCGTGATGTTCGGCAACCCCGAAACCACCACGGGCGGGCGGGCTCTGAAGTTCTATTCCTCGGTGCGCGTGGACATCCGCCGCATCGCCTCTATCAAGGACGGGGACCGCGTGGTGGGCAATCGGACCAAGGTGAAAATCGTCAAAAACAAAATTGCCGCTCCCTTTCGAGAGGCAGAATTTGATATCCTATACGGTGAGGGGATTTCGAAAGAAGGCGATCTGATCGATGTCGCCGCCGAGCGCAACCTTTTGGAAAAGAGCGGCGCGTGGTTCTCTTACGGAGGTGAGCGCATCGGGCAGGGCCGGGAAAATGCCCGGCAGTTCCTGCGCGACAATCCCGATGTCCGCAAGAAATTGGAAGGCGAGGTGCGAAAAGCTCTGAACCTTCCCGGGCATCACGAGCAAGCCGCCGCGGCAGCGTCCGCGGAGGGGTCAGCCCCGGCTCGTGGCAAGAAATGAGCGGTGGGGGGAATGCACCCGAAAGCCATCCCCCCCGCGGTTGGGCACGATGGCCTTCCCTCTGTTTACCGTCGCCAGCGGAAACGAGGCCAAGGCCAAGGTTAATCCTTCAACAAAGGAGGTCAGTGGAAAACTTGTTAAAGCGACTTGCCATTCTGGCCTTGGCAACTGTATGGTTGTTGGGGATTGATGCTCCTTTCGGCGCCGCGCCGCGAGGCAGTTCGAACAACCCCGACATCCCTCCCACAACTCCTGCCAAGAAATCCACCGCTGCGAAATCCACAACCGCGAAAACGACTGCCACGCATCGCACCACACGCCGTTCACGGCTGGTGCGAGATCCCTGGAGCCTGAGTTCGTATGGCGATCCCAGCGCCGATGACAACCCCGCCGGCGATGATCCTATCATCCGGCAAGCGGCCATCGACGCCCTGGGAAACTGGAACGGCAGCATGGTGGTAGTCGACCCGAATACCGGGCGCGTCCTGAGCATCGTGAATCAAAAGATGGCGCTATCGAGCGGCTTCACGCCGTGCTCGACATTCAAGCCGGTGGTGGCGCTCGCCGCGCTGCGGGAAGGCATCATCACGCCCAGCACCAAACTGTACGTTGGCAGCCGCCTGCGCGTCGACCTTACCGATGCCCTGGCCCGCTCGAACAATACCTTTTTTCATAAGCTGGGAGAGATGCTCGGCTTCCAGCGCATCACGGAATACGCGCACGAGTTCGGCCTGGGGGAAAAGGCAGGTCTGGACATTCCGGGTGAATCGCCCGGCCACTATCCTTCTGCTCCGCCCAAGCAAGGGGGAGTGGGATTCCTCGCCTATTGCGGAACGGATGTGGAAGTGACCCCCTTGCAGATGGCCGCGGTCATTTCCACCATCGCCAACGGCGGCACGCTTTACGCATTGCAGTATCCACGCACCTCCGACGAAATAGCCGCATTCCAACCTGTCGTGCGGCGACGCCTTGACAACTTGGCGGATTATATCCCGCAGATCCGCGATGGCTTGGCGGCAGCCGTGCTTTACGGGACGGGCCGCTCCGCCTACGATCCAGATCTTTCCATTTATGGAAAAACGGGCACCTGCAGCGAAAACGGCGCGCGTTTGGGTTGGTTCGTCTCCTACGCGGGCGAACTCCAATCCCAATATGTAGTCGTGGTCTTCCTGCGCGGCGGACGACTGATGTATGGCCCGCGCGCAGCGGAAATCGCCGGGCACTTTTATCGCGACCTGATGCAAAAGGAGCACCCCACGCAAGCCCGCCGCGAAGACTCCTCCGCGGTTTCTTCTCAGCGATAGCGCGTCCATAGCACTTGCGGAGACGCGCTTCCTCGGTTGTAATAGACCTGCATGGATGCCAAGCGCGAAACGGCAACGGGAATTGTGCGCCGCCTGAGGACGGAGGGATTTCCGGCGTATCTGGTGGGCGGGTGTGTGCGCGACATGTTGATGGGCCGCACGCCCAAAGATTATGACGTGACCACGAGCGCCACGCCCGATCAGGTGCTGAGACTTTTTCCTGACGCTCTCACGGTGGGCGCTCAATTCGGAGTAGTCATCGTTCCGCACGAAGCAGGAAACATCGAGGTCGCGACCTTCCGCAGCGACGGAGTGTATGCGGACGGGCGGCACCCCCACGAAGTCCGCTATGCCCAGACCCCGCAAGAAGACGTACAGCGGCGAGACTTCACCATCAACGGCCTACTCTATGACCCGCTCACTGACCAGGTGATCGATTATGTGGGCGGACAGGCAGACATCCGCGCCCGCCGCCTGCGGACCATCGGCGATCCGGTGGAGCGCCTCAGCGAAGACCGCCTGCGCATGCTGCGCGCCGTGCGCTTTACAGCGCGCTTCGGTTTCAAGCTGGACCCCGCCGTGCTTGCCGCCATCCGCAAGTTAGCGCCGCAGATTCACGCCGTGAGCATGGAGCGCGTGCGCGATGAGATCGTGAAGATTCTCACCGAAGGGCCGGCGCGGGCGGGGTTTGAGCAATTGGACCAGTCCGGTTTGCTCGCCGAGGTCTTACCGGAAATCCAGCGTCTCCAGGGTGTGGAGCAGCCCCCGGAATTCCACCCCGAGGGCGACGTGTGGATTCACACGCTGATGATGCTCGAGGGATTGCGCGAGCCGACTGCCACCCTGGCTCTGGGTGTGCTCCTGCATGACGTCGGCAAGCCGCCCACCTTCACCATCCGTGAACGCATTCGCTTCGACAACCACATGGAAGTGGGCGCCAAGATGGCGGAGGAAATCTGCGGCCGCCTACGAATCTCCACGCGTGAAACCGCGCGCATCGTGGAATTGGTCCGGCACCACTTGCGTTTCAAGGATTTTCCCCGCATGAAGCGCTCAACGCAGCTCCGCTTCCTCCGCATGGAAGGGTTTGAAGAACACCTGGAGCTGCACCGGCTGGATTGTCTGTCAAGTCATCGCGATTTGACCAACTATGAGCTGGCGCGAAGGATGCTGGAAGAAACACCCAAGGAAGAGATCAAGCCCGCGCCCTTGCTGGGCGGCGACGATCTGATTGCACAAGGCTATGATCCGGGGCCGATTTTCAAAACCATCCTCCAGGCCGTGGAGGACGCGCAGTTGGAAGGGCGCATCCACGATCGCCCGGAGGCCTTGCAGCTCGTCCAGGAGCAGTTCCCTGTCCATCGGCGGTAACCAGTGCGGAGCGATGGTTTTGTGACCTCGGACTTCGGACCCTGGAAATCGGACTTTTTTGTTTCCCCCAAGCCCTTCGGGAAATCGCAGACTTTATTGAACAGGCGTCCGCGCCAGCCGGCGTCCATGCCTGGTCTTGGGATTTACTTCGGCGTCACTTCTCCCTCGTAATGTTCTTTCCAGGCGTGGCCATTCTTATCCTGGTAGTCCGAATCGATATTGAATTTGATCATCCGGCCGGAATCCTTGGCAATCCAGACCGTCCCCCTGGAGTCCTCAATCGAGGTGAGCATGGTGCGCGCCACGTCGAGCCCCATCTTTTGGGTCGGATTCGCCTGGGTCGTGTCATACGTGTATTTGTCGGCCATCGTCGTGCCCACCATGTCGCTGCTCGGTGAGGTGGCGACCGATGAGCCCAACGCAATGTTGAGATTTACGTCGGTCATCACCCCGACCAGCGCCAGGTTCGCCATGGCCATACTCATCTCATCGCCCTTTTTGGCCTTGGACTCCGTCTTGGTCTGGCCACGAGTTTCGACGATGTCATTTCCGTCCGGTGAAATGTCTGCCTCCAGGGTCACGGGGCCGAGTTTGGGCCCCTGGGTTTTATCCATGGGGTACTTGTCGTTGATGTTCTGCTCGCCTTTGAAGGAAAGGTGGAAAGACTGGGTGGGCTTGGTCATCGCCTCCAGGAGTTTGTTTGCCCCGTTGGCCATCCCGCTCGAATCGGTCATGTGGGAGGCCGAGGCCCGAGATTTGCCGGCCTTTTCGACAGAGGCCGGTTTGCTTCCGCATCCCACCAGAGCCATCGCCAGGGCCAACCCTGCCAATGCCATGCACAACTTTCCAAAAATACTAGCGCTTGTTTTCATAAGACGCCTCCTTTGCTAGGAAATCTGGCCACCCCACCCTCCTCATGTGAGAGGAATTACTTTCGAGAAGTAGATACGCACAGGGTCGCGGCCATGGGAACTTGCGGCCATTGTAAAGGAAGGTTGGGCGGCGCACAACCAGCATTAATAAGGTTGATTCAAACGAGATCGCCTCTCCGTGCCACAAGATTCTTTCCTCCAACTCCATTAGAATAGCAACTCGTCTCGTACCAAGGCAGCGCAGGGCTCGGTCACAAAGGTTCAGGGTATGGATCCCTCGGCTTCCGACAAACCGATTCTGGCTTACGACGGTGATTGCAGCTTTTGCCGCCTTTGGATCGACCGCTGGCGCGCCCTCACTGGAGACAGGGTTCGATATGCGCCCTTTCAGGAAGTAGCGGGGCAGTTCCCGGAAATTCCTCGCGAGGCCTTTGTCCGGTCGGTCCAGTTAATCCTCCCGCGCGGCGAGGTCTTCAGCGCCGCACACGCGGTGTTTCGCACGCTCGCGTTCGCCCCGGGACGCGCCTGGATGCTTTGGCTTTACCAGCACCTTCCCGGCGCCGCCTCCGTCGCGGAATTCTTCTATGGGTTTGTCGCGCGGCACCGGAATCCTCTTTACCGCCTCACGCGCCTCTTCTGGGGAAAGCATTTCGAGCGGCCCGCTTTCTCCCTTGCTTCCTGGCTGTTTCTGCGCCTGCTGGGCGTCGTCTATTTCTTCGCGTTCCTTTCTCTCGCCACTCAGATCGTCGGATTGGTGGGGCAAGAAGGCATCCTGCCGGCCAGGGAATTTCTCGACATGGTTAATGCGCGGGTGGGCCCGGAGCGTTACTGGTTCTTCCCCACTTTCGCCTGGCTGAGTTCGAGTGACACGGCGCTGCAAGTGATGAGTGTGGGCGGGGTGATCGGCTCCCTCCTGCTGATCCTCGACATTGCCCCGATTCTGGTTTCATCGCTTTTGTGGATGCTCTACCTTTCTTTGGATACGGTGGGACAGGATTTTCTAGCCTTTCAATGGGACAACCTTCTGCTGGAGGCCGGCTTTCTGGCCATTTTCTTGGCTCCCTGGCATTTCTGGCCGCGCGCATCACCGAAAGCCTCATCGCCTATGGCCGCGCGGTGGCTGCTGTGGTTCTTGCTCTTTCGGCTGATGTTTTCCTCGGGGATGGTCAAGCTTGCGAGCGGCGACCCCAATTGGCGCAACCTTACGGCGCTGGAATACCACTACTACACGCAGCCGCTGCCTACCCCCGTCGCCTGGTACGTGCATCTTGCGCCAGCCTGGTTTCAGCATGGCTCGGTGTTGTTCATGTTCTTCATCGAGCTGGCAATTCCCTTCTTGATTTTCGCGCCGCGCCTTTGGCGATTTGTGGGGGCGGGCTTCTTAATTCTTCTTCAGCTTCTGATCGCCCTAACCGGAAACTATGCGTTTTTCAATCTGCTCTCCGTTGCGCTCTGCGTCCTGCTTTTTGATGATGCTTTCCTGACGCGTTTCTTCCCGCGCGCCCTGGCAGAGCGCCTGCGCGTCGCAACACCCAATTCCCGGCGTTTTTCTCTTCGCGGCCGGGTGACCGCTCCTTTCGCGTTGATTATTTTCGCGGCTGGACTGCTCCAACTTGCGGATCTCCTCTCCATCCAGTGGTTGCCGCCCTCGGCGTTCGAAATCCTTGCCGACCTCGAGCCGGTGCGCATCTCGAACGGTTACGGCCTCTTTGCCGTCATGACCACTTCGCGCGCGGAGATCGTCATCGAGGGGAGCAACGACGGCGAGACTTGGCTCGACTACGATTTCAAATTCAATGCAGGAGACCTGCGCCGCGCCCCGCGTTGGGTGGAGCCCTTTCAGCCGCGCCTGGATTGGCAAATGTGGTTCGCGGCGCTGGGCGATTACCACAGTTCACCTTGGTTCAGCCGTCTCATGTTTCGGCTGCTGGAGGGTTCGCCCCCCGTCCTGGCCTTGCTCGAGCGCAACCCCTTCCCGCAGTCGCCCCCGAAATATGTGCGTGCGTTGGTCTATGACTATCAATTCACCACGTGGCCACAGCGCCGTGCGCAAGGCGAGTGGTGGCATCGCCGTCTGCTGGGAGATTATTTCCCTGTCGTGGCCCTGATACGAAGCGAGGAAGGCGAAACGCAGTAGTCGCACCATCTCGATTAAGCCATTTATTTTCATCAACATCTTGGCAGAAAGACTTTAACTCGTTTTATTTCAACAACATCTTGGTAAGGCGAAAAATGGACATTTTTACTACATTTGTTTTCATTAACTTAATGAAGCTTAGCCTCAATTTTCACCCCCTTTTTTATCCCCCTTTTTTTCTTGGCCTCGGGCACCGAGAATAGACTAACCGTTTTAGATTCAATGACATGGATTTTTACAAGATTTTCGCCAATCATCGCTAACCCATTTTGTTTCTAGCACATCATGGAGAGCCGAGCCTTTTTTCCCCACCCTGGCTCCCATATTTCAACCTAAGTCTCCTTATTTGAATGATTTAAAGCTTTCAGGCATTTTTACTCTAAACCGCTAACCCCTTCTTTTTCTGACACATCATGGAGAGGCGCGTTTTTTTCTAACGTCTGCATCTGACGCTCATAGCGTTTAATCTTCAGCAGCAGGTTGGTAAGTCGGCGGACTTCCCGCATGTTGGCATCCTGTGTTCGGCGCATCAGCAAGGCGTCGGCGTGGCTGGGCGCTTCTGCCTTACACCCGGCACCTGGCGCCTCGTACCGGCGCCTAGACCCTGACAACTAGCCGTGGTGCGCGATTTCGCGCTGGCGCCAACCTCCATGTATGTGGCTAGCATTCACCATACCATAGGCCAGAATCATTGCCCTTAGGTGGGGAAACGCAAATAAAGCGGTCAAATTGCAGCACACTGTTCCTTGGGTTTTCGTAGGGTGAAAATCCTGCCTCCGCTAATCTCCTTCCCGGCTCAGGAGGTCCGACTTGCGGTCCGATTCGTCGAATCGGCAGATCGGAAACTCCGATGGTTCGATCTGATCGGACCGGAAATCGGAGGGGCCAGAGGGTGGGATGAAACAGCACAGCGCGGGATCGCCCATTTCCGCGCGTGTCGTAGGGGCGGTTCGCGAACCGCCCGTCGGACCGCAAAGCGGGCGGAAGATCGTAGCGCACGGAGCAACTTGCCCCGATGTTTTCGATCGGAGGCCGTGGGGAAATCGCCCCCCCCCCGGCCCGAGCCCCGCTAGGGGCGAAAGGAATCACGTGGACCCCCATGGCCGCGAGGCCTTTCGCCGTAGGGGGATCCGTCAACCGACGGACCGCCCCCTGGTTCCGCATTTACCATGTGGAACGCCGGGTAGGGCAAGCCCCAACCCTACGAGTCCCAACCACGCCACAAAGTTAAGGGATAGATGGATTGCGCAGAGCAAAGCTCTGCGGCAGGCGAAACGCAGAGCTGTCAGGATGGGCCTACGGCCCGCGAAACCTCATGAAAAACTATCATGCTACGCGGGCCGGACCCCGAAGCTCGTTAACTCCTTTGCTTTCACCGCGGGCTAATTCTTAGCTAAATGTCTTTCGACCCTGCGCTCTGCGCAATCCTCGTAGGGGGAGTTGGCTCCACCCCGGCATCTCGTGGTTGCATCCACCCGGTCGAACGGCACCTGAGGGTGTGTGACCTGGAGGTATCCGTGGTCAATTCGTCTTGGAAATTGACCGCGGGTTCGCCATCGAAGGAAAAGCACACGAGAGCAGTGACCGCGGCGCCCCAGGCTGATGCATTCCGCTCGGAGCGGAATAAGGCAGCGCTATGCTGCCGCACCGTCACTCGTATCGATCTTCAGGGTTCTTGGGACCCCACACTTTGGTGGGGTTTCCGTCAATTCCAAGCGCTACATCGTCCCTCTCAGTTCCTCTGCCATGCCTATAGGTTCCAGGGAGCTGCGTGGCCTCTCCTCTCACCGCCTGTATCTCGTACGACTTGATCTCGGCATCGAGTTCATCGTCCGAAAGTCCCACGCCGTCCTTTAGGATCGAAAGAGCCGCATCTGGAAATTGACTTCTCAAATACATGAGGTCGCTCTTTGCCGATTTTGGATTGTCGTATGTTCCGTCAATGTCGGAAGGCGCTGAAATGCCTGAAAGGCCAGTAATCTGATAAATCATTGTCCGAAAACCTCCTCGTCCCGGCAAGCGGCGCAGACCCCAGTTGACGGATCGATCGGCGCATTTATACGGACCAACAATTGCGCCACACACAGCCGCTAACGCCCGGCTTTGGGCAGATGCCGTGTGGCTGCACTACAAGAGGGTGAGCCCAAACTTGTCTTAATCGTGCCATCCAGCCAAACGGCTACCGTACGCAGCCGTTCGGGGAACTTGCCACCGTAAGAGGCAGCCAGGTGGTCCTTCGCATCGATGTTGATAAAGAAGCCGAGTGGGTAACATAGCTTGTCAAACATCATATCGAGCTTGCAAAAGTCCTCTCTAGCCTTCGTTTGAGTCGCACGCCGCTTCAGCGCCCACAAAGCGAAGTTGTTCTCGGTGACCTTCCCGCCGGAAATCTCCGCTGGGATATGCAGAATTATATCTGGCCTCTGCCTCATGCCATGTCGACCGCTTTTCTGGTACTCCATCTCCAGAATACATCCGCCCCGCAGAAGTCCTCTCCTGTTGAGTGAGCGCTGAAGGGTGGAAAGGAATTGGCCCTGAAAGCCGCGTTCACTCCGAAAGAATCTAGCCTCAGTCACCTCGCGGAGTGCTTCCTCTGTTGCCGCGATAAGCTTGTCTGCCAACATATGTCCCCCTTCCGGGTCGCGTCGAGAGGTGCTATTTGAATTGAATGCAGCCAGTCGGATGCCCTGGGTGCTCTCTATCCACCCATTCCTGAACATGCCGTTTATGGTCCTCCAACATGTGGTCCGGTGCTTCCAGCGGTTCAATCAAGTTGTAGACGATTGCGCACGCATAGCACCTTATTAGTATCGGGTTGTCCTTAATGCCCACCCACTGGCTCGCTAGCTGCGCATAGTTTGGGAGAGACACTTTATAAGCGATAGGATTAATCATGATCGCAGGCATGCAGTTGTTCTCCGTATTTGCAGCACAATTGCCGGATGAGAACAGCGAACAGCACCCTTACGTCAGCGGCTTTTCCCGCACGGATGGGGTTGAAGCATCCCTTCAAAATCTAGAGCCGCAAGCCCAAAACCACAGGTCGGTGCTACCTTACTTTCTTCATAAGGTGTTCGTAAGCCTTTACATAGACAGGGTTCTTCATATCAAGTTGGTAAGCTGCGCGGTACTCCTGCAAAGCATCGCGGAGGTTATGCGTGTGCTCGTACGCAAAGCCGAGGTCGTAGTGCGCTGCAGCATTATTCGGGTCTAGGCGTAGCGCCTCCCTCTCCTCGGCGATGGCGCCGTTCCAGTCACCTATTTTCCCGAGAGCAATACCCAGGTTAAGGCGGGCGGCACCATTGTTTGGGTTCAAGCGCAGCGCCTGTCGGTGTTCAGCTATGTCGCCCTCCCAGTCACCTTGGTTCCCAAGCGCCACGACGAGGTTGATGTGCGCGAGGTCGTTGTTCGGATTTATGCGCAGCGCCTCGCGCTGCTCGGCGATATCTCCCGTCCAATCACCCTTGTTGCCAAGGGCCGCTCCGAGGAAGGTGTATGCAAGATAACTGTTCGGGTTTAGGCGCAGGGCTTCTCGCTCCTCCATGATCGCTCCATCGTTGTCACCCTTTGCCGCCAGCGGAGCACCAAGGTTACTATGCAGAACATCATTATTCGGGTTAACGCGTAGTCCGATACGGTATTCCGTGATCGCGCCATCCAGATCGCCTTTGCTCGCGAGCGCAAAGCCCAGCTGGCCATGTGCCACAAAGTTATCGGGGTTGAGCCTTATCGCCTCCTTTTCCTCAGCGATCGCGCCGTCTAGATCGCCTCTGCTGCCAAGGGCTACGCCGAGGTTGGCATGCGCCGCCTCATTCTTGGGGTTGATGCTTATCGCCTCCCTCTCCTCAGCGATCGCTCCGCTCCAATCCCCCTTGTTCCCGATCGCTACAGCAAGGTCCATGTGCGCCACGTCGTTTTTAGGGTTTAGCCTTATCGCTTCCCTTTCCTCGACAATTTCCCCCTCCCAGTCCCCCTTACTCCCGAGTGCCGCACCAAGGTCGACGTGTGCGCCGTCGTTGTTTGGGTTCAGGCGTAGAGCTTCGCGCTCTTCTGTGATCGTTCCATCCACCTCACCCTTATACCAGAGCAGCTCACCAAGGGTATAATGGACATCTGAGTCTTGGGGGGCCAAACGAACCGCCGCGCGTAATTCCTGCTCAGCCTCCGCAAACTGCCCCTTCTTTTCGAGTTCCGCCCCACGTGCTACATGCTGCCGCACCTCGGCCTGATGTGCTTGGAGCGCCGGGTCAACGTTTATCGGCTTCGTAACGTGAGCGCTCTTGAGCGCGCTGATTAGTTCGTCCTCGCCACCAGCCAAGCGGACTTCCTGAAGGTAGTCATCCATGGGCTCAAAATCGATTCCGCGTTCCTGGACCAGCATGGTGACTCGGTGGCTCGGCACTTGGCCCACCAGCAGGGCGAAAACCTGCACCTGGTTCAGTGGTTTCTTCGTGCTGGCGGGCTGGGGCGGGTTGGCTGCGCGCAGGGCCTTAAGAAATGCCTCGCTCGCGCCTGCGGCCTTGAGGGTTTGTAGAAAATCCTCCGACGGGGCGAAATCAATCCCGCGCTGCTCGATCAGCTTGGCGCCCGACTCGTCCCCGAATCCGTCGCGCACCATGCCTTGCACCTGGTGTTGTGTAAAGGGTTTTTGGTTTTGTTGCGGTGCTGCGGGCAGCGCCAGAGCGGCACATGCCGGCGCATTCGCTACTGTAGCGGCGGTCTCCGACCGCCGACCGGCGGTGGGGACACCGCCGCTACAGAATGCCGACCTAAAGGTCGGCGCTACAGGCTTTTGCTGCGCCCGCACGGGCAGCGTCAGGATCGTTGCGATGATGAGCATGAGGATGGTTACAACCGGTCGACGCCACATGGGCACCTCGCGAAAGCGGGAATGATGATGTGTGGGCATTCTACCACGGGAAGTCCGGGCATTCTGATTCCTGGAGTGGGCAGGACGAAGCAGCCCCCCTGGGGTCTGGGATCTCCCCGAGGGACTCAGGGGAGTAAGTGCAGGGTGGGTAGGGGGCGGTTCGCGAACCGCCCCTACATCACGTGCGGCGTGTCGTAGCGCTAAACTTTGATTCAGCACATGCCGACCTAAAGGTCGGCGCTACTCAAACGGTTGCATACGGAGACCTCAGCAATGAGAATCCCGCCCTCATCACTGCCGAATACGAGCGGCAAGCGGACGCGGTGATCGAGCTTCAGTTGGAAAGGGCCGGAGTCAGGCTGGCCTACCTTTTGGACGCCAGTCTAATGCTCGGCGCCGTTCGGTAGTCAAGAGGTCCCGCCGCTTCCAGGGATTCAGCCCGAAGCGTCGCCTAACCTGAAACCGATCAGCTACTAAGATTTCAAACTGCGCCAGCGCGGCCTGAAAAGCCAAGCCGCCGGTACGGCCGCAATGTTCAGATTTTCCGCAGCACAAAGTTGCATAGGAGGAGACGAGCCGGTAAACTGAACCTCACTCTAACTTTTGACTATAAGCCGGTAAAATATGGAAAACGAGCAGCGTCGTTCAACTCGAATCATGTTCAGCATTCCGGTGAGTATCCGGGGTGTGGATGAAGAAGGGGAGCCTTTCGAAACGACCGGCCGCACGATTACGATAAACCGCCATGGCGCGCGCATCCAGGTTTCATGCCCGCTCAAGCCAGGGCAAACAGTTCGCGTCATCAATCAGGCCAACGACGAGGAAGCGGAATTCCAGGTCATCGGCCCTATCTCTCCTCCCCTCGACAATGTGGGCGATTGGGGGATTGAGTGCCTGCGCATGGACAAGAACATTTGGGACATCCATTTTCCCCCCGCCCATGAGGATTCTGATGCCCACATCTTGCTCGCCTGCCGTCAATGCCATAAGTTATCGCTGCAATCGCTCTCGCTCGTGGAAGTGGAAGTCCTGGAAACCGCGGGGTTGCTGACGAAACCTTGCGTGCACTGCGGGAAGTCCACTCCCTGGGGATACTCGATCCGGGCCTTCGAGGTGGAAACCCAAACGTACCAAGCCGCACTGAGCGAGGTAACCAGCGGCTTTCCCACCTTGACGGCGGAACGGCGAAAATCGTACCGGAAGCCCGCGCAACTTCCCGTGCGGATGCGAGATTATTACGGGGAAATGGAGATTGCGCAAACCGAAAACGTCTCCCAAGAGGGCTTCTGTTTTTCGAGCCGCAGAAAGTACCTTGTGGGTCAGGGCATCGTGGTGATCTGCCCGTTCGATGCGGCTAATGAAAAGGCGGAAGTTCGCGCCCGCATCGTCCGTGTGGAAGCGGGATCAGGCCAGGATCAATACATTTACTGTGTGCATTACGAACAACCGCTGCGCTAGGCTTCCGGCGCCAGCCCCCGCTGTTCCGAAGCGGCGAACTGATTCCTCAAATCTTTTCAGCTCAAGCTTCGATTGCACTCGGCATGGCGGGGGGCTACAATCTATATAAAGCGAAAGACCCCTCTGCCGGCCCAGCGCAAACTCCGCTGCGGTCAAGAAAGGACTCCGCCATGTGCCGAGCTCTGGCGTTGCTTAAGTTTCGCGGATTCACACTTCGCTGGGGAGTGGGGATTGCTGGCGCCTTAGTTTTATTGACCGCCGTATCCCTGCGTGGTGCGCAGAATCCTGCCCCCCCCAAGAACGGGGAAGCCTTGTCTTCTCCCCCTGCGGTGAATGACCAAGCCGCGCTGATTACGCCAAAGGAGAAGGAGGGACCTAAGAAATCCAATCTCGAGAAGTCAAAAACCGATGCGGCAGAGCTTTCCACCTTAGCCGACCAACTTCGTGATGAGCTGGAGAAGATGAACGCCTATGTCCTCCCCCTCGATGTTCTTGAAAAGACCGAAAAGCTCGAAAAATTGGCCAAGAAGATAAGGGGAGAGGCCAATGGGTACTAAGGTTGAATTTCCAACGGAGCCAGGGCACTCCCGGGGACGGACCACAGGGACTCGAACACCATTATCCCGTTATAAAGATAATGACCATGGGCCATCCTCAGCGCGGTTCGGAAAGGATGTCACCATGATACGATCTCACGGCTTTGCCCGACTGCTTGGAATACTTTTCTCGTGGGGTTTGCTGGTCACCCTCATGTTGCTCATGCCGGCTTCCGCCCCCGCGCAATCCACAATCTCGGGATCTCAAGTGACCAGCCACCATGGGTCAACTCTTTCCGACGAGTCCCCTAACGTGCTCCCCGAACCGTTGAGCGACAAGCAGAAGCAAAGTATCATGCGTGCCAACTTCGAAAAGTCGAAAAGTGACGCGGCAGAATTGGCCGCCTTGGCCAAGGGACTCCGTGAGGAACTGGACAAGCCGAACGTTAGTGTTCTCTCCCCCGAGATCATTAACCGCGCCGAAAAAATTGAAAAGCTGGCAAAGAGGATCCGGGACGAAACGAAAGGATTCTGAAGAGACTTTCTCATCACTCGTCAAAATACGGATATTTGGAAAGCGGCAATCGGGGCAATTCCCCGGTAGCGGGTTTAAGGGCGAGGTCTCCTCTGCTTCACCCTATGAAGTCCCGCTATCTGGAGATTGGGCCACGCGGGGCGTTGCTCCCCGTGGTCCCGTCAAAAACCTCTAAGCAGGGTGCTTTCCCGTTTCGGCAAGCCTTCCTTGGGAATTCGTTTCAGCACCACGTATTCGATCCCGTGTCTGGCGCAGAAAGCTCTCTTGTCTGGTTTGTCACCATCCTCATTGACCACGTAGAAGTGAGGTTTGATGAGGGCGACCTCCGGTTCGGCGTCCATCCAGCCGTGCCCAGTTGAAATCAGGGCTTGGTGCACGAAGCGAACCGAGTGCACCATGTAACGGCGTACGTCCTGCGATAGCAGCGGGTGGCCTTCACCCTTTAGCAGCCTGATGTTCGCGTCATGTCCTACGACGACATACAAATCGCCCAGTCCGGAAGCTTCCTCGAAAAACCTGACGTGCCCGGAATGGAACCAGTCGAAGCAGCCCGTTACGATTACTCTCTTCCGCCCTGAGTCGAAGGCAGGCGGCACGAAGGAAGGCACGGAAAATCCAATCAAATCCTGTTTCCTTATGACGCGGTACGGGATTCCTCGTGCCTCGGCATATGCGCGTTTGCCCGCAGTGTCGCTTTCCTCGCCCACAATCCAGGTGTGCGGCTGAACGGCCCCAAGATTAGGCAAGGCATCGGGGTCGATTATTCCCCTGACGAGGGTTACCTGATCAACGAAGCGCAGGGATTGAAGCAGATAAAGGCGTTCCTGCTCCGGAAACCTGGGGGCCCTTCCCTCGAGCGCCTGGAGGGTTTCATCCGACCATAGCGCTACGTGCACATTCCCCCACTTCGCGGCTTCCTCAAGAAGGCGGACGTGTTTTGAGCGCAGATCGTCAAAACTTCCCGCGACTATGACGGTGTCCATAAAAGCAGTGCCTGGTGGTTAGTGGTTAGTGGATAGAGTAGGGTGTGTGGCAGCTGGTGGTTAGTTGCCTGTTTCTATCTAGCCACCATCCACCAACCACTATTCATTGTCCACTGTCCGAACTCTGACCTGCACATGAAACGATCCCGGTACAGGCTCTTCCGACACGACGTACAGATATCCACCGCCACAGCCAGAATACATGGCTCCTGCATACGTGGACTGGTAATGATTCAAGATGCCCAGCAAATCGACGTTGATGGCCGGATGTCTGACCGTACAAGGGAGAATTGCCTCCCAACAGCGCATGCATTCGTTCAGGGAGGCGCCGAGCGCCCGCGTGTCCTTCGCCAGAATCGCTTCGTAACAGTCCTTCCCCGATTGGCCCAGCCGGCGTATCCATTCCCTGTCCAAGTGTTTCTCATCGAGGGGACTGTAATGATCGGGCCGCGGCGCAATAGGTAAAACGTGCACCACTTTCTCCAGCCAGCGCGCGACAACCGGATCGTTGTTGGTTTCGATGTGCGCAGGGAAATAGCCGCCCTCGCATGTGAAATCGTAATCCAGCCGGCTGATGCCCGGAATAATCAGCCCTGCCATGTCCTGCGATCCCGAGGGCTCGGCTTTGCCTTGATTCTCGGCATCATAGAGGATGCGCGCCAATTCTCGCGGGTCCAGGTCCGGCAACACTCCGTTCCATAATTGGCGTGCAACCTCGCGGGTGCTGGTGGCCATGCCGCTGCGATCCATGAAGCGAAAGGTGGGTTCGAGCCCCACGACCACCATCGACCCTGGTGGAGTGGGGTTGTGCATGGAAACAAACGGCTGGTCAATCCAGCCACCAGCAAGAGCCATTCGATAAGGGATTTTGCCAATGACCGAAGTGATGTCATGAACGGAGAGGAGGGGCATAGGAGGAGACCTTGGGAACCTAGTGTTGACCGGCCTACGGCTTATTCGCTCTCGCGCCCCGAGGCTGCCAAACATACTCCGGGTGCGCCCGTTGACCAGAAAGCAGAGTACAGAGAAACTGGAGAGTTTACCTCATACTTGGCCCTGCGTGCTAATTGGGATTTCCAAGCAGAGTGATAATGATACCATTTGAGCGTCCTGCACTTAAGATAAGAAAGGTGAGACCACACCCATGCTGCTCTCAATACGATCCTGTCTTACGTTACTGTTCATCACAGTCCTTGCCGGTCCGGTGCTCGCGACGGACCCGGCCCAGGTGCAAAAGGCCTGGGATATTCTGGAAGCAGGGGTGAAGGAAAAGAGCTTTGCCAAGCGTCATGATGCGATCCACGCCGTGGGGCTGTTGGCGGGTGACTCCAAGGCTGTGGCCATCGCCGAAAATGCCTTGGACGATCATGCTCCGGAAGTTCGCGAGGCAGCAGCAACTATACATCCGCGCATAAATAAAGGGACATGATTAACAAAAAGGCAGGAGACGGGGTCGGATCAGCTCAGGGTAGGATTGCATATCCTCGAAGACGCGGGTCAAAGTGGCAACCCGTTCGTCTTGGCTGGCGAAGTAGCGATCATGCGTTCCATTTTTGCGTGTGTATTGCCACAGCCGCTCGGTGGGATTGAGCTCGGGCGAGTAGGGAGGGAGTTGGTAGACTTCCAGCCAGTGCCGGTT
>Ga0326727_10011882_pt1 | contig 20051 bp, 25 predicted proteins | sample MB2enrmetagenome_FD_207643 | JGI IMG/M metagenome (GOLD analysis project Ga0326727, IMG submission 207643) | Lab enriched peat soil microbial communities from McLean, Ithaca, NY, United States - MB29MY | ecosystem: Environmental > Terrestrial > Soil > Wetlands > Peat | place: USA: New York...
GAGGACGGTGAGGCCGAGGAAGACGATGCCGATGGCGGCCGGCCGCGGCATCCAACGGCGCAAGCGCGTGACGACCGGCTCGACGCCGAACGCGATGAAGGCCGCCACCGTGAAGACGGCGAGCGTCTTGGGGATGCGCGAGGCAAACCAGATCGCCGCCAGCCCCAGCAGAACGAGCCCGACCGTGATCGCGGCGCGCCGTTGCCAGCGCGGCGACATCAGAGTCGCTTGCACAGTTGCCGCCGTTCGGTCACGTAGCCCAATTGCGCGTAGAGTTCGCGCGCCGCGTGATTTTCCTCGGTCACCATGAAGGTGAGATAGGGCAGGCCGCGTTCGCGCGCGGCGGCTTCGGCCGCTTCCATCAAACTCCGGCCGATGCCGCGTCCGCGCGCTTCCGGCTCGACCGCGACGTAGACGATGAAGGCCTGCGCGCCGCCGGTCACCTCGTCGGGCATCGAGTCGAGAAAGAGCACGTAGCCCAGCGGTTCGAGCGCGTCCTCGGCGACGAGCAACACGTGCGACTGCGCGAGCGCGTACTCGATCAAACGGTCGAAGCTCTCGGCGAGGCGGTCGGGCCGCGCTTCGCGCAGCGTCGAGACGCTATCGTCGAGCGTGCGCCGGCCGAGATCGACGAGCCACGCGACGTCGCGCGGCGTGCCGGGACGAATCGTGCAGAGCGCGCTCAGCCGACCGCTCCCACCGCTTCGGCGGCGCGCCACGCCGGCAGCAGCGCTTCGAGCGCCGCGATGAAGGCCGCGTTCTGCTCCGGCGTGCCGATCGAGACGCGCAGCCGGCGCGGCATGCCGAGCCCGGCGCCCGAGCGCACGATCACGCCGCGTTCGAGCAGCGCGGCGTAGGCCGCTTCGGCCTCGCACGGCACCTCGACGGCGATGAAGTTGGCCGCGGTCGGATACGCTTCGAGCCCGAGGCGCGCGAACTCGCCGTAGAGATAGGCTTTGCCCGACTCGTTGTTGGCCACGCTGCGGCGCTGAAAGTCGTGGTCGTCGAACGCCGCCAGCACCGCCGCCGCCGCGGGTCGCGCGACGTTGAAGGGCACGCGCACCGCATCGATGGCGCGTACGATGCGCGGGTCGGAGTAGCCGTAGCCGAAACGCACCGCGGCCAAGCCGTGGATCTTTGAAGCGGTGCGCAGCACCAGCGTCATCGGTCGCACGCGCAGCACGTCGACGCCGTCGCAACCGCCCGCGTCCATGAACTCGCGGTAGGCTTGATCGATCACCAGCAGCACGTCGGGCCGAAGCGCGCGGGCGAAGGCGTGCAACGCTTCGGGCTCCACGCGCGTGCCGGTCGGATTGTTGGGGTCGCAGACGAAGACGAGCTTGGTCGCGGGCGTGACCGCCGCGAGCATCGCGTCGAGATCGTGCACGCCGTCGCGCAGCGGCACGCGCAGCGAGCGCGCGCCGGCGAGGTCGGCGAGCTTCTTGAACAGCGAGAACGAGGGCTGGGCCATCACCACCTCGTCGCCGTGATCGACGAAGGCCAGGAAGGCGTGTTGCACCAGTTCGTTGCTGCCGTGCCCGAGTACGACGTTGCCCGCGGCGAGTCCGTACGTTGCGGCGAGGCGTTCGCGCAACGCCCCGTGATCGTCCTCGAAATAATCGGAGAGGGCGTCGATGGCTCGAAGCGCCGCGAGCGCGCGCGGCGAGGTGCCCAGCGGGTTTTCGTTTTGCGAGAGCTTGACCGGCGATGCGATGCCGTAGCGGCGGCGCACTTCGGCCTCGGTCGTACCCGGCACGTAGGGCGTAAAGCCGCGCAGGCTGCGCCGGAGAAGCCGGTCGACCGGGTCGTTGGCCATGACCCTTATTTCGACGCGATGTGGCGCGAGCCCGGCTCCACCAGCGGCTCGCCCCGCGCACACTGCGGACACTCCTCGGGAGCGAACGATTCGACGGGCAAGTCGAGCAACGCGACGGTGGGCACGCCGAAGTCGGCGGGCTGGCGGCGAACGATCACGCCGACGGCCACGGTCTCGGCGCCTTTGGCCCGCACGACCTCGAGCACTTCGCGCACCGAGAGCCCGGTCGTCACCACGTCTTCGACGACGAGGGCGCGGTCGCCGGGACCGAGCGCGAAGCCGCGGCGCAGCGTCGGAACGCCGTTCTCTTTCTCGACGAAGATGGCCAGCGTGCCCAGCGCGCGGGCGACTTCGTAGCCGAGCACGATGCCCCCGACCGCGGCGCTGACCACCACGGTGGGCGCGTAGCCGCGCACGGCCTCGACCAATTCGCGCGCGAGCGGTTCGACCAGCTTCGGATCTTCGAGGATGCGGAACTTTTGGATGAAGCGGTTGCTGTGACGCCCCGACGAGAGCCGGAAATGCCCGTCGAGCAAGGCTCCGCGGTCGACGAGTTCGGCGAGCAGCGAACTATCCGGCACGGACGCCCGCCGCTTCGGCCATCTCCTCGAGAATCGCCCGCGCGGCCGGCGCGGGATCGGAGGCTTCGGTGATCGGCCGGCCCACCACCAAATAATCGGCGCCGTTTTCCACCGCGAGGCGCGGGGTCGCGACGCGTTTCTGGTCGCCGTGCGCGCCGCCCGTGGGACGGATGCCCGGACACAGCGCGGCAAACTCCGAGCCGAAATACGCCTTGAGGTCGCGCGCCTCGTGCGCGCTGCAGACGATGCCCGCGCAGCGCGCGTCGCGCGCCAGCGCCGCCAAGCGCATCACGTTCTCACCGGGACCGCCCTGCAGGCCCAGTTCGTTGAGTTCTTCGGGCGCGATGCTCGTCAAGATGGTGACCGCGAAGATGCCGGGCGGCTCGATGCCGAGCTTGCCCGCAGCCTCGGCCGCGGCTTCGACCGCGGCGGCCATCATTTCGTGACCGCCGAGCGCGTGCACGGTCATGATGCGCACGCCGGGCCGCACCAGCTCGCGCACGGCCGCCGCAACGGTGCGCGGGATGTCGTGCAGCTTGGCGTCGATGAAGACCTCGGCTCCCGCTGCCTCGAGCTTGGCCCGCAACGCTTCGCCGTACCCGAACAGCGCCTCGTAGCCGACCTTGTAGATCACCTCGAGGCCGCGCAAACGGTCGACCAACTCCAGCGCCGCGCCGAGATCGGCGACGTCGAGCGCGACGATCAAGCGAGGGCCGCCGCGCGTCATCGCGCCCCCGCGAACGCCGGATTGGCGCGGCCGACGATGTCGCGCAGCGAAGCGTGTCCGCGCGCGGCCAGATACGCGCGCACGCCCTCGGCAACCGAGAGCGGCGCGCGCGGATCGGTGAAGTTCCCCGTACCGATCGACACCGCGCTCGCTCCGGCGAGAAAGAATTCGAGTGCGTCGCGCGCGGTCTCGATGCCGCCCTGTCCGACGATGGGAATCTTCACGCTGCGGGCAACCTCCCAAACGGCGAGCACGGCGATCGGCCGGATCGCGGGCCCGGAGAGCCCGCCGCTGCCGTTGCCCAGCCGCGGTTCGAGGCGATCGACGTCGATGGCCATGCCGCGCACCGTGTTGATGACGGCCAATGCGTCGGCCCCGGCGGCTTCGACGCGCCGGGCGATCTCGGTGATGTCGGTGACGTTCGGCGACAATTTCACGATCAGCGTCTTCTCCGTGGCCGCGCGCGCGGCGGCGGTGGCCCGTTCGGCCAACAGCGGATCGCAGGCAAAGGTTTCGCCTTCATGCCCAACGTTGGGACACGAGATGTTGATCTCGACGGCGTCGATCTCGTCGCGCGCGGCGAGGCGCTCGGTGACGTACGCGTAGTCGTCGACCGAGAAGCCGGCGACGCTGCCGATCACCGCGCACGGCCGGTCGGCGAATTTCGCGACGTCGTGGGCCAGGTAGGCTTCGATGCCGGGATTTTGCAGGCCGATCGCGTTGAGCATGCCGCTGGGTGTGGGCGCGAGTCGCGGCGTCGGATTGCCCAGGCGCGGCAAGCGCGTGACGCTCTTGAGCACCACGCCGCCGATGCCGGCCAAGTCGACGAACGGTGAGTACTCCTCACCCGAACCGTAACACCCGCTGCCCATGAGGGTCGGCGCCTCGAGCCGCAACGAGCCGAGCGTCACGGCCAGCGACGGCGCTCCTCGCGCGAAGCCGTTCACCAGCGCAACTCGTGAGCCCAGAAGACCGGACCCTCTTTGCAGATGCGCGCGTGCACGTAGTCGCGCTTCTCGCCTTCGGCCGGCGGCGGAAACGTCGGCGCCTGCGCGCTCTCGCGCGAGAGCGGAACGACGCAGCCCCAACACGCGCCGACGCCGCAAGCGAACGTTTCTTCGAGCGACAACTGCGCGCGCAGGTCGAGGTCGCTCGCGACGCGCGCGACCGCGCGCAACATCGGCGTCGGGCCGCAGGCGGCGATCGCGCTATGCTTGCGCGATGCCGCGCGCAACGCCTCGCTCACATAGCCGGCACGACCGAGCGAGCCATCGTCCGTTGCGAGCACCACCTCGCAGCCCGCCGCGCCGAAGAGTTGGTAATCGACCAGCGCCTCGGCGGTGCGCGCTCCGTAGTAGAGCGTGACGCGCGCGCCGCGCGCGTTCAACGCTTGGGCGGGCAAGAGCAGCGAGGCGAGGCCCACGCCGCCGGCCACCAACGCGACGTCGTCGCCGAGCGCTTGCAGGTCGAAGCCGTTGCCGAGCGGTCCGAGCAGATCGAGTCGCGCGCCGACCGGTTGCGCGGCCAGTTCGCGAGTCCGCGGCCCCACGACCACCAGCAGCAACGAGACGCGCTCGCCTTCCGCTTCGTAGACGCCGAGCGCGGTCGCGGCTCGCTCGCCGCCCGGCGGAACGATCATGGCGAACTGCCCGGGACGCGTGCTCCGGGCCAGTTCCGGGGCGTGCAGACCCAGCACCACGATGCCCGGCGCCGGCTCCCGGCGATCGCTGACGACCGTCCGGTGGATCGCGGGCGAGGCTTCCAGAGCGGGCATTGTGCCCGGTTTCACGCCTGGGTACGTAAATCCCCACACAAAATTAACCGAGCTTTGTGAGGAACCCCTAGAACAAACGCAGCTTTCGCGCGTTAATACGGTGGGACGAAAATCCGAGGAAGGAGATCCCGACATGGCAGGACTCATGGTCTTCAGATCGCTAGCCGACGCGTTGAGAGCGGGCTTTCAGATCTACGATCGCACCCAAGACGGATACCTCGTACGCACTCGCACCGAGAGCGGGTGGGCGATGGCGATCGTAACCTGCAAGTAGGTCACCGGCTTCATCACTCTTTACGCTGAAAAGCAAAACCGGGACGCACATCGCGTCCCGGTTTCTTTTTCTGCCCGATTCTGGTTAGTCGCGCGGGGCCGGCGGCGGCGTCGGCGGGCGCAGTTCGGGCGTCATGCCGGGGCGGTAGGTGTAGCTTCCGGCCGACGGCGGGGCTTGCGCTCCGGGAGGCGGCGGCGGTCCGGGCGGCGGCGGCACGGTGCCCTGAGGTATCGGTCCGAACTGCGCGTTCGTCTGAAAGGGGCGTAACGTCGCTCCGGCGGCCATCGCGCTGAACACTTGCGCGAGTCCGACGAAGAGCGGAATCAAGCCGCCGAGCAACCACGGACCGAGCGTGAAGCGATCGCCGCGAAAACCGATGAACGACAGACCGATCGTCAAGGCGAAGCCCACGGCGACGATGACGATCGCCTTGCGCAACGCGATCTGCGCCGCTTCGTTGGGGTAAGCATACGCGTAGCCGTAATCGCGCGGCGGGTAGACCGGACCCGGCATCGAGCCTTGCGGCTGTTGCGCGCCGTGCCAGTCGCGGCCGCGCCGGAACGGGCCCGGATCGATCCCGTTGCGAATCATCTCCATTCGCTCGCGGTGGGCCAGCCAGCGCATCCCGAACCAGCAAACGATGGGCAGACCGAATATGAAGAAAATGGCGGTCAGGGCGACCAGATCGGACGAATCCGAATCGGCGAGGATCACTACTGGCCTCTCAGACCGGCGCCGAGGGGCGCCGTGTGCGGGCGTTGGAAAGTCATCGCCACAGATACGGTTGGGGGGCTGCGGTGTTTCGTTGCAAGAGACCGGTGGCCGAGACGGAGACCTTCTTCGCGCGGGCGCTGAAACACGGGCCCCGCGCCCGCCGTACGTGGGGGCGTGGCAGCCTTAGCGGGACTCCTCCAACCCCGTGCGCGCGTGGACGTTAGATCGGCGGTCGTCGCCGACGACGATGCGAGCCTGATCGCGGCGACCTTGGCGGGCCGCAGCGAAGCCTTCGGCACGCTGGTCGAGCGTTACGACCGCGCCGTCTACAACCTCTGCCTGCGCACCATGCGCGACGCCGAGGAAGCCAAGGACGCGACCCAAGAAGCCTTCTTCAAAGCCTTCCGGGCGCTGCGCACCTTCCGGCCCGAGGCCAAGTTCTCGACCTGGATCTTCTCGATCGCGTACCACGCCTGCTGCGACCGGCTGGCCAGGCGCAAGCGCTTCGCCGACGGCGAGCTGCCCGACCGGGCCGACCCCGGTCCCGGGCCCGAAGCGCAGGCCGAGCGCGGCGACGAAGCCCGCGTCCTGCGCGCCGCGATCGACGCCCTGCCCGAAAAGTACCGGGCCGTCATCACCCTCTACCATCTCCAGGGCCGCCAGTACGACGAAATCGCCGAGGTCCTGAAGCTGCCGATGGGCACCGTGAAGACCCATCTTTTCCGCGCCAAGGAGCTGCTCCGGCGGCGTTTGGCAGGCTTGCGCGACGACAGCGCAGGAGATGGGACGGACTGATGTACGACTACGACGACATCGACCGGGCGCTGTTCTCACTGCAGCTCGAAGAGCCGCCCGAGGACCTGCGCGCCTCGATCCTGGCGGTCACCGTCGACGCTCCGCGCGATGTGACGGCCGGTCCGTTCTCGGCGTGGGAATTGGGTCTGGGCGGCATGCTCTTGGCCCTGGCCGTCTGCCTCGGCCTGCTGGTCGCGCGCAGCCAAGGCGGCGCGGCGCTCGAAAGCGCGGCCCGCTCGCTCGCCGGCGAGCTGGCCAACCCGGTGGTGCTGGCCTGGCTCGGCGCGGGCGCCTCGACCGCCGTCTGGCTCTCGCTCGCCAACCTCACTCCGCTGCTCGCGGGGGTGCGTTCGAGCCGGGCGTGACCGATACGGCGGAGCGCGCGTTCCGGATACTCGTCGTCGAAGACGACGCGCAGATTTCGCGCGTCCTGCGGCTCGAACTCGAACACGAGGGCTACTCGGTCGAGACCGCGGCGGACGGACTCTCGGGCTTGGAGAAAGCGCTCAAAGAGCCCGACTTGGTGATCCTCGACTTGATGCTGCCCAAGATGGACGGCCTCGAAGTCTGTTCGCGCGTGCGCGCAAAGAGCAACGTGCCGATCATCATGCTCACCGCCAAGGATCGCATTCCCGACCGGGTCGGCGGCCTCGACGCCGGCGCCGACGACTATCTGACCAAACCGTTCGCCATCGAGGAATTGTTGGCGCGGGTTCGCGCCCGCCTGCGCGAACGGCATCCGAAATCCAACGTGTTGCGCGCGAAGGACGTGGTGATGGACCGCGACCGGCGCGAGGTCACGCGCGCCGGCAAACCGGTGCAACTGACGGCCAAGGAGTACGCGTTGCTCGAGTATCTGCTCTTGCATCGCAACCGCGTGCACACGCGCGACGAACTCTTCAACGGCGTGTGGGGCAGCGACTTCCTGGGCGACTCCAATTTGATCGACGTCTACATTCGCTATCTGCGCGGCAAGATCGACGACGGGTTCGAAGACAAGCTGATCCACACCGTGCGAGGCGTTGGGTACACTCTCAAGGACTAACGTACCGCCGGGTCCGCGGATTCGCCGCTTCGAGAGCCTGCGCTGGCGCATCGCCACGTTTTACGCCGTCTTGCTGGTGGCCGTCATCACGCTCGTGGCGGTGGTGCTCATCGTGCAACTCGGCTCGATCTTGCTCGACGCCGCGCAGCAGCGCGTCGACGGCATCGGCACGGACATCATCGAACAGGTCGAACGCAGCGGCCTGGTCGGCACCTTCGGCGAAGGCTTGCAGTTCGATCAGAGCAACTCCCTGCAGAGCGACCTCGACCACTGGGCCTCGCCCACGACGTTTCTGGAAATGGACAACGCCGCCGGCGACGTGCTGGGCAAGAGTTCCAACATGGGCGGCGAGCGCTTCGCGCCGACGCCGTTGCAACGGCCGCTTCCGCCGTTTTACACCGACGAACAGGTCCCCGAGCTGGGCCACCTCTTGGTGCGCACCGAAGTACTCGACCCGCGCTCGGGAATCGTCGTCAAGATCGGCGAGAAGCTCGAGATCAACGACAAGACGCTGGCGCGCGTGCGGACGCTGCTGGTCGTCGTGGTGGTGCTGGCCGCGGGCATTGTCGCCGGCGGATCGTACCTGCTCGCATCGCGCGCGCTCGAACCGATCGACCGGCTCATCGCCGCGATGCGCGAGATTCGTTCCGATCAACTCGATCGACGCTTGGGCTGGTCGGACCGCCACGACGAGATCGGCGAACTGGCCGAGACTTTCGACGCGATGCTCGAACGGCTCGAGGCCGGCTTCACGCGCGAGCGCCAGTTCATCTCCGACGCGTCGCACGAGTTGAAGACGCCGCTGACGATCATCAACGCCAACGCGCAGATGCTCGAGCGCTGGGCCGACCGCGACCCGCAGGTGCGCGCCGACAGCCTGCGCGCCATTCGCGACGAGAGCGCGGCGCTCGCGCAGATCGTCAACGGCATGCTGCTGCTCGCTAAGGCCGAATCCGGCGACGGCATCCCGCGCGAGCCGGTGGCGCTCGAACCGATCGTCGCCGAAGCCGTCCGCGCCGGACGTCCGCGCGCCGAAGCGAAGTCGCTGCACCTCAACTTCGCGCCGACCGGAAGCGGCGAAGGGCCGGTCGTCTTCGGCGACGCGAACCTCTTACGGCAGTTGTTCACGAACCTCATCGACAACGCGATCAAGTTCACGGATCAGGGTCAGGTCGACGTGAGCGTTTCGACCCAGAACGGCACGGTGGCGGTCGACGTCGTCGACACCGGTTCGGGCATCGACCCCGAGTCGCTCGAGCGCGTCTTCGACCGCTTCTACCGCACGGATAAATCGCGCGACCGGGCCGTCCCCGGCACCGGGTTGGGCCTGGCGATCGTGCGCAGCATCGCGCGAGTCCACGACGGCACGGTGCAAGCCTCCCGGCCTCCTGCCGGCGGGACCGCATTCCACGTCACGCTGCCTACGCTCACCGCCCTTTCATGACCGGCGGCTGCGGGCCGACTAGGCTTAGGAAGTGATGAGGACCGGTCGCCGGGCGGCGTTGCTTGTAGCCTTGGCCAGCTTTTGCGTGGCCTTGGCTCCGGCTGCTCGCGCCGAAACCATCACCGTCGACGGCGGCGCGGCGCAGGTCGTGAAAATCGAGCTAAAGCAGGCCGCCTTGACCGTTCGCACGTGGGACCGCTCGACGGTCGAAGTCGATGCCGAGCCCGGCGCCGTGGCCGTCTCCCATAGCATCAGGCAAGGTGGGCCGGCGCCCGTCTCGATGCTCGTCCCGGCGGCTCAGCTCCGCAGGCCGACGGGGCCGGTCGGACTGCCCTCGGAGACCTTCGTCATCAGCACGCTGCCGGGCGGGAAGCACGACTTCGTCCAGGTGCAAGCGACGAATTCCGGCCGCGCGGGCCCGGTGACCGTGACGGTGCCGAGCGACACCGCCGTCTTGCTGATCAACGTCGAACGCGGAAGCGTGGGGTTGCACGACTACAAGGGCGGGACGTTCGTCGTCTACGTCAGGAACGGCCAAACGGTCTTGCAGAACGTCGGCGGTGACGGATTCGTGCAGGTGCTGCAAGGAAACGTGCAGGCCTTCGACTCGAACTTCAACCGTCTCCGCGTGCGGACGGCGGTCGGTACCCAAGTATACCAGCGTTGCCACGCCAAGCAGATCGAAGCGCTGAGCGTGGAAAGTGCGGTGGTGTACGAAGGCACGTTCGAACCGGGCTTGGCCCGCTTCGAGTCCACCGACGGCAACGTGGCGGTCGGCGTCTCGGGCGCCACGCACCTCGTCGGGCTGGCGGGGGCCGGCCGGGTCTACACGGCGTTCGACCAAAAGACGCCCATTCAAGGCCGCGGCGCCGAAGCGAGCGCCACGTATTCCGGGGGCGGCCCACTGGTCAATGCCTCGAGCGCGACGGGCAGCGTCTATTTTTACGACGGCATCCTCTCGCCGCAGCGCAAGTTGCCGCCGGAGTGGCGCCCGGTCATCATGAGCATGCGCCCCGAGTGGTATCTGCCCGCGCTCCCGCGTCGCGAGTTCCCGCCGAACGCGCCGCCGCGCGTGCAGGGCGCGAAGCAGCGTCCGCTACCTCCGCCGCGGCCGTTCTTTCACCCGCGACCGGCGCAGCCGCATCCTCGTCCGCGCTAGCGCGGCTCAGACGTAAGCGTTTTGTATCGCGTCGAGCCCGGCCGCATGCGGGTCGAGCGGTAACGCGACGATCGGCGTCTCGCCCAAATGCGCGAGCGTTTCGAGCGTCGGCCGGTGCTCGCGATAAATCAAACCGAGCGGAATCTTCCCGTCGCCGGTGAGCGCGTCGAAGGCGCGACGCTTGTCCGAAGGATCGTAGTCGTCGCCGAGATACTCGACGTTCTCTTTGAACCACGCGTAGGTGTTGATCTTGTTGTAGGTGACGCAGGGCGACATCACTTCCACGATCGCAAAGCCGTCGTGCTCGATCGCGGCCTTCATCAACGCGACCAAGTGTTTGGGATTGGCCGAGAAGCCGCGCGCCAGGAACGTTCCGCCCGCGGCGAGCGCAACCGAGAGGCCGTTGATCGGCGCGTCGGGATTGCCTTGCGGGCTCGTGCCGGTGACGTAACCGGTCTGACTCGTCGGCGACGACTGGCCTTTGGTCAAGCCGTAGGTTTGATTGTCCATCACGATGTAGGCGAGCTTCGGATTGCGCCGGACCGCGTGCAGAAAATGCCCCGCGCCGATCGCGTAGCCGTCGCCGTCGCCGCCCGCGGCGATGACGGTGAGGTCGCGATTGGCCAGCTTTACCGCGGTGGCCACCGGCAGCGCGCGACCGTGCACGCCGTGGAACGCGTAGGAGTGCAGGTAGCCGGAGATCTTGCCGCTGCAGCCGATGCCCGATACGAACGCGACGTCCTTGGGCTGTTTGCCCAACTCGGCCAAGGCTTGTTTGAGCGCGGAGAGTACGCCGTAATCGCCGCAGCCCGGACACCACCACGACGGCGTCGCCGTCGCGAAGTCTTTCGGACTCATCGCCAAGGCCACGTTACTTGACCTCCGCGAAGCCGCGCGCGGGCGCGCTGCGGCGGATGGGTTCGATGATCTCGATCGGCCGGAACGGGCTGCCGTCGTATTTGAGCACGCGCTGCATCTTCTCCAGCGGCCCGGTGACGTAACGGATCAAGCGGTCGAGTTGCCCCGTGAAGTTGTTCTCGACCACGTAGACGCTGCGCGCGTCGGCGACGAACGCGCGCACTTCTTCCTCCGGAAACGGCCAGAGCGTGCGCAATTCCAAGAAGCGCGTCGGGACGCCCGCGGCGGCCAGTCGATCCTGCGCTTCGACGATCGGTCCGCGGTTCGCGCCGTAGCCGAGGATCGCGATGTCGGCGTTCGGATCGCCGTGCAGCAACGGCGGCGGCAGATCGGGCCGCGCCGATTCCATCTTGCCCATGCGCTTCTCCATCATCCGCGCGCGATTCTTCGCGTTCTCGGTGATGACGCCGGACGGGCCGTGTTCCGACCCCGGCGCGAGGTGCATGCCGCCCTCGAGCCCGGGAATGACGCGCGGCGACACGCCGTCGGCGGTGAACGCGAAGCGCTCGTATTCGCCGAAGACGACCGGTGCGTCGAGGAGCTTGCCGCGATCGATCGTGACGCGGTCGAGATCGATGCGCGGCAGCGTGGCCTTGCTCTGGCACAATGCCTGTTCGGTGAGCACGAACACCGGGCACTGGTACTTTTCGGCCAGATCGAAGGCCAGCGCGCTCAGATAGAACGAGTCCTCGACCGTGCCGGGCGAGATGACGATCTTCGGAATCTCGCCGTGGCCGCCGAAGATCAAGTGGTTGAGATTCGACTGCTCGGTCTTGGTGGGCATGCCCGTCGACGGGCCCGTTCGCGCGCACTCGACCACGACGATGGGAATCTCGAGGACGCCCGCCAAGCCGATCGCTTCGGTCATCAGCGCCTGGCCGGGACCCGAAGTGGCCGTCATCGCGCGCGCACCGGTGAAGGCCGCGCCGAGCACCATGTTGATTGCCGCCAATTCGTCCTCGGCCTGAATCGCGACGCCGCCGTACTTGGGCAAGAATTTCGCCATGAACTCGAGGACGTCGGTGGCCGGCGTGATCGGATAGCCGGCCATGAAGCGACAGCCGGCGGCCAGCGCGCCGTAGCCGATCGCGTCGTTGCCCATCATGATCAGCCGGTCGCCGTCGGGACGGCCGCGCAGCGCGTAGCCGCTCGGCCACTCGGCGAAGTGCTGGGCGACGTACTTCTCGCCCGCTTCGATCGCGTGCAGGTTGAGCCCGACGACGCGCTCGCCCTTGCGCTTGTACACCTTCTCGACGTCGGCGCGTACGATCGCAGGGTCCATGCCGATCAGTCCCGCGAGCACGCCGAGCGAAACAGTGTTGCGCACCAATTCGAGCCCGATCTCTTCCTTGGCGATCTTGCCGATGGGCACGAGATACCAGGTGACGTCGTCGCGCTTTACGTGCTCGGGCAGCGTTTCGCTCGACGAGTCGAAAACGACGAAGCCGCCGGGGCGCAATTCGTGGACGTGCTTCTCGACCGCCTCGACGTCGAAGGCGATCAAGCCGTCGACGAAGTCGGCCATGCCGTAGTTGGCTTTCTCGCCCGCCCGGATCACGTAGTTCGTGTGGCCGCCGCGGATCCTAGATGGAAAATCCTTATAGGTGTAAACTTCGAGACCCATTCGTTTGAAGACGCCGGCGATGAGGTCTCCCGTGGTCAGACTGCCGTCGCCCGCCTGTCCGCCGAACATGATCTCGATGTCGTTTACGATCACAGAGCCGCTCCCGAGGCCGCGTGAGCACGCGGTCTTCAACCGTTAGGTCCACCTTCCAGCACGATACGCCCGGCCCTTCGCGCGTCGCCGGAACTTTGTATCGGACCCTTGACACAAACGGCGGTATTGTATTAGGCTCCTGATACGATGAGCGAAGCCAACTCCGCGCAGGCGATCGTCGAGTTCTCACGCTGGTTCATGGCGGCGACGCTCGGCGTCAACGGTGCGCTCTTGCTCCTAGGGCCGCGGCAATTCGCGGCCGTTTGCCCGCACGTTTCGACGCGCGGGTTGCCGGCGGTCGACGCGCAGCGCATCTGCGCGGCGCGGGGCGCGCGGCAACGGCGCGAGGATGTCCCGGCGTGGTACGGCGTCGTCGCCGGACTCGGCTCGCTCGGCTTCGCCGCGGCCTGCGCGGCGGGCGTCGCGACCCCGGCGCTGTGGTACGCAGCCGCCTTCCTGACCTTCGCGCTGGTCATGGGAGCGGCGTACACGCGCGTGCGCGCTGCAGCCGGCAAGCGCGTGGCGGTGCTGAACGCTCGGGATCCCGGATCGGTCGTGCCGCCGGTGTGGTTTGCGGCCGCGGCGGGCGTCGCAATCGCAGCGCTGGTCTCGAGCGAACTCCGCGCACCGAATTGGGCCGCCGCGTTGATCGGCGCGTCGGCGCTCGCCTCGACCTGGATTGCGTTTCGCGTGTCCGCGATGCCCGCGCTCCTCGCCGGCGACGACGTCGCGGCCGAGCGCTACGTCGACGAACGCTTGCGCTTCGGGCGCACCACGGCGGTGCTCTTGCTGGCCTTCGTGCAAGTCTTCGTCTTCGTCATGTACGACGTCGGTTGGCCGCGCAACATTCCGCTCGCGTTGTCGGTCACGCTCGCCTGGGTCGGCTTCTCGGTTTGGACGATCGCGCGAAAGGCGGGGTCACGGCAGGTTGCGTTGACGTGAGCGAGCCGCTCATCGCGATCGACGTCGCATTGGCCATCCCGCCCAATCGTCAGATCGCCGAACAGATCCGCTCGCTGGTGCAGCGCGGCGAACTCGAACCGGGAGCGGCGTTGCCCACCGTGCGTCAGCTCGCGGGCGATCTCGGCGTCGCACCGAATACCGTGGCGCGCGCTTATGCCGACTTGCAAGCCGAAGGCTGGCTCGTCGGCGAGGGACGCCGCGGGACGCGCATCGCCGAACGGTCGCCGCAGCGCGACAAGCGCGCACGTTCGAGCGCGCTGCGCGCGTCGATCGAACAGTTCGTCGCGTCGCTCGTGGGTCGCGGCTATTCGCGCCACGAGATCGCCGCCGAGATCGAGCGGCTCTCGGGCGCGTAGCCGCTACTGCACGAACTTGCGCATGACGGCGACGTCGCGCTTCCAGGTGTGCTGCGGCAGCACGGCTTCGACGCGGTAGCCGCAGGCTTCGAAAAACGCTTGCGCCTCGCCGCCGGCGAGCGCCTCGACCACGACTTTGTGGCAGTTGTAGTAGTTTGCCAACACCTCGGCGCGTTCGAGCAGGGCGCGGCCGAGGCCGTTGCGTCGCCGCTCGGGCGCGACGATCAATGCGTCGACGTGCGCGAGCGAAGCCGCGATGCGCAGGTCGAGCAGGCCGGCGACCGTCTCGCCGTCGAGCGCGGCGATGGCGTGACGTTGCTCGTGCCAGACCACGCGAAAGCCCCACGCCGCCGAGAGCGCGTCGCGCTGATGTGCGCGCCGGAACGCTTCGGTGCGTTCCGGGCGCACGTCGGCGATCCGCAGATCAGACACGTGCGAAGGCGACGATCTCGTGCTTCTCGCGGTGGTTGGTCCAAAAGCGCTCGCCGTCGAAAGCGAGCGCGCGGGCGGCGAAGCCGATGCGCGCGACGTCTTCGATTTTCGGCGTTTCGCCGCGCGCGTCGACGTGGGTGAGCCAGTAGTCGCCCGCGTCTTCGTCGTCGGTGGTGATCAGGTAGAAGCAGCCTTCGACGACGACTTGTCCGCAAATGCCGTGCGGCACGTCGATGACCGTTCCGACGACGCCCTTGTCGTCGATGGAGAGGATCTTCCGGTTGTACCATTGGCTCACGTAGAGCCGGTCGCCGTCGAAACCGAGTTGCGAACCGGTGTCGTCGGGACACGGTATCGCGTCGGAGTTCCGAAAGCCGTGCCCGGGGATGAAGCGACGGATGACGCGATGGTCTTCTTCGCTTTCGCCCAACAGCACGCGCAGTTCGTCGCCGACGACGGTAGCGCCGTACGGTCGCCCCGGCGCGGCGGCTTCCTCACGGACCGTCCAAGCCCTCGGGTCGAGCGCGTACAGACGTTGGGTCTCGAGCGACCCCATCCACAGATGCTCGCCGTCGAAGGCCAGCGCCTGAGGGCGCGGCGCCGGCGACGGCAAGCGGAGCAATTCCTCGACGTTCTTCATACTGCCGCATTCCCGGCGACGGCCGCAACTTCCGTCGTGGCGTCGAGCGTCCAACCGTCGTCGGCGGCGAAGACGCGCAGGCCCAGTTCGTCCTCGAGGCGCCGCGCCAGTACGTCGGGGCCGCGCTCGAGCATCTTGGTCCCGAAATGCGTCATCACTGCGACTTTCGGCGCAACCCCCGCGATCACGGCGCGCGCTTCGTAGAAGGTCAGGTGATCGACGTTGAGCGAGTCGCGGTAGCGCAAGACGTTGACGATCAGCACGTCGGGCCGGTGCGCGGCATAATCCTCGATGAGTCCTTCGAAGAACCGGCCGCAGGGCATGTATGCGATCCGCATCCCGTCGTGTTCGAAATGCATGCCGTACGTCTCGACGCCGTGCTGGTGACGCACCGACGTGCGAATCGACACGTCGTTGACCAAGTACGGACCGGCGCGCTCCTCCAGGACGTGGTGCACCGGCACGAAGCGCGCCGCGTAGGGGAAGATGACCGCTTCGCCTTCGAAGGCGTCGCGCGGCGCGAGCAAGGCGCCGCGCTGTTTCCAGCCGCCCTGGGTCATCGCTTCGATCATCACGTTCACGTCGCCGGCGTGGTCGAGGTGTTTGTGCGAGAGCGCGATCGCATCGAGTTGCTGCGGTTCGCAGGGCGGCAACGCCGAGGTCGCGCGCACCAGCGCGCCCGGACCCGGATCGACGTGAATCTGCGTGACCGTCGCCGGCTCGGCACCGAAACGGAACCACATCCCGCCCGACGCACGGATCTGCCGCGCGACGACGAAGCGCGCGCCGCCCGTCCCCAAGAATCGAACGGTAATCATCCTACCTCGTCTTTCGCGTGGCGGCCATCACATGTCGGGGCCAACCGTGAAGCCGGGCCGAGCGGGACGCCGATGCAAAGCATAGGCCGTGCGTCGAGGACATCACCCGCCTGGTGCTCACGTCCTGTACCGGTGCCACCGCCGCCGGTCCCGATGCGCAGGGAGGCGCCACGTCGGGCGCATTGCGGCGGCCCCTTCAGGGAGGAAGGGGTCGCCGCGAGGCCTCTTTTTTCGTTCCCGGAAGCGCTCACCAACCCATGTAGACGCCGCCGTTGATGTTGAGCGACTGTCCGGTCATGTAATCGCCCTCAACCGCCAGGAAGCGCACGCCGCGCGCGATCTCGTCGGCCTTGGCCACGCGATGCATCGGGATGCGGTCGAGGATCTTCTCTTGGATATTCGGCGGCACCGAGTGCCACATCTCGGTCTCGACGAACCCGGGACAGACCGCGTTGACCGTGATGTTGTAGCGGGCCAGTTCGATCGCCAGCGTCTTGGTGAAGCCGAGAAGGCCGGCTTTGGCGGCCGAGTAGTTGGCCTGGCCGAAGTTGCCCATCTGACCGACGAACGACGAGATGTTGATGATCCGGCCCCAGCCGTTTTCGAGGAGCATCGGCACCGCGACGTGGCAGGTGTGCATCACCGAGGTGAGGTTGGTCTCGATCACCTCGTGCCAGTCGGTCAACGACATCTTGCGAAACGTCCGGTCGCGCAGGATGCCCGCGTTGTTGATCAGCACGTCGAGCCGGCCGTAGCGGTCGTGGACCCGCGCGAACATGGCCTCGACGTCTTCGTACTTCGAAACGTCGCCCGGCTCGGCGTGGGCCGAACCACCGGCGGCTTCGATCTGCGCGACGACTCCCGCCGCGGCTTCCGCGCCGCGCACGTAATTGACCACCACCGTCGCTCCGGTCGCGGCCAGCACCCTGGCGATCGAAGAACCGATGCCCCGCGAGCCGCCCGTGACCACGGCGACGCGGCCGAGCAGCGGCTGCGGCTGGGTTGGATCGGGAGCGGTCGCGATCGCGGGTCCGGGGGCGTGGGCGCGGTTCTGTGTTTCCATGCCCCCCTCTTCGCACGGCACGGGGCAGGCTCCCCAGGTGCGATTTGCAGTTATAACCGACGCGGCCGCCCTTGGAAAACGAAGAGACCGGCATCGCTGCCGGCCTCACCGTTTCGCGGCGGACGTCTGTAGGGCTTAGTTGTTGCTGACGGAGGCCGTCGCGCGGGCCTGCACGTCGTCGAGCCGCTTGGTGATGTCGTCGAACTGCTGCGTCGCGGTTTCCTTGACGAAGTTCATGTTCGAGATGCCGGTGTTGATCAGACCGCGGTACGCTTCGGAAGCGGCGTCCTGCAGCTTCGCGACGTGCGCGCCGAACTTCTCGGTGAACTCGGCGGCCTTGGCGCCGTTGGTCGAGAGTTCGTTGACGCTGAGCGCCACGACCTGATTCGCGCGGTCGAAGTTCTCGCGCACGGTCGTCTCGACGGCGGTCGACGCATACGGACGCGAGACGATGTCCCACATCGAGCGGTAATACGCGAGCGAGCGCTGGTTGTAGTCGGCGAAGGCGTCCACGAACAGGCTGTAGGCCTGGCTGGTCAATTCGACGTAGCTGGTGCTGTTCTGTTTGTCGGCCATATCAATCCTCATCGTTCTTGTGTTTGGAACTGGTCACGTCTTTGACCCACGTTCCGGTGTACAGACTGAAGAACGCATCGAGATTGGTGCGGTACTGCTCGAGCGCGGCACTCCACATTTTCAGAGCGGCGTTTCCCGAATCGGTCAACGTGTAGATCCTGCGAGCGGGACCTTGCTCTTTCGGATCCCACCAGGAGGTGATGTATCCGTCGCGCTCGAGTTGGCGCAGCGCACGGTACACGGTTCCCGGATCCGAAACCACGGCGAAGTTCTCTTTGAGGGCCTTCATGATCTCGTAACCGTGAAGGTTGAGATCCTTGAGCATCACGAGCAACCAAGCCATGAGGTAGTTCTTGGGAGTTCCGCGCGGGGGCAACCCCGCTTCGGCTTTGCCGTGAGAGATGTCGGGCGACTCGTCGTCGTCACCGTCCGGAGCCGCGCCCCGGGGTCCCACAGCGTTCTTCATGCCTCTATGTGCAGTTTACACATATGTGTCTGCCTTGTCAACGAGAGGGGTGGCCTTCACCCGGCTGCCGCACCGGATCGGGCGCCGGACCGCACGACGTCGGCGACGAGGCACACGGCCTCGCCGGAGACGACCTTGTCGCCGTGCTGGTTGACGACGGCCGTCTCGAGCGTGAGGATCATCTTGTCGGCCCTGAACTTACTGACGACGGCCGAGACCTCGAGGGTGTCACCGAGGTAGACCGGCCGCATGAACGTCAGGCTCTGGCTGATGTAGATCGTCCCCGGGCCGGGAAACTCGGTCCCGAGCAGGGCCGAGATGTACGACGCCGCCAGCATTCCGTGGGCGATCCGATGGTGGAAGCGGGTGGTCGCCGCGTAGGCCTCGTCGAGGTGGACCGGATTCGTGTCGCCGGTTACCCGGGCGAAGGCCTCAACGTCGGCCGCGGTGACCGTCCGCCGCAGCGTTGCGGCCTGGCCGACGAAAAAGTGCGCGGTTTCGTCCATACATGGGTATCTTCCCTATGGGCAGTCCGAGCCCCCCGCTTCCTTGCCCTCACGCTTGAAGCGTCGCTGCCGCCGGAGCGGGCGCGCCGGCGTTACTCCGTGAATTCGGCGTGGAACAGGTAGTCGCCGCCCACGTTGCGGCATTCCGCAACCTCCGGCGCGTAGCTGCTGGCCTTGGCGGCCGCGAGGGCGGCAAAGTCGAGCGCCGCGTTTCCGGACGACTTGTACACGGAAGCGTGGAGGATCGCGCCCGTGGGGCTCAGCGAGACCTTTACGTCGACCTCGCCCACGGCGCCGTTCATGCGGGCCGAGTCGGGGTACTCGGGCGACACCTTGTCGACGACGCGCGCGTCGGCATTGGGAATCGCGCAGGCCGGGCGCGGCGTCGGCGTCGGCGGGGCGGGCGTGGCAGGTTCGGCGGTCGGTGCGGCAGTCGCCGCGGCGGGCGGAGCCGAGGCGGCGGTGCCGCCGGGTTCACCGTTCTCGCTCCCCTGACTGGGCGCGACGTAGCCGCGCTCGCCCTCCGACGAGTCGCCGTTCTTCGCCGTGGTGTGGACCACGTTCAATTTGAGCGCGGGCCGCGGCGCTACTTTGCTCGCCGGGGCAGGCCGCGGACTCGACTTTTCGGGCGGCGGGGTGGGCGTCGGCGGGGGCGGCGTCGGGACGACGACCTTGATGTGACGCGACACGGAGAAGCGCTCGACCTCGGGCTGTTCGGCCTGCGCCGGCTTGTAGAGACCGAGCAACGGCGCGAAGGCCAAGTGCAAACCGATCGATACGGCGACGCCCCAGGCAAAGAGATGGCGCAACCGGTCGACTACCGGGAACCGACGCGGGAGCGGCGGCGGCAGCGGCGCCGAGGCTGAGCTCATCGCAAGACGGGATCGGCCTTCCCGTCCCGGGGGACGTAGTCGAGTTGATGAAAGTGGAGCGCCTCGGCCAGATCTTCGGCCGCGCAGACGATCTCTTGCGTCGCGGTCTTCGAACGCGACTTGAAGTAATTGAAAAAAATAACGGAGACGACCGCGACGAACAGACCTGCGGCCGTCGTGACCAGCGCTTCGCCCACGCCGGCTGCGACGACCGCAGGGCTCGAATTGCCCTTGAGCGCGATGTCGTCGAAGGCGTGAATGATGCCCAGCACCGTTCCGAACAGCCCGACGAACGGCGAGATGACCGCGAGCGTGCCGATCACCGGCAGATTTCGGTCGAATGCCGGCAACTGCCGTTTGAGCGCGGCGCTCAGCGCTTCGGCCACGTCGGACCG
>Ga0326727_10011883_pt1 | contig 20050 bp, 10 predicted proteins | sample MB2enrmetagenome_FD_207643 | JGI IMG/M metagenome (GOLD analysis project Ga0326727, IMG submission 207643) | Lab enriched peat soil microbial communities from McLean, Ithaca, NY, United States - MB29MY | ecosystem: Environmental > Terrestrial > Soil > Wetlands > Peat | place: USA: New York...
AGAAGCGCACGAAGACCGGGTACTCCACCGACGCCCAGAGTCTGGCGCGTCTGCGCGACTCCCATCCTTTGGTCGACACCCTCCTTCGATACCGAGAGGTCGAGAAACTGCGATCTACCTACGGAGAGGGCCTGCTCGCTGAGGTTGCCCCCGACGGGCGCATTCACGCTTCGTTCAACCAGACCGTCGCCCGCACCGGACGGCTCTCCTCGGACCAGCCGAACCTGCACAACATCCCGGTGCGTAGCCTCATCGGGCGCCGTTTCCGCGAGGCCTTCGTGCCGAGCGCCGGCTCGGTGCTGTTGATCGCGGACTACGACCAGATCGAGTTGAGAGTCATCGCCCACTTGGCCGATGATCCCGGTCTGGTCGAGGCTTTTCGCTCCGGGCTGGACATTCACAACGCGACTGCGGCAAGGGTCTACGGCGTCGAACCTGGCGAGGTGACTTTGGCGATGCGTTCGAAGGCGAAGATGATCTCCTACGGCCTCGCATACGGGATGGAGGCCTACGGGCTGTCCCAGCGTCTCGGCGTCGGGGTCGACGAGGCCGCCGCGATCCTTGCCCAGTATTTCGCCGCATTTCCGAACGTCAAGAGATACATGGAGCGCGCAGTGGCCGAAGCCCGAGGGCGCGGGTACACCGAAACCCTGCTTGGCCGGCGCCGCTATCTGCCCGAGCTCGACTCGAGCAACTTCCGTGTGCGCCAGGCGGCCGAGCGCCAAGCGATGAACGCCGGCATCCAGGGCCTGGCGGCAGACATATTCAAAGTCGCGCTCGTGCGTCTTGACAATGCTTTGGAAGAGCGCGGGCTCTCCAGCCGGATCGTGCTCCAGGTCCATGACGAGATCCTCGTTGAGGCGGTCGCCGCCGAGCGCGATGAGGTCCTTGCACTGACGGTCGAGACGATGGAGAACGCTTTTCAGCTGCGGGTTCCGATGGCAGTGCACGTGGCAGTCGGAGACAGCTGGGCGGCTGGCAAAGAGCCAGCGATGGACTCGGGCGCTGACTTCGACGAGGCCGATCCCCTCGAGCGAGGCGAGCCGGCCGTGTGACATTGTGGGCTCGACCGAGCCGGCGGGTACCATTGTTGCGCGACCATTACGACGGCAACCCAGTTCGGGTCGTCTGCGTACCAGCAGGCGCAGAATTCCGAGTCCAATCCCAATCGTCAGCGGCGGCCCAGAGCGGCACGTCGCCGACAATGACCTGTCCGAAAAGAGAGCGACCTACCTCCGATGTCCGACACTACGAGCACCCTTGCAGCTGATTCCTCCGAAGACAAAGCGCGTCATGGCACCTTCGACGCCGACGGGGTCTACGTTCCCCGCAAGATTGTCGAGGACGACCTCGGCGATCTGTCCTTCGAGGACGCGATCGACCAGACCATTGTCGCCTTCGAGGACGGAGACGTTGTCACGGGCAAAGTTGTGAAGGTCGACAAGGACGAGGTGCTTCTGGACATCGGCTTCAAATCCGAGGGAGTGATCCCGGCACGTGAGCTCTCTATCCGCCACGATCTCGATCCTCACGACGTCGTTTCAGTCGGGGAGGAGATCGAAGCGCTCGTGCTCCAGAAGGAGGACAAGGAAGGTCGCCTGATCCTCTCGAAAAAGCGTGCCCAGTACGAGCGCGCTTGGGGAACGATCGAGAGAGTCAAGGAGTCCGGCGGTGTCGTGAAGGGTCTGGTCATCGAGGTGGTGAAGGGTGGGCTCATCGTCGACATCGGTCTGCGCGGGTTCCTTCCGGCATCGCTCGTCGAGCTTCGGAGGGTGCGCGATCTTCAGCCGTACATCGGCAAGTCGCTCGAGGCCAAGATCATCGAGCTCGACAAGAATCGCAACAACGTCGTGCTGTCACGGCGCGCGTGGCTCGAGGAGACCCAACGTGAGCAGCGCGGCGAGTTCCTGGTGAATCTGAAACCTGGCGAGGTTCGCAGGGGCGTTGTGTCTTCGGTCGTGAACTTCGGCGCATTCGTGGACCTCGGTGGTATGGACGGACTAGTGCATGTCTCAGAGCTGTCCTGGAAGCATGTCGACCACCCCTCTTCGGTCGTCGCGGTGGGCGACGAGGTAAATGTCCAGGTGCTCGACGTCGACCTCGATAAGGAAAGGATCAGCCTGTCACTGAAGGCGACTCAGGTCGACCCTTGGCAGGAGTTTGCCACGAACCACCGGATTGGCGAGCTCGTCTACGGCAGGATCACCAAGCTCGTGCCCTTCGGCGCGTTTGTCCAGGTGGGTGACGGCATCGAGGGTCTCGTGCACATTTCGGAGATGGCGGCGCACCACGTCGATCTACCTGAGCAGGTCGTCACGCCCGGCGAGGAGCTCTGGGTGAAGATCATCGACATCGACCTCCAACGCCGCAGGATCAGCCTTTCGATCAAGCAGGCCGCGGAAGGCGGCGAGGTTGCCGAGGAGTACCGCGAGGCCTTTGGCGAGCATGCTTACGACGCAGAAGGCAACTACATCGGCTACGACTACTCGGCAACCGACTTCACCCCGGAAACCGAGAGCCAGGCGGCGTGGGCCGACCTCCTGGCGGCAAACGAGGCGGCAAGCGCCGCAGCGTCTGCACAAAGTGCAGGCACAGAGATCGTTGGGGAACCGATCACGCTCCTGGGCGACAGCGACGACACGGTGGAAGCGGCACACACCGAACAGAGCACTGCGCAAGGTGTGGTCGCCGGCGGGGATGCGGCAGAAGTGATCGACGATTTGCTGCCCGCAGCGACCGTCGAGCCCGCAGCGACCGTCGAGCCCGTAGCGGTCGCCGAGCCCGAAGTCCCGACGGCCCCGTCCCACGAGGCGCCCACGGGTTAAGGCGTCCCGTGCCGTTCGGCCAGGAAGGGCAGCTCCCGCTCGAGGAGGGCGTCTTTCAGGCTCGAACATGACATCCCCGCAACCGGTCGAGGATGGAAGGCTGCGGCTACCATGCGAGCGATGTACCGGGTGAATGCGCCGGTGCGGTCACCCGAGGTGCCGGCGCCGTCTTCAGAGAGGACTGAGACGCTCGGCCCCCCTCCGGGCAGAACGCTCGAGCAGACCCTTGTCACAGCGGCGGGTGGGGCCGTACTCGTCGTCACGGTGGTGCTGCGTTTCTGGACGCCATCGCCCATGTGGCTCGACGAGGCGCTCACTGTCAACATCGCCAGAGCGCCCCTGCACCTGATCCCGCACCTGCTGCGCGACGATGGAGCGCCGCCTTTGTACTACGTGCTGCTCCACTTCTGGATGAAGGTCTTCGGCACGAGCGACCTCGGAGCGCGCTCGCTCTCGGGGGTCATCGGGATTCTCACGCTCCCGGTGGCGTGGGCCGCGGGTTACCGGGTCGGCTCTCAATCCTGGCGAGCGCCGAACGATGCCGAGCGCAACGGTGCCGAGCCGGACGGTGCCGAGCCCAACGGCGCCGAGTCCCACCCTGAGGGCGACATCTCCGGGCCAGCGGCTCGTGAGCGGGCCGGTCGGCTCGTGGCGTGGACGACAACGCTTCTGGTCGCCACCTCGCCGTTCGCCGTGTACTACGACACGGAAGCCCGGATGTACTCCCTTGTCATCTTGCTGTCGACGCTGGGCGTGCTGGCCTTTGTTGCACTTCTTCGCAGACCCACGATCTGGAACGCGCTGGCTCTGGCCGCTGTGACCTGCGGCCTGGAGTACAGCCACTACTGGGCGTTGTTCCTTGTAGCCTCCACGGCGATCGGCACCGCATTGCGCGCCAGGTCCGGTCAGAACGCACACAGCTGCCGCATCGCACTGCTGGCGTTGACGGTCGGGACGTGCGCCTTCGGACCGTGGGTCCCGACTTTCCTTTTCCAGCTTCAGCACACTGGCACGCCGTGGGCGACGCCGGCGGATTTCACGGCGCTCGTTTACACGTTCACGCAATTCGCCGGTGGTGATTCTGACGCGGGCCGGGGCCTTGCTCTGCTGCTCGCGTTCCTGGCGCTGCTCGCGATTGGTGGCAGGGCCCTGGACCGGCGGCGGGTCGTGCTCGATCTGCGGACCCGGCCGGGTATTCGCGGACTTGCGCTGCTGTCCGGCGGGACGCTGCTCATGGCCGTGATTGCCGGCAAGCTTTCCGGGAGCACGTTCGCGGACCGCTACTCCGCTGTCATCTTGGTGCCGTGCTTGCTAGTTGTCGCGTATGGCGTGACGGCACTGGCGGATCGGCGCGTGCGACAGGGGGTCGTCGCCGTCGCGATCGCGCTCGGTTTGGCGGCGTCGATCCCGAACGCTTTCCTCACAAGGACGCAAGCCGCACAGGTCGCATCTGTGGTCCTGGCCCACGCGCGTCCCGGCGATGTTGTCGCCTACTGTCCAGATCAGCTCGGCCCAGCCGTGAGTCGTGAGATGGACGATCGCTTCGACGAAGTGGCTTTCCCGCGCTCGAACCCCCCGGAGATCGTGAACTGGGTTGATTACGCAACGACCGTCGAGCACGCGAGCACGAGCACGTTCGTGAAGCTTCTAGTGTCGCGAGCCGGACCTGGAAGCGTGATCTGGTACGTCTGGGCGCCGGGCTACCTCAACTTCGGGAATGACTGTCAGGTGATCGCTGACGACCTGGCCGCGAGTCGGACCCAGCAAGAGGTCGTGAGCGAGAGAGCCTCCGATACGCCGTTCGAGATCTTCGAGGGCGAGAGCCTCTATCGTTACGCGCCGTCGTGAGCGACAGGACGATCACCCACCGCACCGCCGAAGAGCAGTGGGAGGTCGCGTTGCCCGCGCTGCGCGCCTCTGCTCTCCCGTTCCTCGTGTCAAGAGCGATCGTGCTCGTTGCGCTCGGGGCCGCCCGGTTCTCCGCGAGCACCTTCAAGTTGGGTGCCGCCGCACGCGCCGCCAGCCGTGCCGGCCTGCTCGGCTGGGATGCCGCCTGGTACGAGAGGATCGCTGCCAATGGCTACGCGGGCCGCGGGAACGCGGCGCTGCGCTTTTTCCCGCTGCTGCCGGTCTTGGCGAGGTCGTTCCGGGCGGTGCCCGGCATGACGGCGGGGATGTCGGTGATCCTCGTCGCGAACGTCGCGTCATTGGCGGCCCTTGTCGTGCTCTACCGCCTTGTCATGTTCGAGATCGGCGACGAGGCGTGTGCCCACCGGGCCGTGTGGTTGCTCGCCCTCTCGCCGCCGGCCTTCGTGCTCGTGATGGGCTACGCAGAGTCACTGCTGCTCCCGACCTCGCTGGTGGCCTTCCTGGGCCTGCGGCAACGCCGTTACGTTCTTGCGATCTGTGCCGGGTTCGCGGCCGGGCTGTGCCGGCCCGTTGGGATGCTCCTGGTGATCCCGGCAGCCGTCGAAATGGCCGCAAGTTGGCGCTCGCTGCACGGTCGCGAACGCGTCATCGGCGTCGGCGCAGTGCTCGCGGCCCCAGCAGGCGCGGCGGCGTATCTCGGATGGGTCCAGGAGGTTGTCGGGAACTTCCTGCTCCCATTACGCGAGCAACTCGCACGATCGCGCCGGGGCGCGATCACCGATCCGTTCGTGACTTTTGCACGCGACGCACGTGACCTGCTGCACGGCACGCATCTGGGCACCGCGGAGCACGCTTTCTGGGCGGTGCTGCTACTGGCGCTCGCAGGCTTCCAGCTGCCTATGGCTGGTACACGGTGGCCGTGCTCGCCGTGGTCCTTACCGCTTCCAACCTCGAGTCCCTCGAGCGGTACGGGCTCGGCTGCTTCCCTTTCGTGATCGCTGCTGCGATGCTCACGAACCGGCGCAGAACCTATCGTGCGGTGATCGGGCTCTCGGGCTCACTGCTGTTCGCCTACGCGATGGCCGCCTTTGTCGGCAAGTATGTGCCTTGACGCGCGGTGTGATCAGGCCATAGGCGAGCCGGCCCGAGCTGGTCCATGCGATGATGGCGCGACCATGATCCGAGTGGAAGATTCGCGCGCTGACCCGCGCTCTAAAGACGCCGGTCGGCCCGGCCCGGTTGTCGTCGTCGGCGCCGGCCCGGCAGGCTTGACCGCCGCGTACGAGCTGGCCAAACGAGGCGCGACTTGCGTCGTCTTGGAGATGGACACCGTGGTAGGTGGGATCTCGCGCACCGTAGAGCGGGAGGGATGGAGGTTCGACATCGGAGGGCACCGTTTCTTCACGAAGGTGCCTGAGGTCGAGAACCTGTGGCGAGAGATGCTCGGACCGGAGGACTTCCTCCTCAGGCGCAGGCTGAGCCGGATCTACTACGAGGGGACTTACTACGACTACCCGATCCATCTCGGTAATGCCATACGGGGTTTAGGACTGGTCGAGTCGATGCGGAGCGGCCTCTCGTTCTTGTGGGTGCGGGTGCATCCTCCCAAGGATGTCGACACCTTCGAGGGCTGGACGGCCCGGGCCTTCGGCTGGCGTCTGTACCGGAAGTTCTTCAAGGCCTACACCGAGAAGGTGTGGGGGATACCGGCCGCCGAGATCAAGGCGGACTGGGCTGCCCAGAGGATCAAGAGCCTGACGCTTGGGAACGTGATCAGGAATGCGTTCGCCCCAAACCACAATAAGACCCGCATTACTTCGCTCATCGAGGAGTTCCACTACCCGCGCTTGGGCCCGGGAATGATGTGGGAGCGCGCCCGAGAGCTCGTGGAGGCCCAGGGCTCCAAGGTGCTGTTGGGCACCCGGCTCGAGTCGATCCGCCGTTGCGACGGCCGAGCGGTGACGGCAGTGACACGGTCGGTCGCGAAGCAGGGGGTCACAGCCGCGGCTGTGGAGGCGACAGAGGCGACAGAGGCGACCGAGACTGCAAGCTGGCCCTTTGACCATTTGATCTCCTCGATGCCGCTCTCCGAGCTTGTTCAAGCGATGGACCCGCCGGCACCTGAGGAGGTTCAGCAAGCGGCCCGGGCTCTGCGCTATCGCGACTTCCTCACTGTCGCGTTGGTACTGCCGGCCGATCGTGGGTTTCCGGACAATTGGATCTACGTGCACTCGGACAAGGTGCGTGTTGGGCGCGTCCAGAATTTCGGCTCGTGGTCAGCAGATCTCGTGAAGGAAGGTCGAACCTGTCTCGGGCTCGAGTACTTCGTCTTCGAGGATGACGCACTCTGGTCGATGACAGACGATGACCTCGTGGCCCTCGGCACTCGGGAGCTGGCGACGCTGGGCCTGGTGCGGCCCGCCGACGTGGAGAAGGGCTTCGTCGTCAGGATGCCGAAGGCCTATCCGGTCTATGACGCGGGCTATCACTTGAAGGTGCAGGCGATCCGGGAGTGGCTGGAAGCTGAAACTCCCAACGTCCATCCGGTCGGCCGCAACGGGATGCACCGCTACAACAACCAGGACCACTCGATGCTGACCGCGATGCTCACAGTCGCGAACCTTTACGGGGAACCTTTCGACACCTGGGCCGTGAACGTGGAGTCGGACTACCACGAGCAGCAGGTCGGAAGGCAGTCCAGCGTGCCATCGTCGGGCGGTGATGGAGCAGGCCGAGCTGTACCGATGCCGGTTGGGTCATGAGGAGCAGCCGATGAGGGGTCGCATACGTGGTCTGCCCACGGGATCGGGCTTGCGGCCGGCGGTTGCGAGCCCAGCGGCGCCTGGCGTGACGGCGGATGCAACTGACGCGGCGAACGTCCTCGCGGTCGCCGAGCTTGCCGAGCTTGCTCGTGAAGCCGGCCTGCGGCGAGTGGCCGTGCTCGCCTGGCGGGACATCGACGACGCGGAAGCGGGGGGGTCCGAGTTGCACGCGCACGAAGTTGTCACCCGATGGGCTGCCGCGGGGATCGACGTCGTCTTGAGGACGTCTTCGGTCGCCGGTCGGGCAGTCCTGGTCGAACGGGGGGGCTATCGGGTCGTCCGCCGGTCCGGTCGTTACGCCGTGTTCGTGACAGGTCCGATGGATCTCGCGGCGAGTCGTCTCGGTCCCCTTGACGGGCTGGTCGAGGTCTGGAACGGAATGCCGTTCTTGAGCCCGCTCTGGTCGCGGTTGCCCAGGGTTGTCTTCCTGCACCACGTGCACGGCGAGATGTGGCCGATGACGCTGCCCTCGCCGCTCGCCGAGGCGGGCAATCTGCTCGAGTCACGCCTTGCTCCACCCTTCTACCACACATCACAGATCGTGACCCTTTCCGAGTCGTCCCGCCGCGAGATCGTGGCTCTGCCCGGTGTGCGGCCGGGCCGAGTGAGCGTCGTGCCTCCGGGGATAAGCCCGTGTTACTCACCCGGCGGGCGGCGGGCGGATCGGCCCCTGGTAGTCGCCGTCGGCCGCCTCGTGCCCGTCAAGAACTTCCCAAGGCTCATAGGGATCCTGGCGCGAGTGCACGAGAAGCTCCCTGATCTCGAGACGGTCATCGTCGGCGAGGGAATGGAGCGGTCAAGCCTCCAAGCGAGGCTGCGCGAACTTGGGGCAGATCGCTATGTGTCGCTCCCCGGACGGGTGAGCTCGGACGAGCTCGTGGACTTGTACCGTCGGGCGTGGGTGGTCGCATCGACTTCAGTGCGGGAAGGCTGGGGCATGACCGTCAGCGAGGCCGCAGCGTGTGGGACACCGGCAGTTGCCACGCGAATCCCCGGGCATGTCGATGTGATCGACCACGGGATCACGGGCATGTTGGCCGATCGGGACGACGATTTCGAACGGCAGCTCGAGACACTGCTTGGTGACGCCATGCTCCGGCGCCGACTCGGCCGCGCGGCGGCGGCGCGTGTCGCTCCACTCACTTGGGAGGCGACGGCGCGGGGAACCTTGGCGGCGCTCGTGGCCGACGCGCGGAGCCGGTCCACTCGAGTCGGTCAGCCCTCCGGACCGTCCCCGCGTTTACCTGGCCGGCGGTAGCGTCGGGCGAACTCGACCGCGGCGTCGGTGGCGAGTGCGACCACTCCGATGAACGCGAGCACTCCTGCTGTCTCGAAGTTGTGTGGCCACGAACTGCCCGGCGAGTAGTGGTGCCGTAACTGATCGAAGACGGTCACAGCGCCGGCGCCGGCGATGCATCCGACTGCCGCGAGACTCAGGACCGAACGTGCCCTCGACCAACACAGCGTCGCGAACGCCGCGACTGTGATAGCACCGGCGGTCGAGGGCGCCCACGTCGGCGGTAGGACCACCATCGTGATGGCGCCACACGCAGCGGCCAGAAGGATGCAGGTGACCAACTTGGGTCGCCGTCCGCTGGTCGCGAACGGCGTTCCCAAGATGGGCGACGCGTCGACAACTGACACCTGGGAGTGGCCAGCCGGCGTACCCGAGCGCGTGTGAGGGACCATTGCGACCCCGCTGCCAGAGGCCGGCATGATCGCAGTCGTGGCGGGCTTTGCTGCCGGCTTCGCGCTCGAGTGAGATCCACGACGCCGCAGCCGGCGCCGGATGGGACCGGTGGGCACGACACCGATCAACAGGCAAAGCGCCAGCGCGGCTCCCGAAGCGATGACAGCCGGGGTCACGATTCTCTGTGGCGCGAATTGGAGCGTCACGATGAAGGTGCCGCTCCGCTGTGGCGTCACGTACCAGCCGTTCGCGTACCCGTCGATCAGTTGAGGGGCACCGAATGAGCGTCCCCCTGGCCCGGTGGCCTCCCAGCCGGCATTCAGGCTTTCGCCGAGGACGAGCCAGAACGGCCGAGTGACTCCTTGGACTTCGAGCTTCGCAGACGTTGCGTCCGATGCGAGGACTCGGACCGTTGGTGTCGCCAGAGACGACGCAGTCGCGGTGCCGATCGTCCCCGGTGCAGGCGCCGCGCTGGCGTCGGGGAGAGGAGAGAGATCTGCGCCGCCCGGAGCGGAATCGAGCACGAGCTGGTCGAGGTCCCAGCCCGTGGTCTTTCCCCAGGTGGCCTCGAGTGTGTGGGTCCCGGGCCCTAATGCGATGCCTTTCGCGTCGGGTCCGCATCCCGAGACGGTCAAGCCTTGCAGCTTCTCGGCGGCACCGACGGTGCCCGAGATCTTGAGCCAGACCCGGTGCCCGTCGATGCTCAGCAGGTTGGGCGTGCAGGCCGAGGGGATCTGGGCACTCGGCGACTCCGGCGTGAAGCGGACACCGGGGAGACCGATCTCTGCGATGCCAACCGGCGTGACAATCGGCTCCTCCGAGTACCAGTTGATGGTCTTGACCTGACGAACGGCCTCGATCGTGAACCGGATCGTGCTTCCCGAAAGCCTCGGGAAGCTGACTGGAACGTTCACCACCGAGTCGAAGGCCTTGCGATCGCGGATCGACGGCAGCGAGACAAGCTCGTCACCACCGGTGTTGGTCGTGATTCGGATCTTGGTGGGGACCGAGTGCCGGCCGTCGGCGATGATCTTCATGCTCAAGTGATCGAAGGTGACGCCGTGGGTGAGCGACACCTGCATCCAGGCGCCGATTTGGGCCGGCCCGTCGAAACCCGGACTCCAGAAAGTCTTCGGATTGTTGTCGAACGCGAACACCGCACGCGCGTTGAGATCGCCGGGCAGCCTCTCGTTCGAGCCGATCACGGCGCCGGCGAACGCCTCCGGGCCAGCCAAGAGGGTATCGATCACATTGTCGGGGATCAGTGCCGAGACGCGGGCCGTCCCACTGAGCGAGAAGGAACGGGCCGTCGGCAGCCAGAACCTCCGGTTCAACGCAAGCTCGGGGTCGGAGCGGGGCGGCGTGGATGAGACACGGTCACGGGTCATCACGATGGTGAGGCGATGCGAGAGCGATGAGGTCCCTAGCGCTCTGAGGAGGTCCGAAGGCATTTGGATCGTCTCGGCAACGTTCACGCCGGGAATGCGGACCTCGGAGAAGCCGACACCCGAAGCGCCCTTCATCGACTCGCGCCCCGACCACGTCGTGCCGTCGATGGTGATCCGAAGAGTCGTGAAGGTGTGCCGGGGGAACCTGATCGTCTGGCCGTCGGTGTCCCGGGACGCGGAGGTGAGCATCGCCTTGATCGCGTGGCCACCGTCGAATTCAATCGTCGCACGAGTGATCCACCGGTTCACCGTGGAGCCTAAAACCTGTACCAGGTTGAGGTGATCGGTCGTCACGGGACGCTCGAGGCGGATCTGGAGCCAGTTGCCTGTGGCGTCGGAGAACGCGGCCACGCTCCATGCAGTCTCTGTCTTGCCGTCGAAGGCTTGGGACGCCCGGTCCTCGGGCGTGAAGGTGATCGGGTTGCCATACGCGGAAGCCGTCACGTAACGGGCATCGTTGTAGATCGCCACGCTCTGACCGTCGAGGGTCGTGTGCGCGAAGATCGGAAGAGCGACGGCTGTCGGGTCCGGAGTGGACGGCTCGCCCACAGCCGGAAGCGTCTCGCTGATGTTGTCGCTGACGCTCGACCAGCGCTCGAGGACCTTGCGGTTGGAGTCTGTGAGCACAAGTTGCGCTCCCGGAGTCACAACTTCGCGCAACAGCTTCGCGTTGCCGTCGAGGGTTCCTGCGTAGAAGATCGTCGGGTTGTTGGCGAGGAGGCCCGTGGCCGCGGCGGCGACGACGCCGTCTCCGCTGCCGTCGACCACGAGAGGGGCCGTGGCTGGCTCCGCCCGGTAGATGGAACGCGGGTCGGAGACAGGGAACACAGCGATCGGCGGCGGCCAGGGGGCGTTCGCGGCCTCCGCGAGCGCTTCCTCGTCGCGAAGGCTGAATTCTGCCGGCGCGATGTTCGGCACAGCCTTGCCGAACGTCACCGGCTTGCCAATTCCCGCCGGCGGTGGATCGAACAGCGCCCAGGTCTCTTGCGGCCGCGGCGTGTTGTAGCGCCAATAGGCGAGGTTCGACTGCAAGACGACGTCGCCGGCGCTGAACAGGCGAGCGATGGGCGCCAAGGTCGAGGGCTCGTAGGTGCCCTGCTGGAGTGTGAGGTCGAAGGCTTGGAGGAGATCTGTCGTCGGATACGAACCTTGGATCGTCTGCTCACGGAGCACTTCTGGCCGGGTCATGATCCCAGGCCAGATCGTGTCGAACAAAGTGCCCCAGTCGTAGGCCGCGAAGTCCTGGCCGGGTTCGATGAGCACTCGCGTGGCGTCGCCCTGTGCGTCTAGGTAACTGGCGGCCTGGGCGTAATACGAGGGAATCTTCTCGGGGCGCTGAAAATTCTGTGCAATGGCGCCTCCTTCGAGAAACGGAGCGCTGTTGGCGACGACGACCGCCGCCAACGCACAAGCGGTGGCAACGCCGACACGGGGGAACCGGGACCACAGTGCCGTGGCACCTACACCGACCAGCATCGCAAAGCCGAGCACCGCCAGCGGCGTCGCGCGGTCGCTCGAGCGCAGAGCCAGCCCCACTGACGAGCTCGACATGAACGTCTTCAGCTGCCGCCCGACGATCGACGGGTCTGGGTACGGGTGCATGCCGACGGCGAGCACGACCCCGACGAGAATCAACAGGGCGAAGAAGGCCTTTGTGCGCCAACGGGAGAACATGGCGCCGACCACGCCGAGGGCCGGCACGGCAAAGCTCGTGATGATGAGCCAAGCGCTCTCCTCGAGCTTGACGGCCGCCTGCTTCCAGGGCCCGATCCGGTCGCTTCCGTAGAAGTACCAGTAGCCGAGACCCCTCACGACCTCCGAGGCGAGCGAGGTTCCCGCGATCGCCGGGAGGGTCTCGGTGTACTTGAGGATGTTGACGCCATAAGCGCCTTCCACGCGAAGTCCGGCGATCCACAACAGCGAGACCCCGAGTGAGAGGACTCCCATCTTCAGCCCGGCGCTGAACGCGCGACGCGCCGGCGTGTCGCGCAAGACAAGAACTGCGTAGAAGAGCCACGCCACTGGAGCGATGCCGGCGTAGATCAAAGAGGTCGCGTTGGTTGCTCCGACGAGGGCGACCACCAACCCGAACAGCGCGGGATAGCGCCATCCGCCCCGGCGCACGGCGAGCACTGCGAACGCGACCAGCCAGCCAAGACCTGACCAAGGCAGGAGGATCGCCGAGGTTTGCTGGATGTACTGGAGGAAGTACGGGCTGAGCGCGTAAGCGAGTCCTGCGACAACCGCACCCGGGCCGTTGACACCGAGGGACTTCGCGAGGTAGCGGACGCCCGCGCCTGCCGCGAAGAGCAAGGTGCCCATCCATAGCCGTTGTGCCACCCACACGGGCAGCTCGAGCTGGGCGAGGAGCCAGTAGAAGGGGCCTTGCGGGAACAAGTACCCGATGTTCTGGTGGGTGACAGTTCCGGCCGCGATCGATGGGTCCCACATCGACATCGCCGAGCTGATGAGCCGACCGGGGTCTAGATAGAGATACTGCTTGGTGTCGTCGGCAATGGTCCCTGGCTTGGTGACAAGCAGAGGGATGTACGCGAAGCCGGCAAGGAGAGCGTTCTCCAGGGCTCGTCGCAACAGCGGGTGGGTCCTGCTCGTTCGAGCCACGACCCGGTTAGTGTAGGCGCCCATGTCACCGCCAGGCGAGGTACAAGAGCTGCAGGCGGAAGGCTGGTCCCGAGCTCCAGGTGCGGCATGATCGTCGTCGGTCTGACGGGCGGGATCGGTTCTGGGAAGTCCACCGTCGCTGCGTTGTTGGCCGAGCGCGGAGCTGTGGTGATCGACGCCGATGAGGTGGCTCGCGCAGTGGTCGAGCCTGGGCGGCGTGCGTACACGAAGGTGGTGGAGCGTTTCGGTAGCGAGGTGGTCGCTTCGGACGGGAGCCTCGATCGCTCGGCGATCGCCTCGATTGTCTTCGGCAACCCTGAGGCGCTGGCTGAGCTGAATGCGATCATCCATCCCGAGGTCCGAGCGGAGATAGCGAGCCGGCTTGCGTCGCTGCCTGACGGCGACCGTGTCGTGGTGCTCGACATCCCTCTGCTGGTCGAGGAAGGTGGAAGGGATCGGTACGGGCTTGCGGGTGTGATCGTCGTGGACGCGCCGCTCGATCTCGTGCTCGAACGGCTGGTGACCCGGCGACGGATGGATCGTTCCGACGCCGAGGCGCGGATTGTCAACCAGGTCAGCCGGCCTGAGCGGATCGCTCAGGCGGACTTTCTGATCATGAACACTGGCACCCTGGACCAGCTCGAGGGGTCGGCCGCTCGCGCATGGGCTTGGATCCAGGGCTTGCGGGCCCGAGCCGTGGGCAGCGGTGGACACCCAGCCGGCTGAGCCTGCTGGTCGGCCGCCGCTCGCCGGCGCGCACCCTCTCGGTACCATGCCGAGGTGCCCCTGTTCCGCGTTGTTTCTGACTTTCAGCCGGCCGGCGACCAGCCCGCCGCGATCGAGGCGCTGGCGCGTGGCATAGAGAGGGGCGACCGTTTTCAGGCGCTGCTCGGGATCACCGGAAGCGGCAAGAGCGCAACGATTGCCTGGACCATCGAGAAGGTCCAGCGCCCAACCCTGGTGCTGGCGCCGAACAAGTCGCTTGCAGCCCAGCTCGCCGGCGAGCTACGCGGCTTTTTCCCGGACAACCGGGTCGAGTACTTCGTTTCCTACTACGACTACTACCAACCCGAGGCCTACCTGCCGTCCTCGGACACCTACATCGAGAAGGACTCCTCCATCAACGACGAGATCGACCGTTTGAGGCACTCCACGACCGCGAGTCTCCTCACACGCAGAGATGTGATCGTGGTGGCGTCGGTCTCGTGCATCTATGGGCTCGGATCCCCCGACGAGTACAGGGACCAGATCCTCGTGCTCTCGCCGGGTGAGACGCACGACCAACGGTCGATGCTCTCGCGCCTGGTGACGATGCACTACGAGCGCAACGACGCCAACCTCGTAAGGGGAAGGTTCCGGGTTCGGGGCGACACGATCGAGGTGCACCCGGCATACGAGGAGTATGCGGTGCGCATCGAATTGTTCGGCGACGAGGTCGAGCGGCTGAGCCGTTTCGATGTCCTGACTGGAGAGCTGCTCGGCGATCTCGAGGAGCTGCTCATCTTTCCCGCCACCCACTACGTCGCCGGGGACGAGCGCACGCGTCAAGCGATCGCGTCGATCGAAGTCGAGCTCGGCGAGCGTCTGCGCGAACTGGAGCAGGCAGGCAAGCTGCTCGAGGCCCAACGGTTGCGGATGCGCACCGAGCACGATCTCGAAATGCTCGCCGAGCTCGGCAGCTGCAATGGAGTCGAGAACTACAGCCGTCATCTGGACGGCCGCGCGCCAGGCCAAGCGCCGTACACCTTGCTCGACTATTTCCCCGAGGACTGGCTGCTTGTCATCGACGAGAGCCACGTGACCGTGCCGCAGCTTCACGGGCAGTTCGCCGGTGACCGATCGCGCAAAGACGTCCTGGTTGAGCACGGGTTTCGTCTCCCGTCGGCCAAGGACAACCGACCGCTCCGCTTCGAGGAGCTCGAGGCTCGCATCAATCAGTGCGTCTTTCTCTCGGCGACCCCGGCCGAGTACGAGATCTCGGTATCGAGCCAGGTAGTAGAGCAGATCGTGCGGCCGACCGGGCTTGTCGATCCCGAGGTCGTCATCAAGCCGACCAAGGGCCAAATCGACGATCTGATCGCAGAGATCAACACCACCATCAGTCGGGGCGAGCGGGTTCTCGTCACGACCCTCACGAAGAAGATGGCCGAGGATCTGGCCGACTATCTCCTCGAGACAGGCCTCAGGGTCCGCTACCTGCACTCGAATATCGACACCATCGAACGGATCGAGATCATCCGAGACCTGCGTCTGGGCGAGTTCGACGTGCTCGTCGGGATCAACCTTCTTCGCGAGGGCCTCGATCTTCCCGAGGTGGCGCTTGTCGCGATCCTCGATGCCGACAAAGAGGGCTTCCTCCGTTCCAGGACCTCGCTGATCCAGACGATGGGCCGCGCCGCGAGGAACGTCTCGGGAAAGGTCATCCTCTACGCGGATGTGATCACGGACTCGATGCGTGGAGCGATCACCGAGACCACGCGTCGGCGGATCGTGCAACAGGAGTACAACAAGGAGCACGGCATTGACCCGCAGACGATCCGCAAGGCTGTGACCGACCTTGTCGCTCAGTTCCGCAGCGCGGCAGGCGCCGGCGGCGACGGCTTCGGTACCGGGGCGCCGCTGCCCAGCCGCATCGGGTCCGACCGATCCCGCCGTGCTGGACGGCGAGCGGTGGAACGTGCCGCCGACCTGCTCGATGTGTCCATGAAGGGGCGCGCCGGCAACGGCGAGCTTGCGGTGGACGAGCTCGGAAGGCTGATAGCAACGCTCGAGCGGGAGATGCAGGCCGCGGCCGCGGAACTTCGCTTCGAGTATGCGGCGAGACTGAGAGACGAGATCCGGTCGCTGCGCCGGGAGCTCAGGGAGGTCGGGTGAGCGCTCGAGGTCCGACCACGGTGATCAGCTCGGGCACACCGGGTGCCGATCGGTGCTCGCCGGGTGACGACTCGCGCGCCCCGGTCAGTCGATAGTCTGCGGCCGTGCCCAGCACCCTCGTTGTTCGCGGGGCCCGCGAGCACAATCTCAAGAATGTCTCGATAGAGCTTCCGCGCGACCGCCTCATCGTGTTCACGGGACTGTCGGGCTCGGGGAAGTCGTCACTCGCGTTCGACACGATCTACGCCGAGGGCCAGCGGCGCTACGTCGAGTCGCTGTCGTCTTACGCCAGGCAGTTCCTAGGACAGATGGACAAGCCGGACGTGGACTTCATCGAAGGACTGTCGCCGGCGATCTCGATCGACCAGAAGTCCGCGTCGCGCAACCCCCGCTCAACGGTCGGGACCGTCACCGAGATATATGACTACCTGCGCTTGCTCTATGCGCGCATCGGCCAGCCTCATTGCCCCAGTTGCGGCCGGCTCGTCACGCGCCAAAGCCCCCAACAGATCGTGGATCGCCTGAGCGACCTGCCCGATGGCACCCGGTTCCAGGTTCTCGCTCCGGTCGTGCGCGGGCGAAAAGGCGAGTACTCGGCACTTCTTGACGACCTTGCCAAGCAGGGTTTCGCGAGGGCGCGTGTGGACGGCGAGCTCATGGAGCTCTCTGAGCGGGCCGCGCTCGAGCTCGCCCGTTACGAACAGCACACGATTGAGGTCGTCGTCGACCGCCTGGTCCGTCGAGACGGCATCGAGCGGAGGTTGACCGACTCGATCGAGACGGCGCTGCGTCTCGGCGAGGGAGTCGCCGAGATTCTGCTGATGCCGGGCACCAGCTCGCCGCCACCGGGGCAAAGGTCCAATGGGGACACGCAGACAGCGATCGCCAAGGCAGCCGATGCCGCCGAGGACCAGATCGCGGATGGCACAGATGAAGCACCCGGGGATGTTGATGGCGAGCAAGTGCTCACCTTCTCTCAGCACCTAGCATGCGTGCACTGCGGGATCTCGCTGGACGAGCTGGCGCCGAGGAGCTTCTCGTTCAACTCGCCGTTCGGGGCGTGCCCATCGTGCAACGGGTTGGGGACCCGTTTCGAGGTCGATCCTGATCTGGTCGTGCCCAACCCGGATCTCTCCATCTCGCAAGGAGCCATCGGACCCTGGGCGGGAGCTCGAACGGAGTACTTCTCGCGGGTGCTCAAGTCCGTGGCGGAGGCAAGCGGCTTCAGCATGGACAAGCCGTGGTCCAAGCTCAGCAAGCCACAACGCAAGATCCTCCTTTACGGAGCCGGCACCCGGCGAGTGCATGTCCAATACCGCAACCGGTACGGCACGTTGCGCAGCTACGACACCCAGTTCGAGGGTGTCGTGCCATGGCTCCAGAGACGCCACAGCGATGCGGACTCCGACTGGGTGCGTGAGCAGGTCGAGGGCTACATGCGCGAGGTCGCATGTCCTGAATGCAGCGGAACGCGGCTTCGCCCGGAGTCGCTTGCGGTCAAGGTCGGCGGCAGGAGCATCGCCGAGCTGTCGTCGCTGTCGATCCGGGCTGCTCACGACTTGCTCGAGCGGCTCGAGCTGAGCTCGCGAGAGGAGATGATCGCTGCTCAGGTGATGAAGGAGATCCGCGCCCGGCTGCAGTTCCTGGTCGATGTCGGGCTGGACTATCTGAGCCTCGATCGCGCCGCCGCGACCTTGGCCGGCGGAGAGGCCCAGCGGATTCGCCTCGCGTCGCAGATCGGCAGCGGGTTGGTCGGTGTCCTCTACGTGCTGGACGAGCCTTCCGTGGGCCTCCATCAGCGGGACAACCGCAAGCTCGTCGAGACCCTGCTCCGACTGCGTGACATCGGCAACACGGTCCTCGTCGTGGAACATGACGAGGAGACGATCCGGATCGCTGACTACGTCGTCGACATCGGGCCGGGAGCCGGCGAGCACGGCGGCGAGGTGATCTCGGCCGGGTCGGTAGCCGATCTCGTGAACTGCCGGGAATCCATCACCGGCCAGTACCTGTCAGGCAGGCGTTCGATCGCCGTGCCGGCCATGCGACGCGAGCCCAAAGGCGATTGGTTGGTAGTGCGCGGCGCCCGGGAGCACAACTTGAAGAGCATCGATGTGAGAATCCCTCTCGGTTGCTTCGTGTCGATCACCGGCGTGTCTGGTTCCGGCAAGTCGACCCTGATCAACGACATCCTGCTCCGGGCCCTCATGCAGCGCATCTACAAGTCCCGTGTGGTCCCGGGCCGCCACCGCACGATCGAGGGTGCTGAGGCGCTCGACAAGGTGATCGACATCGACCAGTCGCCGATTGGCCGTACGCCGCGCTCGAACCCCGCCACCTACACGGGCATGTTCGACAACGTCCGGAAGTTGTTCAGCCAGACCTCGGAGTCGCGCCTGCGGGGTTACCAGCCAGGACGTTTTTCGTTCAACGTCTCGGGTGGGCGCTGTGAGGCGTGTGCCGGTGACGGCACTTTGAAGATCGAGATGCACTTCCTTCCGGACGTCTATGTCCCGTGCGAGGTGTGCAAGGGAGCGCGCTACAACCGCGACACGCTCGAGGTGGCCTGGAGGGGGAAGAACATCGCGCAGGTGCTCGACCTCTCCTGTGAGGAGGCGCTCGAGCTGTTCGCGGCACAGCCGGTCATCTCCCGGCACCTGAGGACGCTCGTGGACGTGGGCCTCGGCTACATCCGGCTCGGCCAGCCGGCACCCACCCTTTCCGGCGGGGAGGCCCAGCGGGTCAAGCTCGCTGCCGAGCTCGCGAAGCGGTCAACCGGGCACACGCTGTACGTGCTCGACGAGCCGACCACAGGACTGCATTTCGAGGACGTCCGCAAGCTCTTGGACGTACTGCAACGACTCGTCGACCAGGGCAACACCGTCTGCGTGATCGAGCACAACTTGGACGTCGTGAAGTCGGCTGACTGGGTTATCGACCTCGGCCCCGAAGGTGGCGACGGCGGCGGATCGGTGATCGCGGAGGGCACGCCCGAGAACGTGGCGAAGACGTTCGAGAGCTACACGGGGAGGTTTCTCGCTCCATTGCTAAAGATCTGACCGGTGTTCAGAACGGCCGGAGCTCGATTTGTGGTGGCTGGCCGGTGCGACCGTAGATCCACGCCAACAGTGCGCGTCGCTCGGCGGCATCTTCGATCATCTCGGGGAGCCGGTCCAGCACATGAGGCAGGTCGGAGCTGACGAACTGAGCGGGCCAGTCCGAGATGCCGTAGCCGAGTCCAAGGTCCACGTGGTGCACTTCGACCTCGCGCCACCTCGACACAGGCAAGACGCGACAGGGGAGCGGCGAGCCGTTGATGCGCAGGCCCTGACCCAGCCACACTGCCGTGGGCACCTCGTCCCAAGCCGCATCGAGGCGCGCCGCCGAGGCCTTCAGGTCATCCACGATTGCTGCGGTCGGCCGCGAGGCGCCTTCAGCGATGTCTCGACTTCGCCCGGCGACGCCGCCCGGGTACTGAGGCACCTGTTTGCCTTCGGTGGCTGAGCGAAGAATCCACACGAACGAGTCTGCGTTACGGGCGAGATGGGTGAGGACGTGGCCGACAGTCCAGTCGGGCAGCAGGCTCGACCGGGTCACGTCCAAGTCGTCGATGAGCTCGAGCGCGGCGAGCAGCCGGGACGTCGCGTCGCGTGAGCCCACGATGGCTCGCTCGATCTCAGTTGTTTCGTTCGGGGTCAAGCTGTCGTCGGTCATGGGCTCAGGATAAGTCCGCCGAGTCGAGGCTTCATGCGATCGCGAGCATCCGTTCGAGAGCTACCCGGGCGTCCGCGGCGGTTGCCTCGTCTACCACGACGCGGTTGCGAACCTCCCCGGCGACCAGGCCGTCGAGGACCCAGGCGAGGTGTGGCAGATCGATCCGGAACATCGTCGAACACGGGC
>Ga0326727_10011884_pt1 | contig 20049 bp, 20 predicted proteins | sample MB2enrmetagenome_FD_207643 | JGI IMG/M metagenome (GOLD analysis project Ga0326727, IMG submission 207643) | Lab enriched peat soil microbial communities from McLean, Ithaca, NY, United States - MB29MY | ecosystem: Environmental > Terrestrial > Soil > Wetlands > Peat | place: USA: New York...
ATCACATCAACGGCATCGAGAATTTCTGGAACCAGGCCAAGCGTCATTTGCGCCGTTTCAATGGCATTCCCAAAGAGCACTTTCCTCTCTTTCTCAAGGAATGCGAATGGCGCTTCAACAATCCAAATCCGGAAGATCAACTACTACAGTTGAATCAATGGGTTAAACAACACCTTCGTTAGATATCTAGGACAGCCCCATAAAAATTTGGGCACTTTGGGACGAAAATATGACGATAAGCTATTTAGAATCAACAAACCGCTTTCAGAGTCATCGACAAGTTGCGCCGAATTGCGTCGAGTTTATGCCCCACAACCCGTTTGGAATCAACACGCGACTCACTCCAATGCAGCCGGCGCGCATTAACTGCTTAACTGTCTCATTTTATGGCTCTTCTGTTCACAATCCACGGCTCACGGTCCACACTCCACCCTTCAGCGCGCCCAATCCCGCTATCTCCGCTCACACTGCTCGCGCCGCTGCTTCACGCGTCGTTCTTCCTGACCAGATACTCGTCGGCCAGCACGCTGACAAGAACAGCCGTAGGAATGGCGACCAAGGCGCCGAGGATTCCCGCGACAGTGGACCCCAGGAGCAGTGCGACGAAGATGGCGAGGGCGGGAAGATCGAGGCGCCTCTTCATGATGCGGGGGATGAGCCAGGAATTCTCGATCTGCAGGTAGACGGCAAAGAAAATGGCAACGCCGACGACTCGGCCCCAGCTGTCGATAGCAGCCACCAGCAGCGCGAGCACGATGGAGACGGCAGCGCCCAGCACCGGAATGATGTTGAGCAAACCGGTGAGAACGCCGAGCGCGTAGGCATAGCGGACTCCGAGCGAGAGAAAGACGATGGTGCTGGCGACGCCGAGAATGAGCATGAGGCTGAGCTGGCCGAGCAGCCACTTCTCCATGCGCGTGGCAGCACGCCGCAACGTATGGTCGAGCCTCTCTCGGGGCTGTGGGGAGAGAAACGAAAGAAACCAGCGGTACGCGCGATCGCCCTCGAGAATGAAGTACAGCGTAAGCACAAAGCCGGCGATCATTTGAAGGAGCGCGCCAGCCCAATGCTCGAGCGAGAACAGCAGGTAGGTGGCTGCTTGGCTTACGGAGCCCTGGATCCATGCGATGACCTGGGCGGAGTTCAAGCGATTGGCGAAGGGGACCTCTTGGAGCCTGGCCAGCAGCGCCGGAATGCGCGTGGGCGTTTCGCCGCTGAGGGTCTGCAAGTCGCGGATGACGGGCGGGAGGGCGAGAAATCCAAAGGCAGTGAAAGCGCCCACCACGGCCAGCAATAGGATGAAAATGGCCGTGGCGCCCTGGAACGGCCTCCAACGGCCGATGCGAATCCGCGCTGTAGCACGCACCACCGGCGTCAGCACCACGGCAAACAGCGCCGAGACGTAAAGCAGGAACAGCACGCCGCGTATCAGCCACGCGACATAAAGGGCCAGCGCCAGTGCGAAGGCAAAGACGATGGGTCCGCGAACGCTATGCTTGCTCTGCGCGGGCTGATTCATTCTTACCGATCCTTACACAGAAAGCTCAACGACAGCGACGAACGGTGAAGCAAGCGCTCGGGAGAACGGAGGCCCGCGACGACGGGCCTCTCACGACGGCGACCAGCTGCTACCGGCTACCAGCTACGAGCTGTTCACTGTCCACTGATGATTCCTCCTACGATTCCGCCCAGAAGTCCGGCTCCAGTCGCCTGCTCGGCCGCCGGGGCCTTGGGCAGATACTCGTAGATCTGGTGCGCCAGCCGCGAGATGGGCAGCGTTTGCAGCCAGACTGTACCGGGGCCGACCATCCGCGCCAGAAAGATGCCATCGCCGCCGAAGATCATGTTCTTGATCCCAGGAACCGTGGTGATCTGGAAGCCGACCGACGACTGAAACGCGCCCACGTGGCCCGGATGCACGAACAGGATTTCGCCGGGTGCGAGGTCCTTCTGCATGAGCTCGCCGGAGAGCTCGAGCCAGGCCGTGCCCACGCCGCTCAGCTTCTGCAGCAGGAAGCCGTCGCCGCCGAAGATGCCCGCGCCCAGCGACTGCTGGAAGCCCAGCGTGATGGTGACCTGGGGCGTGGCGCAAAGAAAGCCGTGCCGGTACACCATGTACTCCGGCCCCTGGCCGAGTTCGACGGGCACGATGTGGCCCGGCACCTTGGTGGCAAACGAGACCGAGCCCTGGTACTGGATGGCGCGGTACTCGGTCATGAAGATGCTGGCGCCGGCGGCTGCCCGCTTGAGTACGCCGAAGATACCGCCGCCCCCGCCCATCTGCGTATGCGTCGTCATCTGGATTGAGGCGGTCATCCACGAGAGCTCGCCGCTCTCTGAAAACACGCTCTCGTTGGGGTCGAGCAGCACTTCAAGCACCGGCATGGTGGTGCCCAGAATCCGGGTTTGCATAGGGATAGCCTCCTGTTAGTGAACAGTGTAAAGGCCCCAAAGCGCGGGAAACGAGAATGTTTGTGGATTTGGGGCTGGCGGCCCGGGGATGATTCGATTTCAGCAGGCGGGAGCGGGCGGCGGACGGTCATTCCTCATCACGATGCGCGATCACGTAATCCTTGATGCGGTCGTATACATCGCTGGGGAGCACGCCGCGATCGAGCAGGTCCTGCTTGGTGCGGTAAGGGCGGAAGCGCACGATGCGCCCGGCCCAGCTTGACGTCATGCCCGGGACTTTGAGCAGTTCATCTACGCTGGCGTGATTGATGTCGATGCGCGCCTCGGGCGGCGGAAGGGGTTTTGGCTTGGGCGCTGCTTGCGAGGCGGCGGACTGCGGGTGTCCCGAAGCAGCATTGGCCGCCATGGCCAGGCAAACCGTGAGCACCGGAACAGCGATTGCCGCGATAAGATTTCGTGCCGACACGGATTCATTCTCCGCCTGTTCCGTGGCGTGCCGCAACCAGGATGGATGAAAGCGGAAATTTGGCGGCGCACGGGAAGACGCGAGAAGTTACGCCGCGCAATCCTGCACTCGGACCAGAATCAGACCCCGCCCGTCATGCATTTGTCGAGGTGCGCAAGCACACGCGGCCACGCATCCTCGTGGCGTTTCTTCGACTCCTCGTCGGGAAATCCGGCGTGCGTGAGGCGGAGCAGAGTGCCGCCATCTTTCCGAATCAGCTCCACCGTCACCTGAGTTTCCGCGCCTTTAGTTGCGGCGGTAAGCCATGTGAGTTCAACAAGCTGGGGCCGCTCCAGGCGGAGGAAGCGTCCGTAGTGAGGATGCCGCTGGCCTTCAAATTCGGTCTCGAAGAAGAAGGCCGTGTCGGTTTGGCCCTTCATCAAAACCGAACCGGGCGCGGCAAACCAGCGATCGAATTGCTCGGTCCAGGCAACGAAAAGCGCATCCGGAGATGCGTTCATCACGCGCTCACAAGTAAAGGAAAACGGCCTTTGAGAAAGATCGGGCATACGCATGGGCGAGGATTCTCCTTTCCGGGATTCTGTTTTACGAGGAGTCCGCCAGCAGAGCTTCTCCTATCGGGAGCAACAAAATCATTTGACACTATATGGGGTTTGCCCGTACCTTGGAAGTAGATGCAGAGCCTCCGCCATCACGGCCACCATCATCATGGGACCACCATGCCGGCGGACTGCTATGGCCTGAAGTAAACGGCCAGAGAGATCAGTAGGAACCACCCAAGCCCGCCGGCGATTGACGCTGGTGGGTTTTTTCGTGTTTGGACCAAAAATCTGAACCCAGGACAGGAACCAAATGAGCGAGAAACCGACGGCAATTGACTTTGACAAGATGGATGGCCTTGTGCCGGGCATTGTGCAGGATGCGCGCACGGGCGAAGTGCTGATGCTGGGCTTTCTGAATGCGGCCAGCTACGCGAAGACACAGGAGACAGGCTTTGTGACCTTCTGGAGCCGCACGCGGCAGAAGCTGTGGATGAAGGGTGAGACCAGCGGCAACAGGCTGCGCGTGGTTTCGGCTGCGACTGACTGCGACAGCGACACGCTGCTGTTTCGCGTGGAGGTGGAGGGCGACGGCCTGGTGTGCCACGAGGGCACGGTGAGCTGCTTCACGCGGCCGATCACGGTGGGAGCGGAGGTGAGCCGTGGGTAACAAGCTTCGACTCGGGATTCCCAAGGGCAGTTTGCAGGACGCGACCATCGCGCTCTTCAAGCGCGCGGGATGGAACATCTACGCCGACGGCCGGTCGTACTTTCCTTCGATTGACGACAGCGAAATCGAGTGCATGCTGATTCGCGCGCAGGAGATGGCGCGCTACGTGGATCATGGCGTGCTGGATGCGGGACTGACGGGCATTGATTGGGTCGTGGAGAGCGGTCTGGACGTGTCCAGCGTGACCACACTGACCTACGCCAAGCAGAGCCGGCGCAAGGTGCGCTGGGTGTTGGCCGTGCCCGAGGCGAGCGGGTATGAGAAGGCCGAGGATCTCGAAGGCAAGATCATTGCTACAGAGTTGGTGGAGGTATGCAAGCGTTACTTTGCCGCGAAGGGCGTGAACGTGAAAGTGGAGTTCAGTTGGGGCGCGACGGAGGTGAAGCCGCCGATGCTCGCCGACGCGATTGTGGAGGTGACGGAGACGGGCAGCTCACTGAAGGCCAATCACCTGAAGATCATCGACACGGTCATGGAGAGTGAGACGCACCTGATTGCCAGCAAGGCCGCACTGGCGGACGCGTGGAAGCGCCAGAAGATCGACCAGATCGCACTCATGCTGCGCGGCGCGATCGATGCGCAGGCGCAGGTGGGGTTGATGCTCAACGTGAAACGCGAAGACCTGGAAGCGGTGCTGGCGGTGCTGCCGGCCCTGAATTCGCCGACCATTTCGCAGTTGAGCAATTCGGATTGGGTAGCGGTGAATACGATTCTCGAAGAGCGCGTGGCGCGGGACGTGATTCCGCGGCTGAAATCGGCGCGGGCGGCGGGGATTGTAGAGTATCCCCTGAACAAAGTTGTGCTGTAACCGGAGACGAACAACGATGAAGCTGATCCGGACCACAGGACGGAATGCGCGGGAAGCGGCGGAGATACTGGCCGCTCTCGAACGGCGCGGCGGCGCGACGCTCGACGCGGTGCTGCCCGCTGTGAAGCGCATCGTGATCGATGTACGCAATCACGGCGACCGCGCGCTGCTGCGCTATGCGGCGAAGTTCGATGGGCTCGTCGGGCTGAGTGCGATGCGCGTGACGCCGGAAGAAATGGCCGCTGCGTGGAAGGCAATCGATCCTGCGCTGCGTGATGCGCTCATCACGGCTGCCGGTCAGATCCGCGCATTCGCCCAACGCCAGATGCCGTCATCGTGGACCGATTCGAAAGTGGAGGGCCTGACGACCGGTCAGCTTGTGCGCCCGCTGCAATCTGTTGGCTGCTATGTGCCGAGCGGACGGCATCCCCTGCCTTCCACACTGCTGATGACGGCGATTCCGGCGCAGGTGGCGGGAGTTTCGCGGATTGTTGTGGTGTCTCCCAAACCTGCGCCGGAGACGCTGGCCACGGCGCATTTGGCCGGATTGAACGAGTTCTACCGGCTGGGCGGAGCGCACGCCGTGGCGGCGCTGGCTTACGGAACCGCGAGCCTGCCGCGCGTGGACAAGATTGTTGGGCCGGGCAATCTCTACGTGACTGCGGCCAAGCGGCTGGTTGCGTTTGACTGCGCCATCGATATGCTGGCTGGACCGACGGAGATTGTGGTCACGAGCGAGCGCGGCCACGCGGCGGACATTGCCAGCGACCTCGTTGCTCAGGCGGAGCACGATCCGGAGGCGCTGGCGGTGTTTGTAACGACACGCGACGATTTGGCAAAGGCTGTGATCGCCGAGACCAGCCAACGGAGCCGCAACAATGTTGCGGCTCGCGAGGCGCTTAGGCACAACGGAGTGGTCTTTCTTGCTGGTTCGGTGGCGGAGGCGCGGCAGATCACGAATCGTCTTGCGCCCGAGCACCTGACCGTGGATGCGGCGAGCGATTTGGCCTGGGTCCAGAACGCAGGATCAGTCTTTGTTGGCCGGTGGTCGGCGCAACCCATGGGCGACTATATTTCGGGGCCGAATCACACGTTGCCGACCGGCGGCATGGCGCGCGTGCGTGGCGGATTGAGCGTGAACGATTTCGTGAAGCTGATCACGGTGCAGGAATACACGGCGCAGGCAGTACGCACGCTCGGGCCGAAGGCTGCGCTGCTGGCCGAAGCTGAAGGGCTTCGAGGCCACGCCGAGGCAATTCGGGTCCGGTTGGGTAAATCATCGGCACCATGGAGGTTTCGTGGCTGAAGCTGTGACAACTGTGGCTCCCACGCCGCGCGCGCGCGTGCAGGCGATGAAGGAGTATCACCCTCCGTTAGGCAGCCGAGATGCGCTGCGCCTGGACTTCAACGAGAACACACTGGAGTGCTCGCCGAAAGTGCGCGAGACGCTGGCGCAGATTTCGGCCGGAGCGCTCACCCGGTATCCCGAGCGCGAGCCGGTGGAGGCGGTCGTTGCCGCGCACCTGGGGCTGCGCGCCGAGCAGGTGGCGCTGACCAACGGCGTGGATGAGGCGATTCATGTGCTCTTCGAGACGTTTCTCGATGCGGACGACGAAGTCCTGCTGCCTGTGCCTACGTACACGATGTATGAGGTGTACGCGTCGGCGACGGATGCGCGCGTGGTCACAGTGCAGGCCGCCGATAATTTGCAATTCCCGTTTGAGCGACTACTTGCGGCGAGCACGCCGCGAACGAAAGTGATCGCGATCGCCAATCCCAGCAGCCCATCGGGGTCGGTGGCCACGCGCGCGCAACTTCTCGAATTGGCGCGGCGCGCGCCGCAGGCCGTGCTGCTGGTGGATGAGGCGTATTTTCATTTCCACGGCGAGACGGTGATGGACCTCGTGGGAACGTTGCCGAATCTGGTGGTGGCGCGCACGTTCTCGAAGGCGTATGGGCTCGCGGGATTGCGGCTGGGGCTGCTCGCCGGGCAGGCGGAGCTGATGCGCTGGGTGCGACGTGTGCTTTCGCCATATAGCGTGAACTCGTTGGCTCTGGCTTGCCTGCCGCCTGCGCTTGAAGACACGGCATACCTGGATTGGTATGTGAGCGAAGTGCTGGCGGCGCGGGCTGAATTTGAAGCGGCCTTGGATGCGGCTCGTGTCCGGCGCTGGCCGAGCCGGACGAATTTTGTTCTGGTCGAGATTGGCGCGCGGCACGCGGCGTTTGTGCGGCTGATGCGCGCGGCGGGCGTGCTGGTACGCGACCGCTCCAGCGATCCCGGTTGCGACGGGCGCGTGCGTATCACCATTGGAACGCGCGAGCAAATGAAACAGGCCACGAAGGCGCTGAATAAAGCGCTTGCTGTGTTGCGGACCGGAGGCGAGGCGCGATGAGCACGAAGAAGAACAATGTGGCGAGCAGGCGCGCGAGTGCGCGGACGGCAACGATTGCGCGAAACACGAACGAGACGCGCATCGAAATCGAACTCGCGATTGAGGGCAAGGGACGGTACAGGATCTCTACAGGCATTCGCTTCTTCGATCACATGCTGGAACTCTTCACGCGGCATGGCGCCTTCGATCTTGAACTCAAATGTACCGGCGATCTGGATGTGGACCAGCACCATACGGTGGAGGACGTTGGCATCGCGCTCGGCGAAGCGTTTGACCGCGCGCTGGGCGACAAGCGCGGCATTCTGCGCGCCGGCTATTTTGTGATGCCGATGGACGAAACGCTGGCGATTGCTGCCGTGGATTTGAGCGGGCGCGCGGCATTTGCGGTGGACACGAAGGTGCGTAGGCGGCTCGTAGGCGACCTGCAGACCGAGCTGGTCACGGACTTTTTCGAGGGGTTCGCTCGCGGGGCGCGGGCCAACGTGCATGTGAAGACCATGTACGGGCGCTCCAATCACCACAAGATCGAGGCCATCTTCAAGGCATTTGCGCGGGCGCTTCGCGTAGCCTGCTCGCGCGACAAGCAACTCGGCAAGATGCTTCCGTCAACCAAGGGACTCCTCTGATGCGCGTTACCGTGATTGACTACAAGGCCGGAAATCTGACCTCTGTCCTGAAGACGCTGCGGCATTTGGGTGCGGAGACGGTCGTGACCGACGGGGATTTGTCCTTGGTTGAGTCGGCGGAGCGCATTGTCTTGCCGGGAGTGGGACACTTCGCGGCGACGGAACGGCTGAACGCGACAGGGTTGACAGGCGCGATTCGCTCGGCGATTGCGCGCGGCGTGCCGTTCCTGGGAATCTGCGTGGGAATGCAGTGGCTTTATGCGGGATCGACAGAGGCGCCGCAGCAAGCGGGACTGGGATTCTTCCCGGAATCGTGCACACGATTTGCCGAAGGCACGGAGAAGGTCCCGCACGTGGGCTGGAATTCGCTGGAAGTGCGCCCCAGAAATGGGATCGCAGCGCGGTTGCTTGCAGGAGTCGAGCCCGGCGAGTTTGTGTACTTCACGCATTCGTACAAAGCGCCGGTAACGGCGGATACGGCCGCGGTGACGCAGTATATTGAATCGTTCGCCGCGGCAGTGGAGCGCGGAAACGTAATGGGCGTGCAGTTTCATCCCGAGAAATCGGGTGAGACGGGACTGAAGATTCTGCGCAATTTCCTTGCGTGGCAGACAGAAGGAGCTGCATGCTGACCAAGCGCATCATCGCCTGCCTCGACGTGCACGCGGGACGCGTGGTGAAGGGCGTGCAGTTTGTCGACCTTGTCGATGCGGGCGATCCGGCGACGCAGGCGGCGCGGCACGCGCGCGAGGGCGCGGACGAGATCGTGCTGCTGGACATTACGGCGACGCACGAAGGGCGGCAGACGCTGCTCGATACAGTGCGGCGAACCGCGCTCGAGCTGTTTGTGCCGTTTTGCGTGGGCGGAGGCATTCGCTCGGCGCGCGACGCGGAGCAGGTGTTCCAGGCCGGCGCGGACAAAGTGAGCATCAACTCCGCGGCGCTGGCCGACCCCACGCTCATCAGCGCCATCGGCGCAAGCTTTGGCGCGCAGGCTGTTGTGGTCGCCATCGACGCGCGGCGCGATCCGAGAGCCGCAGACCCGGCACGCGATGCGCAGGTGTTTGTGCATGGCGGGCGTAAGCCGGTGGGACGCCGCGTAGTGGAGTGGGCGCGCGAGGCGGAGCAGCGTGGCGCAGGCGAGATTCTGCTCACATCCATGGATGCGGACGGAACGCGCGCGGGATTCGATTGCGAACTGACTGCGGCGGTGAGCGAGGCCGTCGGCATTCCCGTGATCGCTTCGGGCGGCGCGGGAACGGTGGCGCACTTTGCCGAAGTGTTTGCGCGCGGCAAGGCTGACGCGGCGCTCGCGGCCAGCATCTTTCACTTTGGCGTAAAGAGCGCGCGCGAGCTCAAGGAGGACTTGGCGCAGGCGGGCGTTCCGGTGAGGCTGCCATGCTGATTCCATCGATTGATCTGATGGGCGGACGCATTGTGCAGCTCGTGCGGGGCGAAAAGCTGCGCCTGGCCTTCGACGATTTTGAATATTGGATCGAAAAGTTTTCCAAATTTCCATTAGTCCAGTTGATCGATCTGGACGCGGCGATGCGCCAGGGCGACAATTCCGCGCTTGTGGAGCAGATTGCCAAGCGGCTGCCCTGCCAGGCGGGCGGCGGAATCCATTCCATTGAACGCGCACGGCAGGTGCTGGACGCGGGCGCCAAGCGCGTGATCATCGGGTCGGCGCTTTTTTCGGGCGCTGGCGCTGTGAACACGGCATTCGCGGCGGACCTTGCTGAGAGCGTGGGCGTGGAGCACGTGGTGGCCGGGATCGACACGAAAAACGGCCGCATTGCGGTGAAGGGATGGAAAGCGCAGGTGGAGCTGACGCCGGATGAAGCGATTCCGCAGCTCGAACCGCACGTGGCGGCATTCCTCTACACGCACGTGGACACAGAAGGAACGATGCAGGGCTTTCCCGTCGAGATCGCGGCGCGCTTGCGCAAACTCACCCAGCGCCAATTGATCGTAGCCGGCGGGATTCGCAGCCAGCAGGAAGTGGACACGCTGGATGCGCTGGGTGCCGATGCCGTGGTGGGGATGGCGGTCTACACAGAGATGTTGGCCGTTTGATTCTTGTGATGAAGGCGCTCTGCCGCACGAATTGCAGCAGCCGGGCCCGCAGGGTGACTGGGGTAGCATAGAAGCGACGAGCCGGCCGCCGGCCGGGCGCAGGAATCCCATGCTGCGAGTCGGATATCCCGCTACACTATCAGCCGATTTGTTCCGCGATTTTCCCGAGGGAATCGAGCTGATCCCGGTGTCGGACAAAATGGATCACGACGTCGAGATCGACGTCTGGATTCCCGATCCCTATTCGACGCGGGCGATCCGCGCATGGCCTCGGCTGCACGGCGTGAGGCTGGTGCTCGCAATGATGGCGGGAACGGAGTGGATTCCAGCGACGGTGGGACCGCATGTGACGATTTGCAATGCGCGCGGCGCGCACAACATCTCCACGGCGGAGTGGACGCTGGCTGCCATTCTGGCGATGCTGAAGTATTTTCCGCTGTATCTCGATATTCAGAGGTCGGGTATTTGGAAACGGCGCTTTGAGGCCAGCGCGTGCTATGCGAAGATGACCGGCGACACGCACACAACGTACCCGCCGGTGCTCGCGGAAGAGCTGACGGGCAAGACGGTGCTGCTGGTGGGGTACGGCGCGATCGGCAAAGAGATCGAGCGAATGCTCGCGCCGTTCGGCGTGACGCTGTTGCGCGTGGCGCGCAAAGCACGCACGGAACCCGAAGTGCACGCCGTAAACGAATTAGACGCTTTGCTGCCGCACGCGGAGGTGGTGGTGTTGATTCTGCCGTCGACCGCGGAATCGCGCGGACTGATCGGCAGCCGCCAACTCGCGCTGTTACGGCAGGGCGCGCTGCTGGTGAATGCCGCGCGCGGACCGATCGTGGATACCGATGCGCTGGTGGAGGCCCTGCAATCAGAGCGGATTCGCGCCGCGCTCGACGTCACCGATCCTGAGCCATTGCCTGAAGGCCATCCGCTGTGGAGTTGTCCGAACTTGCTTCTAACGCCCCACATCGGCGGATCGACGCCGCAGTTTGCGCCACGCGCGCTGCGCACCGCTGCCGATGAGCTGCGGCGCTACATGAAGGGTCAGCCGTTGCACAACGTAGTGCAGGCGGGGAATTAGATGCTAGAGCGGTTTCGGAAATACTGTGTCCGGTCAAGAGGCTGTTCAGGGTCGTCGCTTCTTTGGGTCGCGACGACTTGATTCTCCCGAATGCGGATACATCATTTCCGAAACCGCTGTAGCCGTAGCACGGCGCCAATCGCGCAGGCCGAGGACGGCGAGTGCGACGAGTCCCGCGTAGAGCGCCGCCGTCGGCCAAAGGTTCTTGTAGATGTACTCGCCAATATAGACGAGGTCCACTACGATCCAGAGCCACCAATTTGCGATGTGCTTGCGTGCCTGCCACCAGGTAGCCACCAGGCTGTAGCTCATCAAAACCGCGTCGAGATACGGCAGCGCGGCGTGAAGATGCTTGGCAAGCGTTCCCAGTAGGAAGCTGCCAGGCACGCCCAGGACGATCGCAATCACCAGGCTTGGCCACGGTAGCGGAACGACGCGCACCACACCTTCCTCGCGTAACCCCCGCCACCAATGCCACCAGCCATAGACGGTGAATACGGCGAAGAACACCTGAAGCAGCGAATCGGAAAGAAGCCCCGCGCGGTAGAAAACCACCATGTAGATAACGATTGCGATCAGAGTGATGGGCCAGCAGATGAGCTTGCGCTGGGTGGTGAGCCAGATTCCAAGGATCGTAGAGAGCACGCCTGCGCATTCGAGGCCGTGGGCGGCGACGTAGGCGACGACTGTGGTCCAGATCATGGCCGGGCCGCTCCCTGGTTGTTGCGCACGGTGGCACGCTGGCGCAGCGCATCGAGAAGCCTGCGGCCGGCTGCGCTATGGAACCAGTGAGCGTGGCCCACGAGCCACCCATCGTACGCCATGGCAGCTTTCTCCTCCGAGTGAAGCGCGCCGAGAAAATAGTCAGCCTCAGAAAGGGCGAACTCGGCGTGACAAAGAGCGGTCATGGGCACGAGCGCAGCGGACTCTTCCATCGAGAGCGGACGGATGGATTCGTAGCCGTCAAGAAGTGCCTCGAGATGATCGAGGTGAACGGGCACATCGTTAGGGTGCGCAGGATCGTTCACGAGAGCGAGCCACTCCACAATGTTGCGCTCGATAGCATGGGCGATGTCGTGCACGGCGCTGGTGCGGTCGGCGAGGCCGAAGTCGATGATGGCGGTAGCGCGCGCGGTGAGATCGGCGCTCGGGCCCGCATCGGTCCAAAAGAGGTTGGAGGCGTGAAGGTCGTTGTGGGTCCAGAGCGGGGCAAGCGCGGGCAAAAGCGGCAGAAGCTCGGCATGGAAGGGCGCGAGGAGTTCGAGCCCGCGCTCCGAGCAGGCGAGCACGGCTTTATGCGCGGAAAGTGACGGGTGGGCGGCGAGGTAGCGCTCCATTGCGGCGGCTGGATCGCTGGCGGCGAAGATGGTGAAGCTGGCGACGAGTGGACGAGGCTTGCGGGGTGGGGCGGTGAAATTGCGTGCGGCGAGATGGAGACGCGCCAGCGCAGCGCCAGCGGAATGGGCGTGGGCGGCGCTGCGAAACGGCGTCCACGAGATGGCGTCTTCGTAAAGATCGACGCCCTGCGGAGTTTGGTGCACCTCGTAGGTCCATTCGCCGGTTTCGATGGCCGTCTCTCCGGCCGCGGACACGAGGACACGCGGCACGGGTGCGCCATGCGCCAGCAGATGGGAGAGAAAGCGATGCTCCTCGAGCAATCCTTCGTGGTCGCGCACTGAACAGTGATGGCGCTTGATGAAGACGCGGGCCTCCACCCCACGGACGAAGGCCTGTCCGTGGGGGCCCCGGGCGTTGCGCGTGGCGACGATGCCTGCCGCGGAGAACGGTCGTGGGCTGACGGAGATGATGCGCGTGGGTTCGCCGAGATTGGGGAATTGGGCGAGAAGCGGGCCCAGCTCATCGAGCGTGAGCGGGGGCCAGTCGGGATCGACCAGCGTGCCGTCCAAGCCGTGCGCTTTGGGTGTTGCGCTCATTGGTGCGAACTGCTTCCCGATCTTACGCCCGCTCAAGCGGGCTGGGCGTTTAATACCGTGTCCCATCCCCAGGCTCACGCCTGGGGCTACCTTCTTTTGCCCGCTACGCGGGCTGCTAGAACGTGTAATGGGCTGAGAGGCGCACGGTTGCGGGCGCGCCCAACCAGACAAACGTGTCGCCGTAACTGGCGCCGGTGTCGGACCAGTAGCGTTTGTTGGTGATGTTGTCCGCATAAATGCGGAACGTGACGCGGCCCTGCTCGCCTCCGGGCGTGTAGCGCGCTCCCAGGTTGAAGAGGTTGTAACTTGGCACACTGACCATATCGTCGCGCGTAGCTTCTTTGCGCGAGGTGTAGCTCCAGCCGGGCATCAGGTGAAGGTTACGTAAGTGAGGCACGGTGAGATCGGCGAACACATTGGTGTGCAGGTGCGGCACGTTGATCACCTGCTTGTTGTCGAACGACACCGTGCCCGTGCCGGTGGAGATGGCGTTCATGGCCGTGGCCGAGCCGTTCAGACGGAGCCAGTTGGCGGCTTTGCCTTCAGCGTTGAGTTCGATGCCGTTGTGCGTTTCGCGGCCCTCTTGCTCGAAGCACAGATCGCCAGGGCCGCCATTGGGGCAAAAGCCATCGGGGCCCGCGATCATCTTGGGATAGAAGAACGGCGCGCGCATGTGGAAGAGCGCGCCGGTGAGCAGAATGCGCTGGCCAGGCTCGTACTTAGCGCCCACCTCAGCCTGGCGCGTGAAGAAGGGTGCGAGAAACTGGCTGCTGTTATCGGTCCAGAAGGGGCCTTGTGGACCGAGAGACAACATCACGCCGTAATTCGAGTAGAGGGTGAGGTTCTGGACAGGGCTGTACGTGACGGCGAATTGCGGCAGCCAGACGGGCTTGTCGGAAGGCTCGGGCGCGCAGGGATTTGGGTTTGACGCCGTGATGGGATCTAAATCGGCAGCAATAGCGCATGAGGCATAAGCGGAGTAGTTGTGATCGCGCAACGAGTCGTAGCGGGCACCAGCGATGAGCTGAATACGGCCGGGAAGGTGAACGCGATCCTGAATGACGCCAGAGGATTGGTGGCTGTCTTCCCAGAGACGGCGCGGACCGGCGGATTCGCTTGGATACTCAAGGGAATTCGGGTCTCCAGGCGGCGGAAGGGACGCGATGGGTTGATAGATGTTTTCCGAGCCGACGTAGGTGTAGACAGCGCCGTCCTGCACAATGCCGTCGGGCGAGTAGGGATTTGCCGGGGTGTAGAAGCCGGGCTGGTGCACGCTGCGCAGGAAGAGGACACCGCCGGCAGTGATGTCTTGAGTCACCGCGCCGGTGTGAATGTGGCCGGTCAACATGGCTTCAGCATCGGCATCGATGCGCAGCTCGCCGGGATCGCGATAGTCGTAGATGTCGTAAGTCCCATCGGGCGCGAAGAAGAAGGGGTAAGGCGCAGAGCCGCTATTGCATTCGTCCTCGTAGTAGCAGCCATAGGCATAGATCACGTTGTCCTGGATGAGCGAATGGCTGAGGCTCGCTGCGCCAAAGGCGATCCACGAGGGCGAGAAGGTGTGATCGAGACGCGCGCCGGTGTTGAAGGTGTCGTAGCTGTCAGGAGGGCCCCACGGCTGGTCACCCAGCATGGTTGAACGGTAGATGCGGTTTATGTCGGGCAGGGTTGTGCCGCCCAGCAGTTGATAGCCGCTACCGTCGCGCTCGGTCTTGTGCTGATATTCGAAGTCGCCCTTGAGCACTGTTGCCGGGTTCAGCTTCCAATCGGCCGCGCCAGCGCCCACTGCGCGCCAGCCGTTGGTCGAGTTCATGTAGGGGACGATTCGTTCTCCGGCGAGATTCACGCGCGCACCCACCTGTTTACGGCCGCCGAAGAGATGGCCGAGGTCGGCGGCGCCGTAAGCTGTTCCGCGATGATCGGTGGCAAGATCGAGCGCCTGGATGTTGGCCGGGCGCTTGGTGACGTAGTCGATGAGGCCTCCGGCCGAAGCCACGCCGCTCTCCACGGCGGCGATGCCCTTGAGGAACTCGACGCTCTGCTTGTTCTCAAGCGGAACATCCTGCTCGCCGGCGATGGTCATACCGTTGACTTCAAGTCCGGTGGCGAGATCGATGGGAAAGCCGCGAATCTGGTAGTCGCCATAGTAGCCCACGGGCACGTAATCGTCGCTGACGGAGGCGTCGTTCTGGACCACGTCGGAAAGCAGGCGCGAGACCTGGTCGTTGAGAAGGTCGCGCGTGACCACCGAGGCCGAAAGTGGTGCGTTCTTCAATTGCGCGCCGTCCAGCGTGCCCACAGTAACCGACTCGGGAAGGTAATTGTCTTCCACTTCACCGTGGACGATGACCGTGGTGGTGACGGGAGCGGGCTTTTGCTGTTCAGGAGTGGGATTCTGTGCGTTCGTTTGCGGCGCCGTCGGCGCGGTTTGCGCACGCAAAGGCATTGTCAGACAGGTACCCAGCACAAAGGCTTTCGCCAAGGCATGGCGGGAACGGCGGGAGAAAGATGATCGTGTGCCGGCGATGACTGCGGCTGCTTGCATGGGAACCCTTCGTTTCGGTGCTGCATGAAACAAAGGAGCTTGCGCCGCAAAATGAGGTGAGGAAGAACGCCGCTCGGTCGGAGAAAACTTCCCACGCCGGTATTATCCGGATCGGGTTCGAGGGTATCTCTCAGCCCCACAACGCGTGGAGCACCCCTGTTTCAATAACACGATTGAAACACCGTGTGCCCGGAGATGGCAAATCGAGCGCCGGCTTGCTGGACGAACTAAGGCCGGAAGGGTTTGGCGAGCAGTTGGAGCGAGCGAGCGCCATTTGCCGAATGATTCGCCCTGACCGGCGGGGTCTGGGCAGCCATCGCGGCGACAGTGGTGTTGGAGAGAACGTCGAGCATGGCCCGCTGGGCCCTGACCCAAACCGGATGCGCAGGACAACGCGCCTTCCTTGGGCAGGATCGGCCGTGCATGAGGCAGACGTTGAGGCAGATGGAGCCGTCGATGGCCTCAATCACTTCGCGCATCGTTGCCATGCTGCCGCGCTGCGTGATGCGAAAACCACCCGACTGCCCGCGCCGCGAGGTAATAAGCCCGGCGCGCCCCAGAGCTTGCAGAACCTTGGAGAGAAAGCTCTCCGGGGTGCCCGTAGCGTGGGCCAGCGCGGGAAGCGAGACTCGCCCGCCGGCCGATGGCACGGCCAACTGAATCATCACGCGAACACCGTAATCAGCAGCGCGCGTCAGTTGCATCGACGAATTCGATCGCCTCATTGTGCCGCCCATCCGGCCTGGAATTCCTTTGCGCTTAGGCCCCGCGATTGCCGCCGCACGCGGCGAATCCAGGCAACGGGGAAATGAGCAAGTCAAAGCGGAAGCCTAACTCAACGCGTCACAACCGGAAGTGCTTCTTATCACAGACCAGTGTTCGCGGCGGGCTATCGATTCACTCCTTCCAATTCAAATTTGAGAAAAACAGTCCTGAACGCGCAGGTGAACCCGCCAGCGCCGAATGGGCAGAAGCCGGTGCAAACGGCAGAGAAGTAGCGGCAGAGAGTCAGCTTTCAGCTCTCAGCTTTGAGCCTTCGAGCTTTTCGCTATGGGCTTAGCACTTTAAGCAAGCGTTCGGCGAGGCGCCTATCACGTTCCAGGGCGTCGGCGATGGACCCAAGGTGATTCGCCTCGGCGGTCAGCTCGTCAGCAGCTTCGTGGCCTCCGGCACCTTGGTTACGGGGGCCATTCACCTCATCGTCTTTTTGATCATCCTCGCCTTCACCATCCTCGTCGTCTTGTTCCCCGGCCTCCGCATCCTGGTTCTCGCTGGTGTACTGCCATTGCGTACATTCGTCGACGTGGGGACAGTCGTCGCAACTCTGCTCCGGGCCGCAGACGAAATGGTTGGGGGCAAGTTCATCGCCATCGGGGGTGGGTTCCGGTGACTGAACTGTTTCGGTTTTGTGGAAGTACTCTTTGCGGTCGATGAACTGCGCCGCGATCTGGAGCCCGTAATAGAGAGCGGTTGCTTTCCTGATGTCGATGCGGCCGTTGATGATGGCGTCGTTGATGCGGGCGACGGTGAGTTGGACTGCGGCGCGGTCTTCGGGCGGAGGCAATTGCAGGGGGCCGAACTTGAGGTTGGGCTCGGCGCCGATGGAGTGGAGCTTGGAGTGGTAGTAGCAGAACTGGCCGCCGTTGAGGGCAGGGGACTCGCAGCGGAGCCCGTTCGGTTTGATATGCCGGCATAACTTATACATGGACATGGTTGCTACCCCCCCCCCCCCCCCCGTTTTTTGGCTAAAATCCTGATTCCAGGCCATTTAGTATCGGAAGGGGGTCTCGTAAACGCTTGAAGACAAAGGACTTAGTGCGCAAAGTCGTCAAAAATAACGACTTACGCCTGTTTTTGTGGCTTGAGCCCCGTTTTGTGTGAACTTTCTGCCTAAGACGGTGGGCGGCTCGAGGAGCCGGTCATGCCAACCGACACCCGGAGCCGCCCACCAGGTTTCAAGGAGGAGAAAGTTATGTTTTTGTTCTCTAGTAAAAGCGTAGCGAAATGGGGGAATTAATCGGCAAGGTTGGGAAAAAGTTTTTGGGGAGTGTTTTCAGAGGGTTAGGGCGGGCGGGCGCGGGCGGGGGCTTGACAGCGGGAAGCGGTGTCGTTAGCGGAGTTAGCGGAGATGATGAGGTTGCATGCGCCGGCGCGGTCCACTATAAGTAACAACGAACGGGGAGCCGGGTCTTTGTGTGCGCCGGCGCTGGCCCGATCATTGGCGAGCAAGATGGAATGGACCAATGAATCGGAGAGAATCTGAGGAACGAAGGAAAACCACGATGAATCGCAGAGAACTGTTCGCGGCTCTTGCCGCTACTGCCGTTGCCGGCGACGCGCTGGCTTTCGCCGACACAACGCCTGCCGCTGCGCCCGTGATGGGATCGAAGGTCTTCGACTGGAACTCGATGGTTGACAAGCCAACGAAGACCGGTTCGGTACGTTCGGTTTGCAGCTCGCCGACGGCGACGCTCGAGAACCTCGAGATCCACATCTCGACGCTGAACCCGGGACTGATGCCGCATCCCCCGCACAAGCATCCCAACGAAGAGCTGATCATCTTGCGGCAAGGCACGGTGGAGGCGCTGTCGAACGGCGAGTGGATTCGCGTGGGGCCGGGATCGGTGATCTTCAACGGATCGAACCAACTGCACGGGTTAAAGAACGTGGGAACGGAGCCGGCGATCTATCACGTGGTGAACGTGAAGACCGCGGCGACGCCGGCGGGAACGACGGTAGTGGTCGGGGGATGAGGCGGGCTTCAAGGGCCCAAGCCGCCCCAGCGACGAAGACCTGTCGCCGGGGACCCCGGCAGGGAACAAGGGACCAAGTCAGCGGTCCCCACCCTAGCCGCAAAAACAAGAACGCGGCGAGGGTGGGGCACCCAGAATCGGTCTTTATTTCTCGTGGAATCGGGCGGCGAGGTTTTGCAAGTTGCCGGCCAGGATGCTTACGTCGTTGCCGACAGCGGTAAAGTTGAAGCCGAGTTCAAACATGGCTTCAACCTCTTCGGCGTTGCCGGTTAAAAAGCCGGCAGACTTGCCTGCGGCGCGGATGAGCGTGGCAGCGTCTTTGATGGCTGCCTGCACGTCGGGATGTTTGGGGTCGCCAAGATGGCCGAGGGATGCGGCAACATCGCTGGGACCGATGAAGATGCCGTCAACGCCTTCGACGGCGGCCACGGCCTCGATCTCGCTCAGTGCGGCCCTGGTTTCAAGTTGCACGAGCACGCACGTGTCGAGGTGCGCGTTTCGATGGTAGTCCTGAATGCGGCCGTAGTCGTTGGCACGGATAGCCCGGGCGACGCCGCGAATCCCCAACGGCGGATAGCGTGTGGCAGCCACGGCGCGACGCGCTTCTTCAGCGTTCTGCACAAAAGGGATGAGGAGCGAGCGGGCGCCGACATCGAGCGCGCGTTTGATGATGACGAAGTCGTTCCAGGGCACGCGGAAGACAGGCTCGGCCGTGCCGCCGCGCATGGCCTGCAACTGCGGCAGCAGCGTGGTGATGTCGTTGGGGCCGTGCTCGCCGTCGATGACGATCCAGTCGAATCCGGCTCCGGCAGCGATTTCAGTTGCGACGGGGCTGGCCAGTGAGCACCATAGGCCGACCTGACGCTCGCCGCGCGCGAGCGCCTGCTTGAATGCGTTGCGGGGAGAATTGCCGGGCGAGTTGGGCATAAGTTGAAACTCCTTTGGCGATTGTAAGGGGCGAAGCGGCGGGTAGCTTGTAGCCGGTGGCCGGTAGTCCTAATCCAGCGACCATGCGCTGACGAAAAAAAGCAAAAGCAGGTCCCCTGGCTACGCTTACTCCCTGATCGCTGCGCGATCACGGGGCCCCAAGTCACCCCAGCGACGAGGACCTGTCGCCCCCCGCTTCGCGGCCCCGACAGCGCGCTCCGCTCGGGGTGACCCGCAAATCTATTCTCGCGATGAAAAGTCGAGGCGCTTGATCTCGCCGACGATGGGGCCGTAGCTCACGATGGCACAGAAGGCGACAAGGCCAACAAAGACGAGCGCGCCATTGTAGGAGTGGGTTTTCTGGACGATGTGGCCAATGATGAGCGGCGTGGTGATGCCGGCCAGATTGCCGCAGAGGTTGAAGAGCGCGCCGTTCATGCCGATCATTCCCTTGGGCGATGTGTCAGAGACGACCGTCCAGCCCAGGGCGCCAACGCCTTTGCCGAAGAATGAGATCGACATGAAGAGGAGCATCAGGGTCTGCGACGACGCGTAGTTGCAGGCGATGATGGTGATCGACAGCGCCATGCCCGCCATGATGGGAAGCTTGCGCGCGAAGCTCAACGAGTGGCCGCGACGCAGAAGCTTGTCAGAGATCACGCCGCCGAGGATGCCGCCGAATCCTCCGCAAAGGCCGGGGACGATCGCCGCGAAGCCGACCTTGAGAACCGACATGTGACGGGCTTGCGCAAGGTA
>Ga0326727_10011885_pt1 | contig 20047 bp, 15 predicted proteins | sample MB2enrmetagenome_FD_207643 | JGI IMG/M metagenome (GOLD analysis project Ga0326727, IMG submission 207643) | Lab enriched peat soil microbial communities from McLean, Ithaca, NY, United States - MB29MY | ecosystem: Environmental > Terrestrial > Soil > Wetlands > Peat | place: USA: New York...
AGCGAACCAGGTTGATCTGCAGCTCAAGGGCCTGCGTGCCGGAGATGCGCACGTCGGCGAGCTGTCCGACGCCGGTGGTGATGGCATAGGCGACGCGATCACCGGCGACGAGGGCATCGACGACGGCGCGGGCTTGCTCGACGCGCTCGCGGGCAGCGGGTTCCAGCAGCACCGGACGCCGGTGCAGGACGACTTGCTCAAAGCTCTCAAGATCGAGATCGTTTCCGTTTAAGTGCAGTGCGTTCATGAATTCCTCTCTACGACAGTGTCTTGTGCGGCGGCGTGGAGTACGGCGCGGTACTTCTCCGGCAGGTGGGTTCGCTTCATGTTGGCTCCTACCACGAGATGAACGGTCTCGCCGGTGGCGAGCAGGCGTCCGTCGCTCTTGCGCAAGGCTTCGTATGAAAAATGAAGGATGGATGATTGCATCCGCGCGATCGAGGTTCGAATGGTGATCTCATCGTCGTAGCGCGCGGGATGTTTGTAACGGCAGTTGACCTCGACGACGGGCAGGTGCACGTTATCCCGCTCCATTTCCAGATAGCTGAAGCCAAGCTGGCGGAGCAGTTCGACGCGTCCCACCTCAAACCAGATGAGGTAGTTGGAGTGATAGACGACCGACATCTGATCGGTTTCGGCGTAGCGCACCCGCAGAGTGGTCTCGCAGATTGTGCTCATGCACTAAGGGTAATTCCATGGCGGCATGTTGAGGAAGAGCTATTCGCTCCAGTTGGGCTTGCGCCGCTCGAGAAAGCTGCGGATGCCTTCCTCGAAGTCTGCGCTCTTTCGGAGAAAGGCGTTGGACTCCATGCCGCTGACGATGTCGCGCTCGAGCGACTCGGCGGTATAGCTGCGGAGCAGAGCCTTGGTGGCGCGCAGCGAGGCGGGAGAGTTTTCCAGCAACTGCGCGGCGAGCGCGCGGACGGCATCGCCGAGATTCGCGGGCTCGACGATCTGATTGACGAGTCCGATGCGATGGGCCTCCTCGGCGGTGATGATGCGTCCGGTGAGGAGCAGGTCGCGGGCTTGTTTTTCTCCCACCTGGTGAATGAGGAAGGCCGAGACGATGGCCGGAACGAAGCCGATGCGAACCTCGGTGTATCCGAAGCTGGCGGCCGTAGAGGCGATGGTGAAGTCGCAGAGCGTGGCCAGGGCGGTGCCGCCGGCGATGGCCGCGCCGTGGACGGCGGCGATGGTGGGCTTGGGAAAATCGTAGAGCGTGCGGATGAGCTTGGCGATGCGCCGGCTGTGAGCGCGGTTTTCTTCAAGCGTCTGCGCGGCCAGCGACTTGAGTTCATCGAGATCGAGGCCGGCGCAGAAGGCTTTGCCTTCGGCGGCGAGGATGAGCACATGAGCGGGCGAGCGTTCGACCTCGCCGAAGGCGGCGAGAAGATCGTCGATAAGCGCCTGACAGATGGCGTTGCGCTTCTCCGGACGGTTGAGGGTGATGGTGGCAAGGGAGGAGTCGAACGTCAGAGTGAGCGTGCTGTACATGGCGGGAAAGCTTACAATGGCGGCCGCTGGAGGGCAACCGGGATCACAGGCCGCGTCTCCCACATCTGCCAAGGAAGGCAGATATGGGGTACCGTAGCGTTTCTTTCTCCCACATCTGCCAAAGCGGGCACATATGGGGTACCATGGCGTTCCCGCCCCCATCTGCGAAAGACGAGCAGGGGCGTGCGTTCGCGATGCGCTGCTTTGGCATCTATTTCTATGAGAAGGAGGTTAGCATGGCCTCTCAGCCCAATATCCCGCCAACTCCGCCTGAGTCCGATGCGGCTCACGTGCCGATGACGGAGGAGTTCGACAGCTTCAAACACACGATGCCGAATGCCGTTCCTATCGCGGTGGCGATGCTGCTGGTAGTGGTGGTGCTTGGCATTCTAGCTTACGTCTTTCGCTACAAGCCGGTGGCCGCGGGGACGATCGACGATGCCTTCGCGGTGACGGTTCCGAGCCAGAACAACTCGCTGGCGATTGTGGACGTCAGCTTCCGGAACGTGAGCGACAAGCCGCTGCGGCTGACGAACGTCACCGTCGGGGTGCACGCCAAGGGAGCCGACTTCAGCGACGATTTTGGCTCGGCCAGCGACTATCCGCGATACTTCCAAGCCTTTCCTGCCTTGCAACAACACGCGCAGCCGGGACTGACGCGCGATCTGAAGCTCGCTCCCGGAGAGAAGGCGACAGGCTCGGCGATCGTTGCGCTGCCGCTGACGCAGGAGGAGTTCGCTGCACGCGATTCGATGACGGTGACGCTGCACTTCGATAATCAACGGCCGGTGAAGATTGTGAGCGGGAAGAAGTAAGAGAGCAAGGTTTCGGAGGTTCCCACATCTGCCAACTGCGGGCAGATATGGGGCACCGTGCAACCTTGTAGTGAGCCGGAAGTGTGCTCTCCCAGCTTAGACGCGCCAGACCAAAGCTGACTTCAGCGATAACGCAGGGAGATCTCTTCGCTCATGCGGAGCAGCTCGTCGAGCGGCTGGATGGAGAGCTGCTCTCCGCGTGAGGCGAGCGCGCGGAGCAGAGCCTCGGTGGAGACGTTGCCGATGAGTGCGTCCTGCGCGAAGGGACAGCCACCCAGTCCTCCTGTGGCCGCGTCGAAGCGGCGGCAGCCGGCGTCATAGGCGGCGAGAATCTTGGCCTCGGCGTTCTGCTTGCTGGCGTGCAGATGCGCGCCGATCTCGACGTAGCTGAACTCCCGGATTACCGCGCCGAGGGCCTCGGAGAGCTGCTCGGGCGTGGCGAGGCCGACGGTGTCGGCGAGCGAGACGCTCGGGATGCCGATGTCGGCTATGTTCTCGACCGCCTGCAGCAGTTCGTCGATCGACCACGGATCGCCGTAGGGATTGCCGAAGGCCATCGAGATGTAGGCGACCATCGAGAGGCCGTTCTGCTCGGCCTGGCTCCAGATGGCGTCGAGAGTCTCGCTGTTCTCCTCCGGCGACTGATTCTGATTCTTGCGCAGAAAGGTTTCGCTGATCGAGTAGGGAAATCCAAGCGTGCTGACCGAGCCGGTGGCGAGGGCGCGCTGGGCTCCTTTTTCGTTGACGACGATGCCGATGATCTCAACGTCTTCGGGCGGCGAGAGGCGCTTGAGAACATCTTCGCTGTCGGCCATCTGCGGCACGGCGCGCGGCGAGACGAAGCTGACGGCGTCGATGTGCTTGAATCCGGCGCTGATAAGCGCGCGGAGATACTCGGCCTTGTTCTCGGCGGGAATCTGGCGGGCAAGCCCCTGCCATGCATCGCGCGGACATTCGACGATCTTTACGGCATCGGTCATATTCCAAGAGAATATATCGCCGGAGAATGTCATGGCGAGCGCAGCGCCCGCTGTGCGGGCGCGAAGTCGAGCCACCTTTTGTGTCGCGAGCTGCGAGAGCGGGAACAAAGGGTTGCTCGACTCCGGACGCTACGCGTCCTGCGCTCGCAATGACAGTTCTCTTGCTTCGCGTCCTGCGCTCGCAGTTCACTAGTTGTCGAGATTAGCAACAACTGTCATTGCGACCGAAGCGCCGAAGGCGCGAAGTGGAGCAACCCTTTGTTCACGTCTGCAGCACGCCCACGCTGAACTTTTCGACCTGCGGGTTGCAGTGGGCGGCGGCCAGGGCGCTGGCGATGGCCTCGCGAGTCTCGGCCGGGTCGATGATCTTGTCGATCCAGAGCCGCGCGGCGCCGTATTGCGGCTTCATCTGCTCGGTGTAGGTGGCGCGGATCGACTCGTAGAGCTGCTTGCGGGCGGCTTCGTCTGCGGGACGGCCCTCGCGCTCGAGCTGTTTGAGCTTGATCTCGACCAGCGTTCCGGCAGCGGATTCGCCGCTCATGACGGAGTAGCGCGCCGTGGGCCAGGCGAAGACGAAGCGCGGATCGTAGGCCTTGCCGCACATGGCGTAGTGGCCTGCGCCGAAGGAGCCTCCGATGATGACGGCGATCTTCGGCACCACCGAGTTGGAGACGGCGTTGACCATCTTCGCTCCGGCGCGGATGATGCCGCTCCACTCGGCGTCGCGGCCCACCATGAAGCCGTTGACGTCGTGCAGAAAGATGAGCGGGACGAGCGCCTGGTTGCAGTCCATGATGAAGCGCGCGGCTTTTTCCGCGCTTTCGGTGTAGATGACGCCGCCGAACTCGATGCGGCGGTTGCCGTTGTGATCGATCTGCGTGACGTGCGTCTTCTGATTGGCGACGATGCCGACGGCGTGTCCGTCGATGCGGGCGTAGCCGCAGAGGAGGGTCTCGCCGTATCCGGCGCGGTACTCGTCGAAGCGCGAGCCGTCGGTGATGCGGGCGATGATCTCATGCATCTCGTACTGGCGCGCCGGGTCGCCCTCGTAGATTCCGTAGAGCTCTTCGGCCGGGTAGAGCGGCGGTTCGGGGGCGATGCGGCTGAAGGGAGCTTCGGGGCGCGCGCCGATCTTTTCCACCAGCGAGCGGATGCGGCGAATGCAGGCGGGGTCGTCGGGCTCGCGGAAATCGACGGTGCCGCTGATCTCCTCGTGCATGCGTGCGCCGCCCAGCTCTTCGGCGCTGACTTTCTGTCCGATGGCGGCCTGCACGAGCGCCGGACCGGCGAGGAAGAGTCCGCTGCCTTCGGTCATCAGGATGTGATCGCACATGACGGGCAGGTAGGCACCGCCGGCGACGCACATTCCCATGATCGCCGTGATCTGCGGAATGCCGCGCGCGGACATGACGGCGTTGTTGCGAAAGACGCGCCCGAAGTCATCCTGATCGGGGAAGACGTCTTCCTGCAGCGGGAGAAAGACGCCGGCGCTGTCGACGAGGTAGATCGTCGGCAGGCTGTTTTCGAGAGCGATGTTCTGGGCGCGGATGACCTTCTTGGCGGTCATCGGGAAGAAGGCTCCGGCCTTCACGGTGGCATCGTTGACGATGAGCATGAAAAGGCGCCCGTGGATGCGTCCGAGGCCGGTGACGACTCCGGCGGCGGGCGCTCCGCCCCACTCTTCGTACATGCCGTGGGCGGCGTGAAGGCCCAGCTCGAAGAGCTCGGAGCCGGGGTCGAGCAGCAGCTCGAGGCGCTCGCGGGCGGTGAGCCGATGCTTGGCGTGCTGCGCCTCGATGGCCTTTGCGCCGCCGCCCTGCCGAAGTTTGGCTTCCTCGGCGCGCAGAGAGGCGACGAGTGTTCGAATGGCTTCAAGATTGCGCTGATAGCGAGCTGAGTCGGGCCGGACGGCGCTGGTGAGCTGGTTTTCCGGCAAGGTGGAGTTGCGTTCGCTCATCGTGACCCTCACCCCTGAGGTAGATGCAGATGGAACAGAGTACGCGAGGCACAGCTTTGGCGCAATGGTGGCGAACTCCCAGGTTAGCTCCGCGAACCCGGGGCACTCGGCAAATGCGCAATGTATTCCACATCTGCCAAAGGCGGGCAGATATGGGGCACCGTGCTCACGGATAGAAAGAAAAAGCCCCGTGCAAGCCGGAAGGATGCACGGGGCGCTTCTCTGATCTGTCTTGTATCAGGCGGCGACGCCGCGGGGTTTGACGTTCTCGCGGATGAACTGGACGATCTCATCCATCGGCGTACCGGGCTGGAAGACGCCCTTGACGCCCTCGGACTTCAGCGCAGGCACGTCCTGATCGGGAATGATGCCGCCGACGAGGAGGAGCACGTCGTTCATACCCTTCTCCTTCATCAGCTCGGCGACGCGCGGAACGATGGCGTTATGCGCGCCGGAGAGAATCGAGAGACCGATGACGTCGACGTCCTCCTGCAGGGCGGCGTTGACGACCATCTCCGGCGTCTGCCGCAGGCCGGTGTAGATGACTTCCATGCCGGCGTCGCGCAGGGCGCGGGCAATTACCTTGGCGCCGCGGTCGTGCCCATCCAACCCCGGTTTTGCCACCAGAACTCGAATTCTGCTTTCGTTTGCCATATAAGTGCTGTGCTTCCTATGTAGTGCTAAATTCCATTTTCATGATACTCCGCTGCAGTGGGTTGCGGGAATGCAAATGATGGACGGTTTGTCCAGTGGAAATCGGCATCGATTGAACGGCAGGAAAACGAAGCCGAAACTGCCCCACCCTAAACGCGCGAAAGACTCGCGAGTTTAGGTGGGGCACCCGGTGGTTATGCATTTCCTTATGCGAAGGGCGACTCCTGGTAGCTGCCGTAGACCTGACGCAGAGCGTCGCAGATCTCGCCGACGGTGGCGTAGGCGCGCACGGCTTCGAGGATGAACGGCATGGTGTTGGCCTCGGAGATGCCGCCGTTGGCCGGCGTCTTCGGCGTCTGGGCGGCGGCATGCTTCAGAGCGTCCAAAGCGCGGCGGACGGCCTCGTTGCTGCGCCGGGCGCGCAGCGCCTTCAACTTGGCCTTTTGCCGCTCGGCGACGTTCTCGCCGATGTAGAGAATCGACGGCGGCCCTTCTTCGATGACGAAGTCGTTGGCGCCGACGGTGATCTTCTCCCGCGCCTCGGTGGCGCGCTGGAACTGGTAGCTGGCCTCGGCGATCTCCTTCTGCGGGAATCCGCGCTCGATGGCCTTGACCATGCCGCCCATCTCGTCGAGCTTCTTGAAGTACTCGAGGGCGCCGCTCTCCATGTCGAGGGTGGAGCGCTCGACGAAGTAGGAGCCGGCAAGGGGGTCGATGGTGTTGGCTGCGCCGCTCTCATAGGCGATGATCTGCTGCGTGCGCAGAGAGATTCGGGCAGACTCGGCGGTGGGCAGGGCGAGCGCCTCGTCGTAGCTATCGGTATGCAGGCTCTGCGTGCCGCCCAGCACGGCGGCCAGTCCCTGGATGGCGACCCGGGCGATGTTGATCTGCGGCTGCTGCGCCGTCAGAGAGACTCCGGCGGTCTGGGCGTGGCAGCGCATCAGCCAGGTGCGCTCATTGCGGGAGTGGAAGCGATCCTTCATCAGCCGGTACCAGATCTTGCGGGCGGCGCGGAACTTGGCGATCTCCTCGAAGAAATCGTTGTGCGAGTTGAAGAAGAAGCTGAGGCGCGGGCCGAATTCGTCCACATCGAGGCCGCGGCGGCGCGCCCACTCCACGTACTCCACGCCGTCGTAGATGGTGAAGGCGAGCTCCTGGAGGGCGGTCGAGCCGGCCTCGCGGATGTGATAGCCGGAGATGGAGATGGTGTTGAAGCGCGGCGTCTGCCGCGAGCCGAATTCGAAGGTGTCGATCACAAGGCGCATCGACTCGGCGGGAGGATAGATGTACTCCTTCTGCGCGATGTACTCCTTCAGAATGTCGTTCTGCAGGGTTCCGGAGATCTTCTTCCAGTCGGCGCCCTGCTTTTCGGCGACGACAAGATACATCGCCCAGAGCACGCTGGCGGGTGAGTTGATGGTCATCGAGACCGTCGTTTTTTCGAGGTCGATGCCGCGGAAGAGAATCTCCATATCTTCGAGCGAGTCGATGGCGACGCCGCACTTGCCCACCTCGCCCTCGCTGAAGGCGTGATCGCTGTCATAGCCCATCAGCGTCGGCAGGTCGAAGGCGACGGAGAGTCCGTGGCTGCCGTGCTCGAGCAGGTAGAGATAGCGCTGGTTGGTCTCCTCGGGCGAGGCGAAGCCGGAGAACTGGCGCATCGTCCAGAGCTTGCCGCGATAGCCGGTGGCGTGCACGCCGCGGGTGTAGGGCGGCTGGCCGGGATAGCCGAGATAGCCGTCGTGTGACCAGTCCTCGGGCAGATCGGCGGGGGTGTAGAGGCGGCGAATCGGCCGTCCGGAGATGGTGGAGAAGCGGGCGTTGCCATCGGCATCCAGATTGACGCCGCTGGCTGCGCCGATGGGCTTTTCCGGTTGGTGGGCCAGCGCCTCAGTGAGCGTTGTCTCGGCCCAGCGCAGCTCGGCCTCGGTGGGACGCCGCCCACGGCGGAGCTCGTCTTCAGGATTCACCACAGCGGGATTCACCACTGCTTTCTTTTCCATCTTCTCCCCCTCACCTGAATCGGATGCCTTCCACATGGCGAACGCTTCACCTCGCGCCGCCGGATCGCAAACCGATCAGGAATCGCTTGCCATCCAAAGCAAAAGTCCGAGTACGTAGCCAGCAACTTATAAGAACTAAAGATTCGAATGAAGGAGAGACCGAGGGAAGCTACCCCACGAGCTCGCTAAAGAAGATACCATCATCGGCGTGGGTGGAGTGCCCGTGATGTGTCTGTGATGTGTCTGTGACGCGTCGTGCTGAGCCCGCCTTTGGCGAAGCATCCCCGTGAGGATGGGAGCAAGTGAGATGTTCGGGCCATCTCCCCGAAAAGCTGGAGCAACTCTCGGGCCGGATGGCCTTGAGCCGTTGCTCTACTGCGGGGATTCTTCGGCTTCGCCTCAGAATGACACACCGTTTCGCGCAAGTGCGCCACTGATCGCGGCCGGACGCTTCCCAAAGCTGAAAGACTCGCGGGACGACACATCAAGAAACTGACCCCGCTCAAGCTAAAGGAGGGCTTGAACGGGCCACCTTTTGGCCGAGGATTTCCATATAGCGCTTCTCCGTGGCCGAGATCATATCCGCGAGTAGGAATCGGCTGTGGGCGGTGCGGTAGGCCTGCTCGCCGAGGCGGTGGCGCAGTGCTTCGTCGCCGGCGAGGCGTTCGATGCCGCGGGCCAGCGCATCAACGTCGCGGGTGGGGAAGACGATGCCCTCGCGATCGTTGGTGACGGCCTCGGGAGTTCCTCCGGAGTTGGAGACCAGCAGCGGTCGGCGCGAGAACATCGCCTCCAGCACGGTGATGGCGAAGGGCTCGCGGTGCGAGGGCAGCACAATCACATCGGAGGCGCGCATCACCGCCGGGATGTTTCCCTGAAAGCCGCAGAAGACGACCTTATCCTGAAGTCCGTAATAGAGCACCAGTTCTTCGAGCTTCTCGCGGTCATCGCCCTCGCCGACGATGAGGAAGCGGCAGTTGAGTGCGCGCGGCAGGCGGCGCAGCGCTTCGACGAAATCGTAGTGGCCCTTGGAGCGCGTGACGCGGGCGATGAGGCTGAAGACGACCTCGTCAGCGATCTCGAAGACGCGGCGGAAGGCCGCGGCGGCGGCGTCCGAGGCGCGCTCGATCAGCTCGGGATCGACGCCGTTGTGGATGACCTGGATGCGATCGGCGGGGATGCCGAAGCGCTCGACCAGCCCGCGCTTGATGAAGCCGCTGACGGCGATCAGGTTGCGGAAGATGCGTCCGTGCATCGATTTCATCGGCGCGCGGTGCCAGATGTCGTGAACGGTGAGGACATAGGGAACGCCGCAGCGGCGGCAGAGCGACTCGGCGTAGTATCCACCGGTGCGATGGTGAGCGTGGACGATCTCGATGCCGTGGCGGCGGACGATCTCGGCCAACTGCCGGTAGACGGAGAGCTTGTCGAGGGGATTCAGGCTCTGGAAGGGAAGCCGGTACTCGGCTGTTACTCCGGGCGGCAGCGCTCCCAGCTCGCTCTTGTCTCCTGAGGCAACGAAGAAAATCTCGTGGCCCCGGCGGGAGAGGCCATCCATCAGCTGCAAAGCGTGGGTCTCGGCTCCTCCGGAGCGGCCTCCACGCCACGAATGGGAGAAGAGCAGAAGGATCTTCATTGCACTTGCCACGCTGTGCTGGTCACGCCTTCATCCTAACAAAGACCTTGAGCAGCTCAGAGCAACTACCCCGCTCAAGCCAAAGGAGGGCTTGAATGGGCCGCCGCTTCGCTCTTTCTTTGAAAAAAGATTTCTTGGGAAAAAATTTGAGGCCGGTGGCTTTCGCCATCGGCCCGAAGGTCTTTCATCAGGAGGTTATACCCTATAGACGCGCCTCCTGCGGAAAGGTCACAAATTTTATTTCGCCGCCGGCTGGGCGACCGAGGCCGGGGTGAGATTCGGCTGCAGGCCGGGGATCGCGGGCATGTGCTCGACGCGGCCGCTGGCAGCATCCTCCATCGAGATGCCGTTCTTATCCAGGATTGTCGCGGTCACCTGGTCGAGGAATACCCGGGCTTTTTCGTAGGCCGAGAACGCGGCCACGTAGTCGGAGGCTTTTTGCGTGGCGTTGTTCTGCTGTTGCAGGACCAGGTAGCTGGTGGAGGCTCCGAGGGCGTATTTCTTCTGCTCGGAATCGAGGCTCTGCTGGGCGTACTCGCGGGCGGCGCGGGCGGCATCGACTCCGGCGCGGGTCTGCTGCAGGTTAAAGGCCGCATTGCGCACCTGCAAGTTGATCTGGTTCTGCTGCTGCTGCAGGTAGAGTTGGTTCTGCCGGTACTCGAGCTGCGAGCGAATCTGGTTGGATTGCGCCGCGCGATTGCGGAGCGGGATGGTCAGGTTGAGGTAGACGCCCTTGTCGGGATAGTTGCGGTTGGCCATCTGGGTGAAGGTGTCGCCGTAGTTGGAAGCCGATCCCGAGGCCTGGTAGTAGCCATACAGGTCAAGAGTCGGGAGCAGAGCGTTCCGGGCGGCCTTGTTGTTGATCTCGTTGTTGCGCAGGGTCAGCTCGCTCTGTTCAAGGTCTGGACTGTGAGCCAGGGCGTAGTTGACCAGCTCCTCGGCGGGAGGGATGGGCTCATTGCTCAACTCCATGGTGTCGGTGGGGATCACCTGCGCGGCGGTGAGCTCGGGATCGTTGAAGTTGCGGGCGATGGCGTTTTTGGTGATCAGTTGCTGGTACTGGAGATTGGTCTGCGAGGTGATGAGGTTCTGGGTCGCGGTGGCGACCTGAGACTGCGCGTTGACAACCTCGATGGGCGCCAGGGTGCCGATCTCGACCTGCTTCCGGTTATCGCTGAGCGTACGCTGCGCCAGCTCCAGCGCGGTCTGCATCACTTTCACGTTTTCGTAGGCGTTGACCAGGTCCCAGTAGATGTTCTGAATCTGCGCGACGGTGGAGATTACCTGCGCCTTGAAGCTGGCGTCGGTGCCCTTGCGGTTGTTCTGGGCGATGATGATCTGCCGGCGATTGTTTTCGATTCCCCAGCCCTGCAACAGATGCTGGCGAACGGTCAACTTCCAGGAGCCGTCGAGCTGAGGGTTGTAGTAGCTGGCGGTGAGCGCACTGGACGGGATGTTATTGGTCTGGCGCTGATTGCTGTAAGCCACGGTGGCGAGAGTTCCGGCGGCCCATGCCTGCGAGTAGGAGAAGTTGTAGATGTTTGTGTTGTATTTGAGATTGCTGATATTGCCGTAGTAGAAGTCGCTGGACTCCGGGCTGACCGCCAGCGGGAGGGTGGCGTGATCGAAGGAAACCGTGCCCGACAGGCTGGGATCGTAGGAGTCGATCGGCGATCCGACGGTGCTCTGCGTGGATCGCACGATGCCGCCGGCTCCGGAAGCCGATCCGCCGGCTCCGGTCGAGGTGCCACCTGGGCCTCCGCCGGTTGCGCCCGTCGTCACTCCAGTTCCGTTCCCGCCGGGAGTGCCGGTGAGCAATCCGGTGGAGACGCCGCGCACGGTGCCGCCGGACTTGGCGAGCAGGATATCCATATCGGCGATATTCAGGTTGTAGCGGGCGATGGCGATATCGAAGTTGTTCTCCAAGGCCAGGGCGACGGCGTCGTTGAGCGAGAGCATCAGCTTGCCGTCCTTCATCAGCGCGTGCAGCCGGTCGCTGTTCTTGAGCACCGGCTGCGGCAAGGTGTGCGGCACGTAGGGCTTCCACACGCTCCGCGCAGGGGAGGGCTGCGTCGCCGGAGTGACCGGGGTGGCGTAGTCGATCTCGCCCTGGCTGCCGGCGGGCGCGCTGGGCGCATTGGGCAGCGGATTGGTCGAATAGGTGACGGTCTGCGCCGGCATCGTCGAACTGAGCAGCGCCACGATTGCAAAAGACGCAACCATCCGGTGGAGCACGTGTACAGCAGGCGAAACGGACATTCACTCTTCTCCGCGATGAGTTCGGAATCCTGAAGCTCGGGCTCAGCGCCCCTGCGCACCTGCAACAACTCGCCGGGTGCGACATGCGATTACGAGTACTGGTACGCAATAAGAACGCCGGGAGTTCCCGGCGGGACGAGGAATGCTTCTCCGCCGCTCAGCGGAGCGTTCGCCCCTCGATGATCGAGTATAGCTGAGCGGTGGATGTGGCGAGCCGCGCATCCCACATCTGCCAGAGGAGGGCAGATACGGGACTCCGAGAGTTTTCCTGCTCGGTTGTTGCGAAGTTGTTGCTCTCTGTGCCAAGTTGAGAGGTTGATGCGCACGCTCAAGCTCACGCTCGCTTATGACGGATCGGCCTTTCATGGCTGGCAGGTTCAGCCCGGCAAGCCGACGATCCAGGGAGCGCTGGCCGAGGTCATCGCCGGGCTGACCGGAGAGACCGTGCTGCCGCAGGGCTCCGGACGCACCGATGCCGGCGTTCACGCGCTGGCGCAGGTGGCGACCTTTCAGACCGTCAGCACGATTCCCATCGCCGGCTTTCGCACGGTGCTCAACGACCGGCTGCCGGCGGCGATTCGCGTGCTTCGCATCGACGAGGCTCCGGAGGGTTTTCATGCTCGGCACAGCGCGCGCGGCAAGCGCTATCACTACCGCATCTGGCGAGGCGAGGTGGTGCCGCCGTTCCTGGCGCGCTATGTGACCCGTCATCCTTATCCGCTCGATGAGGATGCGATGCAGAGGGCCGCGTCGCATGTGGTGGGCGAGCACGACTTTACCTCGTTTGCGGCCGTCGATCCCGATCGCGCGGCGCGGCTGGCCGAGAACGGCGAGGATGGGGTGCGCGCAGGCAACATCCGCACGATTCACGAATCGCGCTTTGAGCGCCACGGCGAAGAACTGATCTACATGGTGCGCGGCAACGGATTCCTGCACCACATGGTTCGCAATCTGGTGGGAACGTTTCTGCTGGTGGGCAAGGGAGCGATCGCTCCGGAGCAGATTGCGTCGATTCTGGCGGCACGCGACCGCCGGGCGGCCGGGGCGACGGCTCCGCCGGAGGGACTTTATCTGGTCGAGGTGGAGTACTGAATCAGCGAGCGCCCTTTTCTTCGCTCTCGGATTGATGTACAACATTCCCCCATGGAAAGCGGCATACACATCGTCAGCAGCTTCGGTGCAGAGAGAGAGTTTTCCACGCACAATCCCGCCACGGGCGAGCCGGTGGCGCAGTATCCCATTGCATCGAGCAAGGAGGTAGACGCTGCGGTGGCGCGGGCGCGCGAGGCTCACGGATGGTGGCAGGCGCTGGGGCAGCCACGGCGCTCGGCGGTGCTGCGGCGTGTGGCCGCACTGCTGGCCGAGGAGCGGACGACGCTGGCGCGGGCGATCACGGCGGAGTCGGGCAAGCCGATGCAGGAGGCGCTGCTGAGCGATGTGATGGTGGCTGCAGATGCCGCCGTCTTCTGCGCCGAACATGCCTCGGCGGCGATGCGCGGCGAGGAGATTCCGCATGACAATCCGGCGCTGAAGTTGAAGCGCGGCCGGCTGGTCTGGCGGCCTCTGGGGGTGATTGGAATCATCTCGCCGTGGAACTATCCGCTCTCGATTCCCGCGGCAGACACCTTTGCCGCGCTGGCTACCGGCAACACGGTGGTGGTGAAGCCGAGCGAGCTGACGCCGCGTCCCGTGCTGGAGCTGGAGCGGCTGCTTGCAAGGGCGCTCGGGGCCGAGGGATTGGGCGGAAAGCCGAGTCCGCTGCAGGTGGTGACGGGATTGCGCGCCACCGGCGAGGCGCTGATTGCGGCGGCGATCGACAAGCTGATCTTTACCGGCAGCGTGGCAACGGGGCGCAAGGTGGGCGTGGCGGCGGCCGAGCGGCTGCTTCCGGTGGTGCTGGAGCTGGGCGGCAAGGACGCGATGATCGTTCTCGCCGACGCCAATCTCGAAGCGGCTTCCAGCGCCGCCGTCTGGGGCGCAATGATGAATGCCGGGCAGACCTGCATCTCGGTGGAGCGCTGCTACGTCGATCGCAGCATCTATTCGCGCTTCCTGGGACTCTGCCTCGACAAGATCAACCGGCTGAGGGTGGGCAACGGCGCGGAGCCCGATACCGACGTCGGCCCGCTGATCACGGATCGCCAGTTGAGGATCGTCGAGCAGCAGGTGGAAGAGGCGCGCTCGCTGGGCGCGACCGTGCATACCGGCGGCAGGGCGCTGCCGGAGCTCGGACCGAACTTCTACGCGCCCACTCTGATCACCGATGTCGATCACTCGATGAAGCTGATGACCGAAGAGACCTTCGGCCCGGTGCTGCCGGTGATGCCCTTCAGCGGCGATGACGAGGCCGTGGCGCTGGCCAATGACAGCTCGTTTGGACTGGCGAGCAGCGTCTGGGGCGCGAATACTCACGCGACGCGAGTGGCCGGGCGCGTCGAGGCCGGTGCGGTGATCATCAACGATCTGCTCTCCGGCTTTGCCGTCAGCGGCGCGCCGCACGGAGGATTGCGTCTGAGCGGCATCGGACGTAGCCATGGGAAGCTCGGCATGCGCGAGCTGCTGCGACCGGTCTACCTGGATACCGACCTGCTGCCGGGGATGAAGAAGCTCTGGTGGTATCCCTACGCGGGGAACCTTGACGCCATGGCGGCCTTCACCGAGCTGCTGCACGCCCGCGATCTGCGGAGCAGAGCCAGAGCGGCATTGCAGGCGCTGCCGGCGTTCTTCCACAAGCGGCATTAGGAGTTGCGCGACAGGAATCGCACGACGGTAATGTGAGTGGCCGGCCGGAAAGCGATTCGGAGCGAGCCGCGCCGCTGGGCGCTCGTGTACCATCATCGGTGATGCCATTTCGATCCTGGAATCCACGGAATGATCGCACACGGACGGCGACGCCCGCCGGTGAGGTGGATCGTCTCGCCGCTGATCCGCGCGTGCACCGCATCTTCGAGTGGCTGGCCCGCCATGAGCGCGAGATCGCGGACTTTCAGCTGGCGATTACGGCCGTCCCGGCTCCGCCCTTCTGCGAGCAGGCTCGCGCCGACTTTCTGCGTGGGCGCTTCGAGGCCCTGGGGATGGTGACTTGTCTCGATGACGCCGGCAACCTGCTGGCGCAGCGCGGCGAGATCGGTTCGGGCGGCGCGGCGATTGCGATCAGCGCCCATCTGGATACGGTTTTTCCGGCGGGAATCGAGCTCGATGTGCGGCGCGAAGACGATCGTCTTCTCGGTCCCGGAATCAGCGACAACGGCGCCGGTCTGGCCGCACTGTGGGCGCTGGCCTCGGCGTTCACGGCCTGCGGGATTTCGACCGCCGCTCCGCTGCTCTTTATCGCCAACGTGGGCGAAGAGGGCGAGGGCAATCTGCGGGGGATGCGGCATCTTTACAGCGGCTATGGCGCGGACGCGAGTGGAGGCCCCGTGGCCGCCGGCGCGCCGGAGATTGCCGCGCTCATCGTGCTTGACGGCGCCGGCACGGGCAGCATCATCACGCAGGCGCTGGGCTGCCGCCGCTTTGAGGTCTCCATTGCCGGGCCGGGCGGGCACTCGTGGAGCGATTACGGGACGCCGAATCCGATCGTTGCCGCGGCGCTGGCGATCAGCCGGCTGGCGCAGCTTCCGCTTCCGCTGAATCCGCGGACGACGATGAACATCGGCTGCATCGAGGGTGGAACGTCGGTCAACACGATCCCCGCGGAGTCCGTCTTTAAGGTCGATTTCCGCTCCGTAGATGCGGCGTGGCTGGATGAGCTGGAGGCGCGATTGCGCGAGGCGGTGGGCGAGGCATGCGCCGAGGCCGAGATCGGCTCCACGCTGCCCGCGGGCTGCCTGCACTACAACATTGTGCTGATGGGCGAGCGGCCGGTGGGAGAGCTGCCAGAGAGCTCGCCGCTGCTGGCGGCCATCCGTGCCGTCGACGCTCATTTGGGAATTCGCTCCGAGCTGCTGCGTGCCTCGACCGATGCCAATATTCCGCTCTCGCTCGGGTTGCCGGCGCTCTCACTGGGCGCCGGAGGCAATGGCGGCGGAGCGCACACCGTACACGAGTGGTATGACCCCGCTGGACGCGAGCGGGCGCTGAAGCGGCTTGCGCTGGCCGCGCTTCTGCTGGCAAAGCTAACGGATGCCGAGGACGGGGTGCGCCGTTGATCCCACGATCGGCGAAGGCTCACCTGCTGCTGCTGGGCGCGACCTTTGTGTGGGGCGCGACCTTTCTTGTCATCAAGGATGCGCTGGCGGACAGCACTCCGCTCGTCTTCAACGCGGTTCGCATGAGCATCGCCACGGTGGCGCTGGTTGCCATATTCCATCGCGAGCTGCGGCAGTTGTCGATGGGAGCGCTGCGGGCAGGTTTCGTGCTGGGCGTGCTGATGTGGCTGGGATACGAGTTCCAGACGGCGGGATTGCTCTACACCTCGGCGTCGAAGTCGGCCTTCGTCACCGGCTCCTCGGTGGTGCTGGTTCCGCTGCTGGCGGCCACGATCTGGCATCGGCATGTGAATCCGTTTACGCTGGCCGGAGTCGCCGCCGCGTTGGCGGGACTGTACCTGCTGTGCGTGCCGGCCGGACAGACGCTCTCTCCGGCGACGCTGAATCGCGGAGACGTCCTTACGCTGGGATGCTCGGTGGCCTTCGCATTCCAGATCATCTTCATGGGATGGAGCGCGCAGCGTTACGAATTCGCGCACCTGGTTCCGGTGGAGATCGGCGTCTGCGCGCTCTTCATGCTGCTCTCGATTCCGGTTGCCGAGCGCGACGGCTTCCTGCGCCCCACGCCGATGGTACTCTCGGCGCTGGCGGTGACGGCGCTGATCGGGACGGTGGCGTGCTTCATCATCCAGGCATGGGCGCAGCGGTTCACTCCGCCGACGCATACGGCGCTGATCTTCTCGCTGGAGCCGGTCTTCGCCGGAGTGACCTCGTATCTGTTTGCCGGCGAGCGGCTGGGCCTTCGTGGAGCGATGGGCGCGACGCTGATTCTGGCCGGAGTGCTGGCCAGCGAGCTGCTCGGCCACGTGCAGAAACCGGAAGAAGAGCTGGCGTAAAGCGAGGCTCCGGTGCGATGGCGAAGGAGCAGAAGACTGCGATAGCATCGAGTTCAAAACCGGGATCCCCGGCAAGCCCGTTGTTGGCTTGCTGGGGTGGAATTCCATCTCAGGAAGCAGCGATGACGGAAGAAACTGCACTGCCGGAGGCCGGGCGAGGGTTATCCCTGCGCGAGCTCTTTTCCCGCCCGGGCTACATGGAGGCGCTGGTCTTCGTAGTGGCGGTGCTGGCGTTCATCATGAGCGCGGGCTTTCCGTTTCTCTTCGATGACCGCGCACAGATCGTCGGCAACTCGCAGATTCGCACCTGGCAGGGTACGCTGGGTTACTTCGCCTCCGACGTATGGCACAGCTACGATCCGAGGATCGTATCGAAGTACTATCGTCCGCTCTTCTATCTATGGGTCCGCTTCAATTATCTGCTCTTTGGACTGAAGCCGGCGGGCTGGCACATCACCCTGGTTCTGCTGCATGGCGCCTCGTCGGTGCTGGCCTTCCGCCTGGGCGCGCGATTGACGGGCAGCCGCGCCGCCGGCGTGATTGCCGCGCTGCTCTTTGCGCTGCATCCGGTTCACATCGAGTCGGTGGCGTGGATCTCCGGCATGACCGATCCGCTGATGGCGTGCTTCCTTCTGGCTGCGATGCTGATCTTTCTTTCGTGGATCGAGGAGCGGCGTCCGGCGCAGCTTGCCTTTGTTGCGTTGCTCTACCTGCTGGCATTGCTGTGCAAGGAGCCGGCGATCATGGCGCTGCCGGTCCTGGCGCTGACGGCGTGGCTGTACGCGCCGCAGACGCGTATGCGTGCGAAGCTGACGGCCGTGCTGCATGGAGTCGCCGCGCCTGCCGCGGTGGCCGTCGCCTATCTTGCGCTGCGCGCCTGGATTCTTCACGCCAGCGTCTCGCGGGTGAATGCGCTGCCCGTGGCGGCGATGCTGCTCTCGCTTCCTGAAGTGCTGCTCTTTTATCTGCGGCAGTCGCTCTTTCCGGTGGGACTGTCCTTTGCCTACGACTTCGATCCGCAACGGCAGATGAGCTTGGAGGGCTTCTGGATTCCGTTGCTGGTGGCCGCCGCGATCGCCGCACTCTATGCGCTCTGGTGCTATCGCGAGCGGCGCCATCGCCGCGCGCTGCTCATGGCCGCGGCAATCTTCGTTGCCTGGCTCATTCCGGTGCTCGACATTCGCCTGCTCGATCTGAATCAGCTTGTGCACGATCGCTATCTTTACCTGCCGGTGCTGGGAGTGTGCATCGCCGTGAGCGTCGCCTTCCGGCAGTGGAGCGAGCTGCAGTCCGCGCCGGGCCAGGTGAGAGCCGCCGCATTCGGAGCTCTCTGTGTGCTGCTGCTGGCCGCCACCGAGGTACAGCAGTTCGGCTGCGCCAGCGAGCTGCTGCTCTGGTCGAGGGCCGCTCGCATCGCGCCGCACAACGATCTTGCGCTCTCGAATCTTGGCGTCACGCTGCTGGAACGCGGAGAGATGGCCGAAGGCCTCGCGGTCTTTCAGCGCGACCTGCAATACAATCCCAACTCGTGGAATTCGAACTACAACATGGCGTACGTGTTGTTCAGCGAGCATGAGTATGCGGCGGCCCAGCCGTACATCGTGCGGGCGCTTGAGATTAAGCCGCAGAGTCCGGAGACGCTGCGCATGGCGGGTGGCATCGAGATGAAGCTGGGCAAGCTCGAAGATGCCGAAAAGCACATGCGAAGCGCGCTGGAACTAGACCCGGATGACGAGGGCTTCCATACCACTCTCGGCCTGGTTCTGCTGGAGCGAGGCGACCGAGCGGCCGCCGCACGCGAGTTCGAGCGCGAACTGCAGATGTATCCCAACAACGCTACGGCCCGCAGCGGGCTGCAGCAGGCGCGCGCGGCGGGCGGCGCGAAATAAGTGGCGTGAAATAGGTGAAATAGCTGGCCCACATCCGGCCTTCTTTTGGCCGGGTGTGGGGACGAGCTGAAAATTCATGCGGCTTCGCACGGTGCCGGCATCCGCTGGTGAATGCCGCGCGCTCATGTCGGGCAAACTGCCCCGCTCAAGCCAAAAGAAGGCTTGAACGGGCCACCTTCCAAGTTTCCAGCTTCTTCTTACTTGCGACTTTCTACTTCGACAACTCATTCGCCAGCAGGCTGGCTTTCACTGCTAAGTTGTAGGCGCGTTCGACGTCTCCGGCGGCCAGGGCCTGGTTGGACTGCGCGATGTAGTTGCGCGCCTGGCGCATCATTCCCTGCTCGGCGTCGCTGAGCTGCCGAGTGACGCGGGCGAGCTTGTCGTTGGAGGCGCGCAGAAGGTTCTCCGTGCTCTGGCGCTGCGACTGCACCGCCGCGCGGGGAACGTCGGCGGTGATCTGCGCGTTGCTGCCCGGGGCGGGCTTTGCGGGCTCTGTCTTGGCCGGTTCGCTGGGCGCGGGCTGCGGCGCGGGTTTGGGTTTGGCCGGCTTGCGCGGCTTCGGCTTGGGCTTGGGAGCCTGCGCTGTAGTTTCGGGTGCGGGCGCCGTCGGCGCAGGGGTGGTCGCCTCAGGCGCGGGAGGCGCGGGAAGCGTATTCGGCTGCGGCTGGCTCTCGATGGAAGGGACGAGCACGGCGGGGGTGCTCTGCATCGTCTTGTGGCCGCAGCCGGTGGCGAGAAGAGCGCAGGCGCACGCCAGCGCGCCAATGAGGCGTTGCAGAGCCGGAAGACGAGGGGCGCAGGTCATGGTCTTACCTGTATATCTTAATTCGGCGGAGGCAGGATGGGCTCGGCGATTGTTTCCGCTGTGGACCCAGACTGCGGTTCCGCCAGCGGCAGCAGGAAGCGGAAGGTCGCGCCGTGGCCGGGCTCGGAGTCGAGTTCGAGCGCGCCGTGGTGCAGTTGCATGGCGCGATAGGTGAGCGCGAGTCCGATTCCGCTGCCGGATTTTTTTGTCGTGAAGTAGAGGTTGAAGATCTTGTCGCGAATCTCGGGAGGAATTCCGCCGCCGGTGTCGCGTACTTCGAGGACGGCCGCTCCGGCGGCGGCGAAGCTGCGCAGCGTCAGCGTGCCGCCCTCGGGCATCGCCTGCACGCCGTTGAGCACCACGTTGAGAATTGCCTGCTGCATCAGGTCGGGATCGACGCGCACGGGCAGGGGATGCTCGCTGGCGTGGTTCACGATGCGCACGCCGTGCGAGGCGGCCTCGGCGTCGGCGACGCTGATGACGGCCGAGGTGAGCGAGCGCAGGTCGGCGG
>Ga0326727_10011886_pt1 | contig 20045 bp, 20 predicted proteins | sample MB2enrmetagenome_FD_207643 | JGI IMG/M metagenome (GOLD analysis project Ga0326727, IMG submission 207643) | Lab enriched peat soil microbial communities from McLean, Ithaca, NY, United States - MB29MY | ecosystem: Environmental > Terrestrial > Soil > Wetlands > Peat | place: USA: New York...
GCGTTCCCTTGATCCAATAATTCATGGAATCAAGACCTACCAAGCGAGCTCGAGTAAGCTGCCGCCGGACATGAAGCTGCAAGGCCGGATCGATGTTGCCGAGAAACACGAACTCGCTATCGAGGTAGGAGCAAGGTAGCGTCGGGGAGAATTGCTCGAAGACGTTGAGTTGCGTCTCGAGCGTTCGTGCTTCATTCATATCGCCGGTGTATTCACCCGACCAGCGAAACGTCTTTCCGGTAGTCCGCACCAGACCCGCCGTGTCGATGCCGCGATCCTGAAACACTCGCAGGTGCTCTTCCGCGAGGTCATCACCGACCACCGCTACGACCCGAACGGGAGCAAACCAACTGGCGGTGACGGCAAGATAGGTGGCTGCGCCGCCCAAAATGTTCTCCGCCTTGCCGTAGGGGGTTCGAACGGAATCAAAAGCTACCGCACCGACCACCAGTAAAGCGGCTGGGGATTGGGGGCTGGGGGCTGGGGACTGGGGACTGGGGCTCAAGATCTGGGGATGAGAGGCTAGCGCAATTTTAGATTTTCGATTTTGGATTTTCGATTTTGGAATTCGCATTTTGGATTTCGGATTACCCCTTCCCTCAAAGCCAAGAGTGAAAATACGCCTGCTTACTACCTACTGCTTTCCCCCAGTCGCTAGTCCCTAGCCCCCAGTCCCTAGCTCAGGTATTTTCCAACCAACAATGACAACTTTCGCTTGGCCTTCTGTGAAACCCGCTTTCGGTCCGTAAGGATGGCATGGGCGAGTGCCGTTGCGCAAATGCAATTTCGTTGTTGAGGCAGGGCGCGAATGGCATTCAGCAGGATTCTCTGCGAGTTGTCGACATTGTGCGTCAGATATTCGAGCACCACGTTCACCGTCACGGCATCGTGCTCGGGATGCCAGCAATCGTAATCGGTGACCATCGCTAGCGTGGCGTAACAGATCTCCGCCTCGCGCGCCAGCTTGGCCTCCGGAAGGCTGGTCATGCCAATCAGGTCCATCCCCCACGACCGGTAAACCTCTGACTCAGCCTTGGTGGAAAATGCAGGCCCCTCCATGCACACGTAAGTTCCGCCTCGGTGACAGCCCACTCCCGCTTGCTCGCACGCCGCGGCCAGCGTCTCCACGACGGTGGGACACACGGGAGCATCAAAGCTGATGTGGGCCACCAAGCCTTCCCCAAAGAATGTGGACGGACGCTGCCGGGTGCGGTCGAAGAATTGCGCGGGCAAAGCCATGTCCATGGGACGGTATTCCTCCTTTAATGACCCCACCGCACTGACCGAGATGATCCGCTCCACTCCCAGTTTTTTGAAACCGTAAATGTTGGCACGCGAATTCACTTCCGCCGGCAATAGAGTGTGGCCTCGGCCGTGCCGGGCGAGAAAAGCCACCTTGCGCCCTTCCAAACTACCTAGTACATATGCATCCGACGGTCTGCCGAAGGGCGTCGCCACGCAAATTTCTCGCACCCGCTCCATCCCAGGCAGTTTATAAAGTCCGCTTCCTCCGATAACTCCAATTTCTGCTCTTGGCAAAGATCCTCCTTGGGACTAGGGGCTTGGGGCTGGGGGCTAGGGCAATTCTGAATGGTGAATTATAGATTTACTATTCACAACGGCCCCCGATGACTCCGCTCCTCTCTGTGAACTCCGTGACCTCTGTAGTGAACTTCCGGTGCGCCCCAGGACTGGCTTAAGCAGCGGCCCACGCTTCCTGAACCGGCCGCGTAACAATCTTGCCGTCGACTTCGGCCAGACGCAACCAGGGCACATTCGGGTCATGAGGGAACATCACGATGGCTTGCTGATGAGCCAACTCCGGCAGCAGGCGCTTCTTGCTCGCAAGCGTCTCCATGGGATACAGGTCGAAACTCATGATCCAGGGATAAGCCAGATGCGCCACGGTGGGTACGGTATCGGAAATGAAGTACGCGCACTCGCCCTCCGATTGAATGCCCACACACTGCAAGTGGCGCGTGTGGCCCGGAACGACCTCGAGACGAATACCCGGAGCGACCTCCGCGTCACCATCGAGAAACTCAGTCTGCCGCTCGGCAACGTGGAAAAACTCCTCAATATAACTGGCCCGTTCCCTTTCGGTGGGATTCGAGGCGCGCTCCCACTCTCCACGTTGAATCAAATAGCGAGCACGCGGAAAAGTGGAAACCGTTTTCCCGTCCAGACGCCGCGTGTTCCAACCGCAGTGGTCGAAATGGAGATGGGTGTTGATTACAATGTGAATATCCTCCGGCTTGAGCCCCACCTTATCCAGTCCCGCCAACAGCGTGGGTGGATGCCGGACGCCATAGATGTCCTCGAACTTCGCATCGAACTTGTCCCCGAGCCCCGTCTCCACCAAAATGTTTTGCCGGCCGGCACGAATCAGCAAACAAGTCAAGGAAAGCCGGATGCGGTTGCGCTGGTCCGCCGGCGCTTTGCGTTCCCAGAGCGGTTTCGGCACGACTCCGAACATCTGCCCGCCATCCAGCGCAAACATCCCGTCACTGATCGCCTGCAATTCAAAGATTCCAAGCTTCATTATTCCTCAGCTCACTCCGACGCTTTTGCAGGGCAGGCGTCTCGCCCCCGCCCCGCCTGCCACTCACTTCTCTTCGATCAACTCGATAAGCACGCCGGCAGTGCTTGCAGGATGCAAGAAGGCCACTTGCTCGTTCCCCGCCCCGCCGCGGGGCTCCCGGTCAATCAGACGGAACCCGGCGAGTTCCAGTTTGCGGAGCGTGCCGGCGAGATCTTCGACCGCCAGCGCTATATGGTGCAGGCCCTGACCGCGCTTCGCAAGGGAGAGCGCGAGGGGCGAATCCTCAGAAGTAGCCTCAAGCAACTCCAGGCGAGTTTCGCCCACCGGAAACATCGCCACGCGTACCTTCTGATCTTCGACCACCTCTTCCGAATCGGGTGGCTTGCCCAGCAGCTTCTCGAATGCAGGGCTCGCCGCCGCCAGCGAGCCCACCGCGATGCCGATGTGATGAAGTTTCATAAGTACAGTCGTCAGTTGTCAGTCATCAGTTCTCAGTCTCAAAAAACAAGGGGCTCGGGGCTAGGGACTGGGGACTGGGGAAAACTGCAATCCATAGCCTGAGCGCGCTGGCCCTGGCAATTTATAATTCACAATTTACAATTCAGAATTTCTCCCAGCACCTACTGCGTACTGCTCTTCCCCAGCCCCCAGTCCCTAGCCCCTAGCGCCCCGGCGACGATTCCCTCGACCAACGAGTAGGGGTCCCTCCGGTGCTCGAGCAAATCGTCGATGAGCTGCTCGAGGGAGCCGTCGTCCAAACGTTCACTGAGAACTCTCTCGAAGAGATTGTGCCGCAGCAATTCAAGCAGGCGGCTGCGCCAGTAACGCCTGCGGCGCTTTTCCTTGCCCGCACTCTGCTCCTGATGACACCTAAATTGTTGGAGTGCCTGCTTCACTTCGGCGATGCCCGAACCCGTGGTGGCGATCGCCCTGACAATGGGAGCACGCCACCCCTCCCCGCCTGAAGCCATGGAAAGCATCGCGTTGAGTTCCTGCTCGAGACGGTCTGCGCCGGGCAGGTCCGCCTTATTGAGCACATAGAGATCGGCGATTTCCATCACCCCAGCCTTGAATGTCTGGACATCGTCACCCATGCCCGGGACCAGAAGCAAGACGGTGGCATCTGCCAAGCGAGCCACTTCCACTTCGTCTTGTCCTACGCCCACCGTCTCAATCAGCACCACGTCGCAGCCCGCCGCATCCAGGACGGTGACAACGTCGTGGGTGGTTGGGGCAAGGCCCCCCAACTGTCCGCGAGTAGCCATGCTGCGGATGTAAATATCCTTGTCACCCGAAAGGCCCTGCATGCGGATGCGGTCGCCCAGCAAGGCGCCGCCTGAAAAGGGGCTCGTCGGATCAACCGCGATGATTCCTACGCGCGCATCAGCATTGCGATACGCACCCGCCAACTTCTCTACCAGCGTGCTCTTCCCCGCCCCGGGAGAACCCGTAATGCCGATCACCTCCGCGTTCCCGGAGGCCGCAAACAACCTCTTCAGCAGTTCCGTGCCACGCGCCTCGCCGGTCTCCACTGCAGAGATAGCGCGAGCGATGGCCCGCCGGTCTCGCGCAACCACTTTTACAGCCCAGGTGTCGATTGAATCGTCCATGTGGAGGGGGCGCGTCTCGATTGCACTTCTCGCGCGCTCGCACCATTCGCCGGATACCGGCATTCGGCGGTACCGCAACAGATCCCAAGACTCAAGGCTATACTACAAGACCAATCTAAAGCAACACTTGGCGAACGGTGCAGTCCTTCTACAAGCTGTAGGGGGATGCCTTGCCGAACTGCCACGAAATGGTCTAAGTTACAAGAGAAGCAGGAGATCAGTGTCGAAGACCATGCGTTGCCTTGTAGCCGCTTTCGCCATTTTGCTAATTCCCGCCAGCCTGCACGGCTTTTCCTCGAGCGACAAGGCCCGCGAGCAGGCCGCAGCGCAAGTGACCGTGCGTGCGCGTGGGCCGGGTTGCTTGGTCGACATCGATGGCCAGGGACGGGGCAAGACGGATGACCACGGGCTGCTCGTAACGCCAGACATCGAACCTGGCGATCACTATCTCCACCTCCGCTGCCCTGGTATAGAAGTGAAAGCCTTCTTCATCTCCCCGCGTTCAGGCGAGAATCTGACGCTCGAGGGAAACAAGGCAGAAGAGGCTTCCAACCCTCAAGGGAATCCCGCCCCGGGGCCTGCCGACGCCGGGAGTCAGTTGCGCCAGTTGGTCCAGCAAGGAGTGCAATTGCGGGGCCGAGGCAGGCTGGACGAGGCCGTCGGACATCTGCGGGCAGCTCTCAAGCTCGATGCCGAAAATTCCGACCTTCACCGTGAGCTTGGAATCACCTTTTTGCTGGGCAAAGACTGGAAGCGCGCTCGAGTGGAGATGTTGGAAGCCATCCGGCTTGACCCGACGGATGCGGACGCTTACAACGGTCTTGGCTACGCCCTGGAGAAAATCGGGGACTTGAACGAGGCAGTTAGACAATACCGCATGGCAACCCGACTTGATCCCTCAGACGCCACCTACCGCACGCATTACTTCGATATCCTCTCCAAGCTTGCCCAGGAAAACACGAAGAAGAAATGACAGGGACTGGGGGCTGGGAAGTACAGAAGGCAGTAGGCAGTAAGCAGAAAACGGAAAGCGGTGAGCGGTCGCGGCGGAAGGGAAGGAGTTAAGTTGAGGGGAAAGTTGACAATTCTTGCCACAGCGAACCAAGAGGAGTGAACTACGATGGCCAGGAATGAGTTCAAATCCGTGGACGAGTACATCGCTTCCCAGCCCGAGGCCGTGCAAACCGTCCTTAAACGTGTGCGGAGTACGATCCGCAAGGCCATGCCCAGAGCTGAGGAAGTAATCTCATACAAGATGCCCGCGTACAAATTGCACGGAAGTGTTGTGCTCTACTTCGCTGGGTGGAAGCACCACTACTCGCTTTACCCCGCCACTGCTCCCCTCGCCGCGGCGTTCAAAGAGGACCTTGCACCGTACAAGGTTAACAAGGGCACCATCCGCTTTCCGCTCTCCGAGCCCGTCCCTGTGAAGCTGATCGACTGCATCGCGAAATTCCGTGCGAAGGAACTCGCCGCGCTCCAGAAGGCGGCCCCGCCGATGGAAGCGGGGGAAGAGATCCTGCCCCAGAAAGCGAGGCCAATCTAAAATCCGAAATCGCCCCAGCCCCTAGTCCCTAGCCCCCAGACCCCTTGCCGGTTACTACTTCTCGCATAGCACAGAGGGCGCGCTCGCAGCTTGGTCGGTCCACGTCGAGGTGCGTCACCATTCGGATCAGCTTCGAGTCGTACGGGTTGGCGAGAATGTTTTTGGCCTTCAGCAGTTGTGACACCTCGGGAGCAGTCAGCCCGGTGCCTGAAACGTCGAAGAAGAGGATATTGGTGACCACCTTTTCTGCGTCGACCTTGATGCCGGGAATCTGCGCGAGCCCTCGAGCCAGAAACTTGGCATTCTCGTGATCGGCCTCGAGGCGCTTAGGGCCTTCCTCGAGAGCCACCAACCCCGCCGCCGCCAGTAGGCCCACTTGGCGCATGCCCCCGCCCAGCATCTTTCTTGCGATCCGTGCTTCTTCGATAAACTCCTTGCTGCCTACCAGCATGGATCCGACCGGCGCACCCAGACCCTTGGAGAGGCAGAACATCACCGAATCCGCCTTTTTTGTTAGCTCTTTCACGGGACGCCCCACTGATACGCTGGCATTGAAAATACGCGCCCCATCCAGATGCACGGGCAAGCCTGCGGCATGGGCGTGGTCGGCAATATCGTCAAACACCTCGGGAGGGTAAACCGAACCGCCGGCAATGTTGGAGGTGTTCTCAATCTCCACCAGCGCGGTCCGCGCCCGGTGGTCGCCGCGCCCGCGCACATGCGGGGCAATCATTTCCCACTTCAGAATGCCGTCCTCCGCCCAGATAGTCCGAGGCACCAGACCGGCGAAGGCCGCCACGGTCCCCATCTCGAAGTTATAGATGTGCGCTCGAGCTTCGCAAATCACTTCCTGCCCGGGCTTGCCGTGCACTTTGAGCGCTGCCTGGTTGCCCATGGTTCCCGAAGCCACGAAAAGGCCCGCGTCCCGGCCAAAAACTTCGGCCGCGCGTTCCTGGAGACGATTCACCGTGGGATCTTCACGATAAACATCGTCGCCAACTTCCGCCTCGTACATCGCACGCCGCATGGCGCCCGAGGGTTTGGTGACGGTATCGCTACGCAAATCAACGATGGCTGTGTCCATGTGTTCCTTCTTCTCCACTTGGTGGGTTGTCACGTGTCGTCAGTTGTCCGTTGTCCTTGGTTCGTTGTCAAACGCTGGTTGCTGGAAGAGGAGATATCAGCAACGGCGCATTGCCTGCTGAAGGCTGATAGCTGACGGCTGAAAACTGCCAACGGACCACGCAGGTGTTTAAACCTCGACAAACTCCTGGAAAATCTCATTCGAAACCAAGTAAGCCGTTTTTGCCAACTTGAAATTGTCGCCGGCCATGATCAGAAGCCCAGTTTGGGTCAGGGCTTCAATTCTTCCTTGCCAGTGGCTCAGCAACTCGTTTCCCCATTGTTTCCGCGCCAGCGCAAGGCTGACGCCTTCCGCTCGCCGCAAGCCGAGAAAGAAAAACTCCTCGACTTGGTCTGCCGGCGAAAGCTTGCGGACACTCGCAATCGGCGAGTGCATCTCTTCCAGCCTGTCAAGATAAAGCTTGGCGTCGTCCTCGTTGGCCCAGCGCCGGGCGCCGTCAAAAGAATGCGCGCCTGCGCCGAGTCCGAGATAGGGGGCGAGCTGCCAGTATTTCAAGTTGTGCTTGGACTCATATCCCGGCCACGCAAAATTCGATATCTCGTACTGGATGTACCCCTCCTGCCCCAACACTTCTCGCCCACTCTCGTAAGCGTCGGCCATGAACTCTTCGCCGGGAACTTCCGTGGCATGGTAGCGCGTTCCGCATTGCAGGACTTCCCTACCCAGACGGCTTTTCTCGTCGACTTCGAATAGGTAAAGCGAAATGTGCTGGGGCGCGAGGCGGAGCACCGTTTCCAGGTTGTGCTGCCACGACGCGGGAGTCTGGTGGGGCAAACCGGCCACCAAATCGATGCTGAGATTGGCAAATCCCACCGCACGCGCGCGCCGCACCAGTTCTCGAGTGTCAGAGGCGGAATGCAGCCGCCCCACCGCGCGGAGCTCCTGATCCTCGAAGGTCTGAGCGCCGATGCTCAGGCGACTCACCCCCATGCGTAGGACTCGAGCCAGGAACTGCGTATCGGCCGAGCCTGGAGTGACTTCGAGCGTGAATTCGGCGCCGGCCTCGATCCCAAAGCGCGCGCCGAGAGCACGCACAATCCTCTCCAGCCTTTCCATTCCCAGCAACGGCGGGGTTCCTCCCCCGAAATAGACCGTATCCGCCGGGAGTGTGAGAAACTCCTTGCCCAGCCCATGATCCTCAAGGTCCGCCAGGAGCCGGTGGATTTCCCGTTCCAGCGCGCGGCAATATTGGTCGAAGAGACTTGGGGGCTCGACTCGCGAACTAAAATTGCAGAAGCTGCACTTCGAGGCGCAAAAAGGAACTTGAACGTAGATGCCGAGAGATCGCATGCGTTTTCGCAGGTGCGGGCATTTCGAACCACGAAGGTGCGTGAGGGCAACCTCGTGGTTGCACGCCTACGGCCACAATGGCCGCCCCGACGCCCGCAAGCCATGATAACTCAACTTCGGCTGCGGCTGAAGGCAACTTCTCAAACCATGGTAGCGGTACGGTTTGCTGTAGAGGCGGCTTTACGCCGCCATTTGGCGATCCCGCAGACGCGGGATCGCCGCTACAACATCAAACTGCACCACTACCCAAGCCATAATTCGCTTGACAGGTTCCGGATTTCAGTGGGAACTGTTCGTATGGCCAATGCCCTGGCGCGCGCCCGGTACAATGCCTCGATCAATCCCCAACTCAACCCGTCCATCAATCCCAAGGCCAAGGCAGCGATTAACCCCACCTTCAATCCCTGGATCAACCCGGGCCGGAACTCCGCCATTAATCCGAACTTCACGAAATCCTTGAACCCCCTCCTTACCGCTTCACTCAATCCCATTTCCAACAGCTTGCTGAACCCCAAGCAGACCCGGAAATTCTCTGGCCTTCGCCGGCTGACGCCTGACGCGGAGTTGCACGGTTATGTCGTACGCACGAGCAACAAAGCCGTTCTGCTTCTGTTCGACAGGGACCTCAAGTGGACAGCCTACGCCGTGGACAACAGCCAGGGAGGCTACAACGTTTTCCGCCTGGAAGGAATCTGGCAGGGGTACGTGCTCAAGAACCAAGCCGGAGGATGGAACGAGTTCAACCTCGAAGGCGACTGGACAGGGTTAATCGCGGCCTAGGTAGTACGTGGCATACCGATACCGATTTGAAAATAGAACCATTCAGACTCCTATTGCATCTATACTGATGGAGCAAAAACCCCGACAAAGGAGGACTGACGAATGCGCATGCGCACGTTGTTTGGGCTGACAGCCGTTACTCTTTTGGCTGTCGCTGTAGGATTCGCCGATCAGAAACAGACGCACAGTGATGTCTTCACTTCGGGCCCGCCCGAGGAAACGCAGTTGGCAAAACAGATTCGCCACAACCTCTTGATGCTGCCGTACTACTCGATATTCGACGATCTGTATTTTCAGTTGAATGGCAGCGTGGTCACGTTGAAGGGTGCGTGCCCTCCCGAACCTCCGTGGAACATTAAATCTGACGCGGAAAACGTGGTGAAGCGAATTCCAGGTGTAACGAAAGTGATTAACGAGATCAAACTTCTCCCGCTCTCTGACATGGATTGGCAGATCCGTCGAGCCGAGGCGAAAGCCATTTACGGCGATCCAAACATCGGAACGAGGTACGGGTATCAGGCTTTACCCTCGATTCACATCATCGTCGATAATGGAAACGTGACGCTGGAGGGCGTGGTCGACAACCAGTTCGACGACACGCTCATCCGCACGCGCGCCAACCAGGTGCCGAACGTTTTCTCCGTAACTGACAATATAATTGTCCTGAATAAGGATAAGAAGAAAAAAGAAGAGTGAGGAAGTGACCGGGAAGTACGCCGACGTGCTGCCCTCAAGTTCGTGGTGCCGAAGGCAGCTTGGAGTGCGACGGCCAGCTACCGCTTTGACGCTTGGAGTCCGAGGTGGCAGGCTCGCTGCCGCACTTCCCAGTGCTTCGCGCATTTTCATGCCGCGCGGTGATTCCCCATCTTCATCAATCACGGCTCAGTTCTTGACGCCAGTAGACGCACTTTCCGGCAGTGGTGCAGTTTGATTCTTGTAGCGGCGGTCCCTAAACGCCTGTCTTGAATTCTCAAGGAGATCCGGCGCTCGGATAGGGCCGCTACAGCAAAGTGACCCACTACCCACTTTCTAGCCTCCCCGATAGTACGCTGTGCTAATCCAGCCAATCCCGTGGAAGCGGGAATCCAGCTCTCTAGAGTGAGCAGTCGAATCGGGCAGTGGATTCCTGCCGTCGCGGGAACCACGGTGCTCGCGAAGTTGCCCGGCGTGCTCGCGGCATCACCTACCGTTGTCGCTCTTGCTTTGTGGGCATATAATCTGTCTTTGGTTATCGCGGCCAGCGCGCTGTCCTTCCCCGATGATGTATCTGATTTACAGCTTTTTGTTCACGCTTGGGGTACTGCTAACGGCCCCTTATTACCTCTGGAAAAGGCGTGACGAACTGGCCGGAGGGCCGTGGCGGGAACGATTCGGGCTGTTGCCGGAATCATTTCAACAGAGGGAGCGCGGCGCGATCTGGATTCACGCCGTATCGGTGGGCGAGACATTGGCGGTCGTAAGGCTGACGCGCGAACTTCAGTCGCTGTTTCCTGAGCGAAGGATTTTCCTGAGTTGTGTCACGCCCGCGGGGCGCGCGGCAGGAGAACGCCGCCTCCCCTCGGTAGAGGGGCGGTTCTACCTGCCCATGGATTGGCGTGGGTCGGTCGAGGCGGTGCTCGAACGAATTCAGCCATCCCTACTGGTGATTGTGGAGACTGAGTTATGGCCCAATCTGTTGCGTGCCGCCCACGAGTTTGGCGCACAGATCATTCTCATTAACGCGCGCCTTTCGAAGCGCTCGTTTCGGCGTTACCGCCTGTTCCGCCCGCTCATGCGCCGCGTCCTCGAGCATGTAGATATGATCTGCGCCCAGACGGAAGCGGATGCCGAACGCTTCCGGCAGTTGAGCGCCAAACCGGAGCGCATCATCTTGTGCGGAAATTTGAAATTTGATTCCGAGCCGCCTCGTTTGGCAGATTTTCCCCGCCTTCTCGGGAAAGCTGCGGCCATCGCGGGGCGCGGCCCCATCCTGATCGCAGCGAGCACCATGGCCGGCGAAGAACCCATAGTGCTCCAGGCCTGGAGTGAGGTTCGGGCTCAGTATCCCAAGGCATTGCTGATTCTAGCCCCTCGGCACCCCGCCCGTTTTGACGAGAGTGCTCAGATTTTGGCCGGTTCCCGCCATGGCTACACCCGGCGCACCCAGCTTGCGTCACGAGAGCCGGAGATTTTGGACCAAATAGCAGCGCCCGAGGTCCTGTTACTCGATAGCGTCGGAGAGTTGGCAGGGCTCTTAGAGCTGGCGGACGTAGTCTTTATAGGGGGAAGCCTGGTCCCCACCGGCGGCCACAATATCCTGGAAGCCGCGTACTGGGCAAAGCCCGTGCTGTTCGGCCCATTCATGGAAAACTTCCGGGACATTGCGCGGCTTTTCCTGGAGGCGAACGCCTGCGTTCAGGTTCAGGATGGGAAAGAGCTAGCCCAGTCTGTGTTGACATTGTTTGGCGACCGCGATGCCGGCCGGCGATTGGGCGAGCGCGGCAGGCAGGTACTAGAAATGCAAACGGGGGCGACGGCGCGAGTGTTGGAGCAGATTCAGCGATTACTGGCGGCGCCTGCGTTCCAGGAGTGGCTGTCACAATGAATGTGTTGCTTCAAGGTCTCTCATGGCTGTTCCTGACGGGAGTGAAATTGCGCCACGCGGCGTATCGCCGTGGCTGGCTTAAGACTCGACGCTTGCACCGCCCCGTAATCAGTGTGGGCAACCTAAGCGTAGGTGGAACCGGAAAGACGCCGTTGGTGGTTTTGATAGCGAAGACTCTGCTCGCAGGCGGACATCGACCCTGCATCCTCACACGTGGTTATGGCCGGAGAGGAAAGGAGCCCATAATCATGGACCCTGAGGCCGGCCTCGTCTTCGATCCCAGGGTGGTCGGTGACGAGCCCGCCGCGCTCGCACAAGCGCTGCCCAACGTCCCCATCATAGTCTCCACCGATCGTTTCCGCGGGGGCCTCATCGGCGAGCAGGATTTTAACGCCAGCGTGCACGTGCTGGACGACGGCTTTCAACACCTTGCGCTTTCTCGCGACCTCGACGTGGTTTTGCTCGATGCCACGCGCCCGACGGCTGAGCTCGCACTGCTGCCCGCCGGCCGTCTGAGGGAACCATTCTCTGCCCTCCAGCGCGCCCATTGGGTGATACTCACCCGCACCGAGCTGGGCGACACGGGCGGATTGCGAACACGAGTTCAAGCGCAAAACCCACGGGCCCGAGTGTTCCGCTGCTCCACCCAACTTGCCGGTCTGCGGGAAGCGCGCAGCGGTTCGGCAGAACCCCCCGAGCGTCTTCTGCGTAATCAGGTCACAGCCTTCTGTGGGATTGGTAACCCGACAGCTTTCTTTGCTGACTTGCGCAGTTGGGGATTTCGGCCGGTGGCGGAGCGTGCTTTTCCGGACCACCATGTTTACAAGAGTCGTGAACTGGAAAACCTTTGTGCGCTTTCGCGAAGCGAGGGTGCGGAAGTCCTGTTGACCACCGAGAAGGACCTCCTCAATCTGCCGCGGGACTGGAAGTCCCCGATGCCCCTGTTCGCGTGTTGCATTTATCCTGAAATCGAAGAGAAGGCGGAATTCGAGCGCGCCTTGCTGAACGAAGTGGGAGAAGCGCGGAGGACGACTTGAAGAACCACCAAACCCCCTTGTGGAACCCAAAAAAGATCATGGTGCGGGCCACCAACTGGATTGGCGATGCCGTGATGTCTCTGCCGTCAATTGAGGCGCTGCACATTGGCTTCCCTAGCTCCGAAATCGTTGTCGTAGCGAAACCGTGGGTCAGCGAACTTTACCAGAACCATCCCGCCGTCAGCCGGCAAATCGTTTACGATCAGGGAGGCGAGCATCGGGGAATCCGAGGGTTCTGGAAATTGGTCCGGCAACTTCGTGCGGAGCGCTTCGACGCCGCCATTCTTCTTCAGAATGCCTTCCAGGCTGCCTGGATGGCTTGGCGGGCGGGAATTCCCCTGCGTGTCGGATATGCGCGAGATGGGCGGAGCGCGCTGCTCAACGAGGCCGTGGAGGTTCCCTCCCCGGCTGCCTATGGGCATCAATCTAATTACTACCTGCAATTGCTGTTTCGATCGGGGATAATTGAAAAGCCCCAACCGGTCGAGGAAGTTCACCTGCATCTTGCGGATTCGGAACGAAGGTGGTCGGCAAGGGAACTCCAAGTCTTGGGGCTGGGCGGCAGGCGATTCTTGGCCGGAATCTGCCCGGGCGCGTCCTTTGGACCGGCAAAGCGTTGGTTGCCGGATCGGTATGCCAAGTTGGCAGATCGCCTGATTGATGCCTTGGGCGCGGATGTGCTAATCTTTGGCTCCCGTGCCGAGTGCCCCTTGGGCGAAGGGGTGGCTCAGGCCATGGAACACACTCCCGTTCTGGTCGCAGGAAAGACCACGCTGCGAGAGTTCATGGCGTTACTTGCGAGATGCCACCTGGTCATCACGAACGACTCCGGTCCAATGCACGTCGCAGCGGCGCTCCAGATACCGGTTCTGACTGTTTTCGGATCCACCGACGAGCGCGCCACGGGACCGCTAGGTCATCAGGTACGCGTCATTAAGCATCCTGTCGAGTGCAGCCCTTGTGGCCTTCGTCAATGCCCGATTGACTTCCGATGTATGACCGGAGTCTCCGTCGACCACGTTTACAAGGCCGCTCTGGAGGCGGTTAAGGAATGGGAAATCACCGCCTAGGCGGGATCGGGAGATCCGGTGATCAGGAGATCGGGTGAGCAACTCGCGAAGATTCCGATCATCTCCGCAGAACAGGGCGAGGTGAGCGGCGCTAGAGTGAGGCAGGGACCTGTTCGCCCGATCATCCGATCTCCCGATCACCGGATCTGCCGATAGAGAACCACATTCTAAGTCGCAGCTATGAACATCTCTGCTCAAGATCGAGTGACCCTGCTGTCGATTATCGAACGATTTCCCCGCCAGCGCATCGTCATGCTGGGAGACTTGGTGGCGGACGAATACGTTTATGGGGAAATCGCCCGCGTTTCCCGTGAGGCGCCGGTCTTGATCTTGAAACAGCGCGAGAAGCGGGTGACGCCTGGCGGCGGAGCCAATGCCGCGAACAACCTGGCCGACCTCGGCGCGCGCGTTGTTCCGGTGGGCGTCGTGGGCGACGACGAGACGGGTGACGCACTGTTTAGTTATTTCAAGGAGAGAAGTGTTTCCATGCGTTTTGTGGTGCGGTTGGCCGGCCGCCTGACCCCAACGAAATCCCGCATTCTGGGAGGGCTCAGCCACTGGCAACGCCAGCAGGTGGTTCGCATCGATCGTGAGCCGCCCAAGTTCTTGCCGCGGGAAGTTCGAAGGCGGCTAACGCGCAGTGTGCTTTCCTTGTTGCACAACTCTTCTGCACTGCTGGTGTCCGACTACGGTTATGGCACGACGGACGCCGGCGAGGTGAGTCTTATCAGCCGCCGAAAAGGAAGGTCGTCACTTCCGGTGGCAGTTGATTCCCGCTACGACTTGCCGAATTATCGGAACGTCACCACGGCCACCCCGAATGAGCCGGAAGTCGAGTCGGCTTTCGGCGAGACCATCGGGCAGAATCTGGAACGGCTTCACGCGCTGGGAAGAAAGCTACTGCGCCGCCAGGGTTTTCAGGCCTTATTGATCACTCGCGGCCGCGACGGCATGGTGCTTTTTGAGCCGCGGCGTGAACCCCGCCATTTGCCCATCTTCGGTTCTGACCAGGCGGTGGATGTGACCGGGGCAGGCGACACCGTAATTGCCGCTTACACGTTGGCGTTGGGAACGGGGGCAAGCTTCCTCCATGCCGCCATGATCGCGAACTGCGCCGGCGGTCTGGTGGTAATGAAGCGAGGTACGGCTTCCGTGAGCGCCACTGAACTGGTTGCGGCCATTCGCAATGCGTGAGCGCTGCCGAACTCTCGCCATTCGAAACACATGAATGCCCAGATCGTACCGAGAGAAGGAATCACGGAGCTCGGCGTGCAGTTGCGGCGAGCGGGTCGCCGCGTGGCGTTAGTCAACGGGTGTTTCGATGTTTTGCACCCAGGCCACGTGCGCTACCTTCAGGCGGCGAAGCAGGAGGCAGACATCCTCGTCGTAGGGATTAACAGCGACCGATCCGTCTCGGCGCTCAAGGGCCCGGGAAGGCCGCTGCTTCCGGCTCAGGCACGGGCAGAACTGATCGCCGCACTGGAGGCAGTCGATTACGTTGTCATCTTCGATGAATTGACGGTGGAGGCCCTGCTGAGCGAACTTCGCCCCGACGTGCATTGCAAGGGGTCTGACTACACCACCGAGACGGTTCCCGAGAGGGCGGTGGCAAAACGGCTGGGGATTGCCGTGGCTATCGTCGGCGACCCCAAGGACCACTCAACCCGCAGCTTGCTGGCGGAGATCGCCCGGCGCTACCGAAAGGACTGACCGGGATTGGCGCCTTTCCCGATGCTGAAATGTTGACCGGTTCGCAGCCCCGCTTCTTGGTGATTCGCCTGAGTTCCCTGGGCGACATTGTGCATGCCCTACCCGCCGTGGCGGCGCTGGGACGGTCTTTTCCTGGGGCTGAAATCCATTGGCTCATCGAGAAGCGCTACGCCTCTCTTCTCGCCGGAAATCCCTACGTGCATCGCATAATAGCGCTCGATACGCTCAGTTGGCGCGGCGGTCTTCCTCCGCTTCGACTCCTTCGACAAATGATGAAGACCTTGATCGGACTGCGAGGGAGCGGTTACGACGTCGCCGTGGATTTTCAAGGCTTGTGGAAGTCGGCCATCCTTGCGCTATTGGCGGGCGCGAACAAAAGAGTCGGTTTGGCTGAGCCTTGGCTGCGCGAACCGAGTGCGGCCATCTTATACACCGATCGTGTTTCAGCGGCGGGACGGAAACACGTGGTCGAAGAAAGCCTCGTCCTCGTCGAGCGCTTGGGAGCACGCGTCGGCGTCTGGGAGTTTCCATTGCCTCACACTCCGGAAGACGACCGCTACGTTGAGGATCGACTCGCTCGCCTCGAGCCGCGTGAGTTCCTGATCATTAACCCTGGGGGCGGCTGGAAGGCCAAGCGCTGGGCGCCCGAGAACTACGCGCTGCTTATCCGCCGGCTCGAGGCCCGGTTGGGCTGCACGCTCCTGCTCACCGGGTCGCCGGACGAACAGGAATTGATTGCGGGAATCTTGAGGATCGCGGGAGCAAAGCGAGCATTTTATTTTCCCTCGAGCATGGTGCAATTCGTTGCCTTGGCGAGGCGCGCCCGATTGCTCCTGGGAGGCGACACGGGCCCGTTGCATGTGGCGGCCGCAGTGGGAACGCCGCTGGTGGCCATCCACGGCCCTACGGATCCAGCACGCAACGGGCCCTTCCATAAGGCGGACATCGCCCTCTACAATGGGGCGCCTGTCAATCACTCGCGCCGGGGTCGGAATGCCGCCTACATCGAGGGCATTTCGGTAGAGCGCGTGGAGGCAGCCATCGAGGAACGCCTCGCGAGGGTCAATGCCTAAGGACTACGCCACCTGGGCCTCCCGATGGCGCGTGCCATTGGGATTTGGACTCGGAATTTTCTACTTGGCTCTTGCACAGCCTTCCCCGAAGCTGCTACTCTGCGGAGCAGTCGTGGCGCTTGCCGGTCTCCTGTTGCGGGCTTGGTCGGCGGGTTACCTGGCCAAGAACCAACGCCTCGCCACGGCCGGCCCGTATGCTTACACCCGCAACCCCCTTTACCTCGGAAGCGCGGTGATGGGGCTGGGGGGCGCACTGGCGGGGCGTTCGTGGATTATGGGCGTGGCTTTCGCCGCCTACTTCGCCCTAGTATACTGGCCGGTAATAACGCGCGAAGCCCAGTTCCTGAGAGGGGAGTTTCCGGAAGCCTTCCAGCGGTATGCCAGCCAAGTGCCGCTGTTCTTTCCCAAATTGCCTCGCCACGCGGCCGCAGATGAGAAATTTCAGTGGCGGCTCTATATGAAGAACCGTGAGTACGAAGCGGCAGCAGGGTATGTGGCTACCATGCTTTTTCTGGCGTTGAAGATGTGGCTGCTATAAATCCGACGAGGCTACCTTTGCACAGTCATGAGCGTCCAACATAACAGAGTGCGTTGCTCGGTTGCACAAACCGCCGCTTTTTTGACGCTAGTCGTTCTAACGCCGGCGAATCCCCGTCTTTTCGCACAAGCAAGGACCTTGCGTTACCAACCCGGAGAAGTGCTGACCTACGACGTCACGTGGTCGGTCTTTGAGGCCGGCACAGTCTCCGCCACCTTGCAGAGCACAGTCCAGGGATCGAAGGATGACTACACGGTCGTCACCACCGCTCATTCGCAAGGCTTTGTCTCCCTTCTCTTTCCCGTCGACAACCAATTCCGCTCGGTCTTCGATCCTGGCACTTTGTGTTCCGAAAGCATTTCAAAGAAGATCAACGAAGGGCGCCGGCGCAAGGAGACCCAGATCGTCTTTGATCCGCAGCGAAAGCTGGCAATTCTGGACGAACGCGACTTGACCCGACCCCGCGACCCCCCGAAGCATGCCGAGAGTGATATTCCCAGTTGTGTGGAGGATGTCGTAACCGCCTTCTACTACCTGCGTAGCCAGGACTTCCAAATCGGCAAGCCGCTGCATATGCCGGTGAACGACGGCTCAAGAACCTACGACGTGACGCTTGACGTCCAGGCTCAAGAGATGATTTCCACCCCACTCGGGCAGCGTTCGGCCATCCGCGTCGAGCCCAAGGTGTTCAGCGGCCTGTTCAAGAGGAAAGGACGAATGCTGGTCTGGTTCAGCAATGACCAAGAACATTTGCCCCTGCGCATCAAATTCATCATTGCCGTCGGACCCATTACCGCCACGCTGAAGTCCGTGACGCACCTCGCCGAAAAACCAAAATAGCTATCAGCTTTCAGCTCTCAGCCCTCGACGTTCGTGGGCCAGTCTGCTGTAGCGGCACTCTCCGAGCGCCGAAATTCCTCGAGAATTGAAGACCGGCGGTCAGAGACCGCTGCTACAAAAATCAAGCTGACGCACTACCGCCTCGGCTGGCTCAGCAAACCCTGTTAATCTGAGTTTCCTCACTTGGCTCAAACAATGCGGTATTTTTCCGCCAGCAGGCGCTTGAACTTGGGTTGGTAAATGATGTCATAAGCCAGTTCTTTGTCGGGAAAGAGATCAAGGGCGAAGCGGCGGGTCTGGGCTACAAGCTCCGAGGCCTCTTCGATGGGCATATCGGTTTGAGCCACTACGTTCAGGATCAGGTTCACAACGATTTGTAGACGTCTTACCTTGCGATTTTCTTCCAGAATTTCTTCTTGGCTGGCCATGGCGGCGCCCTCCTCTCTGCGACCCCGATCTTGCCCGTCTCCTAACGAACTCGACGGCGAGGTCCGCCGATCAGATCGGGACAGGTTCCGCCCCCTGCATCACACTGGTTCACTACTAGCCCTGTCCGAGACAATTCTAGTATAAGCTAATAGAAGCCGGCGAGTGCAGTTGGTTTTTGGTCGGTGGGTTGCACTCACGGCTATTCACGGTATGCCCCGGCGGGGCAATTCCGCGACTATATTTCACTTGCGAGATTACGGCGATGCGTAACGCGTATCGAATTGACGCTTTCCCGTTCTGGCGCTGGAGGCAAGTGCGAGAGGTGCTGCGCGATTCCCTCGTGAACTTTTTCCGAGATAACTCCTTCACCGTCTCGGCTTCCATCGCTTACTATAGCCTGCTGGCCCTCTTCCCCATGATGCTGGTCCTTTTGGGGGTAAGCGGAGTCTTCATCCGCCGCTTCGAGCTCTCCGGCCGCCTGGCTCTGGTGTTGGGACATTACCTGCCCGTCCGACGAGACTTCATCATGACCAACCTGGTGAGTATTTCGCGGGCTTATGGAAAAGTCAGCATCCTGTCGTTCTTGCTTCTGCTCTGGGCCTCCTCCGGCGTATTCCTTCCCCTGGAGCGAGCCCTGAACCAGGCCTGGGAAGTCGAGAAGAGGCGGACGTGGTGGCGGAGACGCCTGCTCGCTCTCGAGATGGCCGGTATTTTCGGTGTCCTCGCCCTGGCTTCGACCTTCCTCGTGGGAACGCGCAGGTACATTCGTCCCTGGCTCAATACCTGGGTGGCAAGCTCGATCCTCCCTGTCGCGGAATTCCTCTATCGCGGCATCTTCGCGGCCGCGACTTTTGGCATCACGCTCCTGATGTTCCTGGTGTTATTTGAACGGCTGCCCAACCGCCGCCTGAGCCTCCGCCAAGCTTTTCCCGGGGCTTTGGTCACGGCCCTTTTCTGGGAGGCGGCGCGCGCGCTGTTTATGCGCCTCCTTCCGTTCTTCAATTATCGCCAGGTTTATGGCTCGATTGGGGTGGTGGTGGCCCTGATGACGTGGGTCTACATATCTTCGGCGGTGATGCTCTTCGGCGCCCAAGTTTCACGTTCGCTTTACCGCACCTGGCGAGTTAGGGAGCCTAGTGTCGACGCGCCGACATCGGCCGCGGTTAAACCTGTAAGCGAGTTACTGTAACCTGGGCCGCCCAAACCTAAGCTCGTGTAGCCCCTTGCGGCGCCCGACCGCGGCTGTCTTTCAGCCCCCAAAATCCCAGTTCGTTCCTCTCCGGAAGAGGCATTTGGAGGTGTTTTTGCAACTTTTGGGGAGTTCGTTTGCACTAGAAACCAGTTCGTTTTCAGCACTAAGAAATAGTTAAGTCTTTTTTTTACAACAGCTGCGTGAGTTCGTTCCCTCTAAATACATCTTTTTCGTAATTTCGCGCTCTCCCTTTGGCGGGTCGAGTTTATTTTCACTCGCCGCAGCCACTTGCCGCGCGCCGGAGAGCTTGCTATCGACGACTAGTATAGGCTATCGTCCCTTCTCGTGTCAAGAAGAATATTGAGGCAAGGCGACGTCTCAAACCGCGGTAGCGTGGCGTCCCCTAGCCCTCGGTGCCCTCTCGCTTGGGGCGTAGCTCGCTTAGGCGTCATCTGGGTCCCGAAGGGACCCAATAGCATTAGCCGTAGGTGAAACCTACGGAAAGCGCGCGCACCCAGAGTTAACCAACCCCGAAGGCAGAGATTTTAAAGCAGGAGATAATTAGACAGCAATGATAGTTTCATCTGAGGCAAGCTATTTGAAGCGAAAGTCGAGTTTGAAATTGTAGAGCCACGGGATGTGGGGATCGACGCTTTCCTG
>Ga0326727_10011887_pt1 | contig 20043 bp, 21 predicted proteins | sample MB2enrmetagenome_FD_207643 | JGI IMG/M metagenome (GOLD analysis project Ga0326727, IMG submission 207643) | Lab enriched peat soil microbial communities from McLean, Ithaca, NY, United States - MB29MY | ecosystem: Environmental > Terrestrial > Soil > Wetlands > Peat | place: USA: New York...
GGCTTCTTGCAGATTCAGGGAATGCAAGGTGAATCGGTTCCATGGTCCATCGTCGTTTTGCTGACGGTATTGACGCTGATCCCCTCGATTCTTCTGTGCATCACGCCATTTGCGCGACTTCTCATCGTGTTCCATTTTTTGCGCCAGGCCCTGGGCCTGCAAACCACGCCTTCCAACCAGACACTTATTGGGCTCTCACTCATCCTGACGTTCTTTCTCATGCAGCCCGTTGGCCAGCAGATTTTCGAAACGGCAATCGTTCCCATGCAGTCAGGCAAGATTACTGCGATGGAAGCGCTAAGCCGCAGCGAGGCGCCGATGCGCAAATTCATGTCGCATTATGTGCGCGAAAAGGATGTAGCGCTTTTCGTTGAACTTGCAAAAGAACCGCCGCCGGCGAGTGTTGACGACGTTTCCATGCGCGTACTTCTGCCTGCCTACATTTTGTCTGAGCTGAAAGCCGGATTTCAGATCGGCACGATTTTGTTTCTCCCATTCCTGATTGTTGACATGGTCGTCGCTTCAATCACCACCTCGGTAGGTATGTTGCAGTTACCACCTGTCGTCATCTCCACGCCACTCAAACTGCTGCTGTTTCTCATGGTGGATGGCTGGCACCTGTTGATCAGTTCTTTGATGAGGAGCTTTAACTGAATTTATGGATGTCGATCAAGTAGTGTTACTAGGCCGCATGACGTTGCAGGAAGTCGTCACCCTGGCCGGCCCCATTCTGGCCATCGCGATCGTGGTCAGCCTCGCTGTGAACATCGCGCAGGTGCTCACATCGCTCCAGGACATGACCGTCTCCACCGTGGCGCGATTGATGGCTACCGGCGGCGCGTTGTTCCTGTTCATGCCCTGGATGTGGCGGCATCTTGCCACATTTACGCTTTCAACCTTTTCTGATTTTAACGTGTACATGAAATGATCGAGATTCCTCTCATTACGATCATCAGCGGCGCTCTCACGATTGGAGTGCGCCTATCCGGGCTTATGCTTTTTGCCCCGTTTTTCGGCAGCATGGTCATTCCCGCCCGGATCAAAGCGGCTGTTGTTCTCGCCCTTACGCTGGCCCTGTATCCGGCGTTTGGCGGCCAGGTTGGACCGCACACCCTGGTCCAGTGGCCGCTGCTGGTCTTCAATGAATTTCTGGTCGGCGTCGGGATGGGAATTGCCACCAATGTGGTTTTCGAGGCAATCCAGCTCACCGGTTCGGTGCTCGGCATCCAAATGGGATACTCACTCGTCAACATCCTCGATCCGCAGAGCCAGGTCGACACACCTGTCGTCGCCATGTTTTATCAAAGCATTGCCATGCTGCTCTTTCTGGGGATGGATGTTCACCTGTGGCTGCTGCGCGCGGTGGGCAACAGTTTTCGCTATGTGCCACCGGGAACAGCGCACCTCAGCAGCCTGTTCACCGTTTCAATTCTCAAAACAGTTGGCGAGATGTTCTCGCTCGGCGTGCAGATTGCCGCACCCGTGCTTTCTGCGACTCTTGCGGCCGACATTATCCTCGGGCTCCTGGGAAAAGCGTCGCCGCAGATGCCTCTCATGTTGATGGGGCCGGCAATCAAGAGCCTGATCGGCATCTGCATATTGATTGCAACGCTCAGGTATTGGCCTGATCTTTTCCGTCATTTATTTACCGCTGCGGTGACAAATGGCGAGCAAATATTTCATTTGGCTGGTTGAACCTAGATGGCTGATTCAAACAAGACCGAACAAGCAACACCGCGACATAGGCAAAAAGCCAGGGAGCGCGGCCAGGTCACACGCTCGCGTGAACTGAGCAGCGCGCTTTCGATGTCCGCAATCGCCGGCGTTCTGTTTCTCATCGGTCGAGGAGCCATCCCTCATTGGACACACTACTACCGCACCATGCTTGAACTTGCATCCTCGGAGTCCATTGAGCCGGGCGGCCCCGTTCTCTATTGGACAACGGTCGAGGTTCTGCGATGGATTGTTCCCATTCTCGCTTGCGGCCTTGTGGTTTCGCTGGCTTGCGGTTTGGCGCAGGGCGGATTCGTCTTTGCACCGGAATCTCTGGCATTCAAATTCGATCGCCTCAGCCCGGCCGCGCGGCTCAAGCAGCTTGTTTCTCCCGCAGCCCTTAGCACGATTCTCAAATCTCTTCTGCCATTCACCGCCATCGCATGGATCGGGGTGGCGTCGATCCGCAGCCATTGGGAGCAGATCCTGGGCAGTTCTTACGTGGATGCGCGAAGTTTTCCAAGTCTCCTGGGCAGCATCCTCATCGAGATTCTTTGGAAATCAGGCTTGGTTTTTGCGCTATGGGCGGGCGTGGACTACATGTTCCTCTGGTGGAAGAACGAAGGCGACTTGAAGATGAGCCGTCAGGAAATACGCGACGAGTTGAAGCAAACCGAAGGCAGCCCGGAGACCAAGGCCAGGTTCCGCAGAATCCAGCGCCAAATGCGCCGCCGCCAGATGCTTAAAGCCACGGAAAAGGCCACCGTGGTTGTCACCAATCCCACGCACTATGCGGTTGCGCTCCGCTACGAATCGGACATGGCTGCTCCCGTAGTCGTGGCCAAAGGGCTTGACTTCGTGGCGGCCAAGATCAAAGAAGTCGCCTGGAAGTTCGATATCCCGGTGATGGAAAACAAGCCGCTCGCCCAGGCACTTTACAAGAGCGTCGAGGTTGGAGATCCCATTCCATCCGCGCTCTATCATGCCGTGGCCGAGATCCTTGTTCTCGTGTTCAGGGCGCAGAGCGAAGTGCGCGATCGGGATGCGCGCACAAGGAGAACCGTTGCACAGAATTCCCAAGTTCAAAGAGCAAATGTGAGGCCGCAGTGAAAAAGAAACTCGGATTGTTGACGGTGCTTCGTACCTACTCGGACTGGATCATTCCCACCGGAGCGGTGGTTCTTGTCTTTGTGATGCTGGTTCCCATGCCCGCCATTGCCCTTGATCTTTTGCTCACGCTCAGCATTACCGCGTCTGTGCTGGTGCTGATCACTGCCATCCAGGTTCTTCGTCCTGGGGATTTCTCAGTCTTTCCCAGTGTGATTCTGCTTCTCACGCTGATGCGCCTCGCCCTTGACCTGGCAGCAACGCGCCGCATCCTGCTGCACGGCAGCGAGGGCTCGTCCGCAGCAGGCAAGGTGATTGAGGCCTTTGGCCAATTTGTCGTCGGCGGCAATTACATTGTCGGCTTTGTCATTTTTCTGGCATTGATTGCGATTCAGTACCTCGTGGTCAGCCACGGAGCGGTACGTACTGCAGAAGTGACAGCGCGCTTCACTCTGGATGCCATGCCGGGCAAGCAAATGGCCATCGACTCCGACCTGAACACTGGACTTATCAACGCCGAGCAGGCTCGGAAGAGGCGCCAGCAGGTTGCGCGCGAAGCCGAGTTCTGCGGCGCCATGGACGGTGCGGCGCGTTTCAGCCAACGCGACTCGATGGCAACCATTCTCATCATGGCCATCAATATTGTTGCGGGATTCCTGATCGGCGTCTTTCAGCAAGGAGTGCCGTTTCAGCAGGCTCTAAAGACTTACACCATCCTCACCGTAGGTGACGGGCTTGTCGTGATCATTCCGTCGCTTCTGGTATCGGTGGCCGGTGGCATTGTGGTGACTCGCGCCGCCTCGGATCACTCCCTGGGCTCAGATATCGGCGCCCAGATGTTCCGCACTGCGCGTCCGCTCTGGATTGTTAGCGGATGCCTGCTGTCCCTGGCATTGATTCCGGGAATGCCCAAAGTCCCATTCATCGTTCTCGGCGGCGCCACCATGTTCGCTGCCTGGAAGATGAAACCAGTCGAAGCCGAGGCAGCAGCCAAGGCCGCCGCCGAAAAGGTGGCGAAGACGCCTGCCGTCGATCCCATGGACGCGGCGCTCAAACTGGATGACTTGATGCTCGAGGTTGGAGTAGGTCTGGTTCCCCTTGTCGATGCCAAGCAGGGCGGACAATTGCTCGCGCGGGTCAAGTCGCTGCGCAAAAACCTTGCCCAGGCGCTTGGATTCCTGGTTCCTTCCATCCACATCACCGACAATTTGTCGATGAAAGAGAAAGAGTACGTCATCTATCTGCGCGGGGTCGAGATCGCGCGATGGGAGATGAAGACAGGGCGTCTTCTCGCTGTCAATTCCGATCCGAAGCCTGGCGACCTGGCCGGGATCGAAACGCGTGAACCGGCATTCAACTCGCCGGCAAAATGGATTACCCCGGATCTGCAGGCGCAAGCTATCGCGGCAGGATACGCCGTGGTCGACCACACATCGGCCCTTGCCGCTCATCTGTCTGAGCTCATCAAGCAGAATGCGCACGATCTGCTGACACGCCAGGAAACCAAGCGCTTAATCGATCGGCTGTCCGATTCTCACCCGAAACTTGTGGACGAGCTGATACCCAAGCTGATGACGCTCGGAGAAGTACAAAGGGTACTCCAGCAACTGTTGCGCGAACAGGTTTCCATCCGCGATCTGGGCACGATTTTGGAGACGTTGGTAGAGACGGCGGCAATCAATAAGAACCCCGTCATCCTTGTTGAAGCTGCGCGACACGCTCTAGGCCGTGCCTTGGTTCGGCCGCATCTGGATGAGACGGGCCGCCTGAAGGTGGTCACACTCGACGCTTCTATCGAAGAGGAATGTGCCCGGTCGACAACGCAGAACGCGCAGCTTGCGTCCCAGGGCATGCTTCAAGTCTCGGTTGCGCGGAAGGTGCTTGACGGATTGCGCACCATGATCGGCGACCAGGTCACGTTCACGCCTCCTGTTCTGCTTTGTTCGTCGCCAGGCCGGTTCTACCTGCGACGGATCCTGGAACCGTTTATTCCTAAGATTGTCGTGATTTCACCGTCTGAGATTCCTGCCTCGACGCAAGTGTTGTCTTTGGGGTCGGTGCGATGAACATTCATGATGCCATTGGTTTGAGAGAGGTGAATAGATGACAGCAGCAGAAATGGCGTATCGAACGAGTACAACGGATGCGGCCAGCCGCGACGAGCTCATTACGCAGGAGCTGTCGCAGGTCTATTACCTTGCATGCCGCATTCGCGAGCGGCTTCCTCAGCACGTGGAGCTGGACGATCTGGTAAGCGCGGGCGTTGTTGGCCTCATTGAGGCCGCGCAAAGCTTCGATTATTCGAAGAATATTCAGTTCCGGACATTCGCGAAGTTCCGGATTCGCGGCGCGATCGTTGATAGTTTGCGTGAAACCGACTGGGGATCTCGCTCGATGCGCAGAAAGGGGCGGGAAATCGCGGACGCGATCTCGCGCCTCCAAGCTCGTCTCGGCAGGCATCCATCCGAATCTGAGATTGCTTGTGAGATGCAGATCGAACCGGACCGTCTTCACAAATGGATGGCGCAAATCGACGCGCTGCAACTTGGCGGCCAAAGCGTGGCATCATCGGCCGATCGCTCTGAATCTCTGGATGTGATTGAATCCGCACCGAGCGTGAACGATCCTGATCCGTTTGACCTGTGTCTCGAAGGCGAAAGGAAGGCGCATTTGGTGCAGGCCATTGCTCAGCTCTCTGAGCGAGAGCAGCTCATCCTTTCTCTCTATTATCGCGAGGAGCTCACGATGAAGGAGATTGCAAAGATCGTTGGAGTCAACCTTTCACGCGTATCGCAGATTCGCCAGGCGATTATGGTCAAGCTGAGAGCTTCTCTCGATCATCTCGAAAGCCACCCTGTTCCGTTCGTTTCAAACCAAGGAGAGTATTATGAGCACGCCTAGCCAGGCGCCAGTGGACGCCCCTCAAAAGTCTGCAAACCCGGATCAACCAGACGAGTCGGGAGCAAGGGCGCGGTCAATTCATAGCTGCAATTTTCGCGCTGCGGGCCGGCTTTCCAACGAGGATGCTCGCGCCGTGATTGCTTTGCACGAAAAGGTTGCCCATCACATTGCTGCCGCATTTGACGCGCAATTCGGCATTTCGCTCGACGTAAAATTTGCGGAACTGAATCAGACGTCCGTGCGTGAGCACGTGGCCGGAGTTCCACCTTTGTACTTTGTTGTGCAATGTTCATCGGGACTGGTGACGGTGGAAATCGACCTGGATCTGGTTTTCCCCATCATCGAGTTGCTGATGGGAGGGGCCGGAGACGCAAGAAACGCAGATCGCGACCTGTCTGAGATCGAAGAAGAGGTGATGCGCGACATCGCCGCACTTATGGTGCACGAGGCAGAAGCAGTCTGGGCAATCGCTGGCCTGTCCATTGCTCCTGGTTCCCGGATCAAGCCATCTGCGATGTTGCAGACTTTTCGACCGACTGAAAAGCTCACCACGCTGCGCTTTGAAGCAAGTTTGGTGAATGCTAAAGGCACCTTCAACCTGACCCTTTCGAACCCGCTGCTTGATTTATTGACAAAGCAAATTGAGACAGATCGTTCACAGAAGAAATCCCGGATGTTCAGTTTTCCAGCGAAACCTCTGCGTGAGCGCATTCTCGATTGCGAGATGGAAGTCTTAACCGAATTGCCTGAGCTCCGTGTCTCAGTCAAGGATCTAGTCACGCTGGCGCCCGGATCAGTTTTGAAGCTTCGGTCGTCCGTCCGGACCCCTGCCGCGTTGACCTGCGGAGGACGCAGCCTGTTTCAAGCGGTTCCGGTGCGCAGCGGGCAACAGCGGGCAGCACAACTGATTCATCGCACCGCAAATTCAGAGGGGAAAGAGAGATAAAGTTCATGGAAAACAAGCCCACAAAAAATGGTCTAAGAATCTTCGCCGCCGCGTTTGCTCAGTCGCTGTCAGCCTCGCTGGCTGAAGCTTCTGGGGCCGCATCGCGACTGGAAATCGTCGACGAGGGAACGATTCCCACCAACGCCAGCAAGCCAATCCAATTCAAGCTGACTGTCGAGGGCGCAATTCGTGGTGATTGTTTTGTAGAGTTTTATGAGCCGGAGGTAGCAACCCTCCTTACAACGGTCATGCGGCAACCCGTCACGGCTCTCGATAACGATCACCTGGCGCTTTTCACGAAACTCCTTGCAGTCGCTGCAGAGGGTCTTTGCGAATCAGGCTTGGCCGGTGATGGCGCACTTAAAGCCGGGATTGCACAGGTTTCCGGCCTGGCGTTCGGAGGCATGTCGGTAGTCCCTTTGATGGCCTCTGAGCCCCAGACAGAGTTACATGTCCTGCTGTTCTTCAGCCCCCAGTTGCTCGAAAGTGTTTCCAGCGTCCTTGGCAAAAGTGCTGAACGAAAAGTTGAAGGTGTTGATGCGCCCTCATACAATCTGAACCTTGTAATGGACGTCGAGCTGAATGTCAGCCTGAGGTTCGGTCAGCGACGGTTGCCGCTTAGCGACATTCTTGAGTTGTCATCTGGCTCAATCGTCGAACTGGATCGAATGGTCGATGAGCCGGTGGAGCTTTATCTGGACGGCAAGTTGATCGCGCGCGGCGAGGCGGTCATTGTTGACGGCAACTATGGCCTGCGCGTGACAGAGATTCCGCAGCCTCTCACCTCGCAGTTTTTTAACTGAAGACAAAGGTGATTCATCGGCAGAGGCGTGATCCGGGTGAGATTGACCGGCAAACGCGAAACATTGGACGTGTTTTTTCGCTGCCAGAATGCCGTCCCGAGTGGAGCTGAAGAAAAATCCGCGTTTATCACAGAGCTTTTGCCACTAGAGACTAGAAGTTTTCGCACAACTGGTCGATAAGATTGCCAGGTGAAGGCAAGTGTCGAGCCAGAAATTCTTTCAATTCAGACCGCGGGGGGCTTGGTCAGTCGATTGCTGTTTATCGCAATCTGATCCGATCCGTGAACTCCCCGATGTCCCAGTTCTTTCCGGGACACTCCTTTCGATGGAGTTAATCGTCTGTGGGCGCTCCGTCGATCTGGCACAGGTTTCCCAACTGGTTCTTTCCGACCTTGGCGCAACTCTGCAGATTTTGCGTCAGGCAGGGCACGAGAACGCAATGGGCGGCGGTCGCCTTGGGCGCGTTGAGGACTGCATTTCAGGGCTAGGCCTGGATCGGTGCTTTGAGGCTATGGCAAAGGGCCTGATTAAGAGAAGCACCCACTCCGCGTCCGTTTATTCTGCCTGGGACCGCGCTCGGAAAATCGCAGTCACTTCAAGGTTCGTCGCCGAGAAACTGGCATTGAATGTCGCTCCAGAGGATGCCTACCTGGTGGGCTTAGCCTATGGCATTGGCAATCTGCCTGAAATCCTGGAATGGGATTGGATAGGGCAATTCGGCGGCAACAGTGATCTCGCCGGGCTCAGGATCGCCGAAGCCTGGCGCCTGCCCCAATGCATCGTCGAGTACTTTTTGGATCGTATGGCGGGCAAAACGCAAACTCAATGGACAACGATCGTCGATCACGCCCTGGAGCTATACGAAAGCCGGCCCTCCGTCTTGCCTCGCGATGAATTCATCGAGCTTCCTCTTCGTTCCGTCCGAGAAATATCAGCCTGACTCGTCCCGGCCACCAGCACACAGGGGCCTTTGATCGGGTCGCGGATTGCCTTCGTATGAGGAAAGCAACTCGGTCCGGAACTCGCGAACCGGAATGTACCGATGCCTCTCATCGAACCCTCATGAAAGTACGCTTTGAGGCCCCTTTCGCGGCCTAAACCAGGCATTTTTAGCCCAGATTTGTGGCATGCGCCGTGCTTATCTCATTGCGAAGGGATTTTCATGGACAGCGGACTCTATGCCGCGTGCACAGCTCTGGTCGCTCGGACTCAGGCTCTGGATACGATCGCCAATAACCTTGCGAATGCAAGTACTGTCGGTTTCCGTGCCGAGCGGAACGTCTTCAGCTCGGTGCTCGCAACTGCCGGCGATTCAGCCCAGTCTCCGTTCAGCCAGGCAGTGAATCGTTTCGGAATACTGAGCGGGACCACGATTGATCAAAGCCAGGGTGCGCTGCAAAAAACCGGGAACGAATTGGACCTCGGCATCGAGGGGTCAGGCTATTTTGTCGTGCAAACTGCCGATGGCCCCATGTACACGCGCAATGGCGCATTTCAAGTATCGAGCCACGGCCAACTGGTTACCGCCTCGGGCGATGCCGTCATGGGAGACCGGGGAGTGATCAACATCCTTCCGGGCCCCGTCTCGATTAGCGCTGACGGAACGATTTCTTCAAATGGCGCGGTGGCCGGAAAGCTGAGCGTTGTCGAGTTTCCTCCTGACACAGCGTTCACGAGCATGGGGAACACGTACTACTCAGCTCCGGTGAAGAGCGCTCAACCGGCAACCAACTCCAGCGTGCGACAGGGGATGCTCGAAAGTTCCAACGTGAACCCTGTTGAAGGAATGATCCAATTGGTGAGCGCTCAGCGTACCGCCGAAATGATGCAGCGCACGCTATCAATGTTCAGCAACGAGATGGATAAAACTGCCGCACAGGACCTGCCAAAGGTCGGATAAAGGAGATCGAATGTTTCGCGCACTCTACACTGCTGCAACCGGAATGACCGCCCAGCAAATCAATCTGGACAACATTGCGAACAACCTCGCCAACTCGAGCACTGCCGGATTCCAGGCACGCCGGGTCCAGTTTCAAGATCTGCTCTATCAAAGTTCAATCATGCCCGGAGCCGCGGCGACACAACAGACCACGGTTGCTTCGGGGCTGCAGATCGGCCTTGGCACGCGGCCTGGAAACACCGAGATTGTCCAGACCCAGGGTGACTTGAGCAGCACGGGCAATCCGCTGGATTTTGCGATCCAGGGCATGGGCTTTTTTCAGATACTCCTGCCCAACGGCCAAACCGGCTATACGCGCTCCGGTTCCTTTCAGACCGATGCACAGGGCAACCTGGTGACGGCCAACGGCGACGCACTTCAACCCGCGATCAATATTCCTGCGTCGGCCACCAATATTACGGTGGGCAGCGACGGAACCGTCAGCGTTACCTTGCCGGGGCAGACGCAGGCGCAGCAGGTTGGCGTCATCCAGTTGGCGACTTTCCAGAACCCCGGCGGCCTGAACAGCATCGGCAACAACATTTATATGCCGACAACCGCTTCAGGAGATCCCGTGGTCGGTGCTGCGGGTGGTTCCGAGGGGCTGGGTACGATTCAGCAAGGAATGCTGGAGCAATCCAACGTGAATGTCGTGGACGAATTCGTGAATATGATCCTTGCGCAGCGCTCGTACGAGTCGAACTCGCGAGTCATCAAGGCAGCCGATGAGATGCTGCAGCAGCTCAATCAACTTTCGCAATAGGCGGGGTGTCAGTGATGATGCGAAGAACAGCGATTCTGTGGTCGATCGTAATTGCCGGCGTGGCATTGCCCGTGACGGCGGCGACGCCGGGACACTATCCCATCGGCGCCGGCAATGTCGCGGCAACCATCAGCGCCTCCGGCATGGCAGTATCGCCGGAACAGATCACGTTTCTGACCGAAGTTGTCGCCACCAAGCCGGCTCCGGCACTTAAGCTGCGCGCGGTTGAAAAGATCAGCAGTGAGCAGTTTTCGGCGCGCATGGAGTGCATCCAGAGCGACGAATGTCTGCCGTTTTTCGTCGCCATCCGGACCGGGCCGGAAAGTGAAGAGCAGGCCGCCGCAAACAATACCAGGTATGCATTGACAGGAATTGCTCCGCGAGCAGCAGCCGTGGTTCGAGCCGGAACGACCGTGAACTTATTGCTCGACGGCGAGCACGTCCACATTCGCATCCCGGTCACTTGCCTTGAAAGTGGCGCTCCCGGCCAGATGATTCGAGTACAAGATAAGAGCCATCGGCTCGTTTACACAGCGCAGGTGGTCGACGGATCTGCGGTGAGAGGAAGGCTGCAGTGAATAGGAGTGGGACCCACGCCGCTCTGAGGATCGTCTTCTCAGCGATGCTTGTTGCCTTATGGTTCTTGCCGGCCGCCCACGCGCGCACCAGCAAGAAGAACAGTCCTGCCCAGTTGAGGAGCGACTACATTGCGCGACTGCAGGAACAGGAAGCGCCGAAGGCAGAGCGCACGGTCGGCAGTCTCTGGTCTCCAGGCGATGTTGGAGATCTTTCCACGGACTACAAAGCGCGAAAGCTCAACGATACGGTGGTGATTCTGGTTTCCGTGCAGACGAACGCTGCCCAGAGTGGCGACGTCAACAGTTCGCGAGCGTTTCAAACCAGCTCGGCAATCACCGGGCTTGCCGGAGACATCAACACCAAGGGTGTGAATCCGTTGCTCGATGCAAACTCCAGTACAACATTGAAGGGATCGGGCGCTACGGACTCCAGTACAACATTTCAGACCAGCATGACAGCCCAGGTGATCGCGGTGTTGCCCAGCGGCAATCTGGTTATTGAAGCGCAGCGCAAGATTTTCATGAATAACCAGCACGAAGACATCATCATCCGCGGTGTGGTGCGGCCCAACGATATCGGCTCGAACAACACTGTGCCCTCCACGGCTCTCAGCAACCTCGAGATTGAGATGAAGGGGAAGGGAATCATCGCCGACAGCACGCGTCCGCCGAACCGTATTATGCGCGCTCTCCTGTGGCTCATAGGATTCTGACGAACATGAAACGCACATTCTTCAAAACGAATTCACGGATTGCACGACTGGCAGGTTGTCTGCTTACTCTCGGCGCCATGGCGGCGACATCTTCGCCGATTTCCGCGGCTAGCAATTCCAACCGCCGTGTGCTGATCAGAGATATCACCAGCATCGAGGGTGTGCGCGACAACATGCTCGTGGGCTATGGCCTCGTGGTCGGGCTCAACCGAACGGGCGATACCCAGCAGACGTACTTCACCGTGCAAACCCTGGCCAACGCGATGCAGAAAATGGGCGTGCTCATCTCTCCGACGCAGGTGGAAGTGAAGAACGTCGCAGCAGTTTTTATCACAGCGTCGCTGCCGCCCTTCGCTCGTCCGGGTTCGCGTCTCGATGTTACAGTTTCGTCCGTTGGCGACGCCAAAAGTCTTTCCGGCGGTGTGCTGCTTATGAGCTCATTACACGGCCCCGATGGCCAGGTATATGCGGAAGCGCAGGGGCCGCTCATCATGGGCGGGTATACCGCGGGTAACGGTATCAACGGCAAGGAAGTGAATTCGGTAACGGTGGGATCGATCCCGAACGGCGGTATTGTTGAACGCGATACCTCGGTGGATCTGCACGATTTCAAAACCGTGTCTTTTCTGCTTCGCAATCCTGATTTCACGACCGCAAAGCAAATTGCCGATGCCATCAACCAGGAGTACCAAAAGACAATTGCCTCGGCCGTCGATAGCGCCCGCGTGGATGTGGATATTGCACAAGCGGCTGCGCCATCGATTCCATTACTGATTTCGCGGGTTCAGAATCTGTCGCTGAACGTATTCACACCGGCAAAGATTGTAATCAACGAACGAACCGGGACCATCGTTCTCGGTGGAGACGTAAAGCTGACGCCGGTCTCGGTGATTCACGGGAATCTCTCCATCGAGGTTGTCACTTCTTATACGGCAACTCCTGTTCCCAATGTTTACGCTCCAACTTACGTTGAGAATGGCAATGGGCAGAACGCTGCCAGTTCGGCTTCGGCCGGCGCAGGAGGATCTCGTAATTCCAGCGAAGGCGGATCCAATGGGCCGACGAGGGGTGGTCGTGAGCAGGCACCGGGTGTCGCTCCCGAAGCCACCTTGATTCCGGAAACGACGCTCACCGCGACCGATCAACCGACGCAGACTATGCGGTTGGATGAAGGCGCCAATGTGGATGAATTGGTGAACGGTCTCCACGCGATCGGAACCACGGCTCACGATGTGATTGCAATTCTTCAGGCCATCAAGGCGGAAGGCGGCATCCAAGCCGATTTGGAGGTCCAGTAAATGGCAACCGGATCTATCACGGGATCTCTCGCGGCACAGGCTCAAGCGACGCTCTTCGAGGCGCGCGAGCAGCATGCGCTTCACCAGATCCAGTCGGGTCAAGACGGCAAGAATGATGCGAAAATTGAGAAGAGCGCCAGAGAGTTCGAATCTATGTTGCTGAGCAACTGGCTGCAACAGGCCGAGCAATCCATGGCCAGTGTGCCCGGCGCCGACGATGACGAAGATGCTGGCACCCGCGAGCAGCTGATGAGCCTGGGCGTGCAATCGCTGGCCACGGCAATGACTGCATCCGGGGGCATTGGAATCGCTAAGATGATCGCGAAAGCCCTTCATTCTGCGGCAGATAGCCCGCAGCCGGGAGTTGCCCAAGCGGGGGCCACGGAGACCAAGAAGCTGGAAAAATGAAACTGAGAGTTGGATTAAACTTTTGCTGGCGATGTGCCGATAGCGACACAGACAAATAAGAAGGAGCTGAGATGAGAATCGATCTAAACCAGGCAACAGCGAGCCAGATTGCAACCGAGACCAGCCCGAAGCAGGTAAACGCTGAGAACGTCGCTGCGTCTGACCTTGCCAACGCCGGCGATCGAACCACGCTCACTTCCACCCAGCAATCTCTCAACGCGCTGGTGAGCACTGCCATGGGTTCACCAGAAATTCGACAGGATCGTGTGGATAGCCTGAAGCAGGCAATCAGTAGCGGTCAATATGAACTTGACCCGGAAAAGATTGCTTCTTCAATGATTGACGAGCACGCGTAGGTTCGCAATCATATCGGGCCCCGTGCCTGAAGGCTGTGCGCGGAAAGTTGCGGGGATGAATTCGATGATCGTTCAGGACAGGAACAGCAAGCTGGAGGAGTACCTCCAGCTGCTGCGCTCCATGGCGTTCGAGCTTGAGCGCGCCATGTCCGCCATCTCCGTTAATTCCATCCAAGGTCTTGAAGACAGCCTCGCCAACCAGGAGGCATTCAGCACGCGCCTCGTGGAGTTGGCTGACGATCTCTCGGGGCCAGTGCAGAAGGAACCGCTTGCCGTCCGCGGCTCAGCCGACGATGACCTTCTACAACGGGTTCGCGCCGCTTCCAATGAGTTACAGAGCCTGAATCGCCGCTATTCCGCTTTATTAAAGTATTCCAGTCGCTCAGTGGCGATGATGGTATCGCTCTTCAGTTCGTATGAAGGGCAGATTCAGGAGGTTTCTGGCCCCAGGTTGAAATTGCAAACCTGGTCATGCCAGATCTAACTGCTATGGGAGGCTTGAATACATCGCTCTTGATTGGCATGCAGGCGCTCGAAGTTAGCCAGGGCGCGCTGAATGCCACGAGCAACAATATCGCCAACTCCAACACTCCGGGCTATACGCGGGAGATCCCGGAGATTTCCGAGTCTCCAGAGACAATTTCCGGCGGGGTTGTGTCGGGCGGCGGCGTGAGCCTCAATGGTCTCGAAAGCGTACGCGACGAATTGCTCAATCTGCAGATTCAGCAACAAACGTCTGCGCAAAGCAGTGCAGATACCGAGTCGTCGGCGCTCCAAGAGATCCAGACAAACTTTTCGACCTCCGGGAACGATATCGCCAGCGCATTCTCAGCATTTTCAAGCAGCCTCGCTCAACTGTCCGCCAATCCCTCCAGTGCTGCGGCTCAGGAGGGTGTGATCACGAGCGGCCAGAATCTCGCCGGGGCTTTCAATACGACGGCGAACGCTCTTACGACCGAGCAATCTGCGATGAACACCCAGGTTACGCAGACAGTGGCTCAAATCAACTCGCTGACCCAGCAGATCGCGCAGCTCAATGGGCAAGTTTCTCAGTTGACTGCAGACGGCCAGGATGGCGGCACGGTCGAAGATCAGCGCGACGAACTGGTTCAACAGTTGTCGCAGTTGACCGGGATCTCGGTTACGCAAAGCAGCGATGGCGAAGTGATCACCACGGGCAACGGGACGCCGCTTGTGATGGGCAGCCAGAGTTACTCCCTGCAAACCACGACTGGCAGCGACGGGATGCAGCACGTTCTCGACTCCAATGGCACAGATATCACCACCACGCTCCAGGGAGGACAACTTGGAGGGTCGATCCAGATACGCGATCAGGTGATTCCCAGCTACCTGACGCAGCTGAATACACTGGCCAGCCAGTTCGCCTCGGCTTTCAATGCAGCGCAGGCGAAGGGTTACGGCTCAAACGGAGTAGCCGGGCAGAATTTCTTCAGCGTTCCTTCAAGTGGCGCTGGCGCGGCTGCAGGAATCACCGTGTCCATTACCGATCCTTCTCAGGTTGCGGGCAGCTCCGACGGCACCGCCGGCAGCAACGGGAATGTCGCTAACCTGTCCGCAGCGCTTACCAATGCGCTGCCGTCTGGGCAGACTCCGTCGCAGGCCTACGCCAACCTGGTTTTTCAGGTCGGGAACGATGCGTCGAATGCCAGCACGCAGTCGACGGCAATCGGCCAGAATCTTACGCAACTTACCAATCAGCAGAGTTCGGTTTCCGGGGTAAGCATTGATGAGGAGACCACCAACCTGATTCGCTATCAAACGGCTTACGAGGCAGCAGCAAGAATCGTAAGCACAATCCAACAACTCGGCACCGTGACCCTCGATATGGGTTCCACACAGAGCTATTGATATGCGCGTAAATCCAAACATGGTTCCAGATATCCTCGCAGACCTGCAGCAGAGCCAGGCGGCGGTAAACACTGCGCTGCAGGAAGTGGCGACAGGGAAAAGCGTCGAAGTGCCGTCCGACAACCCGGTCGCTGCCGCCGATATGGTCCAAAACACCATCGAAACTGCGAATGTGGATCAGTACACGCAAAATGTGAGCAGCATGTTGTCCATGGTGCAGGCCGCTGGTTCTTCGCTTGGATCTGTGGTCACTTCGTTAACCCAGGCCATTTCGCTGGGCACAGAAGGAGCCAACGGCACGAACAACACCTCAAATCTGCAGGCAATTGCTTCGCAGGTACAGGGGATCCTGCAAACTGTTGTGTCACAGGCAAACGCCTCCTACCTGGGAACGTATCTCTTCGGCGGCACTGAGAATTCTTCAGCCCCCTATACAGCAAGTTCCTCGTCGCCTTCCGGATATACCTATAACGGCAATAACAATGTGAATTCAGTCGCTGTCGGCGACGACATGAATGTCCAGGTGAATCTGCCCGGAAGCCAGATCTTCTCTAATTCGAGCACTGATGTGCTTGGCTCGCTGAGTTCTTTGGTATCGGCCCTGCAGAGCGGCAACTCATCCGAAATCCAAAGCGCGACCTCAGCGGTCACCACAGCGCTCAACTATGTGAGCCAACAACAGGTGTTTTACGGCAACGCGGAGAGCCAATTAAACTCCCAGGAGACTTATCTTCAGCAGGAAACGGTCAATCTGACGTCGCAGCAGAGTTCACTTGTCGACGTGAATGAGGCGCAGGCGGCAACGGACCTGAGCCAGGCTGAGACCGCCAACAACGCTGCTGAGGCTGCGGCCGCGAAGGTGCTGCCGGATACGCTATTGAATTACCTGGTTCCAACGCAATAGGGATCGTCGCGGGGATGTGCATTCAGGTTCCTCGAGCGATCGCAGGGAAACCTGCCCGCCGCCACCGTTGCCCCGTCGAATGAATGTATTATTGACGGTCCGCAATGCGCGGCGCCTGGCCGGCCTGGGAGGTTTACGCTGACCAGCCGCCGATTCCCCTCTCGACTTGCGGCGGAGGAAATCCGCCAGCGTACGCGGCGCCTGCGGCTTCCACCACAGCTTTTCCCGATGCAGGGTTGCGAAGGTCCATCTTCTGCCAATGTTCGCGAATCTTGATGACAGCGTCCATCTGCTGTTCGAGGGCTTCAGCCGATTGCTTAATCTGCGCATTGATGACGGTGCGCCGCAACGCCGAATAGAAACGGCCTAGCACTTGCGCGAGTGCGCCTCCTGAGCCACGCTGCAAACAGTCTTCCAGATAGGCGATGACAATGAGAGCATGCTTCGCCTCGCGGCAGCGAGTCTCGATGTCATTTGCGCGTTGCGCGGCAGCCGCACGCCGAAGGTTTCCGGCAAGAGTGTCGTAGAGCGCAATGAGCAAGCCAAATCCGCTTGCGCCTTCGACCGCGGATTTGCGATATGCCATGTCCGTGCGATTCATCGTTATCCGCCGTTGTTAGCCGCCCGATGAGCTGTTGTTTAGTCCCAATTCCTGGTCGATTTCCTTCATCTGGTTCGGGAGTTCCTGCAGCGCGATTTCGGCTTTGCTGTAGTCGGCTTGCAACTGCGTCTGCAACGGAGCGATGTAGTTTGTTTGGAAATCGCTGATACTGTTTTGCAAATCGGTGATTTGGCTATTCATGCTTTGCAGGTCGACGGTAAAAGCGCCGTCCGCAGGGCTGATAAAGCTGGTCAATTGCTGATCGAGAGAGTTGGCAAAGCCATTCAGGGCAGAACCCTGAAAAAAGCTTTGCACGTCGGAGAAGTTGTTCTGCAGCGCGCTATCGAGCGTGCTGGTATCGAGGCTCAACTGGCCGTTGTCATCAACTGAAATGCCGAGCGACATCAGGGTCGGAACAGTGGTGCTGCCCGACTCCGGCGTATATGTGTAATCGAGAGCGCCCAGCACCTCATTCTGCAGGTTACGCACGGTGGAATCGCTTGCCAGCACCCCCTCGCTCCCCGTCGAGCTGGAGAACGTAAACTGGGCGCTTAGATCGCTCACCAACTGGTTGTAATCGGTCACAAATTGCTGCAGCGCGCTTTGAACCTGCGACGTATCGGGGGCAACACCTAAGCTCACGTCGACGCCGGGATCTGCGCTGAGCAGGTTCAGGGTCACGCCGGGAATCACGCCCGTGACGCTGTTCGTCGCACTTGAAATGCTGATTCCGTCCACGGTCAGCGACGCATTGCTGCCCGTGGCCGCCTGCGTAAATCCATAGTTCGTCGAACCGGAAGACGTAATTGTAAAGTTCGCAGCCGAACCGGAGGAGTTTGCAACGATGGCGAGCCTGGAGCCGGATGCGTCGGTGATCACGCTTGCGGTCACTCCCAGATCGTCGGAGTTGATCGTATTGGCAACATCGGACAGCGTCTCGGTGCCGTCGGTAGTTATCGTCGTCGCGGTTCCGCTTCCGCTCGTGATGGTGAAACTTCCAGCAGGCATGGCCGTCGAGCTACTCGAGTATGTTGCCGATGTCCACGAGGCAGTCGTCGCCAGGTTATTGACGACGACTGTGTGATTTCCGACCGAGCTGCCCGACGCAGCTGAAGCAGTGACAACGTTTGAGTCAGAGGAGTTGACGGTCATCGCCGAGAGGGGCCCGACAATACTGTTGAAACTCTGTATATCGTTATCGAGGTTGGTTGCGTCGGTCTGAATCTGGTCCAGCGCATTTATCTGGCTTTGCAGCGTACTCTCCTGCGTCTCCCAGGCCTGTTCCGGCGCTTCTGCAGCGGTCACGGCTGAATTGACGGCGGCCGTCACGTCGATACCCGGTGACGAGGCTCCCATCGCGGCTTCGAGTATGGAGCTGATGTCGATGCCGGACGACGAGGCTGCCGACGATAAAAGCGAACTGAGCGAAGACGCGGAAGTACTCATAGCGAATACCTTTTCCTCAACCTAGCTTTGCGGCCGGCCGGGCTGATTGCTTGCTGTCAAGCCGCAAGACAATATCGGCACTTCAGGGTTCAGATTCCAGTTGCCGGCAAAAAGGGCACGGCGGCGCCATAACTGACGCCGCCGTGGGTCGATCGAGGTTGAGTTTGATGTGGATTACTGTATGAGCTTCAGGACGTTCTGTTGAATCTGGTTGGACTGCGACAGCGCCGCCATGCCCGTCTGCTCAAGGATGCTGTTCTGCGTCATCTGCGCAACCACCTGGCCTACGTCGGCATTCTGAATGCTGTCCTCCGCGCTGGTCAGGTTGGTGACCGCGGCGCCCTCCACGCTCTGGCTTGCGGTCAGTTGGTTGACAGTAGCGCCAATCGTTCCGCGGGCCCCGGCCACCGTGCTAACCGCCGCGTCAATCAGGGCCAGTTCGGCCTGTGCGCCCGCCGTAGTAGTGAGAGGTGTGCCCTTAGTCGTCAAGCCCAGGTCGGTGCTCGAAAGTGCGGCGACCGCGTCGGAAATGGTGCTGGTTGTGGTTCCATCGCTCTCAAATACGGAGCCCGCTGAACCGAAAACCGCCGTCCCGTTGAAGTCCGTTGACGTACCAATGTTGTTGATCTCGGTCTGGATCGCGGTATATTCGGTTTGCAGTGCGGTCGCCTGCGTCGCAGAAAGGCCGCCGTTCGATGCTTCGGTGGCGAGAGTAATCGCGCGGTTGAGTAACGTGGTGACCTGCGAAAGCGCACCGTCGGCGGTCTGCAGCATGCCGACGCCTTCGGATGCGTTGTTGGAGGACTGGTTGAGGGCTGCGATGTTCGCCTGCAGACCATTGGCAATGGACAGGCCGGCAGCATCATCGGCGCCGGAGTTGATCCGCAAGCCGGTTGAGAGCTGCTGCAGGTTCTTGTTGAGGGCAGTGGTCGTGTTGGCCAGGGCGTTCTCCGCTTGCAGCGAGGAAACGCTATTGAGAATTGAAAGCATGGTATTGCTCCTTATATCGAATTCCGCCTGCACCGAACCAGTTCCGCTGAGGCCCAGATTCGCTACTTGGAGCAGGTGGTGGGCGTTACGCGCAATCTATCGGCTTCCTGGTTTCAGGATTCTAGATGGGCCGTGAATTTTTTTGGACGCGAAGAGTACAACTTTCATGGAAAGCCAGGCTTAAAGGACACTTAAAGGACAATAGATAACCGTACCGGGCAATTGGCCTCAGCTCGATCGCGGCCAGACGGGCCCGGCGAACCATGTTTCGAGCATTCGAAATGTGGCGGACCGGCGCATGAATCGCGCGCATGGATGATGTTGAAACTGCGAGCGGCCGTAACTGGCAGTGCTCTAAGCGGTTACGTGCTCCGGGCAAGGGCACTGTACAAGGATCTTGTCAGGGAGGGTTCACGTTTGATTCAGTTCACGCAGACGTCCCATGAGGTTTGCTGCATTCTGAAGAACTATGCAGCGACCTTTCGCATCGCCATCCCGATTGGGAAGAACGCCCTGTCTTGTCAGGAGGTTTCAAGCTGCACGGATTGCGAGGGGGCAAGGATACCGCGGGATCACGATCGATCGACGGCGGACACTCCCCTCAGTGGAGATTGGGATAGGTTCTGTAGGCGACCAGCTCCGCATCGAAGAAGGTTCCGCTCAGGCGCGAGGTCTTGAGGAGGACCTCGAAGTAAGGAAAGCGACCCC
>Ga0326727_10011888_pt1 | contig 20041 bp, 22 predicted proteins | sample MB2enrmetagenome_FD_207643 | JGI IMG/M metagenome (GOLD analysis project Ga0326727, IMG submission 207643) | Lab enriched peat soil microbial communities from McLean, Ithaca, NY, United States - MB29MY | ecosystem: Environmental > Terrestrial > Soil > Wetlands > Peat | place: USA: New York...
AAAGCTGCCGACGACAGCCAAGATTAGTAGGTACGCAATCGTGGATTTCTTGAGTAGCATAAGCATCGCTCTTACTCGGCACCATTTAAACACTTAATCCTCATTCCAACGGTATGCTCGAACTAGACTTGAATGGAACGGCTGAACGAGACGGAGTGCATGTTCAAACGGTGTTGGTTTCCGCTCGTTGGCATAGTTTAGTGGCGGAGAGCAACGCGGTTTCGCTGGAAATGATCCTGGACGGCCATATTTTGGCGTGAGTCGATCCTTGGAATGGTAACTTGACCTGAGTTGACCTCGGAACGGGATTGCAGTCCGTTGGCCCACTCCGGGTCAAGGACCCTCTTCCCGTTAACAGGGTGAAAGCGGGCCTGCAGCCGCTCGTCGAACCGCAGACGCTCTTAGTTCTAAGTGCGCCCGAAAGTCCGCGGCGTTATCGAGGAGCTTCGACGCGTTCTCGAATATGGGAAAATCGTGAGTATCTTGAAGCGAAGCGGCAGGGAGCCTAGTCGAATCATGGCGACGATTATAAATCGTGGCTGTATCCATCTGCCAAAACAGACCTACCTTCTGTAAACTGTGTCGTGGTGTTCGAAGTCTTCTAGGACAACCGTCACCCTATGTTCGTCGATCGAGAAGATGAGAACGAAGCTACCGAAGTGAACCCTCCTGAAGCCTTTCATCACATTACTCAGAGGCTTGAACCTGTGCGGATCTTCAGCGATTTCGACTGATTTCTTAGTTATGGCTTCAAGCTGTTCCGGGTTCTTTCTTGAAAGTCTATGGAATATCTTATCGATCTTCTCGCTGTTCTCGATTACGTACATCTATTTCAGGCCGTAGCGTTTCTTGAAATCCTCAACTGAACCGATTCTGATGTGTTTGCCTTTGTGAATTCTCATTAGCTCCTCAACGTATTCCGGCCTGACTTCGGGCTCGATGCGGACGAACCTCTTGAACTCTTTGGCCATCAGGTTGATAGCCTCGGATTTGTCCCTCAGATTATACTCAACCTTAAGATGTTTCAGAACCTTGTCCGCTTCCTCATCTATCTCGACTATTGCTTTAACCATATTAATGCCATATTAATACCGTAATATAAGGGTGACATCCGGGTTACCTTACTGCCTAATCTTGGCCGGTGATGCCGCGAACATCCGAAAGAGAACGTTCGAGTCAAAAAATCTCAGCGGCAAGAGTTCATGCAGACTCTTTCGCTTTACTCCATTGAGATTTGATCTTGGCTTCGAGCTCGCCTCGGCTCAGTCGCTCGTACTCTTTCTCTAAGAGGCCGGCGAAGAGAGCTGCGCTTCGAATTCGTGACCTAGCCGCCGCTCCAGTAAGACATTTAAGCATGTATACAAAAAGTATATGCGATGCTTCATGGCTGTTGTCCCGGTCAGACTGAGTCAAGACGAGGTAAAGAAACTGAATGTGCTCATGAGGCGTGGAGTTTACGGAAGCAGGAACGAGGCGATAAGGGCGCTCGTCGAGGAAGGGCTTCAAGTGAAGCTGGGGGAGGACGATGATGTTACGGACATCGTTCACAGGTTGCTTTCCCTTCGAAAGAAGGGTCAGATGCCGATCATCTTCAAATCTGGCAAGACCGCAGCGGAGATCGTAGCTGAAGGCAGACAATGACGGCAGCATACGTCGATACGAACGTCATTGTATCGAAGTACCTTCCGCAGGATCCCTTCCATGACCGTTCAAAGTCCTTCCTAGATTCAGGTAAGGGAAGGAAGATTGTCTCGCCCCTCACCGTAGTCGAACTCATGGCCGTCACATCGAGGCAAGCAGAAACACTGCAGGCTCCCGAGGAGATTCTGAAAGAGGAACCGAGAAGGCGGATACGTGGAATTGTGGAATTCTTCCTCAGAGATTCGAACCTGACTCCCATATCTGTCGAAGCCAACACTAGAATGAAGGTCGCTGGATCGATTGTGACTGTTCCGTTGGAGTACGTCAGCTCTCTGAAGCTTGCGCACAGTTTGAGGCTTAGAACTCTGGACCTAATGCATCTCGCTTATGCCGACAACATTCGTAGTTCCGGCGAAGAACTCGACAGTTTCGTCACCACCGACCGTGGCATTTTGAAGGTGTCGGACACCATCGAAAAGATACTCAAGATGAGAACCGAGGAACCAGCGTAGGCGGTAGAATCACGCCGGACAGTAACCGCGAATTCGAATAGATCGACGCCTAAGGCCATGCCTTCCGGAACCGGCTTCTGAAGGGTGATGTGAAGTTTGTTGGGTGATTACGAGTTTTTCCTTTGGTAGAAGTTGCGGATAATCCGTGTCTCTGGTCCAGATCAAAGCATCATAGCGGCTAACGGTTGTGGCGATGAGTGCGTCAACCAGCTTCTCCCTGCTGGGTTTCTTATCCGCCGCAAAGGCTGCGTCCTCCTCGAGAAGCGGGGCTAAGAAACTTTCTTTAGTGTAGCGGCCTGGTTTGGCGGCGGTAGGGATTGTTGCTGGGTGTGGTGCATTGAGTGATTTGCAACATTGCTATGATATTGTGGTCACTCTCTCCATGAAAGACTTCAAGTTGCGTTATCGGAACTCTGTTCTGGGGTTCTTGTGGTCGCTTCTTAACCCCCTAGCGTACATGGTGATTTTGACTGCGGTTTTTGGTTTCCTACTGCATTCGAATATTCCGAATTTTCCGGGTTGGCTTCTACTCGGGTTATTGGTCTGGAGGTTCTTTTCGGTCGGGACCTCGACAAGCCTTTATTCTATAGTGGGTAACCCTTCATTCATAACGAAGGTACACCTGCCAAGGTTTCTGATAGTTCTTTCTGCAAATGTTGCGAGTCTTTACGGTGCTGTGCTAGAGTTTGCGGTGCTGTTTCCCGTGCTCATCTTTCTTGGCATAAGAATCACGTTCCTCGCGTTGCTACTTCCAGTCATCATAGGTTTGGAGTTTGTGCTCATCTTCGGCGTGTCCCTCGGCCTTGCAGCCTTAAACACAAGGTACCGCGACTTCAATCAGCTGTGGGAGATCACGTTGCAGTTGGGCTTCTTTGTCTCCCCCATCGTTTATGACCCCGGCCTAATACCGAACCGGTACAAGTTTCTGTACTTTCTTAACCCAGTAACTAGGTTGATCGATGCGGTTAGGGACATTTTCCTGTTCGGTCTTCCGCCGTTTCTCACCGATTATGCCGTCATACTCACGGCTTGCGTGATATTTCTCCTGGTCGGGGGCGGAATCTTCCATTCCTTCGAACGAAGCTTTGCCGAGGAACTATAGCCATGCCTCCTCCAACCCAGCCTAGTCTTCCATCGGGGGTGGAACCATCTCAGTTGTAGAAGTTAATGGCTTGTGGAAGCGATTCAGGATTCCGCATGAGAAGCGGGACACGATTCTGCACTCATTAGCCGTCCTCCTTTCTCTGCACGGAAAGAGGCGGTATACTTTCGAGGAGTTCTGGGCTTTAAGGGAAATCAACTTCAGCCTGAAACATCGAGAGTCGCTGGGAATCATTGGCCCGAATGGAAGCGGCAAAACCACACTCCTCAGCATAATGGCTGAGACGCTAAGGCCTGACAGGGGGGAAGTGAAGACATACGGAACGGTGGCTCCGCTCCTGGGTTTGGGAATTGGTTTTCACACCGAACTTACGGTTAAGGAGAATGCGGAGGTCTACGGCGTGCTGATGGGGCTCACAAGGAAAGAGGTGAAGGCACGTACTGGCGCAATACTGGATTTTGCTGGGCTCACAAAGTTTCAAGACACGAAACTAATGCATCTCTCTTCTGGTATGCAGGTTAGGTTGGGTTTTGCGATCGCAATTGAACGAAACGCCGACATTTTCCTCGTGGACGAAGCCCTGTCCGTGGGCGACATGGAGTTCACGGAAAAGTGTCTTAATCGATTTCGAGAATTGAAGCGGATGGGCAAATCCATCGTCTTAGTATCTCACGACCTTCCCACAATCCAAAGCTTCTGCGAGCAAACTCTGTACCTATTACAAGGCCAGGTGAGAGCTAACGGGCCAACCGGCGAATCAATCAATAAGTACCTGGCCGACATCAAGGAAGGCACCCTAATCCGAAATCAAATCGGTCCCCCCTAGTGCCCGTCCGATCCGAACATGCCTTTCACGGTCAGAACCCTATTCATGACCCATTTCACCGTTCAGCTATAGTAATTCATTTTCAATTCCTTGAGTACTTTGGGCAGGTACCCGGCTCTGACATTCACTTTCGCGCATAGATAGTGTGCGCACGGGTTCCGCCGGAATGGAATTGATGGGTTTGGCGTTTGACACATGTCTCGGCCGGAGTCGGCATTGTTTTTCTTAATGTCGGAGACCATGACTGTTGATAGGCGCGACGGAGTTTTCTTAAGAGATCTCTAGGAATAGGCCTTTTCTCTAGGTCCGATGTAGTGGATGAGGATCTTTCTCTCGGCCCACGAAACGGCATAGACGGGTCTTAGATCGCCGACTCATTCGATAAATATTCTCGTATCCCTTGAGCTTCGATAAATCCAATTTCCTGAACGGTATTGGGTCGTCTTTCAACAGGATGATAATTTCCTTGGCTCTATTCCTTCGCTTCTCGTCCAACTCCTCGAGCTTTCGAAGTGCTCTCTTCTCTTGACTTCAACTGTGAACACGTCTTTCCCCTAGAGCCTTGAGCAATTCCTCCTCACCGGCTACACTATCGCGTCCTTCGATTGCTCGTCGCTCTTCTTCTGTGGGCTCCTCAACGGGGATAAGTTTCTCAACCAGTCCTTTGTAAAGGGTTCTCAGCTCCCGCAGTTCCTCCCGAATTTCAAGAAGTGCTTCTGTAACTTTCGCCATCTCGGGGATCGACTATCCAGCCGGATGGACTCACTTATTAGTTTACGCTCTTATGTTTGTGAGATGTCGGGCCGTAGGTTGCAGCCGCAATCAGAACGACGAATCACCACTGATGTGGCACTCCATAGCCCACGCTGACTGACATTGGAAATCGCTGGTGAGTTCTGGAAATTAGAATTCTCCGGAACATTCAAGCGTGGTCACAAGAATAAGAGTCAAATCGATAGAGAAAGAGTAAAGGATACTTTACGTGAGCTTTTCAACGCTCAAGGCCCACGCAGAAAGGCCGACCAAAAACATTCCGTAGGAGCAACTTTGCTCTATGGTTGTGAGGTTGGTTCGAGCTATCGGCTTCTATTCGAAATAAAGTATGAATCTAAAGTCATCAAAGGTCATCGAGTCTGTAGGCACGAAAAGGTATACCGTTGAATAGTTATGGCTTGGCATTCAATGACTGATAGGGTGTAGGCGGACCAACCACCGCCCCAAAAGTTACCAGTTCTCAGAACCACACAAGTAAGTAAGCCATCCGGCGGGGTACACCTCTCAACCCCCGCAAGGTACACCCCTCAACCAGGCGGGTACACCCCAAACCAACCCCAATACGTCGGCAGGTTTCTTATGCAGGCCGCCCCTAACCACAGCGAGCACAGGGCACAGAATAAGGTGGGGTCATGAAGGGAATTCTACTCGCCGGCGGGCTCGGAACCCGCTTCTATCCACTCACCCGAGTCTCCAGCAAACACCTACTCCCGGTTTACGATAAGCCAATGATCTACTATCCGCTGAGTACACTGATGATTTCCGGCATCAGAAAAATCCTGATCATTAGCACACCCCGCGACCTCCCCATGTACGCTACATTGCTGGGAGACGGGTCGAACCTGGGCCTTGAACTATCCTACGCCCAACAACCGAATCCAGCCGGGATCGCGGAAGCGTTCATCGTCGGCAGGGATTTCGTGGGGGAAGACTCGGTTACCTTGGCGCTCGGCGACAACATATTCTATGGCCAGGGTTTGTCCGGTCTACTTCAGAAAGCTGTAGCGGAGAACAAAGGGGCGACCGTATTCGGATATGACGTTAAAGACCCTGAGAGGTACGGGGTCGCGGAGTTCAACCCGCAAGGGGCGCTCATCGGGATCCGGGAAAAACCAACGAATCCGAAGTCTAACACTGTGATAACGGGTCTGTACATGTACGACAACGACGTTCTACGCATAGCACAGGGCCTTAAGCCGTCGGGTCGTGGGGAGCTAGAGATCACCGACGTCAACAACGAGTATCTTCGGCGCGGCAAACTGAGGCTCGTTAAGTTCGGGAGGGGGGTCGCGTGGCTTGACACCGGTACCCCCGACGCCTTGCTCGAGACCTCACAGTACTTCGCCGCGATTGAACATAGGCAGGGGTTGAAGGTTGCGTGCCTTGAAGAGGTCGCGTACAGAATGCGTTACATCAATGCCTCCCAAGTAGCCCGTCTCGCCGAGAACTACCAAGGAGAATATCGCAGCTACCTAAAGGCCATAGCGTCAAATCCGCCTGACGCTCCGTGGGCATGACGACAATGGTTTTCAAGTTTCGTCCTCTAAGCAAGCTCCGTGATGTAATCCTTATCGAACCTTCAACCTTCAATGATGAAAGGGGATGGTTCCGTGAGGAATACAAGCGGAGCGATTTCGCAAACCATGGAATTGACTGCGACTTCGCACAGGATAACAGATCTTACACAAGATCTCGTGGTACAATTCGGGGGTTACATTTTCAGAAGGCGCCCGAGGCGCAGGGCAAACTTGTCTCATGTTTTGCCGGAGAGGTATTCGACGTGTCGGTTGATATTCGGAAGGGTTCGCCGGCATATGCGAGCTGGGAGGCTGTCATATTATCCGCTGAGAACCATAACGCGTTATGGGTTCCGCCTGGGTTCGCCCACGGCTTTCAGACTCTCGCCAACGACACCGTCGTAGCGTACAAGGTGACGGCCGAATATAGCAAGGCCAATGAACGATGCATCCGGTGGAACGATCCCGGGCTCAAGATAGAGTGGCCGATCAAGAACCCTATACTTTCGGTGAAAGATGCGCAGGCCCCCACCCTAAGTGAGGTTGACAACAATTTTGAATGGCAACGGGCTAAGTCGCAAGACGCGACATAGTAGTTTCAGCTTGCCTGAGGGACGCACCTAATTTAGTGTCCGAGATTGGGACGATTTTGTTCTTTCTTGAAGGCCGTCTGCGACTAGCACAACAAGCTCTGATTAGTTGCTTGAACTGTCTGCGGACGTTAGACATATTTGAACGCATATGTATGCGCGTACATCTGTGATATCTGCCATGACCAAGGTGATCTCGCTGTCCGAGAAAGCATATGGAACTCTGAAGAAACTCAAGAGATCGAACGAATCCTTCTCGGACCTCGTCTTGAGGATCGCTGGCGTTGATGAGAAAAGGTCCATTCTCGAATTTGCAGGTACATGGAAGGGTAGCGACATTGAGACGGTCTTCTCGGAGGTCCTGAAGGATAGGGAACGTTCATCATCCAGAAGGTTCGAGGAATCGAACTCATCCATTGGTAGCGATTGTTGGAAATTACCGCACGCAAGCACATCCCCCGCACCAAGAAGTTTTTGCGGGAGTTAACGGAACCGGCGAACCCCGCGGTGGGCAGGTTTCATATGTTGGTCGAGTAGTTTCAGCCTGCCGGAGAGCATTCAATCCGTTACCCTCTCCCATTTTCCTTTCCACGGTGTGGGCGAGAGGATGCGGTCGGATAGAAGTGGGCGCCGCCAGGCTTCATTCTTCACATACCAGTCTATGGTTTCGTCGGGCGCGTCATCGAAAGTGTGCGGGCCGCAAAGTTTCTATATTGAAACCCAGTCAATTCCCAAGATTCACATGCCGCGAAAGGCGAAGAATCAGCTGTTCGGAATCTTCGACGAACAAGCGGTAAGTGTAATGGTGGTCCTACTGCAGAAGAAGAAGGCCAAGTTCGGCGAGCTGCTTGACGAGACGGACCTATCGAGAGCTTCGCTCTCTCGAATTCTCAACCGACTCAATCGCGGGGAGATTGTGAAAGAAGTCCGGCGAGGGTACTCAGAGACACAGAGAGGGAGGCGAGTAACACGACTCGTTATGGAGATTGCTAGGGCAGAGACCGAAAAGGCTATGGCGAATTTGGTACGTAGGCTCAGGGAACTTGAGAGAGAATATCGCGCGGACCACCGCATCTATCATGGCGACGCAAAGTGGGAGCGAACCGCCGAGAAACCACTCATGGAAGTCATTCCGATGCGTCGGATGACTTCTGTCGACTCGCTTCTGTTTCAACAGAGATTCCAGGAGGAAGCCGTTCGTGAGGAGCAGAGGCTCCGTAGCTCGCCGATCCAACGTTGAACGGAAGTCCCGGAATTTCGCATCAAGCCTGCTTGCTCGCTTGGCGCGTGCATTGGAAAAGTCCAAGATCCCATACCTATTGACAGGAGCAGACGCTGTGTCCTATTATGGCGCGCCGAGGCGGTCGGATGATAAGGACTTGGTTGTTATGACGGAGTCTTCAGAGGATCTTCGACGGGTGGTGCATGAACTTCAGAAGGAGGGTTTTGATGTGAGAGAGCTTGAGATCGGTCACAATACAATATACGACGGTGGTTTTAGAATCGACGTTAAGGTTAAACCGGAAGTCGAGGAAACAAGGAGAATCAAGCTAAGCCACGCCCTTAGACTCAACCTCACAACCGCTGAAAACCTTGTGCTCATGAAGTTGGATTTCTGGGATGGAACAAGCTTCGAAGGCAATGACGCACAAGATTTGATGAAGATCCTCGCAAGGCAGAGAAGGGCTCTAGACATGGGATACGTTCGGACTGAAGCTCTGAAACGAAGAACGTACATGAAGCTGTCGAAAATTGAGCGATACCTGTCCAGAACGCAATCAGGCGATAAATCGACGGCGAGGCATGATTCACGCGTCGGCTAAGACGCAAGGCTTTGAATGGCAACGTACAAAGTCGCTAGACAAATCGTAGTGGGCCCTCTTCTCCGACCGTAGATCAGACTGGTCCATGGAATATAGCTACAACGGCGCGCGATGTCCGGAGCATTCAGCTCGTCATCCTCTCCCATCTTTCCTTCCACGGCGTGGGCGAGAGGATGCGGTCGGATAGAAGTGGGCGCCACCAGGCTTCATTCTTCACATACCAGTCTATGGTTTCGTCGAGCGCGTCACCGAAACTGTGTGCCGGCCGCCACCCCATCTTCTCTCTAATCCTGGTCGAATCAAGGCTGTAGCGAACGTCATGGCGCGGCCTATCCTCCACGAACTCGATTACCGATTCGGGTTTGTTCAGCTTTCGCAGAATACGCTTAGCGATGTCAACATTGGGGAGTTCGTTTCCGGCGGAGACGTTGTAGGTTGCTCCCGATTCTCCCTTCTCCACGGCGAGGCGAATGGCTTCGCAATAGTCCTTCACGAATATCCAGTCCCGAATCTGCATCCCATCCCCATACAGGGGGATTCTGCGTCCGAGAATGCTGCTGATTATGGCTTTAGGTATGAATTTCTCGGGGAACTGGTTGGGGCCAAAATTGTTCGTGCAACGAAGGGTTACGGTATGCAGGCCGTAGGTCTCGTTGAACGATTTCACCATCAGGTCGGCCGCTGCCTTGGACGCGGCGTATGGGCTTGAAGGCGACAGCCTATCCTCTTCCGTAAAGCTTCTTCCGTTCAGGGCTGGGCCGTAGACTTCGTCGGTCGAGATCTGCACGAAGGCTGCATCCGTCGAACGCGCATTGTCCAGGAGGATCATCGTGCCCATCGCATTGTTCTCGAAGAAGGCGGTTGGGTCGGCGATGCTTCTATCCACATGCGTCTCGGCTGCAAAGTTAACGATCACGTCAATGCCCTGCAACAGGCGCTTGACTATTGCATTGTCCGTTATGCTTCCTTTTACAAACCTGTAGGTCGGGCGGAGGTCAACGCCCGTTAGGTTGTCTGGGTTGGAGCCGTAGCTCATTATGTCCAAGTTGACGATGCTGGACTGATTATCTGTTTCATGGAGAAGTCTGATGAAATTGCTGCCGATGAACCCCAAGCCACCCGTAACGAGTATTCTAGTCAACGACGACCGAATCGTTTTCGGGGTAGATATCTATTAAGTTGAATGTTCTCTCAAAAATTACCTGGGGCACAACCAAGAAATCAATAATACGATGCTGGTCGTAACAGTGGATCCGGCTGAGAGAAGGAGGTATGGCGAGTGAAGATGAATTATGATGGGGATGGGGACACATTAAGCATTCTGATGAGAAAAGGGCGTATAATGAGAGCGGAAGAGCACGGACCGATAATCGCTAATTTCGACCGAAACGGCAAGTTGGTAGAATTGGAAATCTTGAGTGCAAGCAAGGTCTTCGGCGACTTCCTCAGCACTTTGATGAGGGCCAAACCAGGCTCTAAGATGATTGACGTCAGAGCATGAACGGTCGCACGTTGGAAGTTCGCTGGGCGATCCTGACGATGCGAAACTTCTTGCCTGTGCACAGAGGCTAAGGCTACTTCATTTCCACGAATAGTTTGAACCTCTCCACAGCCGTCCAAAATTCAATAGGGCCTCTGCCCGAATAGCCCTCTAACAATTGAGCGGCTAATCGCGGTTCGCTTGATCAAGCCAGTCCCTACTTCGCTCAACCATTTGTAATCCCCTTTCCAAGGATCAAGATGCCCTCGCGTGCAAGCGTGCTTGCAAATTTCGGGCTAGTCTTCAGGAACGCCACGTATTGGCTTTCCGTGTAAACCCTAGGCTCCAATCTGGGAAGTCGCAGTTGATTCGCGACGATCTCGTATGCGTCCTGTCGTTCGGGGTCTTCGTAAACAACCAGTAGGTCAATGTCGCTGGCGGCCGTGAAACGGTTTGAGGCGTATGATCCGAACAAAATGATTCTAGTTACAGGTAGCCTCTTCCGAAGAGGCGAAGAAGGTTCCTTGAGCCTGTCGACGAGTTCACTTCTGCTTAAGCCAGGATACGTGACTTTGACCTTAGACATTACACCTTCGTCCTCAGCGAGTTGAATACCTTAAGATTACCCAACCAGCCGTGGTTTATCCAACTAGACGTTTTGCATGGTGACGGCGGGGCCGCTTATTAGGCAATGTGGCTCTCAAACTCACAGAGTGAAGGCATCAGCATTGAGCCTCACCACGGAGACTTCATGGCCGCAGCCGGTTGTTAGGCTGTTTTTGGCGTATCCAAAAAGTTCTCAGCGCCGTAGTTCTCCCGTTGCCTGGAAAGTATTTCGGGCCGCCTCCCCGGCATGATCGCTAGCCGTTACCGTCACTCCAAGAAAAATTCCACAAACAACCCCAAAACAAACCCCACAACCCAAACCAAACCTAAAACAGAACGCATGCGCCAGCTAGCTCCCCGCTCAACCGCCTGCCATAGAAAACTACACCCCCCGGGGGGGTCACCGGAAAAAGCGGCGCGCATTCAGGTTTGCAGTATAGAGGCGGGCCCTACTTATTAGGGAACACGACGTTTACCGTCGGCCGTTTGAGCTTCGGGGCATCGAAGTCATGGATCAATCAACGGTCGCGGTTGCGAAGGGTGCGACGACGATTTACGTCGCAAACGTGGTCGTGTTGGTGGGTAACACGCTCTACTTCCTCATCCTGACAAACGTCCTTCGTTCGACGTTGGATGTAGGTGTTGTAACCGCGTTGAACCTGATGATCTGGCTCCTGACGGCGGTTTCTATTTTCGCTCAGCCGGTAACGTCCCAGTCCCCGGTTCCAGCCCCGCCTGCCGTTTTGAAATTCATCCCGGAACTTCTCGCCAAGAAAGCTCGCTCTGCCGCTCGGCGCGCGTTTCATGTTTCGCTGGTTAGCACCGCTCTAATTGCGATTATCATTGGGGCAGTTCTTATCGTCTGGCCAGGCATCGCAGTTCCGTTCCTTGGCGGGAGTTCGGTGACGCCGCTCTTCGTGCAATTAACGGCTGTTGATGTGATTGCGCTCTCGCTTGGGCAAGTCTGTTTAGCCGCGCTGATGTCGACGGGGGATATGCGGCGTGCTGGGGTGTATATGATTCTCTGGAGCGTGCTTCGCTACGGTTTCGCCTCGGTACTCCTCTTCAACTACGCCATTACCGGCGTCCTGATCGGGTGGATAGCCGGCGACGCGCTGCTCCTTCTCATCGCCTTTCGACGCGCACTCATCGACCTGCCCTCAAACGGTGCTGGTAAAGAGTTCTTCTTTCGCGATTTTCTGCGGTACTCGGTTTACACGCTTCTGAGTGCACTGCTCGGCTATGCAGTTAATCAGGCTGACAAACTCTTCACACTTGCCGAACAGGGTCTCTCCCGGTTAGCCGTCTACAACGTCGCCATAGTCGCCGCAAACGTCGCCGCCATAGCCCCCTATGCGTTGACGATGGTTCTTCTCCCGACACTATCTTCGCTTTATGCGGAGAAGCAGGCGGCGGAACTGAGGCAAGTGGTGCGGCAGTACAGTAGATACGTTTCCATACTGGTCATCCCGCTCGCGGTGGGGTTCGCGGCGATAACCAAGGTTGCGTTAAGAATCTTCGGCCCCGCGTATGTTAGCGGGCTTGTTCCTTCAGTGATCGTTTCGATAATGTCGGGGCTAACGGCGGTAGGGGCGGTTTATGCGGCAGTCCTCCTGGCGGTAGGAAAGCTGAGGTGGTACACCGCGGCGAATGTTATCGGAGTCGGGGCCCTCGCTATTGTCGCGTACGTCACCACGCCAATCGTAGGTCTTGCCGGTCCCGCTTTGGGTAGGGGAGTCCTGATGACGGTGGCTGCGCTCCTTTACGCTTATTCCGTTTGGAGGAGTGGTTTCTTCGAGTTGGATGTTCGCGCGCTCATTAGCGCCGCCTTGAGTTCCGCGCCTATGGGCGCCATCGTATTCCTCATCCTATCATTCTTTCACTCGTTTCTAGCCCAACTCGCGATGCTGCCCGTCGTCGTTGTCATAGGTGTGTTGGTCTACCTCGGTGTGCTTCGTGCACTAAAATTGCTCACGGTGGAGGACTTCGAATTCATCCGGCAGATGGCGCCGGTTCGATTTCACAGGCTGGTCGCGTTGGTCGCCCGTCTTGCCGGCGTCGTGCTTGATTAGTCTAGGTTGAGGCGGTGAGCGGTAGGCCTCGGCAGCGTACTTTTCCTCGCAGTCTTGCGTTGAAGTTAGGGCACGTAAAGCATTCGACGAATGAGACTTTCTTCAACTTCACTGGGCAGTCGACGGCTTCCTTCTTCATCTTTGCAAGCATCTTGCCCTTAACGCCGCCTTTGATAGCCTCCAACGCTTCCTTGGGGGTCGGAATAGCCTTAGGCGGCGTGAATACGTCTACTAGGTACTTATCCTCCGGTCCCAATTGCACGGGGGCTTCGTTCCCTTGAGCGGCGCCTGCTTCGCTCATGATAGAGACTGAACCTTCGGCTCAGTGTCGGCCTGACTCCATAAATGCCTTTCCCATGCTGTCCGTGTCGTTTTCCATGTTTTGCCTCTCGCAAATGTTCGCTCCTGCGCATCTTCGTTTCGGCATCGCTCGCAATGTCGTCGTTATAATGGTCGGTAAGTGGGCACCACTGAGGTTTCGCTGGTCAACGAAAAATATCCAATCGTTTGCCGAGGAGGAGTCTCTTTGAAAGGTTTGGGGCCAAGCTCCGCTTCATTCTGTCGAGGCCCCTCACTATTGCGACCGGCGTGTGTTCAGTCCCTTGACCCATGACCAGCTCGGTCGCGGCTGCCGCCTCGTCGGCCAGTGCGACATATTTGTATCTGAGATTATAACCGAACATGTCTTCACGCCCCCGGTAATCCACAATGGGCTCCATCCCCGCTATGCCGATAGCGAATTCAACCTGCCCCACTCTGAGGGGGCGGCTGTACGTGTCGGCGATTATGACGGCAAGTCTTCGTCGTGACAATTCCTCTAATCTGCCGAGTATCTTCTTTGCGGATGCGTCGGAGTTTGGTGGTAAGCGACTGTATACGCCACGGCCTTTAATGTTGGACTTGTCGACGCCCGCATTGAGACATACCAAACCATCTTTTCTGCGTACAACGAAGGCTTGAGAGGCGGCACGAAGGACCTCACTTGTGTCTCGAAGAATCAGTTCCACGACTCTCGGGTCCTTCTTCGTGAGTTTACCCAACCGCTTCGCTTTTGAGCTTGGCTTGATCCCGGTAACATCAACAAGGAGACCGTCGGCCTTGGACACGATCTTTTGTGAGATGACGACGAGATCTCCGTCACGCAGGTTCAAGTTTGCTTGGCGTGACTTCCGGAAGATTAGGTCCGCAACATCGTCGCCTGGTTCGACCTCTCCAATGTTGTCCAAACCGAAAATTCTCAGACTGCGCATTCCTGAAACCCTTGGGCAGGCATGTTGGTGAGAATGGAGCGCGCTAAATAATCTGTGGCGCGTTGGTCTCCGTCGAACTCAGCTTGGTGATATTTAGCGATGACGCCGTAGTTGTTCTTTTGATCCGAAGGTTCCCCCGGCCGCTCTGAGCGAATGATCGTCGGTGCAAGTAGTAAAGCTACCCTGACACGGCCGAGAGTGGGAAGACGAACTGCTTAAATTAACGATTTGAAGATGGCCGGAAACGAAAGTTCGCTGAAGTGACATGCCAGCCATGAATCGACAAGGGACCGATCGTCCTTGGTAGAAACTACATTTGAAATGTTTGCCCCGTGGGCTATTATCGGAATCGCAATTCTCAGCCTAGTCTACGCGCTGCTGCTCAGGCGTACCGTTCTCAAGAAGGATAAGGGCACGGAGAAGATGCAGGAGGTCTGGAACGGTATTCGCGAGGGCGCCGATGCGTATCTTACTCGTCAGCTGCGAACGATTCTCCCCTTCATCGGAATACTGGCAGTTCTGCTCTTCCTCAGCGTGTACATAATCAAGCCGAGCACCGAGGCAACTGAAGTATTCGGCCCATCAGCGCAAATTATAGTTGCAGTAGGTCGGGCATGCGCGTTCATCTTAGGTGCTTGCTTCAGCCTAATTGTAGGTCAATTCGGCATGCGAATGGCGGTGCAAGCGAACGTTCGAGTGGCCTCCGCGTCTCGCAGAAGCCTGAACGAAGCCTTGTCTATCGCTTACTATGCCGGCACGATTACTGGTATGCTAACCGATGGGCTCGGCTTGCTCGGAGGAACATCAATTTTCATCATATTCGGGATCGCTTCACCAGACGCATTGCTTGGTTTCGGATTCGGTGGCACCCTGCTCGCCCTTTTCATGCGTGTTGGTGGCGGGATTTACACTAAAGCAGCCGACGTGGGCGCTGACCTCGTCGGAAAAGTGGAGAAGGATATTCCGGAGGACGATCCGCGCAACGCCGCTGTTGTCGCAGATCTGGTTGGAGACAACGTTGGCGATTGTGCGGGGATGGCGGCCGATATTTTCGAATCTTATGAGGTGACAATAGTTTCGTCACTAATTCTCGGCCTATCATTGTACTTCCTTGATCCTACGCACAGTCTGAAGTGGCTTCTCTTTCCGCTGATCGTACGTGGAATTGGTGTGATCTCCTCGATACTTGGAACGTTCATGGTGCCAATCTGGTCCAAGTTCCCAATCAAGGCGATACGGGCGCGCAACGCGGAAGATGCGATGTTCCGTTCCTACGAGGCCTCAAGCATAAACACAATCTTCTGGGCATTTGTCGTAGCATTCCTTTACGTGAATGACTGGCGGCTCGGGGCGTTGATCGCAATTGGTGTTGGTCTCGCCATAAGCTTCAACCCGCTAACCTCCTACTTCACAGCCGAGGACAAGCCTCCGGTACAGGATATTGTCAAAGCCACCCTCGGAGGGCCGGCTACGACTATTCTCGCCGGATTGGCGTCTGGTTTCGAGTCGTCTGTATGGGCTCTAGTTTGCATCGTGATCTCTTTCGTGTTAGCATTGATCCTCTTCCCAGCCTCCACGGGTGTCTACACACTTTACGGCATAGCCCTCATAGGCATAGGAATGCTGAGTCAGACAGGAAACAACTTGGCCATGGATTCCTATGGGCCGATAAGCGACAACGCCAATGGAATAGGAGAAATGTCTTGGCACGACCTTGACGACGAAGAGACGCGCAAAGCACGCCAAATTATGGCTGATCTCGACGCCGTCGGCAATACGACAAAAGCAATAACGAAAGGCGTGGCAATCGCATCCGCGGTGATTGCGGCCGTCTCGTTATTCGCATCCTACATAACGGCAACTGGGCTCAAGGCCATAAGCGTCTCAGAAATTCCAGTATTCATAGGCCTCCTACTAGGCGGCGCCCTACCCTGGCTGTTCAGCTCACTATCGATCCGCGCCGTAGCACGAGCAGCGAACAAGATTGTTGAAGAAGTCAGAAGACAGTTCAAAATACCGGGAGTAATGGAAGGAACCGTTCCGCCCGACTACCGAACCGTCGTGGGAATCTCTACGAGCTCAGCACAGAAGGAGCTAGTCCCTCTGGCACTGATAACTCTCACAGTTCCGATCATCGTTGGGCTACTGCTTCAAGTGGAAGCTCTGGGCGGTTTCTTGGCTGGGATAATTGTCTCCGGCCAACTGCTTGCCGTATTCATGGCCAACGCGGGAGGAGCTTGGGATAACGCCAAGAAATCCATCGAAGACGAACCTCGGAATCTGGCTGAGAATACCGGGAAAGGCAGCGAACGCCACAAAGCCAGCGTCGTAGGCGACACGGTCGGGGACCCACTCAAGGACACGGCGGGCCCCGCGCTCAATCCAATGGTAAAGGTCTGCAACCTCATCTCACTCATCATCGCTCCAATCCTCGTGTCCCTCGGAACGGGTTGGATCCCGGTAGTAGTCGCGGCCTTCCTGCTGGCTATCGCTGCATGGGCACTCAGAAAAAGCAAACAAGAAACGGGCCTGGACGTCATCGCGAAGAAATCGCAGCCACCTAAGCCCGCCGCATCAACCAGCTAATGTGCTGGACAGTCACCTAAACGTGGTCGCGCAAAGCAGGCGCGACACCCCCATCTCCTTGCGTTCTGTCACGCTAGTGGCCGAAGTACGCGGCGGGCTGTCTATCTAGAAACCGTTCCCTACGCAACTCCCTTGCACGCTCCACATCAACATCAGCCACAACCATTTTCTCCCCCGAACCGGCGGACGCCAAGATTTTCGGCAAAACGGCCTTACCATCGCCTTGCGGTATCAGGTCGACGATTACTGTACCTCCGACGAATCGCGGTGGTCTGAATACGTTTGGTGCAATGATTGGGATGCGATTTTCCATGGCTCTAGTTCTCAGGTAGAGGATCCACGGATCTAGGGCGACTTGCCCGATCCTAGATGGGGCGAAGATCAGATCCGCTCCCTTCAAAGCTAAAGTTCTAGCCGCTTCCGGGAACATGCAATCGTAACAGACGAGGATTCCAATCTTGCCTAACGTCGACTGGAAGACATCAAATTTGCTTCCGGGCGTGGCAACCAACTTTTCGCTCTCGTACAGGTGTACCTTGTCTTGTCTCCCCAATTGTTTACCTTCGGGATCAATCAGGATTGCACGAACACGAAGCTCCGGCGAGGCTGGAGTGGCGTCGGGCATGTAATTTGCTCCGCTGATGACAAATACCTTTGCGGCACGGGCGGCGTTGCAGAGTTGCTCAACCGCCACGTGGCCATGTTCCCGGTATTCCAACAGCCAGTGTTCCGGAAAACAGACTATTTTCGCCCCCTCTTCCGCCGATAACATGATGAGTGTCTTAGCCCTCTCAATCGCTTCTTGGTAGTTCTGTTTACCGAGTCCAAACTGTACCGCCCCGACACGCACAGGCAATGATATCCCTTACAGGTACAATGTTGGCTCTGCTCGATAAAGGCCAAGGCTGTTTCACGTGAGCATGGGCGGTAGAGGTGTAGAAATTGGGTTGGAATGTGAAAGCTTATTTCAAACGCTGGCTATGCCGTCGATGTTGAGTTCAATGTCCGCCGAAGGTACCGAGCCGTCACCGGAGCCGGCAGGGATAGTGTACGAGTGCATAAGTTGCGGCCAACACTTGACCGCTGACCAATTGGCTATGACCCCTGAGATCAAGTGCCCATTCTGTGGGTATCGCGTCTTGCGCAAGGCGCGGCCTCCGATCGTGAAACGCATCAAGGCAAGGTAGTTTTCTTAGATTCGGGACTTCCCGCAACTGGGGCAAAATACATCTCTCGTTGTTAACAGTTCGCCGCAGAATCTGCACTTCATGTAAACCGGCTTCTCCTCGCGCAATGTCATCGCTCGAGGGTGTTCCTTCTCATACCGTTTACCGAAGAAGACGGCGAGTTCCAACAGCAAGGCCATCGGCACGAATAGAGCTATGTCGGCAATGGGCCCGCCGTCAGGCGTGACTATCGCCGTGATGATGTAGAGTGCCGCGTAGACGTAGCGTCTCCTTGCCGTCACGTAGCTGGTTTTGAGTACGCCAAACCTCACGAGAAGAACAAAGAAGACGGGCATTGTGAAACTGAACCCTGACGCTAAGGTCGTGATGAAAACTAGATTATAGAAATCCATAACATTGATGATCGGCAGTGCGCTGGTCAGTCTGAAGAACGGTATCATCGCCCAAAGAATGAACGGCGTGAGGATTCTGTATCCGAACGCGGCTCCGACGAAAAATAGGATTGTGAACGAGCCCACAAATGGAAAAACCGCTCGCCGCTCATGTGCATAAAGCGCGGGAGAAACATACTCGTAAGCCTCGTATGCGATAACCGGGCTACTGACGGCAATCCCCAGGATTACCGATGCGACGAAGTAGATTGCTAGCGGTGCCGTGACCTGTCCGGCGATGAGTTGAATTCCCGCCGGAAGTGCATCACTTACTATCGCTCGAAGAACTAGAGCAACGATGGGATCGTAGAATGCAAACGGGTTCCGGAGAAATGAAGCGTTCGCCGGGAAGACCATGAAGAACGTTGTTCCAATAATGACTGCATAGAGGACGACACGTAACCTAGCGCTAAGTTCGGCGATATGTTCCCAGATGGTTCCTAATTTTTCATTATCCGTCGCATCTGGTGCCAATCAACTCACATCCGGATCAATTAGCAGAGTTTCTGAGGCGAGTAAGTTTGTTGGTTCAACGGTTTTTCCTTCGGAGTTGGCTCGTCACTGGTGGCGTTAGAATGTTGGTTTCTATCCGTATCCATTAGGGTACGATTACGTTCTCTTCTCCCTAGGGTCGCTTCCGCCGGCTACGCTGCTGCCTGAGAATCTGCTCGTGAGATTTGCGTCCTATTGACTTGTCGACGATTTATCCGCAATCTCTTTCGCGATCTGCTCCTTTGTCTTTCCTTCGGTTATGATGCCTAGGCTCTTGGCTGCGACTATTAGCGGATCAGTCGCGGGTGGCGCCGTTGCGACGGCGGTCGAAACTGTTGAAGCTGTAGAGCTCACAGGCTGTGATGTCGACACTTCCTTCGCGGCCTTCTCAAACTCCTTCTTGGCTAGGCCTATAGACCTGGCAAGTTCCGGCAATTTCTGAGGTCCCCACAAGAAGACGACCAGTAGAATTCCCACGACAATTAGCCACTCATATCCGACGAGCGCCAATCCTTTTCACATGTCAACACATGTTTCCTGTTTCATATAAGAATGATTAGCTAACCCCGCCCCGCCCAACGACTTAATCAGACTTCATGGCTGTTTGGCTCTGGATTTCATTGGAAAGGCGTATATGACCTATGGGTTCTCTCCCGTCGAAAACCGGTGTAGGGGCCCTTTGGCAGTGAACCTAGCAAGCGGGCAAACTCTCTCCGCCCGTAATGGGTCTGAAGTATCCTGCGAAGGGCTAGGGTTTGCCTTTGGTTCAAAATTCATTTTCAAAGACATCAATCTTAAGGCCTTCAAAGATGAACTCATCGCAATCATCGGGCCGACGGGAACCGGAAAATCTACTCTTCTACGAACCCTGGCCCACCTCATCCCGCCGACGACGGGTCGAGTATTCTTAGAAGGAAAAGAGGTTACGAAGCCGTCGCCCGCTATCGCATTAATACATCAATCCATCGCAACGTTTCCCTGGATGACTGCGCTGGATAATGTCAGGCTTGCCCTGATCTGTAAGGGCCTGGCCAAGAACGAGGCGACGGAGACCTCGGAAAAGATGCTAGAACTTGTCGGTCTGAAGGGAGAAGAAGCCGACTATCCCAAGGAGATGAGTGGCGGCATGCGGCAGAGAATTGCAATTGCACG
>Ga0326727_10011891_pt1 | contig 20035 bp, 25 predicted proteins | sample MB2enrmetagenome_FD_207643 | JGI IMG/M metagenome (GOLD analysis project Ga0326727, IMG submission 207643) | Lab enriched peat soil microbial communities from McLean, Ithaca, NY, United States - MB29MY | ecosystem: Environmental > Terrestrial > Soil > Wetlands > Peat | place: USA: New York...
CTGGCCATGACAATCGTCAACAGGGGCCACGCCCTGGCCAGCCCCTCGACGCTGAACCGGGACCGGTTCAGCGTCAGCGAAAACCGAGCCAGCTCGACCCGGCCGCAGGGCTAACGTTAAATCCGGGTCTGGCCGCCGGCTGGCTGCGAAACGCAGGTATAGTACCATGCCGGCTGTAAGCTGAGGTTCGGCAATCCCGGCTTACGGGTTACGCCTCCTCCCGGCGGGCAGGACGAAAGCCCAGAAACACGTTGACACCACCGCCTATAATACATTACACTGGGGTTGATGGTAAAAGATGAGCCACGAGGTGATGCAAACCCGATGCCCTGCCTAGTCTGCACTACCAAAGGATGGCACAACCGCGGGCCGGCCTGGCCTACCACCGAGGTCGCCGGTTTCACCGTCCATCTCGCCTGCCGTTACGAAGCGGACCTCATCCTCAACTTCCCCACCGACGCCTACCTAGCAGATGGTGCGTACCGCTGGCACACCAACGGCTCTGTCGTCCCCGACGACTTCCTGCGGCTAGCTATAGCTTTCGGCGTGGCAGACCCGGCTTACCTAGCCAGCCATACGGCCGCTCTCAAACGTCAATCTGACGAAGCGATCGCTCTCTACCGCTCCCAACCTCACCCTTTAGACGCGGAGGCGTTAGCCGAGGCCCGGGCTAATTTCGAGCCAGGGACGGTGCTCGTCAACGTTATCACCGGGGAGAGAACCCAGCTGTAACGCTTGCCACAGGTTAAACGTCAGCTGCCTCCCGTTGGGACAGCGTCCCAGACTGTCAGGATGACCTTTGGCGCTGCTGCCTGTACGTTGCACCAACTGCCGCCAGACAGGTCCGTGTCAGCTCAGGATTTTGATGATCTCCTGGGTCAGCTCTTGCACCCCGGGGCTGTCTGGCTCGCCCAACCAGTGGTCCCAGATGTAGTCGGCTAGCACCTCGGGGGTGCCGCCCAGCATCTGCACAACCTGGATGTCCGTCTCCCGGGCTGGTGTCCCTAGCAGCTGGTCGAACACTTTGCCGATCCGGTCCCGGTCCAGCGGGGTGTTATTGTCGGACGGCCGGCTGGTCTGGACGGCCTGGGCTAGCAGACCGGGAGGGGCGGACGGCGGCCCGGGCTGGCCAGGGTCGTTATCCTGCTTGGTTTGGGCCGCCGGGGCTGGGTACCGCAGGGCCATGCCTCGTTCCCGGGTTTCCATTGCCTGCCGGTACGCATTAACACCTCGCACCATCTGCCACATCGCCCGGGTGGAGACGGGCAGGTTAGGATGCGCAGCCGCCGCCTGGACGATCTCGGGGACCGTCTCGTGTAACAGGTCTTCTAGCACGTCGGGCGGGCAGGCCGGGTTGTAAACGACCTCCAAGCTGCAGACAGGGTACTCAAGCGACGCCAAGTACCGCAGGGCGCTGGCCGGGCTGGCCGGGTTGCCACCCACCTTGTTACGAACCGCCCAATGTTGGTCCCGGGCTAACTTTTCCAGCAGTTCCGGCGGGCACGCCGGATTTTCGGCCACCTGCTCCCGGACCAAATAATTAGCGTGTTCAGCAAGTTTGGCTAGGTCCTCCGGGATGGGCCCGTGGCACTGGGGCAGGACCGAGCCGTCCAGATCGAAGCCGGCTGGGGCTTGCACCGGGGCTGGTCGGGACCGCCGTTTATACTGGTTGGACCCGGTGGCATTCATGCCGCCAATGTGCCATATTCAGGTTGTTGAGCAGCTATCCTGGTGGCTACCATCACTCCGGCATGCCGCCGGTCGCTGCGAGCTGCCACACATCTCGGGTAACCCAGGCAGGCCGGGATGGATGGGCACCGCCTGGGCTTTTACACGCCGTAGGTTCCTGTGCCACGCCCATCGCGGCTGACCGGTCCCGAAAGTAGCTACGCTGGCTATCCACTGCGTGCCGCGGTAAGGTCCGGCCGAGATGGGCGCAGAAAGATCGGAAACCCTGCTTGACACCCTGTTCGCACTGCGTTACATTAGGTGTAGATGGAGGTAGATATGAGCGAAGACCAACGGGGTCTCGAACATGAGGATAAGCCGGCCGAGATGACCGAAGAGGAACAGAGGGAACTGTTTGAATCGCTGTTCGGCTCGGACTACACCGGTTCAACTCCTACGACCGTCTTGACGTTCGGCAAACCCGGATCTAACTAGCAGGCTGGCCATCATACCGAGGTTGGCCTGCTCTCGCTGAGCCGTTCTTGGCCCTTTCCGGTGCTAGCTGGGCACTACTGTCCCGGCACCCCCGCTAAGATCTGGCTTGGCCGCCGCTAAGGGCGTTGCACAGTCTGCCCTTTGTGCTGGCCCCCGGTATGCCCGGGGCGATACCGGTAGACGCGGACCAGGGCCCTGGTGCCGCAGCAGAGCGGCAGCCCTATAGCGCAAAGACGGCGGGCCGCGGACCAGAACTGGTATTGCCACTCAGGATGCCGTTCGCGTTTCGCAGCCACCGCCGAACCGAGCCCCATCCTGCGCATATCTCCACGTTAAAGGGATACGGCTGTATCTGCGGCCTGGGCCTCTCAAGGCTCTGACTTGTCTACTACAGACCGTGGCCGCCGGCCCGGCACCAGAAACCTCAGAAGACAAATTTGACAACAAACACCCCATATATTACACTGATAATGTGAGGTTATGGACGGTGAGTTGCGGTCCTTGTCCCCACGGGTGGCACCCTAGATCAGGGTCCGTCCAACACCCGCAGGCGATCAGCCCCCGGCCAGCCTGAACACAGGCCGGACGGGCCGCCAACGGAGAACGCCCAGGTACTCCCGAGCGTTGACAATAACACCACACAGAAAGAAGAGGGCATGAGGTTCAACAGAGTCCTTGCCATCCCCGCCGCCGTGGCTATGCTGGCTATCGGCGGGACCGGATTGGCTGCGGCGACAGGCACCCTAAGTCATTCCCCGGTAGCTCCGGTGGTCTACAGGACCTGCGTCAACAAACACGGCGTTATTTTCGGAGCGAGGCCCAACGGCACCTGCCCGGCGGGCACCAACGGCGTACCTATCAACGCTCAGGGTGTCCCCGGGGCGACCGGTGCTACCGGCCCTGCCGGTGCAGCCGGAGTAAATGGGGCGACAGGCGCCACTGGTCCTGCTGGGGCGGCTGGCGCTGCCGGGGCCGCCGGAGCGGCTGGCCCTGCCGGCACTAATGGCGCGAGCATCCTGACCAGCGACGGCAGCCCCAACGGATCCTGTACCGGTAACGACAGTGACGTCGACTACACCACCGGCGAGGTCTGGACCTGCGAATCCGGGGTATGGACTGACGCCGATTACAGCATCACGGGCCCACAGGGTCCTAGGGGTTTGACCGGGGCTACCGGAGATACCGGGGCTACCGGGGCGACTGGTCCTGCCGGGGCTACCGGGGCGACTGGTCCTGCCGGCGCTGATGGGGCGACTGGCCCTACCGGTGCTACCGGGGCGACTGGTCCTGCTGGTGCTACCGGGGCGACTGGTCCTGCTGGTGCTACCGGGGCGACTGGCCCTGCCGGCGCTGATGGGGCGACTGGTCCCGCTGGTGCTGATGGGGCGGCTGGCCCTGCCGGGGCGACTGGTCCCGCTGGTGCTGATGGGGCGAGCGTTCTGACCAGCGGCACCGACCCGACCGGTCAGGCCTGCGTCGGCAATGACAGCGACATCGATATGTCCACCGGCGAAATCTACACCTGCCAATCGAACGTGTGGACTGATGCCGATTACAGTATTATGGGTCCGACCGGTGCGACTGGCCAACAAGGTGCTACCGGTGCGACCGGTGCTACCGGGACAGCGGGCGCCGATGGTGCGAATATATGGACCAGCGGCGGCAGCCCCACCGGGAGCTGCAACACCGGCGACGGTGACATCGACTACACTACTGGCGAAGTCTGGACCTGCGCCTCGGGCAGTTGGTCTGACACCGGCGACAGCCTGATGGGTGCTACTGGTGCCACTGGTCCTGCTGGCCCACAGGGTGCGACGGGCGCCACAGGTGCCACAGGCTCCGCTGGTGCCAGTATGCTAACCAGCGGAGGTAGTCCCACCGGGAGCTGTAACACCGGTGACAGCGACGTCGACTACACCACTGGCGAGGTCTGGACCTGCCCCTCGGGCAGCTGGTTCGACACCGGGTACAGCTTTGAAGGGCTAACCGGGCCAGTTGGAGCTGCCGGTGCGAACGGCGCTGACGGCGCCAACGTGCTGACCAGCGATGGCAGTCCCACCGGGGATTGTAGCATCGGCGACAGCGACATCGACTACACCACCGGCAAAGTCTGGACCTGCCCCTCGGGCAGCTGGTCTGACACCGGCCACAGCTTGATGGGCGCTGCTGGTACCAACGGTAACAACGGCACCAACGGTGTCAGCACGCTGACCAGCGGCGGCAGTCCCACCGGAAGTTGCAACACCGGTGACAGCGACATCGACTACACCACCGGCGAGGTCTGGACCTGCCCCTCGGGCAGCTGGTCTGACACCGGCCACAGCTTGATGGGCGCTGCCGGTACCAACGGCACCAGCACGATAGTCAGCAATGGCAGCCCCACCGGGTCTTGCAACAACGGTGACGGTGACATCGACTACACCACCGGCGAAGTCTGGGTCTGCTCTTCGGGCAGTTGGTCTGACACCGGCGACAGCCTGGGCAATAGCTAAACGGACGATCCCGCCTTGGCCAGGACGGTGACGTCCTGGCCAAGGCTACAGCTATCCAAGATTATAACCATAAGCCGTTGAGACGGCTCTTTCAGAACGGTCAGCCCCGCCAGCGCCCACGGGCCCGGCGGGGCTGATGTTTGTACTGCGGCCTGGCCCTCTCAAAGTGTGGATCTCGGTGTCACAGCCGAACGGCCGGGCGAAACGGGGTGCGCCGCCGGCCTGTACGGCCAGGGCGTTAACCTTGGCGGCCTAGCATTCGGAGGTTTCGGCGGTGTTGTAGCTGTCCAGCCCGGCGTACGGATTGGGTAGCCCCAATTCGGTGACGTAATACCCGAAGGTGTTGTTCTGGATGTCCCATAGGCCGTCCAGGTCGGAGCAGGCGGAGCTCAGGGAGTTAGCAGGGGTGCTGTACACGATGGCGGCCAGGCTGTTGCTGCAGGACCCGGAAGTCCCGGAACCCTGTTCCCAGCTGGCTGGTACCCATTGGCTCAGGGCGGTCAGGTCTCCTTCGAAGACTACCAGGTAGCTGGGCTGGCTGTCCGTGCTCAGCTGGAACGGCCAGGAGCTGGTACCCTGGTCGGCCCCCCAGTTCCAGATTATCTCGGGATGGCCTAGGGCGCGAGCTTGGGCGGTGATCTCGGCGTAGTAATTCTGGTTGCCGGTCGCGGCTGACGGGTTGGCGTTGTCCAGGAAGAACCCGGCGATCCCGGGGTCGAACGTGATCCATTGCTGCATCTGCAGCTCGACTTGGCTGGCCGGGGCCTGGCCGTTATCGGTGTCGATGTAGCCGACGGTCTGGCCTTTGACTGTCCCGTGGGGGTAGCAGCTGGCCATGGCGGGGGCTAACGTCTGCTGTTCAAGTTGCCATTCGCCGTCGGTGCTGGTGGGGGCGCCGCTGGCGTTACCGTCGGCGATCACGATGGAATTGCTGGCGCAGGCGTCTGCCCAGTCAGTGGCTAACGTTGGGCTGCTGGCATCTTCGTACAGGGGGATGATCTGGGTTTGGGGGTTGCTCCCGGCCCAGGTGCCGCTGGTGCTGGGCGGGTCGCTGGCCAGGGTGTAGTCCCAGGTGGCGTTGTACACCCCGGCTTGGATGTTGGCCGGCAGGGCCAGCCGGTATTCTGGGTGGAAGCTCATGGAGCCCATCCCGCTGCCGGTGGCGGCGCTGTAGATGATGTTGGAGGGGGGTAGGGGCTGGCCGGCCGGGATTGGGATGGGGTAGCTGCCGGCCGTGCTGGGCAGGGTGCAGCTGGAGTTGTTGTCGCATATAGCCGGGCCGGTCCCGATGTCGCTGGTTGTCTGATCTGACAGCTGGCTGGTCCCGTTGGTGAACGGGGTGGCGGTCAGCGACACGTCCCAGCCGTTGCCGCTGCCGGTGGCGTCGGTGATGTCTACCAGGTTGCTGGCATTGTCGGTCTGGTCGAACCCGTTTAGCTGGACCCCGGAGAATTGCACTCCTGACACTTGGTCGAAGAACAGAGTGCCGGCGGCCAGCGTTTCGGTGGCTACCGGGCTGGCCACCAGGTTGTTGCTGGTCAGTGGGGCGTTGGCTGCCTGGGCGGGGACGGCTATGACGGTTACCAGCGCCCCGGCGCTCAGGAGCGCCCCTAGGTACCGCCGGTTGCGACCCGCCCGTCCTGCGCATGTCTTTGGCATCGTGCCTCCGCTAGAGAGATGGGTACAGATCATCCTGAAGTTTGTCGTACCGATCCTTGTCGGCAGATCCGAGAATACTACGTTCCTGGTGCCGGCCACCGGGCCGGCCGGGCCGCCGCGGCTGCCGGGCGGTACCGCCCGGCCGTCCCGGTATTTAGGTAGCAGGCCCGGCGGCCCAGGGCAACCGGAGCCAACGGAGCTACCTCCGGGACCACGCTGACCGTAGTTCTCAGGTACGCAGATCAGAAACCTACGAACCCGGTTTGCTTTATCTCATGTTTATGTGGTAAGATCGGTTTTGTGGTGATAGCCGGCGGCAGCCTGACGACAGCGGCGCACTGGGTGGCCTACGAGTCGTTGCTGTTCAATGACGAGGAGTCCCCGTTCAGGGCCAGCATGCTGGCTGGTGCGCCGCGGCTGCTGGTGGTGGCGGGGGAGAACGCATCCGGTAAAAGTTTGTTCTCCCGGATGTTGTGCGCCAGGCTCCATGGCACCGGCCTGCTGCCGATCTCGATCTCGATCCGGGAGCGGACCGGGGCGGGCGACAGCGGCATGGGTGGGATGCGCCGGGTGTTCATGCTCGGGGACGAATCTGACCAGTCCACCGGTGCGACCAGCGTGCAGGTGGTCCGCTCCGGGTTCCGTAACGTGAAGCAGAAGAAGGAGAGCACCCTGCTGGCGCTGGACGAACCTGAGCTGGGCCTGTCCGACGGTTACGCCCGGGCCTTCGGCCAGTACATCGGCGGGCAGGCCCGCGAGACGCCCAAACAGTGCGCCGGGGTGGTGGTGGTGACTCACAGCCGCAGCTTGGTTGCCGGGCTACTTGGGGGGTATGGCGAGCCGCCCACTTTCGTGCTGCTGGACGGTGATGCTGATTTGCAGCGCTGGCTGGCCACCCCTGAGGTGCGCACTGTGGAGCAGCTGCTGGCGCTGCCCGAGCTTGGCTTGACCCGTTGGCGCCGGATCAACGAACTGTCTGACCAGATCAAGAAACATCCGACTGAGAGGTAGTGATATGGCTGTGCAGACCGTGACCACAAGTACCGAGCCAGTCCTGTCCCGGCGGCCGGTCCCGTGTTACGGCGGGACGGCCTGCCAGATGGTCCTGCCGGGCGGCCGGACCGTTATCAACCCGTACCAGCGGGTATGGTGGAATCACCCTGGCTGGCACCCGGGGTCGAACTTGTTGGGTCGCATGGCACTTGGACGTAACGCCAGGAGGCCACGATGAGCCTGGTGTCGGTTAATTTCAAACATCCGCGGAGACAACCCCGGGTTGTCCCGGCTGGCCAGCGTGCTCACCCGGCGGCGGGTAGGCATGACGAAGGTCGGGTGCTGGTCAGCCTGTACCGAGAACTATCCCGGCTGTATGACACGTTAGGGCTGCCCAGGCCAGGCGAGCCGATCGGCACCGGGCCCGACGATGCTATCTGCACCGTGATCGACTCCCGGGAGTGGGGTACCCAAGGATGCTTGGCGCTGGTGGTCAACGACGGGCGAGCCCCTTGGTACGCCGTGTGGGAGCTGCCCCGCAACGGCGACTATTCAGAATTCCGTCCGCATGGCAGCTGGAGCGACCTGCAGACCGCTGTGATGTACTTCAACGAAGCGGAACCATGACTGTGCTGACAGGCGGCAGGACCAAGCCCAGGCCGGGAGGCCCGACAGGGAGCCAGAGCTGGCTAGCTAACCTGCCGAAAGGCCAGTACCGTTTCGACGAAGCCGGACGGACCTGCCTGATCACCAGCAGCCTGTTCAGCATGCTCGACCTGTACGACGTCTCTCTCTCCCTGCCGCCCCGAGCGCCGGCCGTGTCTACCGGACAGACAAACGTTTCCGGTATCCCACAGTTAACGTCGTCGGCCCTCCCGATCTGGACGGCTGGCGTGCCCGCCGCCGCTACAGGGCGGTGCTGGTAGATACCATCCAGGAGGATTAACCAATACCCGTCGGCCGGCCCGGCTGCCGTGCGACGAGCCGCCGTACACCTGGTTGTCTTAGCCGGTAAGGAATTCCCATAAGGCTCGGCTGCCACTGCCGTGACGTAGCCGGGCGATAGCTTTGATCTCAAGCTGTCGGGTCCGCTCCCGGGTCAGGTGCAGCTGGGCGCCCACCTCGTCCAGCGTCATCTGTTCGTAGCCAGCCAGCCCGAAACGCATTTGCAGGATCTGGCGTTCCCGCGGGTTCAGCTGTCTCAGCTGCCGGTACAGTTCGTCCTGAGCGGCGGTCTCGATAGCACTGTCGACAGGTGACAGCGAGCTGGTGTCGGCTAGTATGTCCCCTAGCCCGGCGCCGCTATCGGGGTTAATCTCGGCGTCCAAGCTGACTATCCGGCTGGCTTGCTGCAGCCACTTCCCGACTTGCTGCGGGGTGTCGCCTAGCCTGCTGGCCAGTTCTTCCAGGGTGGGCGGCCTACGCAGTTCGGTTTCCATATCCACGCTGGATTGTATAGCACGCCGGACCCGGTCGTTAGTGTGAGTCGGCAGCCGGATATTCCGGCCGGCACTGTCTACGTACCGGCTGATGCTCTGGCGGATCCACCAGGTAGCGAAAGTTGAGAATTTAGTCCCTCGGTTCCCGTCGAACCGGCTGATAGCTCGGATAAGCCCGATGTTCCCCTCCTGCACCAGGTCCAGCAGGAGCAGACCCGGGGATTGGTAACGTTTGGCGATAGACACCACCAGCCGCAAGTTGGCCTGGACGAACTGTTCGACCGCCAGCTCGCTCTGGCGAGCGGCCTGCTGCAGCCGGCGGCGGCGGGCCGGGCTAAGCCGGCCCGGCCCGTCCAGCTGCTGTTTGGCTTCAAGCCCGAGCCGGATCTGCTCTGCCAGCTGCCGCTCCTGCTCGGCTGTCAGGAGCTGGTACCGGCCGATAGACTCCAGGTACAGCTGGACCAGATCGCTGCCCCGTCTGTCGCTGTCTAGCTGGCTGCCCATCGGGCCTCACAGATCGAGAACGGTCGGTTGCGCCCCTATCTTACCATGCCAGCAGCCGCTAGACCAGCCTTTGGCCATCTTAGCCCTCCGCCCGGCCCGGCGGGGCCTAAGATCTGCGGGCCAGTGTGCTGCCGAACAGCGTCCGGATCGAGGGGACTTTGGATAGCTGCAGCAGTATGGACCCCTCGACATATGGGCCGATAGGCAGGTTGACCAGGATGTCGTCCGGCACCGTCCCGGTTATCTTGCTGCCGTCCGGGACTTTAGTTTTGGCTTGCCCGACCAGGCCGTCTCCGGTTTTGGCCAGAGATACGACCCAGGAGGCATCCCGCAAGATATCTTCGGCAGGCAGGCCATCCGGTTCCAGCGGGCATCGGTCGACTATCTGGTCGGCGTCCCGTAGCGCGGTCGTAGGGTCGTCGTCCAGCCCCAATTGCGCTATCGTCTGCAGGTCAGCCAGGAACTGATCCCGTCCCGGATCCTGGTTGTCAAAACCGAGATATTCAGCTACGGCGGTACTATCTATGGCGCTGTCCAGCACCCCGGTTACTCGGGATGTTATATCATCAGGCGGGTTGGTCCTTGAAATCTGTACCTGGCCGGCAAGCTGTAACATCGCCAGAGTAGCAGCAGGCACTTTGGCGGCCCGGCCTTGGCTGTCCAGGACCTGCTTAAGGCACCAGAAAGACCCACGCTTATCATATTCCCACGCAAAGCTGGCGTACCGAGCGTCGGGGAGCATCTCTACGATTTTGGCGGCGGTTTGTTGCAGCTCCGCCCGGGCGAGCGCCTTGTACAACATCTCAGGGGAGGCACTCAGCATTGCCTGGCGCATAAGCTCCGGTGACAGAGGTTTGACGGGGTTTGCCAGGCCGGGACGCCGAGACGCATTTTTGGTCCTGTACTGGTTGGTGCCGCTCGTGCCAGCTGTCTTGGCCACAGACGCTATGTGCCATATCTACTACCACGCTGTATATCTCCTGCCGTCTGGGCGCAGGGCTGTTACCGATCGGCGCCTGCCTATAAGGGCCGGCCGGCCGGCACTCAGTGGATGCCCTATAATACAGCACCACACATGGTTATAGTATAATGATCGTATGGGTAGCGTTATAGGTTACACTGAGAGCCGGCCGGCCGTTGTGCACGAGCCGGAAACCGAACCGGAAGCCGCCCCGGAAGCCGCCCCGGAAAAGCCGACAGCCGCAAGCCGGCTGATGACCCAGCTCCAGCGGCATGCCTCTATGGCGTTGTTCGGCCGGGAAGTCCACCCTGATGAATTCACTCAGATGGCTGCCGATTTCATCAAGTCCCAGCTGCAAGAGGATATCGTCAGGGAGAGCGCCAAGCCAGCACCCAAAGCCGTGCCTGCTGAGCCGGCCCGGCATATACGGCCAGGGACATGCCCCTTGTGCGGCCAGGCCCATCTGGTATGCCCGCATCCTCAAGGCGGCGCCACCCGCTCCGGACGGCGACGTTAGGCGACGTCTGCTGCCGCTGGCTTTGGATTAACAAGCCGGCACCTAATCCTGCTACCCATAAGTGCAGCGGGAAGGTACACATCTTTAGCATGGGCAGCGAGCAACCTAGCTGCTAGATGTCTGCAGAACAGCTGGCACGCCTGCTATCTTTATCTTAGTTGCCGGCCGGGCGGGCCCGGCTGGACGGAGAGGCTGGTGATGCGACCGGCGGGTCACGGGCACAAGCCGTACCGCCCACCTGATAATGCGTTATGGCATTATTGCATTACTGTGAGCATTAGGGCTTAGCTAGGTATTCGAGCCTGGCCTTGAACAATGTCAGCACGTCGGCGATCTGTTCGTAAACGAGGCCAATCCATCCTAGCACCGACAGGCACAGCACTAGCCACAACCCAAGCTGGTATAGCATAGGGGTGGTTGCCGTCTGGATCCAGTACAACCATAGGAACAAACCGAAGCTGCCGGCTGCCCATAGTGCCGCGCTGAGGAACGTCCCGTTGCGCATATATCTCACCGGTGGGGAGCACCATTGATAAAGCATCTGCTCGCAGAACGGCACCGCGGCCTGATCTCCGGCCAGGTCCGCTAACGGGGGCAGTTCCTGCCGAGCTGCATCTACTTTACGGGCCAGCTCGTCCGCTTGCTCTCGAGCTTGTTTGAAAGCGTCTGCCCTGCCATCGTCGGGACGGCCCGACCGATCTGGTCCCTCTCCCGTCGAGTGGGTACCAAATGTTATGTCCAATGCTCGTAACATCACAGTGTCTACTGCTTGGAGGGCCCCCTGTATCTGGGTGTCGGTAAGCCCCCGTCCGGCTGGGCATAGCTGGCGGGCGGCAGTATACTCCACCGTGTCCGGCCCTTCAAGGTGGGCCTGCAGGAAAGTGCATAATACGTCGATAGGTGCGACCGCTATCCGGGCGACCCGGGCGCTAACGGACACGCTGGCGATACTTATAGCCACGACCGCCATATCCCGGGGCGTCCTATGGCCGGCGACAACAAGAGTGACCAGCACCAGCACCACAGGTACTGCTCGCAGCCACCATCGGACCGCCGGATGTCTGATAAGCCGTTCGATCCCTGGGGTCATCCTGGCGTCCTCCTAATGTTCCGGTATGACAGCTTGAGCGGCGCGGCATGGCCCTAACCTGCGTGGCGTGGCACTCACATCCCAGCTTACCATTCTCTAAACACCAGCGCCCCTAGGCGTTGACATTATGGCATTATTGCATTATTGCGCGCATTACGTTTGTTAGTGGGTGGGCTGCCTTATTGCTGGCTTTGGTTGCAGGGTATAGCAGGCCGGGGATCGGCGGCGCTAGCCGGTCCTCCTCCTCCCGTTGGTACTGGTTGTTTGGATGCTGTCTACCAGATCAGGCGTACCACTCGTTGGTGGTGGTAGCGGGCCTGGTCACAGCCCAATCACCCTGGTGGGTTGCCGTCCGGCGATCCGGGCTGGCCGGAGAGCTGGCGGCGGGAGCCGGGACAGCATTACTGCCGGCCAGAGCTTCGGCCTGTTCGGCAGTGTTATCTGTCTTGTCACTGACCGGTGCGTTGCCGGACGGCAAGCTCGCGGCAGGCATCAGGGATCCAAACATCCAACCACACCTCCTACACCAGTATACTATATGTTGGGGTGTTTGGTGTTGTATGGACGGTAGGATTTCTCCAGTTTCTGCCGGCGCAGGGGCGCCTTGCTGCTGAGCGTACCCGGTTAACAGGTCCCGATTTGTTAACGGTCAGGTTGTACGCTGAGCAGCAGAGTCTGAGCGGCTAGATGTCGTGCCCGGTTTGCGATATAATCCCAATCACTGTACCGGGATTGCAAGACGTCCAGTTTGCCGAGCTCGCTTTGTATTGTCTGGCCGGCGGGGACGGTAGGCTCTGGGAGCGCCAGCCTCTCCAGGATATGTTTAAGCGGCGGCTGGCCTTCCCTGGTCACCTCTGGGTAGTACCGGCCTATTCCGGCTAGCACTTGGGCGCTATGGCTGTCGCCTAGCAGGTCTGCTATAGCCACTGTGTCCATGTAATCTCGGACGGCGTTGCGGCTGCTGATCATCCACGCTTTGGTCCGCAACATTTCGTCGCTGGTCGGGATGGTAACTTTCCCGACTCCGGGGACGTCTAGCTGCTCTGTCTCTAACGGCACAGCCCGCCGGAGCTGACGTAATCCCACCTCAATCCCCCGTAGCCGTCCTAAGATCAGTACCGGCCGGCGGGTCCGGGAGGTATCCCATCCAGCTAGCTGCTCCATCTGGCGCAACACCTGGTCGAAGTTGCCAGCTAGATCCCGCATCACGCTGTCCACGTCATACGACAGCCGGTGAGCGGTGTGGACAGCGGCGCCGAAGCCCCCTACCGGGACCGCCTCCGGCAGGTGCTGCTGGATCAGGTGAGCACATTGTAACATCTGGTGCCAGCGGGGGGACGCCTGGGCCAAAATGCTGCCCGCAGTAGCGGGGGACGGGATGGGATCTGTCCCAGACCGCTGTTTGTACTGGTTGGAACCACGGGCAAGAGCCATAACACCGGCTGTATGCCAAAGTCAGCGGCAGACGGGAGCTTTCCGTGCTTTCCGGGGCTGCACGTCCCGTCCTTGCACACCCTCTCTACAATATGATATAATAGGGAGGTGGAGTTCCGGAACTTGCGGCATGTTGAGGAAGATGAGTCGCTAGTCCATGGTGAGGCGCTGGTCGCCCGACTGGAGCGGGGCTCATTGTCTGACTGGGCGCCGCTGGTCCGGGCGGTGGCCGCCGACCCGGCTGGCCCGGTGGCGGTGGCCGTGCTTGATCTGTGCCGGACCTACCCGTTCGAGGTGCCCGCCCCTGCGTACCTGTTCCAGCAGCTGGTCCTGGATCTGCGGCAGGCTGCCGGCCTGCCTGTCCCGGCGTTCCAGGTCCCGCCAGAGCCAGCTTACATCTAAGGCGTACGGCGGGGCGGCTGTAATGCCGCCCGTAGGCGGCAGGCTAGCCCAGCGGGCGTGCCGGGGGCTGCTGGTCCCAGATTTCGCCGTCCAGCTGGTTGCCACCCGAACTGGGGTGCAGCCCTGACCAGTGCATGAACTGGAACGGCACGCCGGCTTCCAGGCATTGATCCCGCAGGGATCGCACCCAGTCGGGATGGCACTCCCGGAAACCCCGTTCGGTCTCGCCGCCAGCCCGCACGTAGTCGATCCCGTCCAGCTCCAGCTGCAGCGGGCCCAGCAGAGGCTCACAGTTGATGAACTTGACGGCCGCCCCGGTGGACCGCAGGTGTGCTGCCCGGAACGCCCATCGTTGCAGCCCGATCGTGACCCCTATCTCCAGGTGAGGCGGCCACGGTAGCTGCCCGGCCAGCGCTGCCAGCCTGCCCGAACGTTTGGTCAAGATGCTGTAGGAATGCTGCGGGGTGTCCACAATAGTCTCGAACACCGCTTGGATGAACTCGGTAGGCACCTGAGGGTGGAACAGGTCGCTCATCGAGTTCACAAAGACCCGGCGGGGTTTGCGCCACCGTAACGGCAGGTCCAGCTTGTCGTGGTGCAGCGAAACCCCGAAACCCGGCCCGCTGTCAGCCGGGTCCCCGTCTTTCTGGTACCGAGGGTTACCCCAACCTTTCAGCCGGGCCGCCTGGCGCATAGCGTAACACCGTACACATTCGCCTACGTCCAGCCCGGTCTGCGGATCCCGCACGACAACTTTGGAACACCCAGTCACCGGGTTCCAGCTGGTCCAGCTCATCATCTCCCCAGCATACCTCGGCTACCTGTCCTGACGATGTTGTGCACCTAAGATAGCCGGCAGCCAGCCGCCGGGCCGGGCCCGGCCCGGCGGGCAACGGTACAGTGAGACCCGCCTGGGAAGTATACTGGGACGATGGTCAAAGAGACCAAACCCCGGGACGACCTTGACGAGCAGCCCAACCACCTGGTATGGCTGGTCACCGGCAGCGAGCCGGCGTTGGTCAGCGAAGAGATAGCCAGGTTGACCCGCCAGCTGCTGGAAGGGACAGACCGGTCGCTGGCCCTGGACGAGTTCGCGGCCAGCGACAACCCCGAGGAGCTGATCTGGACGCTGGTCGGTACCTGCGGTACCGGCCCGTTCCTGGCCGACCGCCGGGTGGTGGTACTACGCGATCTCGGCCAGTTCACCGGGGAGCAGCTCGGCCCGCTGATCGACTATATAAAACAACCTTTGGATAGCACCCGGCTGGTGTTGGGCGCAGGTGGCGGCCAGCTGTCAGCGAAACTGCTGAACAGCGTCAAGGCCAGCCCGACAGCCACCCTGGTCAACACCGATCCCGGCAGTGGCAAAGCCGCCTCAGGTTGGATCCATGAAAGGCTGGTCCGGGCGCCGGTCCGGCTGAGCCATCCGGCCGCCGAGCTGCTGGAGCAGCACCTGGGAGAGGATCTGGCCCGGCTCAGCTCGCTGCTGGACACCCTGGCCGCGGCCTATGGCAGGGACGCCCAGATTGGCCCTGAACAGCTGGAGCCGTACCTGGGCCAGGCGGGGACGGTACCCCCTTGGGATTTCACTGATGCCATTGACCGTGGCCAGCCGGCGCTGGCGCTGCAGCTGTTACACCGGCTGATGAGCGCCGGGGAGAGGCACCCGCTGGTGGTGCTGGCCATCCTGCACCGGCATTTCAGTAACGTCCTGAAGGTCCAGGCGCCTTCGGTCCGCACCGAAGCGCAAGCGGCGGCCGCCCTGGGGATAGCGCAGGGCCGCAGCACTTTCCCGGCCAAGAAAGCGCTGGATGCCGCCCGTAAACTCGGGCCCCGGGGCGCGGGGGACGCCATCATGATGCTGGCCGACGCCGAGCTGGATATCAAAGGCAGGACCGGGATGGACCCCGAGACGGTCATGGATATCCTGGTCGCCCGGCTGTGCCGTATGAGCAAAGGCGCGCAGCAACCAGCCGGCGCACCCGCTGGCAGCCAGCAGCACGGCGGTAGCAGAGACAGGTACAGACAGGTCCCGGCATGAAAGCACAACAGCCTCCTGGCTATTTCTTGGCGTGGCAGGGAGAGCCGCCAAGGCACAGCGGGGAGGGCCGGGCTTGACATGACATTTTCAGAAGCGTTCGCGGCGATCCGTGACAATCCCGAGAAGGGGATGCGTTTGCCGCACTGGTCCCCAGAGGTAGTTATCCGGAGCCAACACCCAAATGAGGGCTCGGAGATGACCCACCCCTATCTCTATGCAGACAGCCGTTACGGGAAGGTGCCATGGAGAGAGACGTTCCCGGAGCTGTTCGCTCTTAACTGGGAAGTTGTCGATATCTGAGGATCTCGGGGTGCCCAGCTGGCGTCTATAGGTAACCGGCGGGACTGGCCGGCGGAGCGCCTTTAACCAGGAAGAAACAGAAACCCCATTGACAGACGTTCGATAATCTGATATAATTGTGGTTGATGGGAGGGTGTTTCTGAGATGTCTTATCACATCCGATCCGGGATGCCCGTGACCAACCCTCAGGCCGAGCTGGTAAGGAGGCTCACCGGGCCTGACGAAGCTGAACGCCTGATCCGGGCCTGCGATTCTGCTAGCATCTCGGTCGCTATCGACCGGCTTATCGCTCAGAGCCGCGAACGTCGTGCTGCCCAGGCCTCCCAGCCGCAGGCGCCGCCAGCCTCCCAGCCGCAGGCCTCCCAGCCGCAGGCCTCCCAGCCGCAGGCTTCCCAGCCGCAGACCGCCAGCCCGGGGTATTATCTGGACAGCCAGGACCGGGCTTACGTGGTAGTGATGAGCCAGAACAACCGGCCCTACGCCAAACAGCTCATGATCCGGCCCGGCCATAACGCCAAATGGGAATACGACCGGGGGGCAGTGTTCCGACTGGCGGAGTTCCGCCCCTTAACGCTGGCGGAAGCGAAACGGCTCGGCCACCTGCTCGGTGTCTGCATGATCTGCGGACGTCGGCTGGTAGATGTCAAAAGCGTGCAAGAGGGCATCGGCCCAGTCTGCATCAAAACCCTGAACGGAGCCAGCGACCCCCTGGAACAGTGGCTCAGGGTGCTGGAGCACCGCAATAAGTACCCGCATAATAAACTGGTCGCGGCGGGGGTCTAGGAGATGTACCATTCGTGATAAGGCCCAGTGGAGCAGGCGGGCGGTATGACGACGTTGTTACAGCCGGGCATAGCAGTATGGACGTGAGGAGGAAGATGTGATGGGAGAGCAAACCGAAGAGCCGCAGGTCGGCGAAGACGGCTGGGAGTCCCACCCGGCGTTCGCTGTCATCGGGGCGGACCGTACCAGTACCGGCAGCGGTGTGTCGGGTGGCGGCGGGGCGATATTGTTCGACAGCGACGTGGTACACAGTAACACCGTCCGTGTGCGGATCCAGACCGCCAAGCGCAAGCGCGATCTCAACCGCGACTGGGTGCACAGCCAGCAGAACCTCATCGAAATCGAAATGAGCGAAGCGCAATGGGCTTCGTTCGTCTCGACCATGAACTCCGGTGACGGCGTGCCCTGCACCCTGCGATGGCATGGCCAGACCATCCCCAAGCTGGTACACAACCCGCGTCTTGGCCTGTCGATACAGGAGACCCAGCAGGCAGCACAAAAAGCGTTCGCCGGGATCAAACAGGCCGCCGACGCCCTGGCGGCCCTGGGTTCCAAGGCCCCAGCCAAGGAACGCCAGGCCGCCTTCAGGAACTTGCAGACGGCCATCTCCAATGCCGAACCGAACGTTGTATACGCCAGCCAGACTATGGTTAAGCATACTGAGGACGTCGTCCAGAAAGCCCGGGCGGACATCGAAGCGATGGTGGTCGCTGCCGCCCACCATGCGGGTATCAACCCAGCCATGCTGACAGGCTCGTCCTTAGCGCTCAGCCAAGGCGACACCGGCCCGACATCATAGCAACGTCCGGGCCATCCGGCCCGGGTTACCGCCACCAGCCAGGAGAACAGCGACTTGTACCGTTCAGCCCGCCCTATCAGCACCGTCCGTCCCGACCAGTCTCGTGCTGGCCGGCCTCAGTACGACCGGCCTCGGTACGACCAGCCTAGAGATGACCAGGCCCGCTACCGTGTGCCGCCTAACAGCAGCCCTGAACTACGCAGCCAGGCTGAGTTTGCCCGCCGGATGGCCCAGAACGAACACGGGGCAGTACGGGGGCCGGCGGCCCGCTAGGACGCCCCAGTATCAGGTACAACATAAACTGGTACTGGATGCTACGCCCATGCGACGGCCGGATTTCCCGGTGGTACCGACAGGAGGATCGCGATGAGCAAACCATGCCGGATCTCATGGCAGCTCGAGGACATATGGAAACGTATGACAGGCAGGCTGCTGTTCAAACCGGACCTAGGCGACCCGCGGGCAGACGACTCCAAGATAATCCCCGCAGCAAGCGCCGTCGAAGCTAACCTGGAAAGTTCGCTGCGGGCAGACGGCTCGGGTAAACACCAAGTACAGCTCGACTTAGACGTACCGCACATCTACGTAACGTCGAGCACCGACGGGCACGGGCACCTGCGTTTCCCGACGCTGCACCTGACCACCGACGAATACCAAGATCTGCTAGGCACGCTTGTCAGATACGGGATCGTGCAACGCCGCTGGGCCCGGATGCTTGGCCGTACCGGGCAGACCTATCTGCGGGTACCTGGCGAGGACAAGGATTACCTCGGGGAGGGCTGCTACGGCCAGCGGGTTAACCGTAAAACCGTCAAAGCCGTCTAGAGGTTTATAACCGGGCAGGAGGGCACAATGTTAAGGAAGATACGTCGGCGGCTCGCGCGGTACACCAAGCTAGGAGATGCTACGGAGCGTAAGTACCTTGTTGCGCTTGAGGCTGTAGCTGAGGCGGCCGCGACGCTAGGTGACCTCGCTGGTGACAGTGGGATCGTTTACATGCCCCTCGATATGGCGCTGGCGGAGTTAGAAGAGGCGAAATGCGAACGGGCTGGCCGTTAGGGCTTCCCTCCCGCAGATGTGCCCTGCTGTTACTGGTGGGCGAGCTGGTACATAGCCCGGACTGCTCGGGGCAGGCTGGGGTTCTCTAACGTTAAACGGCGTACCGTCCGGTCCGCGTCCTGGACCAGCTCGGTTAGTGTACCGGGAGGGCAGGAGGGGTTCTCGGCGACGATCCGGCGGGTATGCGAGGAGCTGTTGGCGGCGGCGGCTACCAGCTGGTCCGGAGGGCACCGGCGGTTGTGTAACGCCTGTCTGCAGACCCGTTCGTCCTGGTCTTGGCACAGCTTGGTAAGCAGCTCTGGGGCGCACTTCGGGTTGGCTGCCACTGACACTCTGACCTGCGTGTTGGCGGAGCAGGACAGCCGCTGTAGTTGTGCTGCTGGGCAATCCGGGTTTTTAGCGGCGGTTGCCTGCACGTCTGTGTTCCTGTCTTTGCACAGCTTGGTTAGTATCTCGACCGGTGTAGCCCGGTTCCCTGCGACCGCCCGTCGGATGTTGGCGTCTCGGTCCTGGCTGAGCTGGCTGAGCAGCTCGGGCGGGCAGCTACGGTTCTCAGCGACATGGAAACGAACATAGATCTCTCCGTACTGGACTAGTGCGGCTATGATCTCTGGGTGTGTGTTGCGGCCTTGAGCGAGCTCTACTTGGTGGAGCCGTTCTACTTTGGGCAGGAGCTGGCTGAGCAGCGCCTGGGTGGTTATCTGGGCTGCTGGTCTGGGGGTTGCCGGCCGCCGCCGGTACTGGTTGTTCCCTGTGGCGCTGCCGCTGGTCTGGGTGGCCATGCTGGCGATGTGCCATATCTATCAAACAACACCTACCACATTGTTATATTATATGTCCCGGTCGGGTTGTTTAACAGTCTCCTGGGACGGGCGGATCCCGGCGGCCGGCCTCGGCAGGCCCTGTCGGGCCCGTGCAATGTAATATTGTGGCGGGGGGCACGGCGGCATTCCGAGGGGGGTTCTAAAAAGTTTCGGGATATATCTGGGGATGTCTATATTACACAGCGTTCGGTACGGCAGGCTGTCAAGACGACAGAGGGTTTTAGCGCCACAACCGCTACCGAGCTGTCACAGTATGTGCGTACTGCATTATTGCATTACCGCCGGCGAGTGTGGTTTATGGTAGACCCCAGCCCGCCTCGCCCGGGCAGGACAGCCCGGGGATAATACACCAAACACGACATGGATATTCTGTCAGAATACCGCTTGCCTCAAACCTCCCAGTGGATTTAGGGGTGGCGGCGACAACCGGCAATGACGACAGCGACGGTCACAGCAACGACGGTGACAGCAGCAGCCGGCGGGGACAGCAGCCGGCGGGGACAGCCGGGGGGGGCAGCAACCGATGATGGTGGTGATAGCCGGGACAGCAGCAGCCGGGGGGGGGAGACAGCAAC
>Ga0326727_10011892_pt1 | contig 20030 bp, 21 predicted proteins | sample MB2enrmetagenome_FD_207643 | JGI IMG/M metagenome (GOLD analysis project Ga0326727, IMG submission 207643) | Lab enriched peat soil microbial communities from McLean, Ithaca, NY, United States - MB29MY | ecosystem: Environmental > Terrestrial > Soil > Wetlands > Peat | place: USA: New York...
AAGCCGCGCTCCTCGATGACCACTCGCGCATGCGCCGACAGGATCAGGGCCATGGCTCAGGGCTTCCGCAGGCGCACGCCTGCGCCGCCGCCGTTCTCGGCGATGAACACGACGCCAGCCGCCTCCAGGGCCGCCTGGAGGTCCCTCAGGGTTCGCTCATAGGGATGCCGCCGGTCCAGCTCGAAATCGGCGATCGTCTTCTTGGCAACCTTGGCCGCGGCTTCCAGGTCGGTCTGTGACCAGTTCACCAGGGCTCGGGCTGCTCGGCATTGCGCAAGAGTAAGTGGCATTTTTAGAGCTATATTACATCAAAATGGTTGACCACACCATTGCAGTAAGGTTACTCTTATGGAGTAACAGAGCGCAATAGGGAGACACCTGAACGTTGCCAATCAGTCCACGCGAGACTCGCGCCATCCACAGCCCGCCTCCTCACGCGGTCACCGGCAAATTCGCCCCCCCAGCCTCCATCCCCTCTTGCCTCAGCCTATATTCCTATGGTAGGAATATCAGCCGTGGAAGCCGCGCTCCCATCGTCGGCCGAAGCCTACGCCCCCGAACTCGCCCGTCGGGTCTCGATCATCATCGACACGCTGCGCATCGTCATCGGCCGCCGTCTCTACGGCAAGCCCCATCTCCTCCCCCTCGCCGGCCCGCTCTGGAGCCGGCTCCACCGCATCCTCAGGCGCTTCACCGACCTGATGGACCGCCTCGCCGCCGGCCGCTGGCCGCGGCCCCGACACGGCCCGCACACCGGCGGCGCCCCGCACCCCGAGAACCTGCTCCGCGGCAATCCGTTGCCCACCCGCTACGGCTGGCTGATCGGGGCCCTCGGCTGGGAGGCCGTCGGCTGCTTCGCCCAACTGGAGCGCGAACTCGCCGAGCCCGCCGCCGCCGAGATGCTCGCCAGGGTCCCGGCCGCCGGCCGCATCCTCCGCCCCCTCCGCCGCATGCTCGGCCTCGCCTCCTCCGACCCCACCCTGCGCCGCCCCCGCTCCACCGTCTCACGTATGGATACAGAGTCTAATAAACGTTTTACTGAGACTCCGATGAGACTGACCCTCCCGCGCCCTCCGGCCATTCCGCTCAGTCCCGCGCCTCCTCGCGACTGGCCACCGACGCCTGAACGCTGGCAATCAGCCGGTCCACCAGGTACTCAAGATCCTCCGCATCGAACTGCTCGAACTGGGTCAGAATCCGCGGCAGGATCTGCGCCCGGTAGGCCTCGATCTCCCGCTCGTCGCCGTCGAACGGCACCCCCCGCACCACATCCACCGCCACCCGCATCGCCGGGAACAGCCGATCCGGCAGCCCGGCCCGGTCGAACAGCGCCCTGAGCCCGTTCGGCCCGCCATCGGCGATCAACCGCCGCGCATTGGCCGTCGGCACGCCGGCCAGCACCGCCATTGCCGCCTCGAAAAAGGCCATGTCGCCCAGACAAAGCGCCCGCAGCACCAGGAACGGGGTCAGCCGCCCGCTGCGATGCATCTCCCGCGCCAGCCGCTCCAGCTCCCGCTCGGCCCGGCCATAGGCCAGCCGGATCGTCGTCAGGTCCCGCGACTGCAGGACCAGGTCGGCCGCGATACTCGGCGAAAGCTCGTGATGCGCCACCAGATAGGTCCGCAGGTGGTCGGACACCAGCGTGACCAGCCGCTCGGCCACGGTCAACGGCAGCCGCTCCCGCCGCACCATGCCCTCCTTCACGGCCTCATTGGCCCCGAACCGCTGCAGCGCCACGCCGAAACCCCGCTCGCTGATCTCGGCCGACGCGTTCCGCATCAGCGCGCTGACCGCCGTGGGGTGGCCCTCGGAGATCAGCGCATCCGAGACCTCCTCCGGCAGGTCGCGCCGCCCGGCGATCGCCTTCTGCTTCGCCGCCGACTGCTCCCGCACGACCGCGATCAGATCGGCCGGCGTCAGCACTGGCGAATCCGACAGCACCGGCATCGCCACGCGGTCGATGTCGTTGGCCAGCGCCATCGCCACGTCATGCGGCAGCCGGGGGGAATGCCGCAGGCTGTGCGCGAGGTTGGCGCGGACCACCTCTTCGATGTCGCTCGCCAGGATGCGGATGATGTCCTGCGCGATCCCGAGTTCGGCCAGGCTCAACGCCTCGTTGTCGAGCTCGCTCCCGAGCTTCTCGGCCAGCTCGGCACGAACCTCGGGCAACGGTTGCGCCAGCAGCTTCTCGACATCGGCACGGGTGAGCGAAGACATGGCACGCCTCCAGCTGACGAGGGGGCCCAGCATGGCCGAACCCTGGTTAACCGTCCTTTCACGGCGCCCGCGAACCGTGCGCCCGTCCCCGCCCGCAGGTCACTGCCCACTTGCCGGAGACGGTCCCCGCCACTAAACCCCCGGCCAGGCGCAAGAGGACGTGACCATGGCCGCGATTACCGAGCTTCCCTCCGTAAACCCATCCCTGGAACAGCAGGCCGCCATCCTCGCCCGCCCGGCCACCCCCGAGCGCCGCATGGCCGATGCGGTCCGCGCACTCGCCATCGACGCCGTCGAGAAGGCCAATTCCGGCCATCCCGGCATGCCCATGGGCTTCGCCGACGCCGCCACCACCCTGTGGACCCGCTTCCACAAGTTCGACGCCGCCGATCCGCACTGGCCCGACCGCGACCGCTTCGTGCTCTCCGCCGGCCACGGCTCGGCGCTGCTGTACGCCCTGCTCCACCTGACCGGCCACGCCGGCATGGAGATCGAGCAGATCAGGCAGTTCCGCCAGCTCCACTCGGCCACCCCGGGCCATCCGGAATATGGCGCCCACCCGGGCATCGAAACGACCACCGGCCCGCTCGGCCAAGGCCTCGCCAACGCGGTCGGCATGGCGCTCGCCGAGCGCATGCTGGCGGCCCGCTTCGGCAAAAGCCTGGTCGATCACCGCACCTGGTGCGTCGTTGGCGACGGCTGCCTGATGGAGGGCATCTCCCACGAGGCGATCGACCTCGCCGGCCATCTGAAGCTGAACAAGCTGGCTGTTCTGTGGGACGACAATCGGATCTCGATCGATGGTCCCACCTCGCTCGCCACCTCGACCGATCAGCTCAGGCGTTTCGCCGCCGCCGGCTGGGCGGTCAAGCGCGTGGACGGCCACGACCCGACCTCGATCGCCGCCGGCCTGTCCATGGCCATGCGCGCGACCCGGCCGACCCTGATCGCCTGCCGCACCATCATCGGCTTTGCCGCCCCGACCCGCGCCGGCACCGCGAGCGTGCACGGGGCGGTGCTGGGCGCCGGCGAGGCCCAGGGCGCCAAGGACGCGCTGGGCTGGACCTCGCCCCCCTTCGAGGTGCCCGAGGACATCCGCGCGCTCTGGCAACGGGCGGGCAGCCGCGGCGCCACCGCCCGCCGAGCCTGGCTCAAGCGCCTCGCACGCCACCCCCAGCGGGCCGAGTTCGAGCGCGCGCTCGCCGGCCGGCTGCCGGACACCTTCCACGAGGCGATGGCCGCGTTGCGTGCCTCGATCGCCGAAAGCCGCCCGAGCGTGGCCGGCCGCGCCGCCGGCCAGAAGGTGCTGGAGGCGCTGGTGCCGGCAGTGCCGGACATCGTCGGCGGCTCGGCCGACCTCACCCCCGCCAACCTTACCTTCGTGAAGTCCATGGGCGTGGTGGCGCCGGGCAGCTTCGGGGGCCGCTACATCCATTTCGGCATTCGCGAGCACGCCATGGCGGCGGTGATGAACGGGCTGGCCGTGCACGGCGGCTTCATCCCCTACGGCGGCACCTTCCTCTGCTTCACCGACTACATGCGCCCGGCGCTGCGCCTCGCCGCGCTGATGCGCCTGCGCGTCATCCACGTGATGACCCACGACAGCATCGGCGTGGGCGAGGACGGGCCGACCCACCAGCCCGTGGAGCACCTTGCCAGCCTCCGGGCCATGCCCAACATGCTGGTCCTGCGTCCGGCCGACGCCATGGAGGTGGCGGAGTGTTGGGAAGTGGCGCTGCGTCACGCCGACGGGCCGAGCGTGCTGGCGCTGTCGCGGCAGGTGCTGGCGTCGCTGCGCGCCGACGTCGGCGAGAACCGCTCGGCCCGCGGTGGCTACGTGATCGCCGAGGCGGACGGGCCGCGCGCCGCGACGCTGATTGCCAGCGGCTCGGAAGTAGCGATCGCGCTCGCCGCCCGCGACCAGTTGGCGTCGGAAGGGATCAAGGTTGCGGTGGTCTCGTTGCCGTGCTGGGAGCTGTTCGCCGCGCAGGACGAGGCCTGGCGCGCCAGCGTGCTGGGCGGGGCGCCGCGCTTCGGCATCGAGGCGGCGGTGCAGTTCGGCTGGGAGCGCTGGCTCGGCCCGGACGGCCAGTTCATCGGCATGTCCGGCTTCGGCGCCAGCGCGCCGCCCGCCGCGCTGTACAACCATTTCGGCATCACCGCGGACGCCATCGCCGCTGCCGTTCGTAAACGCCTGGGTTGAGTCCTCGACATACTGACAAGGAGCACACCACCATGGCCGTAAAGGTCGCGATCAACGGATTCGGACGCATCGGACGCCTCGTGCTTCGCGCCATGGCCGAGAGCGGGCGGCGGGACCTGGAGGTCGTCGCCATCAACGACCTCGGCCCGACCGAAACCAATGCCCACCTGTTCCGCTACGACACCGTGCACGGCCGCTTCCCCGGCGAGGTCGTGGTCGACGGCAACACCATCAGCGTGCACTGCAACGGCCACACCTGGGGGCCGGTCAAGGTCACCGCCGAGCGCGATCCGACCAAGGTGCCGTACCAGGGCGTCGACATCGCCATGGAGTGCACCGGCAGGTTCACCAGCAAGGAGAAGGCCGCCGCCCTCCTGCAGGCCGGCGCCAAGAAGGTGCTGATCTCCGCCCCCGGCGACGGCGCCGACGCAACCGTGGTCTACGGCGTCAACCACACCGTGCTGACCCGCGACATGACGGTGGTCTCGAACGCCTCCTGCACCACCAACTGTCTCGCCCCGGTGGCCAAGGTGCTGCACGATGCGTTCGGCATCGAGCGCGGCTACATGGTCACCATCCACTCCTACACCGGCGACCAGCCGACGCTCGACACGCTGCACAAGGACCTCCGCCGGGCCCGCGCCGCGGCGTGCAATATCATCCCCACTTCGACCGGCGCGGCCCGCGCGGTCGGGCTGGTGATGCCGGACCTCAAGGGCAAGCTCGACGGCACCGCCATCCGCGTGCCGACGCCGAACGTCTCCCTCGTTTCGCTCGACGTGGTGCTGAAGAAGCAGGTGACCAAGGACGAGGTGAACGCCGCCATGAAGGCCGCCTCCGAGGGCGCGCTCAAGGGCATCCTCGCCTACAACGCCGCGCCCCTGGTCAGCTCCGACTTCAACCACACCTCGGTCTCCTCCACCTTCGATGCCACGCAGACCGCGGTGGTGGACAACGGCCTGGTGCGGGTGATGTCCTGGTACGACAACGAGTGGGGCTTCTCCTGCCGCATGGCGGACACCGCGGCCTACTGGGCCAGCCTGTAAGGAGGGCACACCATGGCGTTCCGGACGCTGGACGGCGTCGCGGTGGCGGGGAAGCGGGTGCTTCTCCGCGCCGACCTCAACGTGCCGGTGCGTGACGGCAAGATCACCGACCTGACCCGCCTGGAGCGGCTGTGCCCCACCATCCGCGAGCTGTCGGCGGCCGGCGCGCGGGTGATCGTCGCCAGCCATTTCGACCGCCCGAAGGGCAAGCGCGTGCCGTCGATGTCGCTCGCCCCGGTGGCGACGGCACTCGGCCAGGTGCTCGGCCGCAAGGTGATCTTCGCCGAGGACTGCATCGGGCTGCCGGCCCAGCAGGCGGTCGAGCGCTTGCGCGACGGCGACGTGCTGGTGCTGGAGAACACGCGCTTTTACCCGGGCGAGGAGAAGAACGACCCGGCCTTTGCCGCCGACCTGGCGAAGCTGGCCGACCTCTATGTCAACGACGCCTTCTCGGCGGCGCATCGCGCGCATGCCTCGACCGAGGGGGTGGCGAAGCTGCTGCCCGCCTATGCCGGACGGCTGATGCAGGCGGAACTGGAGGCGCTGGAGTCGGCGCTGTCGCACCCCACCCGGCCGGTGGCGGCGATCGTCGGCGGGTCGAAAGTCTCCACCAAGCTCGACCTGCTCGGCAACCTGGTGGGCAAGGTGAACGTGCTGGTCATTGGCGGCGCCATGGCCAACACCTTCCTGGCCGCCGAGGGCCTGGGCGTCGGCAAGTCGCTGCAGGAAGCCGAGATGCACGCGACCGCCCGCGACATCCTGGCCAAGGCGAAGGCGGCGAACTGCGAGGTCGTGTTGCCGGTGGATGTGGTCCTGGCCGCCGAACTCGCGCCCAATCCGCCGACCAGGACCGTGCCAGTCGAGGCGGTGCCCGCCGACATGATGATCCTCGATGTCGGCCCGGCCACGGTGGCCGGCCTGAAGCAGCGCCTGGCGGCCCTGAAGACGCTGGTGTGGAACGGCCCGGTCGGGGCGTTCGAGACGCCGCCGTTCGATGCCGCCACCACGGCGCTCGCCCAGGCGGTCGCGGAGCGCACCCGCGCCGGCGCGCTGCGGAGCGTGGCCGGCGGCGGCGACACCGTCTCCGCCTTGCGCCATGCCGGCGTGCTCGAGCAGTTCAGCTATGTCTCCACCGCCGGCGGTGCCTTCCTGGAGTGGATGGAAGGCAAGACCCTGCCGGGGGTCGCCGCGCTGGAGGCTTGATTTACGGAGCCTTAACCAGAGGCGGAGCAGGATGGCGGGCATGATCTCGCTCGCTTCCCTCTCCGCCTTTTCCGCCGGCGGCGCCACGGCATCAGTGGCGCGCCCCCAGGCCAGTTCCAGCGCAGGCGCGGCCGGGCCGGTGCTCGCACGGGCCCAGTCCGCCGCGCCGTCGGCAACCGGGCAGGCGGCCTCGCCGTCTCTGCTTGCGCCGCCGGACAAGAAACTGCCGCGGGGCTCGCTGCTGAACCTCCAGGTCTGACGGCTGGGCCTGTGGCCGCCCGGCAACGTGACCCCGTCGGCCACCGCCGTGACCGCCGGCAGGCACGGATCTCGATGTACAGCGATTGAAAATACCGCTCCGAGAGGACAGTATTTTCACCATGCCCCAGTTTGTCCGCCAGGTCCCGGACGGCGATGGTCGGGAGCGCATGGTTTGCTCCCTGTGCGGGCATGTCGCGTACAAGAACCCCAACGTCGTGGTCGGCACCGTGGTCGTGGAGGATGGGCGGGTGCTGCTGTGCCGGCGCGCCATCGCCCCTCGGCGCGGGTTCTGGACGCTGCCGGCCGGCTTCCAGGAAATGGGCGAGACGCTGGAGGAAGGCGCCATCCGCGAGGCCCTGGAAGAGACGCAGGCGGATATCGTACTCGACGGCGTGCTGGCGGTGTTCAGCATCAGCAGCATCGACCAGGTGCAGGTGTTTTTCCGCGGCCGCTTCGCCGGTCCGCCGTCGTTCGCCCCCACGCCGGAAAGCCAGGTGGTCGCGCTGTTCAGCTGGGACCTCATTCCGTGGGACGCCCTCGCCTTCCCGACGATTACCTGGGCGCTGCGCGCCTGGCACGCGGGAGGCCCGGGGCCGCTCGGCCCGGCCGTCGGCAACCCTCCCGAGGATCCGCGCGGCACCGGCCGACTGCCGCCGGATCCCCCGATGCCCGGGAGCGGGCCATGAATACTCACCACATCGTGCTGGATGCAGTTCTCACGCTTGGCATGGCCGGCAGCGCCGCGGCGCAATCGCCGGGCAGCAGCCTGGCCTCGCCCTTGCCACCCGGTGCCCTGCTGTTGCGCGCCGAGCCGACCGGGCAACCCGGGCTCGGGCAGGTTTATGCACCTGCACCTGCACCTGCGCCGGTGCCCAACCGCGACCTGCCGGCACCGTCTTCCGAACGCAAGTGGGGCGAGTTGCAGATTTGGAATGGGAAGCATCCCCCCGCCGGGGGCGCCCCGACTCCGCGCAAGGGGTCCAGCGCCGCGACGATGTTGCCGGCCGATCTGCAGGGACCGGTCGGCCGATGAGACCGTCCTCGGCCGCCCTCGCGATGCTGCTGATGCTCGGCCTGGCGGGCGGCGCCGAGGCCGGGGCCGGCAGCACCCTGGCCTCTCCATTGCCCGCCAGCGCGCTGCCGGTACCTCCACGGGCGCCATCGCCCGGCGAGGCTCAGGCCGAGGACGGTTTCGCGCCCGCGCCGGTGCCTGACCCCGACCTGCAGCGGCCGCGCGCCGACATCCAACAGCCGCACACACAGGTAACGCCGAACCTGTTCGACAGCCCGAAGACCCGCAATGACGGCAGCGGCTTCCTGCCCGGCTCGGCCGGCCAGTACAATCCCGACCATCGGCTCCATCCGAGCCCCGGCATCAGCGTCCAGGTGCCCCTGCAGTAGGCGGGTTTGACAACCCCCTGGGCCGGCGCCTATAGGCCCGACCTCCTGCCGGGAACGTGGACGGAGCCGTGGGCTCCGCGCCCGCCTTGCGCGAGCCGCGAAAGGCCTACCGGTACAACAAGCCGCCGACGCCCCCAGGGCGAGCGGCGCCGCGAAGAAAGGGCCGCGCGCGATGACCAAGCGCGTCGAGAGCAAGTACAAGATCAACCGCCGCCTGGGCGTCAACCTGTGGGGGCGGCCGAAATCCCCCCTCGCCAAACGGGACTACGGGCCCGGCCAGCACGGCCAGCGCCGCAAGGGCAAGCCGACCGACTTCGGCGTCCAGTTGATGGCCAAGCAGAAGCTGAAGGGCTACTACGGCAATATCGGCGAGAAGCAGTTTCGCCGGTATTACTTCGAGGCGGCCCGCCGCAAGGGCGACACCTCGGAAAACCTCATCGAGTTGCTGGAACGGCGGCTGGACGCGGTGGTCTACCGCATGAAGTTCGCCACCACGCCGTTCGCCTCCCGGCAGTTCGTCAACCACGGGCACGTGCTGGTCAACGGCCGGCGGGTGAACATCCCGAGCTACCTGGTGCAGGACGGCGACACCGTCGAAGTGCGCGAGAAGTCGAAGCAGCTGGCCATGGTGTTGGACTCCGTGCAGAGCCCCGAACGGGACGTGCCCGAATACCTGGAGGTCGACCACCGCGCCATGAAGGGCCGTTTCGCCCGCTCGCCCAAGTTCTCCGACGTGCCCTACCCGGTGCAGATGGAGCCAAATCTGGTCGTCGAGTTCTACTCGCGGTAATCGTTATACGCATTCTTCGCTCTTGCGAGCGGAGAGGGCCGGCGTGTCGAGATCAGCGATGAGAAGGCCGGGCACTTTCTCGATTGGGCTTTGAAGGGACGCGGAAGGCCGCACCATGATAATCTGCGGGCGTGCCTGATTGTTCCCAGCGCTCGATGATCAATTGAGGCCCACTCATCCTGGTCCCCGGTAACCTGGTGCGCCGCTGTCATGCGGCGTTCCCTCATCGCAGACCGCCACACATCAATTTCCTGCCTCGGAAAGCTCCTTGACGACCTCGCGTTCGTCCGCGGCTTGCTCCTCTTGGAAGGACTTTCTGCCTTGAACGATCGCCGCGCACAGCCTCTTCACATCAGGTTCAATCTTCTTCCAATCATTATCCGAGGCGACTTTGACCTCTGTGTATCCCTTTCGTTTGATCACTCTGTTGCCCCATCCTTGAGAGATCGCCGCCCATTGTTGTCCAGCAGCTATGGCGGCTCGTTCTTGGATCGCTAAAAGGACAGAGCCCTGGACGTTATCGGGTATAGAGATAGATAGATAAGCGCGGTTAGAGGGCGTGCCTGACTCAGTCATGTCCTGAAGATAGTAGCCATATCCGTTCTGGTTCGGCCATTCATGTGGGTTGCTCAGCTCCGCACGAAACAATGCTGATGCCCTTTCAAAATATGACTCAACACCACATGTCTTAATCTTTCTCAAGAGTTTCTGAAGATTCGTCGCCTTTGATGCTCTCGTAGATTGAGGAATAGGATTTCGAGCAACTTTAATCTGGCGCGCAAGGAACATTTTATCGTTGTCGTTGAATGCTTGGAACGTAATCAGTGACATTTCTATGTTGCCGTTAGCAAGGAATTCTACCATTCTCCTTGCCCGATCATTAACACCCAGTCCAACTAGTACCATCTTCGGCTTGCCAATTGTTTCGAGGCTCTTTCCGAACTGGACCTGGTACCAGTCGGCGAAGTCAGTGATCTTATCAATTCCATATTTCCCAGAATTTTCGCTAACCAGGGAATTTAGGTCCGCAGGGGAAAGTTCGGAGAGAAAGGAGGCATAATCAAGAATCTGTGAGATGGCATCACGGGTAAGTGTGCTTTTTTTAAGTTCAAAAATGACCAATCGCCCATCTTCGTCAACACCAAGCAGGTCCAGCACGCCTCCCGGTGTGTCGGTTTAGCGCCCAATATATTTAAGGCCATTAGCTAGTAGGCTCGGAGACTTTGTCAGTATTTGTTCAAACCACTCCTCGCTCTGGGTATTATTGACGTTTGAGACATCGGTGACCGTCGGCGAATCGTTAGGCCCGCCCACCTTCCACAGCCTGATCTCCTCCATGTCCCTCCCCTTTGTAAGGGCCCTACCGCAATGCGAAGCCAAGCCGCACGAGGGCCTCGCGCAGGTGCTCGCGGCCCTGCAGGTTGGCCAATTCGCCGAGCCGGGTGCGGACCCGCTCGGTCCAGGTATAGGGCTCGATCTCGTTCTGCTCCGCGAAGGCCCTGAGCTCCTTGTCATAGGCGGCGCGGAGCGCGGCCTCGTCGGGCACCTTGTAGGTCTCGTGGTGCAGGATCGCGCGCTGCTGCAACCGCGGCTTCACCTCCCACCGCCCCTTGCCCCAGCCCACGCACAGTCCGACCACGCCGAGCACCTCGGGCGGCAGGTCGAGCTCCTCGGCGAGTGCCACGGGATCGTTGCGCACACAGCCGATGTAGACCGTGCACAGCCCGAGCGATTCGGCCGCCACCACGGTGTTCTGCGCCGCCAGCGCCGCGTCGATCGACGCGACCATGAAGGTCTCCAGGTAATCGAGATTACCCATCTCCACGGCCTCGGCCTGGCCGATGCGGCGGGCACGCGAGAGGTCGGCAAGAAACACCAGGAACAGCGGCGCCTGCTCGATGAACTTCTGGTTATTGCAGAGCCGCGCCAGCCGGGCTTTCCGCGCCGGATCGGTCACCGCGACGACCGACCAGGTCTGCATGTTCGAGCTGGTGGCGGCCGACTGCGCGGCAGCGATCAGCGTCTCCAGCGTGCCCTCGGGCAGCGGGTCGGGGAAATAGGCGCGCACCGAGCGGTGCTGCATCAGCAACGCGATGGTGTCGTTCCACGGCCCGGGCGGCGGCGCAGGCGCCGCGCCGTAACGCGCGGTCATGGCGGCGGTGCGGGCGGCATTAGCGGCAAGCGAATCCATTCGACAACGTTCCCATACCATTTTGTAACAGAATAGCGCGCTCCGCGGTCGTTCGCAGCGACCAAATTCATCGCGCGGTTCTCCCCTGCGCCACTCGCGCCCCTGGAGTGGCGGTTTCCGCGCTTGTCCGCCGCCCCCTGCGGGGCTGTAAGGGCTGAAGCCAGGAGAGCAGGTCATGATCGGTGTGGATTGGGGCACCAGCAGCCAGCGCGCGTTCCGACTGGATGCGGACGGTCGTGTGCTGGAGCATCGCGAAACGGGACGAGGCATCCTGCATGTGGCCGAAGGGCGCTTCGGGGACGCGCTCAGCGACCTTGTCGGGGACTGGATCGCGGCCGGCGAGCGCCGTGTGTTGCTGTCGGGCATGATCGGCAGCCGGCAGGGCTGGGTGGAGGCGCCGTATCTCCGTTGCCCGGCCGGGCCGAAGGACCTGGCCGCCAAGCTGATGCGCGTGCCGTTCGAGGGGGCGAAAGTCCTGCTGGTGCCGGGGCTGACTGATGCCGACGACGCCGACACCCCCGAGGTGATGCGCGGCGAGGAGACCGAGCTTGCCGGCCTGCCGTCGTTGCTCGACGAGGACGCGCTGGCCTGCCTGCCCGGTAGTCATTCGAAATGGGCGCACCTGGCCAACGGGCGGGTCACCGCGTTCCGCACCTATTTTTCCGGCGAGCTGTTCGCTGCCCTGCGTGGCGCGACCATCCTCGGCCGGATGATGACCGAGGGGCCGACTGTCGAGGCGGCGTTCGACCGCGGGGTCGAACGTTCGGGCGAGTACGGGCACCTGCTGCACCACGTGTTCGGCGTGCGCTCGCTGGGGCTGATGGGGCGGCTGGCGAATGCCGATGCCGCCTCGTATCTGTCCGGCCTGCTGGTGGGCCACGAGGTGCGTGCCGCGCTGCCGATCGGGCGGCAGGTGCATCTGGTGGGCGCGCGCGGGCTCACCGCGCTCTATGCGCGCGCCATCATGGCGTGCGGCGGCAGCGTGGTTGTCGAGGATAGCGAGGCGGCCTGCCGCGGCCTCGCGCGCATCGGGATGGCGGCCAAATGGGACTGAAGGACTGGCTAAAGCGTTGCCCGCTGGTGGCGATCCTCAGGGGCGTGCGGCCAGACGAGGTCGAGGCGATCGCCGCGGCGCTGGAGGCCGCCGGCATCACCGTGGTCGAGGTGCCGCTGAATTCGCCCGATCCGATCGAAAGCATCCGCCGGCTCGCGGTTCGTTTCGGCGAGCGCATGCTGGTCGGGGCCGGAACGGTGATGACGCCCGCGCAGGTGGAGGCGATTACCGCCGCCGGCGGCCGGTTGATCGTGACCCCGCATGCGGATCTTCGGGTGGTGCGCGCGGCCAAGGCGGCCGGGCTGCTGGCCTGCCCCGGGTTCTTCACCCCGACCGAGGCGTTCGCCTTGCTGGAGGCGGAAGCGGACGCGCTCAAGCTGTTCCCCGCCGAGGCGGCAAGCCCGGCAGTGCTCAGGGGCATCCGGGCGGTGCTGCCGGCGGGAACCGCCGTGTTGCCGGTGGGCGGCATCGATGCCTCCAACATGCGACCCTGGCTGGCAGCGGGCGCCGCCGGGTTCGGCATCGGTTCGTCGATCTACAAGCCGGGCGACAGCGCGCAGGTGGTGGCCGGAAAGGCGGCACGGCTGCTGGCAGCGCTGGCTGAGTAGTTCGTTCACAAATCCTCACAACTTGCCCTGATTGACCTGAATCAAGGCTTGTTCAATCAACTGCTAGCTAGGGCTTCCCGTCACGATTTCGTGAAGGGAAGCGCGGGATGTTTCCGCCTTGTCCCGCGATCAAGGGACGCCATGGGTTCGGTCTTCTCCTGATCCTGTTGCTGGTCGTCTCGCCCCATGTACCGACGCTGTCCGCCAACCCGACCGGGGTGCGCAATTTCAGCAGCCTGGCCTTCGACCTGACGTTCATCGTGCCGTGGCTGCTGGCCGGCTGGCGCCGGCGGCCCGCTGGCGGTGGGCAGACGACGACCCCTGCAGCCCCAGTTGGCGGCATCGGCCTCGGTGCCATCGCGCTGGCGGGCGGCGGCAGCTTCTTTGCCTGTTGGCTCCTGGGCCCGGCCGCGCAGGCCGGCCTCTTGCAGTGGATTGTCCCGGGCGTGACCATCGCCGCCGGGTTCATTTGCCGGTGGGCAGCGATGAGCGCCGAGCAGGCGGTCTGGCAGTGCGCCCGCAACCGGTCGCGATTCACCGGCGTCGAGATCCTGCGCAAGGTGATCGACCGCGGCATCATCGTGCTGTTCTGGTTGACCCTGCCTGCCGCGCAGGCGGTGGGACCGGACATGGACCCCGACGTGGCCGCGCTCGCGCACCAGCTCACGTGCCTCGCGGTCGGCGCCCGCGGTGGCTTGCTGGTGATGCTGGGCGGCACAGCGTTGGACTGGGCGTTAGCCGAAACGATCGCCTGGCGCAGACGGCTGGCCGGCAGTCACGTCGCCCCAGCCGCGCCGATCCGGTAGACCTCGCTCGCGGTACCCGCGAACAGCCGGGCCTGCGCGGCGTCCGGCAAATCCACGACGATCTCGCGAAACCCTTCGAAAATGACGGCAAAGGTCGCACACAGGCCGTCAACCGGAAAGTTGCTGGCGAACGCCGCCCGTTCCGGCCCGAACATCGCGATCGTCTCCCGCACGATCCAACGGTTGGCCGCAACCGTCCATGGCGCGCCGGGCTGGCCGAGCCCGGAGATCTTGACCCGCACGTTCGGTGCCTCCGCCAGCATCGCCATGGCTCGGTGCCAGCCTTGAAGCGCCGCCTCGCTGCGATCGGACGGCAGGCCGGTGTGGTTCAGCACGATTATGGTGTTCGGAAAGTCGCGCGCCAGCGCCAGCGCTTCGCCGAACGTCCACCACGGCGTCTGCAGATCGAAATGCAGGCCATGGCGCTCCAGCACGGCATAACCGCGCCGCCAACGCCCGCTCGACATCAGCGTCGGGCCGGCGTCCGCGGGCGTGCGGCCACCCCCCGGCTTGTGGCGCACACTGCGCACCAGAGGAAACGCCGCCTGCGCCGCCAGCACCTCCGCGACATCGTCGCGATCGAGCCAGGCCTGCGCCACGATCGCGCCCGGCAGCCCGAACCGCGCGGCGAGGCCGTTCGCATACCGCGTCTCGCCGATCGGGTCGGTTGGATTCCACTCGGTTTCGACATAGACGGTCCCGACCACGTTCTGGCCCGCTGCGTCCGCCCGGTAGTCGGGCGGCAGGTAGCGCCGCTTCAGGGCGTCGTAGTTGCCGTAGCGGAATGGAATCCGCGCCTCGGGCCGCAGCCAGGGGTGGTCGTTGACGGTCGGGTCCCAGAAATGCTGGTGCGCATCGACGACAGGGCCCGCATAGCGGCTCATGGTTCGCTCCTCCCCCGGCCGAACGGAATCGCCAGCGTGCCGAGGATGAACAGGGCGGCGCAGCCGGCGAAGAAGTAGAGGACGCCGTCGTACGAGCCGGTAGCCTGCAGGATGAAGCCGGCAACCAGCGGCACGACGATGCCGCCGGCCGACCCGGCGAAGTTCATCAGCCCGCCGACCATGCCGACGGTGGCCGGCGGCACCAGGAGGCCGGGGAAGCTCCAGTACAGGCTGCCCCAGCACAGCATGAAATCCGTCGCGGCCAGAACGCCCACGGCAAGCGTGGCGGAAACGATGCCGGGCAGCGCCATGAAGGCCGCCAGCAGCGCCAGCCCGGAGGCACTCAGCATCGCCTTCAGCACGACCGACTGCCTGAGCCCGCGCCGCAGCAAGGCGTCGCTCAGGAACCCGCTGGTGAGCGAGCCCAGGAACCCGCAGCCGAAGATCACGAACGTGGCCGAGCCCATCTGCCTCAGGTCGAGCCCGCGCGCCTGCGCAAGGTAGCTCGGTCCCCAGGTCAGCAGCCCGAAGTTCATCATCGCCCAGCCGAACCGGCCCACCATCACCGGGGCCACGCGGAGCCAGCTGAATTCACCCGGCACCACCACGCGGCCCGCTCCCTCCGCCGGGAGAGCCCGGATATGCGCAAGCTCCGCCGCGTTCACCCCCGGATGTTCCGCCGGGTTGTCGTGCAGGATGCGCCAGGCCACCACGCCCAGCGCCATGGTGACCACGCCCGCGATGCCGAAAGCCAGGCGCCAGGAATGCAGCACCGAGATCAGCCAGGCGATGGTAACCCCGCCGATTGCCGCGCCGAGGTAGCTGCCGGAATCCATCATCACCGCGCCGCGCCCCCGCTCCTCGCGCGACATCCAGAGCGCCACCAGCTTGCCGCCGGCGGGGAACATGGGCGCCTCGGCCGCCCCGAGGCCAAGCCGGGTCAGCAGCAGCATGACGCCGTCCACGCTCGCCATCGCCAGCGTCTGGAAACCGCCCCAGAGCAGGATCGCCCAGGTCACCACGCGGCTCGGCCCGGCACGATCGATGATCCAGCCGCCCGGGACCTGAAGCAGTGCGTAGCTCCAGAAGAACGCGCTCAGGATCACGCCCTGGAACGCGGGGGCAAGCCCGAACTCCCTGGCGATGGTCGGCATGCCGACCGCGATCGTGGTGCGGTCGGCAAGGTTGATCACCGTGACCACGAAGATGAAGACGAACAGCCGCCACCGGACCGTGCTCGGCGCCCCTGCCCGCTCCGGCACGCTCACCTCGGCCTGGCTCATGGTCCCCCCCGCCCCTCAGGCGGCCGCCTTCGCCTTCGCGCTTCCCATGCGGCAGGCGATCAGGAACGCGTTGCGCATGGCGCCCGGATTCGCCTTGTTCCGGCCCACGATGTCGAATGCGGTGCCATGCGCCGGCGTGGCCACCGGCAAGGGCAGCCCGCCCTGTACGGTCACGCCGCGGTCGAAGCCCATCAGCTTCATTGCGATCTGGCCCTGGTCGTGGTACATGGTCACCACGGCATCGAACTCGCCCGCCTTCGCGCGCACGAACACCGTATCGGCGGGATAAGGGCCGGACACGGTGCAGCCCGCGGGCTTCGCCGCCGCGACAGCGGGGGCGATGATGTCGATTTCCTCGCGTCCGAAATTGCCGTTGTCGCCGGCATGCGGGTTGAGCCCGGCGACCGCGATGCGCGGGTGCTGCTTGCCGGCGGCCAACAGGGAGCTGGCAAGCAGGTCGATGGCACCGACGATCTTTTCCCGCGTGAGCAGGCCGGCCACGTCCTTGTGCGGCACATGCGAGGTGACGCGCGAGGTCCACAACTCGTCGAGCACATTGAGCTCGGAGGTCGGGCCGGTGAAACCGAGCTCGGCGGCGAACCAGCGCAGCTCGTCCTCGTGGGTCATGCCGGCGAGGTGCAGCGAGGTCTTGTTGAGCGGCGCGACGCAGATGGCGTCCACCTCGCCCTTGCGCGCGAGATCGAGCGCGATGCGCAGGGTCTCGAAGATGTAGCGGCCACTGGCCGCGCTGGCGGTGGCCCGCTGCCAGCCGCCGCTGCCCGCATGCTCCACCAGCCGCGGCCGCCCCGGGGCGGCGGTGGTGCCGAGCGGGGTGCTGAGAGTGGCGACCTCCATGCCCGCCTCGTATTCACGCCGGTTGCCGATGAGCGTGATCTCCGCCTGCCGGCTCACCGGGTCGGCCAGCAATTTGGCCACCAGTTCCGGCCCGACTCCCGCGGGGTCGCCCAATAGCAGTGCAATTCTTGGCATCATCGGCGTGCCCCCCGGTGTTTCTCGGCGTCGCGCGCGCGCCGACGCGGATCGAGGCTACGGAGAGTGCATCGGGCTGGCAATCGGCTTCTCGGACCCGGGCTGGATTTCATGGCCAGGCTCTCGCGGCCGTGATAGGCGTCCGCATCGCCGCCGCAAATGCAGGGATCCAGCATGACCACCACCGCCGGTGCCATTTCCGTCCGTGGATTCCTTCAGGAAATCCGCTCAATTCCGGGAACGGTCTCCGGGCGCGTGATCATTCTCGTTGCGCTCTGCTACTTCCTCGCCATGGTGGACCGCAACATCGTCTCGGTTGCGGCACCCGAGATCCAGAAGGAATTCGGCCTCAGCAACACCCAGCTCGGGCTGGCGTTCTCGGTGTTCGGGTTCGCTTACCTCTTGCAGGCGCCGGCCGGCTGGCTGTGCGACAAATGGGGCAGCCGGCTCGGGCTGACCATTTTCGGCACCATCTGGTCGGCGGCGACCATCGCCTGCGGCCTGGCCGGCAGCCTGGCCGCGCTCATCGGCGCGCGTGCCGTGCTCGGGCTCGGCGAGGCGGCGCCATTCCCGGCAATGACCCGCGTGATCGCCGACTGGACGCCGCCGGCACGACGCAGCTTCATGCAGGGGCTGACGCACAGTTTCGTCTCGATCGGCACCACGGTGACGCCGCCGCTGGTGGCCTGGCTGATGGGCTATGTCGGCTGGCGCGGCGCCTTTCTCATGCTCGGGGCGGCCAGCGCGGTGTGGGTGGTGGTCTGGGCCTGGCGCTTCCACGACGACCCGCGCACCTGCCCGGGCGTTACCGAGGCGGAGTTGGAGCAGCTCGTCTTCACGCGCAAGGCGAAGGCAAGTGTGCCGTGGGGGCGGCTGATCCCGGCCATGCTGCCGCCGGCCATCGTCTATCTCTGCCTGAGCGCCACGTTCTGGACGTTCTGGACCTGGCTGCCGACCTACTTCGCGCGCAGCTATCACCTGGTGCTCAAGGATTCGGCGATCTTCACGTTCGGCGTACTGTTCGCCGGCGTGTTCGGCGACATCTGCGGCGGCTGGTTCAGCGACTTCATGCTGCGGCGCACCGGCAACCCGCGCATCGCGCGCAGCGGGCTGATCGCGACCGCGCTGATCGCCGCCGCGCTGTGCATCGGCCCGGTGCTGTTCATTCGCGACCTCAACCTGGCCGCCCTGGCCCTGGCGAGCGGGTTCTTCTTCATCCGCGCGTCGGTGTCGCCGACCTGGGCGGTGTGCACGGACATCGCGCCGGCCTGGGCGGGCTCGGCAGGTGGCATGCTCAATACCGGCTCCGCCATTTCGTCGATCTGCGCACCACTGGCGTTCGGCTTCATCGCCGACCTCACCGGCAACTACTCGACGCCGTTCAGCGCCTCGCTGGTGCTGCTGGTGGTGGGGGCGGCGATGTGCGCTGTCATGCGGCCGGACCGGCAGGTACGCGAATCGTAGTACCAGCCGACGGGCGAGGCGCTGCCTCGCGCTCCGCCAGGGCCGGCGCGCGCCTTCGCGCGACGGCTCCGCCCTGGACCCGCCAGGTCCGGCGCGCGCCTTCGCGCGACGGGCCATAGGCCCCTGGACCCCATTTGGTTGGGCGCTGCGCGCGCTTGCGGCGGGGCGCACCTGTGCTGGACAGCATGATTCGCCCCGCGTAACCTTCACGCAGCAGCATCGGGGAACGCATGCTATGTCGGGGTTCCTGATCTTTCTCATCGTGCTGGCGGTTATTGTGCTCGCCGCCATCCTGCGCGGGGTGCGCACGGTGCCCCAGGGCTATCAATGGACGGTCGAGCGGTTTGGCCGCTACCGGGTGACGCTGGGGCCGGGATTGCACCTGGTCAACCCGTTCATCGACCGCATCGGCCGCAAGGTGAACGTGCAGGAGACGGTGCAGGAAATTCCGGCGCAGAACGTGATCACCAAGGACAACGCCTCGGTGGTGGTTGACGGCATCGTCTTCTACCAGGTCGTCGACGCGTCCCGCGCTGCCTACGAGGTGCAGAACCTGCAGGCCGCGATCGGCAACCTCACCATGACCAACATCCGCACCGCGATCGGCGCGCTCGATCTGGACGAGACGCTGTCGAAGCGGGACGAGATCAACGACCGGCTGCTGCGGGTCTTGGATGCGGCGACCGAACCGTGGGGCACCAAGATCACCCGCGTGGAACTGAAGGACGTGCGTCCGCCGGAGGATGTGCAGGTCTCGATGGCCAAGCAGTTGACGGCGGACCGGGAACGGCGGGCGCAAATCCTCAGGGCGGAGGGCATCAAGCAGGCGGCGATCCTGGAGGCCGAGGGCGCGAAGCAGGCGAAGATACTGGAGGCGGAAGGCCGTCTGGCGGCGGCGCAGCGGGACGCCGAGGCGCGCGAGAGGTTGGCCGAAGCAGAGGCCAGGGCAACGCGATCCGTCTCGACGGCGGTTGCCGAAGGCAACATCCAGGCCCTGAACTACTTCATCGCGCAGAAATACGTGGATGCGATGGCACAGATCGGACAGTCGCCGAACGCCAAGCTGGTGATGATGCCGCTGGAGCTGAGCGCGCTTGTCAGCAGCATCGCCGGCGTGGCCGAGCTGGCGAAGTACGGCGCTGTTCCGCTGGGGGGCGGTGCCGGCGGCAAGACGTAAGGGGTGGCGGCGATGCCGGCGATTCCCTGGTGGGCATGGTCGCTGATCGCGGTGCTGCTTGGGCTCGGCGAGCTGCATGCGCCCGGCAGCTATCTGATCTGGATAGCGCTCGGCGCCGCGGTGGCGGCGGCCGCGGATGCCGCCGTGGGTCTCACGCTCGAGCACCAGCTCATCACGTTCGTCGTCGCCTCCGGGCTCAGCTGCGTTGGTGGGTATTTCGTGTATCGGCGGCGCGACTTTCTCGGGTCCAAGGGCACGCCGCTCAACCAGCGGGCCGTATCGATGGTCGGAGCGCGCGGGATGGTCTGCGAGCCGATCCGCAACGGCCAGGGGAAAGTGCGGCTGGGCGACACCGTCTGGGCGGCCGAGGGTCCGGACCTGCCCGCGGGGACACCGATCGTCGTCCACTCGGTCGCGGGCGTCAGGATGATCGTCGGGCCGAGCGCCTAAAA
>Ga0326727_10011893_pt1 | contig 20026 bp, 21 predicted proteins | sample MB2enrmetagenome_FD_207643 | JGI IMG/M metagenome (GOLD analysis project Ga0326727, IMG submission 207643) | Lab enriched peat soil microbial communities from McLean, Ithaca, NY, United States - MB29MY | ecosystem: Environmental > Terrestrial > Soil > Wetlands > Peat | place: USA: New York...
CTGCGAGCGGTCGTGACCAACGATGTGTGCCATGGCGGCATTCTAGCCGTCCAGTCGTCGCGCCGGAATCCGCCAAGTCAACTTTTCACACGGTCTGCTTGTTTAACGAGCGGATTCAAAGCGTCGTTACACATCGGCGCAGGGGTCAGGTCGGCGGGCCGAACCACACACATGGGGTGCAGAAGGCGGTTCATCGCCGTCGCGCCCCGGTCTGGCGACACAAGGACGGATCGATGGCTGAGTGGTAGAAGGCCAGGGGCGGAGCCCCTGGCCTTCTACCTCCACAACGCTCCGCGCCGTCCGCTCATGGGCTGAGGCTGGAATTGCAGTTTAGCCAGGACGTCCAGATCCGGTTCGATCCCTAGTCCCGGCGTGGTCGGCAGGATGAAGTGGCCTTTCTCGAACTGCACCGCAGGCCGGCTGGCGCGGTCGCGCGTTTCGCGTTGCGGCTCCATCTGTTCCAGGATGAAGAAATTTGGCACGGCGGCCGCCAGGTGCATGGCCGCCATGGTGCAGACCGGGCCACCCGGATTGTGGGGCGCCACCGAAATGTACCAGGTGTCGGCCAGCACCGCGATGCGGCGCACCTCGGTCAGCCCCCCCGCATGCATCAGGTCGGGCTGGATGATGCGGCAGCCGCCGCCCTCGAGTAGTTCGCGGTATTCGTAGCGCGACAGCAGTCGTTCGCCGGTCGCGATCGGCGTGCGCAGTTCGCGCTGCAGTAGCACCATGGCACGCGCATTCTCGAACGGAATCGGCTCCTCGAACCAGCCCGGCCGGTATGGCGCCAGCGCGTCATCGAGCCGGATGGCAAGCCTGGGCGACAGCAGTTCGCTGCATTCGATGAAGATTTCCGCCGCCGCTCCGGCGCCCTCCCGCGCCGCCGCCACCACGTCCCTGGCGCGGCTGATCGCACCGGCCTCGTCGGCCCGCAGGCCATCGAAGGTGAGCGGGCTGCATTTAAAGCCGGTGAAGCCACGCCGAATCGCCTCCTGTGCCGCGGCGAATGCCTGCTCGGGCGTATCGGTCCCGCCGATCCAGTGGCTGGCATAGACGCGCAGCCGGTCGCGGTGTGCGCCGCCCAGCAGCCGATGGACCGGCACGCCGAGCCGTTTGCCCTCGATGTCCCACAGCGCCACGTCCAGCGCACTAAGGGCGGTCATGAAAACGGCGCCGCCGCGCCACCGCCAGGCATTGTAGAGCCGGTGCCAGTGTTGCTCCGGCCCTGCGGGGTCCTGGCCCACCAAATTCGGTGCGAACTCCGCAATCGCCGTCTCGACGCTTTCGATGGCGCCGTGCAGCGACGCCTCGCCCCAGCCGACGATGCCCTCGTCCGTGCTGATGCGCACCAGCAGCCAGTTGCACCAGTCTACCCAGAACTTGAAGGTCTCGACCCGTGTGATCTTCATTTTGCCTCGGCGTCCGCTTGCTGTCCGGGAATGTCCTCATACGTGCCCAGGCGTGCGGGGCAACGTCCCATTGACGCCCGCTCGACAACCTTGGCCTGCAACTGGATCCGGCGCGGCGGCGCAGTTGCGTCCTGCATGCGCCGCGCCAGCATTTCCCAAGCGAGAGTGGCCATTTCCGCCGTCGGATGCTCGACCACGGACAATGCGGGCGCGACGATGTCGGCCCAGTCCGGGTGCTCGAAGGCCAGCAGCGAGACGTCCCGCGGCCAGGCCAGACCAAGCGATTGCAAAGCCCGGATCATCCACAGCCCGACGAGCGTGTTGCTGGCGATCAGGGCGGTTGGGCGACCGGGGTGGTGCAACGCCGCCGCCAGGCGTGCCGCGAATGTCGTCTCGTCGTCGCCGCGCTGCATCACTTCGGCGGAGACCGTCAGGCCGGATGCGAGCGCGGCGCGCCGGAAGGCCTCGATCCGCTGCCGGGTCGTGATCAGATGGGGGTAGCTGACGATGAACAGCAGCCGCCGGTGGCCCAGGACAACGAGGCGTGCAACCACCTTCTGCATCGCCGCCTTGTTGTCGATGGTGATTTCATCGAAGTGCCGCTGTGCGATGGCACGGTCGAGGATTACTGTCGGCACGCCCTCCCGCATGACCAGGTCGAGGCTTGCACCGGAGCGGGCACTCGGCACCAGCAGGAGCCCGGCCAGCCGGTGCGCAAGCAATGCCGAAAGCCGCCGGTATTCGAGCGCGGGGTCCTGCTGGCTCAGCACCTGCACTACCTCGAAGCCGCTTCGGGCGGCGATGCCTTCGACGGCGGCCGCCAGCCGGACGAACAGGGCGCTAGTGAGGTTCGGCAGGCAGACTCCCACCAGGCGCGACTGCCCGCTCCGGAGACCCTGCGCCAGCCGGTTGGGCAAGTAGTCGAGGTCATGTACTGCCGCGAGTACCAGCCGCCGGCGCGCGTCGCTGACGTTCTTGGTGCCATTCAGGACGTACGACACAGTGCCTACGGACACGCCAGCGCGGCGGGCGACATCGAGAATGGTCGCCTTGGTGTCAGAAGCCATCAATGGACCTGTGGGGGCAGGCGGCGATGAAAGCTTTCACTTGGCTATGTTGCACCTTTGCCTGGGGCCCGTCAACGCTTGCCAGCGCCGTGGCGAAAGGAGTAAGCTCGCCGGCATTGAAACGTTTAACCAGGTCCGGGAGGAAGGTTCCATGACCGAGACCACGCGCCGCCGTCTCTTGCAAGCGTCCGGCGGATTGGCCGCCGCCGGCCTTGCATCCGGCATCGCCCTGGCCCAGGAAATCCCCGCCGTCACCCGCAACCGCACCCTGATCGTCGGCGCCTGGGTGGGCTGAACTATCGGGCAGGCACCGATGGTACCGCCTTTTAACATGCTGCTCGCGCAGGCAACTCAAAATCCGTACCTGCGGAATGCCGTGGCAACGCTGTCGACATTACGAGCCAGCAAGAGGTGGAATTGGGTGCGAACGCCTTTGCTGCGATCGGGCATTCGGCGGCGGCCACACCCGAATGGTCGCAGCGCCGTGGCAACGAGACTGGGCCGCTGCCGGCGAATCAATGGCGCACGTGGTGGACCGTACCCGGTATCTGAATTTCGTGACTGCCGAGAGAGTAGTTCTCGGGGACGAGACGCCCAAACAGGCCGTATAGTGACTAGGAAACGGGAGCAACAACGATGAGTTGGAAGCGTCTTATGACAGCCATTATAATGGCTGTCATTCTTGCTTGCACGCCACGCATCGGGTGGACGCAGACGCTGCGCATGTGGACGATGCTGGACCCGAACGGAAAAGACCCGCGCGAAATCGCGCTGAAAAAGATCATCGGCCAGTTCGAAGCAGCGAATCCAGGCGTGACCATCACCGTGGAGCCGCAGATCTGGGACCAGATGACCACCAAGTTTTTGGCGGCCAACCAGGCCGGCACGGCGCCCGACATCACTTGGGTGAACGTGCCGACGCTGCCCCAGGTCGTGAAGGCCGGCGCGCTGGCCAATCTGGACGACTACTTCATGAAAAACTGGACGGCGAGGGATGTCGCCGACCTGGACGACGTGTTCTGGCAATTCAGCTTCCAGGGCAATGGTCACTACGGGATCGCGCACTCACGCGCCTACGCCGGCTTGATCTACCGCATTGACCTTCTACAGCAGGCGGGGATCAACCCCGATCAGTTGCGTAGCTGGCCGGGTTTGATTGCAGCGGCAAAAAAGCTGACCGTGCGCGATGCCGCAGGCAACGTAACCCGCTGGGGTCTGGGGCAGGCCTATTTGATCGATAAACCTATCGAGCCGCTGGCGTTCAGCATGATCCTCGAGGCCCAGAAGCACCTGCTGGACGACCAGTGTCGCGCCGACTGGGCGAACCCAGTCGGCCTCAATGCCATGACGGCGCAGCTCGACATGGTGCGGGAGGACAAGATCACGCCGCCGGGCGCGGTCAGCCTGAATGTCGAGGATCTCTACGATCAGTTCGCCGCCGGCCGAGCCGCCATTATCCGGGGCACAAGCGTCCGCGTTCCGAAGATGATCGGACTGCTGGGCGCGGACAAGGTCGGGTTCACCGGGACGCCAAGCTTTGCCGGCGATACCTTCTCTCCCAGCGGGGTGGGCGGGTGGTACGTCGGAGCTTGGTCGAAGGGCAAGTACATCGCGCTCGCGGCGAAGTTCATCGAAGCCATGTCGTCGCCACAATCGGACCGAATCTGGTCGATGGAGGCGGGCGCGGCGCCGAACCGGAAATCGACGGTGGCAGAGAACGCCACCTGGTTCGCCGAGCCGGCGCATGCCTATCTCGCAGCCGCGTCCAAGCTGATCTCCGGCTATAGCTGGCTGCCACCAAAGAACTGCGCCGTCTATGGCTGGAGCGAGGCACTGAACGGAGCAGCCCAGGCCATCCTGACCGGAGGTGCCGAACCGGCAGCCGCACTACGGCGCGCGGCCGAGCAGTTCGATCGACAGAACCGGTTGCAATGATCAGGGCCGGCGCCGCGGTTCGTCCGTTGCTTGACCGCGGCGCGCCCTCCTGGGGCCCATCGGCCCGCGGTCGCAACGCTGACGGGGCTGCCTATGTCGCGCCCGCGATGCTGCTGATCGTAAGCTGCCTTTATCTGCCGTCAGTGTACGCGTTTTTCTACAGTCTGTTCGACATCCGACTGCTCGGCACGACACATTTCGTCGGCCTGGCGAATTATGTGTTCCTGGGCGGCGACCCGGAACTGCTGGCGATCATCGGCCGCAGCGCCGGGTTCACTGCCTGTGCGGTTGTGCTCGCCATTGCAACGGCCCTCGGTGTGGCGTTGTGGATCCACACCCTGGGCCGCTTTGCCGCTATGCTCTGCCAGATCCTCGTGGTCGTGCCCTGGGTGATTTCGCCGATCGTCGGCGCACTGCTGTTTCGCTGGGTATTCGTCAATCAGATCGGCCTGGGGCTGTACGCGCTTCAGCGTTTGGGCCTGCGGGGATTCGACCCATTGAGCAGTCCGTTCTCGGGCATGGCGGTGCTGATCGCGTTCGCGTGCTGGCGTACGGTCGGCTTTGCAACCATCCTTCTGCTGGCCGGGCTGAAGGGGATTCCGAAGGACTTTTACGAGGCCGCCTCGGTCGACGGTGCGTCTGCGCTGCAGAAGCTCTGGTCCATCACTTTGCCGCAGTTGCGGACCCCGATGCTGATCACCCTGGTGATCCTGACGCTCAGCAACCTGAACACGGTCGAAGCGCCGCTGGTGGTTACCGGCGGCGGTCCCAACTTGGCCACTGACATCTTGCCGCTGGACCTCTACCAACGGGCCTTCGCCCAATATGATTTCAACTCGGCGGTCGCCATGGGGGTGGGCATGTTCGCGGCCAACATTGCCCTGGCACTAATTTACGTCAGACTGGTGGGCAGGAATGCGTAGGCGGAACGGCTGGAGGCTGCTCCGGCATCTGGGCATGTCGATAGGATTGGCGCTCGCCACGGTGGTGAACCTGAGCCCGCTGGTATGGGGAGTCCTGGCCTCGGTGCGTCCGGAGACGCAGTTGCTGACATACCCGCCGCGGTTGCTCGACTTCACCTTCACCCTCGACAACTACCGGCAGGTTCTGGAGGGCGCCTTCCTGAGGGCCATGGCAAACACGGCGTGTTATGCCACGGCGTCGGTCCTGATCGGCTTGCTGCTGGGGACATTGGCGGCGTTTGCCTTCTGTCGACTGCCGCTGCGTGGCGGCGCGGCTATGTTTCTGCTGGTGGTTGCCAGCATTCCCCTGGCCTCCGGCGCTGCAGCGCTGATCGTGCCGAATTATCTTTATTTTACCTTTCTTGGCCTGACCAACCACTGGTTCACCTTGCCGCTCATCTACATCAGTTCCGCGACGCCGATGACGATCTGGATTATCAAGGGCGCGATGGAGGCGGTGCCGCGTGAACTGGACGAGGCCGCGCATGTCGACGGCGCCTCGCGCTTAATGGTGTTCAGCCGCATCGTCCTGCCACTCTGCCTTCCCGGGCTGGGAGCAGCGGGGCTGTTTATCTTCATCCATGCATGGAACGAATTCGTAGCAGGCTCGGTCATGGTGGATACCGAGTCACTGCGACCGGTGCAAGTCATGGTCTATCAGTTCATCGGTTTCTTCAGCCGCGACTGGGGGGCACTGACCGCTTCTGCGACGTTGGCGATGGCGCCGGTCGTGCTGCTTTATGGTCTGTTTGGCCGCCTCATGATCTCCGGCCTGACCGTGGGCTCGGTCAAGGGGTGAGGCGCCGACATGGAATGCAAGTCCACGCAAGAAGTGTCCCGTCTTGCCTGATTGGCTGAGACGGGATCGCCGGGACAATCAGGTAAGGAGTTGTCCGCCCGAGACGTTGATGTCCACGCCCACGACATGCTTGGCGTGATCAGACGCGAGCACCGCGTACCAGAACGCCACATCCTCCGCTTGCCCGACGCGGCCGATCGGCATCCGCTCGAGCAACGCCGCAAGCGCGCCCGGCTGTTCGAGCCGGCTGCGGTTCATGGGCGTGAACATGGTGCCAGGTGAGACACAATTCACGTTGATGTTGTGTGGGGCGGCGAAGCGCGCAAGGCACTTGGTATAGGCCAGGATGCCACCGAATGCCGCGCAGTAGCCGGGGATGATGGGCGTGATACCATGCGCCGTGAACGAGCCCATGTTGATGATCTTGCCATACTTCCGCTCGATCATTGAAGGCAGCACTGTCTGGCAGCCGAGGAAGACGCCGGTCAAATGCCCGTTGATCTGCCGGAACCACTCCTCATCGTCGGTGTCGAGCTGCCCGGTCTTCGCAGCCGGTCCGGCGACATTGCAGAGAATGTCGATCTTGCCATCCTCCACAAGGATTTTCGCGACGACCTTGCTCCACTGTTCGCGCGAGGTGACATCCAGCATGACAGCCCGTGCCGTTCCGCCCTCCGCCGCGATCTCGATCTCGGTTTGCTTCGCCCCCTCGATGTTGACATCAGCGGTCCACACCGCGACGCCCTCCGCCGCGAGCACGATTGAAATCGCCTTGCCCAAGCCCGAGGCACCGCCGGTGACGATGGCGGTCTTGTCACGAAGGCGCAGATCCATTTTCTATTTCTCCTTAACCAGCGCGTCAACATTTCCTATGTATCCGGCTGAGCCTGCCCAGCCGGAAGCGAACGTAGCCCCCGCCAAGCATGACCGCAACGGGTTTTCTGCTGATCACAACGAGCGCAGCGGCCTGCTGCTCAGCCAATGTTCTCTGCGGCGAAGGTACTCTGGCTGTTGCACCATCATGATTCCGGCCGCGCCATGGCACGTGCTGGAAGGCTCTGTCTCGCCAGCATCGACTCATGGTTGATCAGCCGCCTTTCAGGGGAGCACCTGATCGAGACCGACAACGCCGCCAGGGTGCAGTTGCTCGACGTGCAGCGAATGACCTGGGACGATGACCTTCTCGAACTGTTTGCCGTTCCGCGGATCGCGCTACCGGAAGTCTGGCCGTCGGCCGGGCCGGATCCGCGTTGCGCTGGACAGCACGGTTGCTGGATCTCTCGCCGCATGATCTCGGGGGGCGCGGCACCGTGTCAGCCAGCGACGGCGTGGCTTATTTGGCGGGCATCGGAGCGGGCCTGTGGACCGTCGAACAGTGCCACAGGCTGCCGCGGGCCTGGACGCTCGCGAGCTTCGCCGATTTGGCCGACCCGCATCACTCGCTGCTACGCCGCCGCGCCAATTCCGCGCTGATCGCCGACAGCGGCACCGCGATCGTGGTTCTGCTCTGTGCGGCAGCGGCGTTCGCCTTTGCCAAGCTGCGCTTTCGCGATTGCAACCTGATTTTCGCGTTGCTGACCGCCACCATGATGGTGCTGCCAGAGGTCGTCTATCCCGGGCAGTTCATCCTGTTCTCGCGACTTGGCCTGATCGACACGCTGGTCGTGCAGGTGCTGCCGACGATCACGCCGGTGCTCGGCCTGTTCCTGGGGCGCCAGTACATGCTGTGGATCCCCGACGAGCTTATCGACGCCGCACGCATTGATGGCGCCGGCCTGTTCACCCTGTTCTGGCGCAGTATCGCACCAGTCGCCTCACCGGTGCTCGGCGCCTGTGCCACCCTGCATTTCCTGTCGGAGCGGAACGCCTATCTCTGGCCGTCCATGGTGGCCACGCGCGATGCGGTGAAGCCGATCATGCTCGCGCTGCTGCAACTGGTGGGTCCGACCATCGGTTTCCTGCCGATCTACGGCACCATCATGGTCGGCTGCGGGGCGGTCACGATTCCGCTGCTGTTGGTTTTCTACGCTATCGCGACAAGTTCATGGCCGGTGTCGGTGGGCGCCGTAAAATGACGCTCAGCCACGCCCAGTCCTGCCTCGGGTTGGGCTATTGTTTTACCAGCCCTGCGCCATTGTGAACTGTTCGAGTTCCCGCGCCAGCGCGCGCGCGCGCTGTACCGCTTCCTCGTTCCTGCGCATCTGTTCGTCGACGGCCGCGGTGTGTCCATCCTGCGGTTCGTAGCCGATCGTCTTGCGCGTCGTATCGATGTCCCAGCGCATGCCGGGGTTGTCCGACATCAGGTTCAGCACGGCGAAGGGAACGTTCTCCACCAGCACCGCGCGCTCCATCGCCTGACACAGGTCGCGGTCGCTTAGCCACATCTGCTGGCCCCAGGTGCCCTGCGCCATGTGCGGTCCGGGCCGGTTGCCCGGCTCGCGCTGGCACCAGCCGATCCGAAGCGCGATGAACGAGATGCCGGTGCGCGCAGCCAAACTGCGTCCCGCACGTTCGCCGAACAGCTTGGAATGGCCGTACGGGTTGATCGGCCAGGGCGGAAGGTCAGTCGTGAGGCGCTCCGTTGTGAACCGGTAGCCGGTCATCACCCAATTGGAGCTGCCGAACACCACGCGCCGGACATGATACTGCCGCGCCGCTTCCAGCACGTTTAGCGTCAGGTCGATGTTGAGTCGTTGCACCGACTCCCACGTCGCTCGCGAAGACGGATCGGCGGCCATGTGGATCACCGTATCAACCCCGGCGAAATGCGCCACCCAGCGATCATCCCAGCAGGAAAGATCTGCCACGATCACCCCTGGAGCGCCGCGTGTGCTGCGGCTGAGTAGGCGCAGATCCGGGCAGCCCGCTTGCCGAAAATGAGCGGCGAGCTTGCCACCGATGCTGCCGGATGCCCCGGTGATCAGGATGGAGCGGTTCATGGCTTGGTTCCTTTCGACGCGGCCGTGAGGGTATCGCTCGCCCCGTCAGGTCGCTTGTGGCTAGTCCCTGCACGATGTGGCTGTCGCAGCAGCGCGGATTGCGCCGCGCCATCCAGCGGCGGCTGCGTGTCGAACAGATGGCACGAGACGGCATGACCTGCTGCCGCCTCGCGCAGCGTCGGGGCTTGTGCGCAGACCAGCGAGGTGACCGGACAGCGGGCGCGGAACGGGCATCCGTCAGCGTCGTGGGTCGCATCGACGACGGCGGTGCGCAGCGGCAGGCTGCCCCAGCTTCGCGACAGATCAGGCCAGGGAATCGAATCGATCAGCAACTGTGTGTAGGGGTGCGACGGCGCCGCGATCACCGTTTCGGTCGGGCCGAATTCGACAACATGACCGCGGTAGAGCACCACTACGGCGTCGGCGATGTGATAGGCGGTCGTGAGATCGTGGGTGATGTAAAGAATACCGATGCCGTGCCGCCGGTTCAGCTCCGCGATGTTGCCGAGAATGGTCGCCCGCAGCGAGGCGTCGACCATAGAAACCGGCTCGTCGGCAATCAGCAGCCGCGGTTGCAGTAGCAGCGCGCGGGCCACCATCAACCGCTGGCGCTGGCCGCCACTGAGCTGGTGCGGGTAGCGTCCGAGCGTGTCGCCCGGATTGAGGCCGACACCGGCACAGGCTTCCTCGATCATGCGCCGGCACGCGCCCCTGTTACGTGCCAGGCCGAAGCGGCGGAGCGGCTCCTCCAGCGCGTGATCGACGAGATAGAACGGATTGTACGAGGCGAACGGGTCCTGTGGAATCGCCTGCACCTCGCGGCGGAACCGGCGCCATTCGGCACCACCGAGATGGCGCAGATCCGCACCGCAATAACGCACCGCCCCGGTAGTGGGGGCGAAGAAGCCGAGAGCCAGGTGGCCGAGCGTCGATTTGCCGCTGCCGCTCTCACCGACGATCGCCAGGATGGGCGGACTTTCGGCGGGCAGGCTTAGGTTGACGTCGGACAACGCTGGCGCCTGTGCGGTACGGCCGGGATAGCGTTTGCTGACGGTGTCCAGCTCAAGCAGCATGCGCGGGCTCGATCGGATGGTGGCAGGCCGCGACGTGATCGGGAGCGAGCGGCGCGGGGGCGGGCCGGTCCTGTGCGCAGCGCGGGCTGACGCGCGGGCAGCGCGGTGCGAAGGCGCAGCCCGGCAGCACCTGGCTGAGCGAGGCCGCTACACCGGGCAGCCCGCGCAACCGGCCACGATTGGCCAGCGTCGGCACCGAATCGATCAGCAACTGCGTGTAGGGGTGGCGGGGACGCAGGAAGATCTCTCCCACCGTGCCGGCCTCGACGACCCGCCCGGCGTAGAGAACGGCCAGATGATCGACGAACTGCGCCATCAGGCCCATGTCATGGCCGATCAGGATCAATGAGCTTCCAGTCTGGCTTTGCTGGCGACCCAGCATTTCCATCACGTGCCGCTGCGAGACCACATCCAGCGCGCTGGTCGGTTCGTCGGCGATGATCAGGCGCGGATGCAGGATGGTCGCAATCGCGATGCAGGCCCGCTGCTTCATGCCGCCGCTGAGTTGGTGCGGATAGAGATGCGCCGCGCCTGCCGGCAGATCGACGGCCTGCAAGGCCGCGACGATGCGCCGGGAGAGCGCGTCGCGCGGGCTGCGTTTTTCGTGGTCCGCGATGGCGTCGGCGATCTGCGTGCCAATCGGGGTGACCGGGTTGAGCGAGTTCATCGCGCCCTGCGGAATGTAGCTGACGCGGCTGAGGCGGGTCTGGCGCATCTGGGCGGTGGACAAGCCCATCAGATCGATCCCGTCCAACAGTGCCGCGCCGCCGACGATGCGTCCGGGGGGGCGGATCATGCGCAGCAGCGCCAGCGCGGTGGTGGACTTACCGCAGCCCGATTCCCCCACCAGGCCCAGACGCTGCCCGGGTGGGACCGCAATATCGATGTCGTCGACAGCAAGGAAACGGCCGGCGTCGGTCGCGTACTCGACCGAAAGGCCGCGCACCAGCAGCCCCGCGCTCATGTGCCGAGCCGCCGGCGCAGGCGCGGATTGGCGATGACGTCGAGCCCGATGCTGACAAGGTAAAGGGCAACGAACAGCACGACGAGCACCGCGATCGGCGTCATCACCCACCACCAGTAGCCGCGAATGAACGCCGAGTTCGCCAGCATCCAGTAGATCGTCATGCCGAGCGTCGGTTCGTCCATCGGGCCGAGGCCGAGCGCATCCAGCCCGACCGCGGCGAGGATGGCCTGCGAGATTGCAAGCACGAAACTCGCCATCAGGTAGGGCATCAAGTTCGGCATCATCTCGCTGAGGACGATGCGCAGCCCGCCGGCGCCGTTCAACTGGGCCAGGAACACGTAGCCGGCCTGTCGCATCACCAGTGCCTGGGCGCGGATTTGCCGCGTCGGCGACAGCCAGGCGAGCGTGCCGATCATCAGCGCGATCGTCGTGGTGTCCAGCCCTTCGCGAAACGCCGAGCCGAAAACGACGAGAAACAGCAGGGCGGGGATGGTCAACCCGACATCGACGACACCGACGATCGCCGAGTCCAACCAGCCACCATAATAGGCACCGAGGAAACCGAGCAGCGCACCCACCGCGACACCGATGCCGCCGGCGATCAGACCGACCTTGATGGTCAGCCAGGTGCCGACCATCGCGGCTGCGAGCAGGTCACGACCCTGGCTGTCGGTACCGAACGGATGGGCCAGGGATGGAGGACGCGACGGCGAGGCTGACAGCGGATCGGCCGTGTCGATATCCCACACCAGAGGGCCGGCGAAAGCGAACAGCACGAGGACCGCCATCAGCACCAGGCCAAGCGTCAGTTCCGGGTTGCGGCGGGCAAACCGCACGAGGCCCGCGCCGGGGCCACGGGCGGGCGCGGAGCGCATCATGACTGGCTACGGACCCGCGGGTCCAGCAGCGGATACAGAAGTTCCATCGCCATCATTGCGATCGCAATGGTCAGCACCATGATCAACACGCAGCCATAGATGGCGAAGTAGTCGGACAGCTTGATCGCGTTGAACAGCAGGCTGCCGATGCCAGGATAACTGAAGATCATCTCGACCAGCACCGCGCCGGAGGCGAGGCGCCCGAGCGACAGCGCCAGTGCCGTCAACTGCGGCAGGACGGCATTGCGCATTTCGTAGCCGAGGAAAATGCGCCGGGGCTGCAACCCCTTCGCCTCGGCGAAGGTCACGTAGTCCTCGCCCTGCACCGTTATCATCATGCCGCGCATGCCGAGCGCCCAGGCGCCGACCGAGGCCAGCACGATCGACAGACCAGGCAGCAGCGCGTGATAGAGGATGTCCCGGACGGCGTTCCATGAGAGGGCATCGCTCGCCGCCACGCTACGCCCGCCGCCGATCGGGAACCAGCTCCAGCGGAAGGCGAGGAAGTAGACCAGGATCAGGCCCAGGAGATAGAAGGGCACGGCCGACAGCACGATGAAGACCGGCATCGCAAGCTGCAGGAGCCGCGGTGCCCGGGCCAGCGTTGCGGCGGCTCCGAGCATGCTGCCGATCAGGAAGGCGAGCACTGTCGAAACACCCAGCAGGCCGATCGTCCACGGCAAGGCCGTGCGAATCTGATCGGCGACCCGCCCCGGATAGTTGGCGATGGAATAGCCGAGATCCAGTCGGGCGATATCGCCGAGATAACGGAGGTACTGCCGGCCCCAGCTCTGGTCGAGGCCGAATCGGGCTTCGTAGGCTTTGACCATTTCCTCCATGCCTTGCGGCACACCACCGGTCTGCGACGCCATCTGGGCGAGTCGCTCCTCCACAGGGTTGCGCGCGGCGAACCGCGGCAACGCGAAGTTCAGCGTTGCCGCCGCCCAGACGACGAGCAGCAGCATCAGCAACCGCCGCCCGATGGCGAGCAGTCGGGCCCGATGCATCATGCAACCGGCTTGATGTTGTGGGCGACCCAAACCGGCGTGCTTTCGAAATTGACACCGGGCGGCGAGTAGGCATTCTCCTCGGTCGGCCAGTTGGTCCAGTAGGTCGTGTTCAGCGGCACGCGGTGATACCACTGCTGGAACGGAATTTCTGGCATGTTCGCGTACCAGATCTCCATCGCCGCCAGCACGTGCTCCATGATGCGCGGATCGCCCGGCCGTAGCGCCGCCACCTGATCGACCGCGGCATCGTAATCCTTGTTGGCAAAGCGTGCGAACAGGAACGTCGGACGGCCGATCGGCGTTTGGTTCTTGCTGTGGTACCAGTCAAGCGTCGCCAGCGGATCGAAGATGCTGCTGCCGTTGTGCCCCGCCAGAATCAGCGGACACTCGCCGTTCATCATGATCCGCCGGGAGTCCTGCGTGGCAAAGAAGGTCACGTCGAACCCGCCTCGGCGCAGTTGCTGCTGAACCACGGGACCGACCTGGTTGAGCAGCGGGAAGCTGTGCATGGCACCGCCCACGGTCTTGCCGCCCTTGGCCCAGAAGCCATGGCTGTCTTTGGCATAGCCAGCCTCGGTCATCAGTCGCGCCGACTCCGCGAGGTCGAAGGCGCCGACCTTGTATTTCGCCGCAATCGGCTTCATCGCATCCAGATACGGCTTCAGCGGCGGGAAGGCGGGATAGGGCGTGACATTGACCTCGTTCATGCCGCCGGAACTGAATTCGGTGATCTGTTGGGCATTCATCGCGAAACCGATCGCCCGCTTGACCCGTACATCATTCCACTGCGGATCGAGGCCGTTGAAAAACAGCGAGAGCGGCCACCAGTCGATGTTGCCGACCGGCGGGCGGTTGCCAGAAAAACTGGTGACCTTCGGATTGCGCCGCATGATTTCCAGCAGCAGGTGCGGGTCCTGGATGTCGGCCGACAAGTCGATGTCGTTGGCCACCATCATCTGCGCTACCTTGTCCCGATCGAACGCCGCCGGGACGCAGATGATGCGCTCGGGGGAAGGCAGGGGACGGAAGCCACTCTTGGCTCCCCACCAGTCGTCACGGCGATCGAGGATCACCTCGTTCGGCGCCGCACGCACGACTTGCCAGGCCGAGGTGGTCAGCGGCCAGCTCTTGGCGGGGTCGTAGAAATTGAAGTTCGCCTTGTCCGGGACGTCCTTCCACACGTGTTCCGGCTCCCAGAACAGGCCGAATGCGTAGTAGCTGGTCGGGTGGAGGTAGATGTAGCGGGGATCCGGCCGCGTCAGGTCGAGGCGCACGGTGTAGTCATCCACCACCACGGCTTGGCGAACGCGCTGCGCGACCTCGACCGCCTTGCGCATTGTCTTCTCGCCGTTGCCGTTCTCGATCAGCATGGCATAGGTGAAGGCCACGTCGCGCGGTGAACGGCGCCCCATCGTTCCATGCCGCACCGCGACGGATGCGCAGGGTAAGCTGAGTAAAGTCGTCGTTGTAGCTGAACCCCTCGGCCAGCCAGGGGATCATCTCGTTACGGAACACGTTGTACCAGAACAGCGGCTCCGAGGCGTACATCAGCCCGTTCTCCAGGTTGACGCCCGCCGCGTAGTAGTTGGCCATGGTGACGTTGGGCCAGGTCGGTGCCTCGGCCCAGGCGCCGACGATCAGGGTGCGGTTGCGCGGGATGGTCCGAATATCCTGGGCCCGGGCCATGCCAGGTGCGAAGCCGGCCGCGGCGAGCAATCCGCCGGAGGCTGTCAACAGACAACGGCGCGTGGTCTCGATCATGCCACTTCCTCCCGACCCAAATTAAACGTTTCACCCACTTCAGACTTTAGTCCCTCCGACGAGATACTGACAAGCCCTTCCTGGATAATCCAGTGAAGCAAGCCTGGGGTTCCACCCAGCGCAGCTCTAAACCCAGATCACCCAGATCCAGGCCGCGGCCAAGGAAGCCGTCGCGGCCATCCAGAGCATCTCCTCCACCATCGAAAAAGTCATTGCTGTGCTTCGGCGTGCAAGGTGGAACCCCATCCCAGATCGCTGCAAACCTTTGTTCTCACCAAAGAAATTTCGTTCGGGGTGGGGTCCCGATCGGCGCCGATCGGAACCCCGGCAAATAGTCAGTTACCCAAATGATTTCAGTGTGTTGTCTCCGAACTGAGGTGGGGTCCCCGTGTGGATGCTGATTCACAGGCACGTCTTCGGTCCGGTTTACGAACAGGAAGTCCGCTTGTCGTTTGTGCAGGGTTCCGTTCTCTTACCAGGCCAGATGTGTGGAATGGAATATGGTGTAAGTAGCCGGCAATGCGGCACCCTACAACTGCAGCCTCTCACGCTCGCGCAACAGGCCGAGGCGGTCCGACCCTGCGTCGAGGTAATCCGGGTCGAGGGCGTAGGGCGGAAACAACGTGGCCACCATCGGAATGATCCGTTACCGGTTCTAATGCTTAGGTCACTCTTAATTCATCGTAAGCAGAGGGTGCAGCGAGCAAGTGGCAATACCGTCATGGCGTGCGAATGAGGTATCAGTCGGGCAATACTGAGCCTGACCCTGGGAATGGGTCCGAGTGGAACGCGAATTCTCGCGCAGTTGGACCTGCCCCTGGATGTGGTCTGGATGCTACGCAACTCGTCGGGCTGGTTGAGTCTGTTCAGCGAAGGCCCGCGGGGCCAAGTTCCGCAATAACCCGTGCGGGCGTTCTGTGGATTGGTTCGGGGCTTGGACGCCAATCGGTGTCGGGCGACCTGGAAAACTGGACCAGGGGCGACATGAGGAACTGGACCCCCTCTGATTGAGAGGAGGTTCTGGAGTGGACGGATTGATCGAAGGTTCTCCGCGGTTTGATGAGCTGCGGAGGGAGCCGATGAGGAGGCCGGAGGAGGTCGCGGCGATGCTGCGGCTGAGGGCGTTAGGATGGGGCGTGCGGCGGATCGCGGCCGAGTTCGGCTGCAGCCACGTGACGGTTGGCGCTATGTGAATGCCGGCGGCTGGGTGGCGTATCGGGCGCCGCGGCGCGGCAGGCTCTTGCATGATCTTGGGGGGTGGCTGGCGGAGCGGTTTCGTCGGCACCGCGGCAATGCCGACGTGGTGCGCCAGGACCTGGCGCGCGAGCGTGGCATCGTGGTGTCGCTGCGGACGGTTGAGCGAGCGCTGCGCTCCGCGCAGGTCCCTCCTGTGGACTACCTGGACGAGCCTTCCCACCCATCATCGGGCATCGCAACGGGGCGACAGTTCTTCGTGTCGCCAAAGGTCCAGTTCCGGATGTCGTTTGACAATCGGCGCCGCAACTTGCTGATTCGGCTCGCAGGATGGGGCGTCCGCGATGACGCCGATTAACACTCTGTAGCGTGTCGGAGGGGGGCAGGACCAGTCATTCAGGGCCGCGTCCCGCCTCACTCAGGAAGTCTGCCCACCGTCCCATGAGTTCCGCCCGCTTCTCATACAGGTCGCTTCTCCGGTAAGCCTTCTCCACTGCGCCGATGCTATGGGCGAGAGCTTGTTCGACCACGGCACAGTCAACCTCTGTCTTGTCCGCCGCCCAGTCTCGGAACGTTGATCGGAACCCATGCACGGTCAGGTTGCCCTGCCCCATCCGGCGCAGGCATCCAGTCATTGCCATGGTGCTCAGCGGCCGGCCTTTGGCCTGACCGGGGAAGATGAAGTCACCCGGAGCCGCAGTTGGGCGCTCTTCCCGCTGCTGATCGAGCAATGCCCGCGCCACCGCCGATAGCGGTACCCGGTGTTCCTTCCTCGTCTTGGACCGCGCTGCGGGCACCGTCCACATTGTGCCATCCGGACTGATCTCCGACCAGATGGCCAGCCGGGCTTCTCCGGAGCGGCAAGCGGTCAGTACAGTGTATGCAAGTAGTCGTGTCGCCGTCCCCCTCCGTGCCATCAGGCCCCGGTAGAAGTCCGGCCCCTGGGCGTAGGGCAACGCTGTGTGGTGTTTCACGATGCGCCTCCGGTGATCTGGCAACACGTGCGCAAGGTGCCCCATCCAACGAGCCGGATTGGCCCGATCAGTTCCACCTACCTGTGCCGCCGCAGCGTCGATCACAGCGGCAATCCGACCACGAATCTTCGAGGCAAGCTCCGGAATCTCTGTCCAGATAGGCGTCAGAACCTTCAGCACCTGCTCAGTGGTGATCGCGAGGACAGGCGCGGCACCTATGACCCCATACACGTGCCGTTGAAGTGAACTTCGCCATTGGGCGTCGCGCCCAGCAGCCCACGACGGCGCCATCCGCGCAATGTATGTCTCTGCCGCCTGCTCAAATGTGACTAGCGGCTCAGCAGCAATTTTCGCCTGCCGTCGCGCGTCAAGCGGGTCGGTGCCGGCTTGGCGTTCACGGCGCATGTCAGTGGCAGCTACCCGTGCCTCGGCGAGTGTGACCAGCGGGTAGCTCCCCAGCCCCGCCTGCCTTTCCCGACCCGCCTCGGTGTATCGGTAGATCCAGGAGGCCCGGCGCCCATCATCAGCGGTGGGCCGGACTTGCAGATATAGCCCCCGGCACTGGTCGTCGGAATGACGCCCAGGCTGTTGCGACAGGGACTTCAGCGTCACGTTCGTCAATTTCGCCATTAGGTCCTCAGCCCCCAGTCCGGCCCCCAGTAAAACATGCCGCCGTGGATGGACACAAGGGGACGTGAGCGGGCGCTGAGGGTCGGTACTAGCAAAAATATAAGGCCAATTCCGCGCTTTGTGCAATCTGCCGCGGACGTGGGCGGACCCCGGCAGATCTATAGTTTAGTGCCGCCATTGGAACCTATTCTGTTTGGTACGGCGCCGGGTCAACTGCGTCCGACGGAACCGCCCCACCGCACACTGCCTCGCAGTGGCGTGGAATAGTAACGGATATTTGAGGCATTTGGCGACCCGTGACGGAACTTGGGCCCGTGTGTCATGACCGCCGGGCCCTGACCGTGCTATCATAGCATTGGGTCATCGGCGGTTCGATGGCCTCATGCAGGCCCGATAAATCCTGTCCAGCGACAGGCGCCAAGGCGGCGGTGGGTCTCCGGATGGAGACTTGGCCATGCATTCCATGAACGAAACCCGGCTCTCGAGTCATGCGCGCAATGTTCGCCCAGGCGCGCTCGTGCGCACCGTGGACCTGTGGCCTGGCGGCATTTACCGCGCCGAGGTGAGCAATATCGTCACCCGCGACGGCAATCGACTGGCGGTTGTGTGCGGCCGGGAGTGGCTTCCCGCAGACCTGATCGTGCTTCGACCGCCCGTCCACTGAAGGCCAGGGGGCGCCGAGGACGTGAACCTATCGGTTTTTTTGGCAATTTTCCGAGATTAAACAATTGATATTATTAGTAGTTTTATTTGGCAACGTCTAGAAAACCGATAGATTCACAGCCTCGCTGCCCCCTGGATCCGGCTATCTCCAAACAGAGTGGGTTCCAAGGGCCTCTCGGCCCTTGGCGGGGGTTCCAGGGGGCAGCGCCCCCTGGAGAATCTCGCGCGCAACCTCAAGAGCAAGCATGGCGTAGCCCGCATCCGCCATGTGCAGCCCGTCTCCCGACATCAGGGCGGCCCCGGTGACCAGGCCCTTGTCGAGCCAGTTCTTCATGAGATCGAACCGGCGCACCACAGGAACATTCAACTCCGTGCCGATCCGTCGCAACGCCAGCCGGTAGCGATCGGCCCCGGGCGTGCTCTGCAGCCGCTCGCAAAGCTGCGGCTCGATCAGCATCACGTCCGCGCCCGCTGTCCGGATCATCACGATCCCGCTTGTGGTCTCCGCCGCAAAACGGGCCAGCGGCACGTTGCGCAACGGGTCGTTGGTGCCGGTCTGCCAAATAACAAGGTCCGGCTTCTCGGCCAGGACCGCGGGGAGACGGAGAGCCATGTCGTCCGCATCCTCGCCGCCCACGCCCCGGTTGAGGACCTCGACCCGGCCGGCGAGCCGGGCCGAAAGCGCCTCCTGCAACCGGCTGGGATAGCTTGCCGATCGCGAACTGGCGCCCGCACCTTCGGTTGAGGACGAACCGAACGCGGTAATCCGCAACGGTGCCCCCCGGGCAATCCGTGCCGCCACGCGGGGCAACGCAGTGCCGACCCGATGAGCGCCCGCGGGAAGGACGGTTTTCTGGGCCGACGCCGGGCCGATGCCGCTTATCGCCATGGCAACGACCACAACCGCCCCTCGGCGCGACACACGCCGCGAATGACCCGCCAGCATGAACAGATAAACCCACAGACGTGCTTACCTGCCATCTGACACGAACCGGGCAGGGAGATACGAAGCTAAATAGCCAATTCCGGCAGGTGTCTCCTTGATCTGGATCAAGGTTTTGAAACAAATCTCATAGACCATGCCCGACTACTTGCTATCTGACCCGTTATCGCCAGCCGGGAAGCAGCGCCCGGCGCGCCGCGGCGACCTGCTGCGGCCGGTCAAGCAGCAGCGCCGCCCCGATCATCGCGCCGAAGCCAAGGCAGGTCACCAGCGCCTGCGTCTCCAGGGTGACGCCGAAGGTGCGGAAGGTCAGCCGGCCGATCAGTGCGATGAGCGTGCCGATGGCGAACACCTCGAGAGAATGACGGCCGCAGGTGACGATGAACTGCAGCGAGCGCCGGCGTACCAGCCGGGCGAACCATGGTAAGCACATCAGCACATAAGCGAAGGCAAGAACGTTGATGAGCCGGAGCGGCGATAGATTCGTCTTGTTCGGATCGAGATCGAACAGCGAAGAGCCGAATCCCCAGTTGGTCCACGGCGCGGCGGCAAGCATCGCGAAGGCGAGATAGCCGATGCACGCCAGCCAGAGCGATGGCAGCACCGGAAAGCTCTGGTCGTGCTCCTTGTAGACGCGGGCACAAAAAACGCCGATCGCGAACAGGAATTGCCAGGCGAACGGGTTGAAGAACCATCCCTGGCCGTCCATCCAGTTGGTGAGGTTGATCCCAGGGTCAAGGTTGGCGGCGAGCCACAGCAGCGCGGAGGCCATCAGGGTCGGCGCCGGCCAACGACGAATGCCAAGCCATAGCAACGGAAAAA
>Ga0326727_10011895_pt1 | contig 20022 bp, 20 predicted proteins | sample MB2enrmetagenome_FD_207643 | JGI IMG/M metagenome (GOLD analysis project Ga0326727, IMG submission 207643) | Lab enriched peat soil microbial communities from McLean, Ithaca, NY, United States - MB29MY | ecosystem: Environmental > Terrestrial > Soil > Wetlands > Peat | place: USA: New York...
CGCGAAGTCAATATCCCAGAGCATGAGCCCGAGATCTTTCTTCCCAATCAGTCCTGATTTGGGAATCTCTCCTTCAACAAATTCGTACTGTACCGGGAATTCACGGCATCCGAAGTACGGGTGATGGAAGCACTGACCCTTCCGCATTCTTCGGAGGGCGACGTTGTAGTGTTTCTCCACGGTGTCATCCGGTCCGGCCTTGTCAGTCATGTTGAAATGTGCCTCGATGTAGTACTCAACATCCCGGAGAACCATTGAAGCCCGCTGGACCCGCTCCTCATTCGCATCCTTGAAAAGAACAGCCTCCTTTCCCTGAAATGCACTTTTTACCTGGCCCAGAGGAACTTTTCCCAGCACTTCATTCCTCCGGATGTTGTCGAACTTCACCGGTTTCATGACATGAATCCGGTCGATCTTCCAGACAATTGCCGGCTTCCAGTAAATCGCTTCAAGAATTCCCCGGGCAGCCGAAGGGGTCATCACATCGTAGCTGACCCGCTCAACTTTCATCTCGGGACGCGTGAAGCAGGCGTAGTCCCCCCAGACTTTCAATTTGATTCCAAATCCGATATCCACCATCTCCTAAATGATCCACAACGATCCATCATACCCGGTCGTTGATCGGTTTTCCAATCCCGTTTCATCGGAATAATCCTCACAGGATTTCAGGACATAAAACCGGTCATCGATGCTTTCAACCGCGTTCATCCGCTCCAGATCCCGGAATTCATTGTGATAGATATTGACCGTATATCCCTGAAGCTCCCGGACATATTTCCCGGGAAATTCAGCTGATCGAAGTTTGGCGATACTTGTCTGTGCATTCTCATCATAGGGAATGATCACATCTTTGGTTCCTTCTTCGATTATCCGGAATGCATCTGCGATATCCTCAAATGGAAACGCAAGTTCTTGCGACCGCTCTTCAAGTGCCGGGAGGATCTTCTTCTCATCAAGGCCGCCGTCTTCCTTGTAATGATACAATCGCTGGAAATAATCTGCAACCGTTGCAAGTGAGAGCGGATCAGTTGATCCGCTCAGGGCCATCTCACCAATTTCGGCCACAAGATTCTGCCATGAGGTAGCTTTCCCGTAACTCTCCGTAGATTTGAAGATGAAGACCTCCCCGACAGGTAATTTCCCTTCGCGGTTGCATCTCCCGGCAGCCTGAACAATCGAATCGATCCCGGTCATTGTCCGGTACACAACCGGAAAATCAATATCCACTCCGGCTTCGATCAACTGCGTCGAGATAACCCTACACGCCTTGCCATCCTTGAGCAGGTTTTTGATTTCTCCGATCTTTTTCCTGCGATGGACCGGGCACATCCTTGCGCTGAGATGATAACAATTTCCGGAATTTTTGAGGGCATCATACAATTTTTTCGCGTGATTCCGGGTATTCACGATACACAGGACCTGCCGGAGTTCTTTCAGCCGGGCAGAGAGTTCTGCATCATTGAGTGATTTCAGATCGGTCACCCGTACCCTTTTGAAGGATTCGTACAACGTATCCGGTGCGTCCATGATCTCTATTGGACGGATATTTTTGTCCAGCAGGTCGCCAAGTTTCGGCTGGGTAGCGGTACATATCACAACCGTTGTACCATAGTTACGGACAAGCTCCGACAATGCAGCAAGACATGGGAGGAGGTACCCGGTCGGCAGCATCTGGGCCTCGTCAAGGATGATCACGCTCTTTGCAAGATTGTGCAGTTTCCGGCAGCGGGATCTTTTGTTGGAGAAGAGGGATTCGAAGAACTGGACATTGGTGGTAACAACAACCGGCATGTCCCAGTTTTCGGTAGCGAGTATGAGAGATTCGCTGACAGGGTCACCGGTCTCACTCTTCACCATTGCCGGATCAAAATTGCTGTGATGCTCCAGCACATTCCGGCTCCCGAAAATATCCCGGAAGACCTTGGCATTCTGTTCGATGATGCTGGTATAGGGAATAACGTAAAAGATCCGGTTCAGATTATGCTGCTTCAGGTGTTCGAGCGCAAAGGCCATTGAAGATAGAGTCTTTCCTCCGCCGGTCGGAACCGTCAGGCTGAAAATTCCCTGGGGCAGTCCACCAGCCTTAACGCACTGGCTGAGAATTTTTTTCCGTTCACGGTTGATTGGGGAATCTTCTGCACCGGAATTTTTCTCGCGCATGAAGGCATCGAATTTTTTGATGAGTACTTCAAAAGATTCGTACTTTCCACGTACGGAAGATTTTTCCGGAGTAGTGAAATTTTCAGTGTCGAGCGAATCCGCATCCACAAGACAGGAGTAGAGCATTCGCGTGAAGAAAGAATAACAAAAACCAATTTGATTCCATTTTGATTTCAGCTTGAAATGCGGAGTCTTGAGCAGAGAATCAGGGTGAATTTCATTCTGATATGCGGAATAATCCGGTACATTCGTTTTATGGAGTCGCTCGCAGAGACCCTCCTCAATGCTGCCAAAATTTGACAAACCGCCATGATGACCGGCAATAAGATATGCAGAAATGATGCCGGCAGGCTTGAGCTCGTTATCGAAAATCCTGGTTGCTTCGATTGTTCCGGCAGTTTTATGATCAACAGAAATTCTTTGGCCTTCAAGACGTTGTTGGAAGTCTGTTGAATATTTTCCGAGATCATGAAGGAGTCCGCTCGTATATGCCAGCTCACCCGCGTTAAAGTCATTCCCGAATTGTTGAGAGATAGTCGCAACTTGTGTCAGATGATCCCTGAGAAACTGCCAGTCAGATTTATCCGGATTTTTTGTTGAATGCGCGTAGTACATATGAATAACAATTTTTTTATTTGAAACGATTCTATCAATCTCAACAATATTTTTCAATATTTTTCCCCTTCACCGCGCCACACAATAAACCTGCTGATCCACGGTGTGAAAGTGGAGAGAAAATTCTCAATAAATCCTTTCGATCCAAGGGGTACCAATCCGGTAATCATACCAATTAAAACACGTATTTCTCCGACATCCGACAGGTCATCAGAATGTCGAAAGTTATCAGACTTGAGACATAAGAAGAACCTGAAAGGTTCTTCGACGGAGAACCACCTCTCTCCGACAGAGACCGGATCGAAAAAACAGGGGTTTCCTTCGATCTGCCCTGCCATACCCTGAAAACAAAGGGTCCCGCCAGCCAATTGCTTCTATTTGCGCACTTTTGGATTCAGATGTGATTTTTAATAAACCGGGGCCGTAACGGGCGAATTATTTTGAATTTACATCCAAAACCCACGAATTACGCACTTTTCATGAACTCCCGGAGATCCCGGCCCGGGTGAATTCGCCCAAAATAGCCCCCATTTGCCAAAAGGAGCCAGATCCTGGAGATGGGAATAGGTGCCGACCTCTCAGGTCCGGGAGAGGATCTGCTCGTCGAAGAGCCCTGTTGCCACCCGGGAACCTCCGGCAGATCGGGGATCCTGGATTACCGGCGGTTACTAACTGCCAATGAGAAGATTTAGCTATTTCTGCTAATTAGTAATTAGTAGGATCTCCAAGGTCCATCGCTGGCTGGCGTGCCCGCACCCTGCGGATCCGCACCGGAGAGCGTGCCCGGCTGAGCGGTACCAGGGATTGAACCGGATCCCGTAGCCGCAGCCGACCGGGCAGGACCATTGGCTGATCCGGAACCCGGTGTCGGACCCGGCAGCCCGGTTCCGGCTGCCGGTGCCGGCAGCGGAGAACCGTCCCGACCCAGCTCGACAAGCCCGTCATCCAGGACCCGGAAGAAGCGGTACGCGTACCGGGGCGAGCAGAGCCAGAGCTCGCGGGAGATCTCTTGCGACGACGCGATGATCCGGATCTCTGCGATCTCCGCGGCGAGGTCCCGCTCCATCTCTTTTGCCGTGCCGCCGAGCCGGCGCACGCACTTGAGGGAGACCTTCGCCACGATTCCCGGGCTGATGATCTCGAAATCGCAGATCGTGCCGGGTTCGCGAACATAGTGCTGGACGATACCGCGCTTCGCTGCGATCGGTTCCGCATTCGCGAGGGCCCGTTCCGGTATGCGCCCGCGGGTCATGGCAATCCTCCGGAATTTCCGGCGATCCGCGCCGCACCGGGCAGCGATCGCGTCGCGGCTCCTGGTATACTCCGGATTGCGGCGCAGTTGCCCGTTACAAAGGCCGGCTCATGAACTTCAGCCCGGATTAAGTTCTGGTTATGGTTACTCGTATCGCGTCCTCCATCAATTTTTTCACCGGGTCCGGATAGAGAGGCCCGCGCTCACTTGAGAGTGGAAGCCCAGGATATCGCGTCACTGCCCCGGTCGTTTTTAAAAAATTTATTCCTCAAAATATAAATTATTATATGATTATAAGATTATATTTGTAGAACTAACTGGTTCTGTCCGGATTCCCGCAATACGCCAGCGCCTTGGCATACGCTGTCCGGCCGGTATATTCGGCAACAACCTTTTCCCCATCACTGATAGCGATGAAGGGCTTGTCGTCCCGGATAACAAAGGAGAGTTCCAGGAGATCGATCTCGGCGATCTTCAGGCCGTGGACAAGCGCGGATGCAGGTTCCAGTTCGAGGAACTCTCGGATAAGATCATCCGGGTCGGTCCGGAAGGAGTAATAGAACACCTGGTACGCGTTGAGCAGGTCGGAGACCAGCAGTTCGTTGCGCAGGTCCGCATCAAGAGAGCCTAGCCGTATCGAGAGGCAGACCGAATCGTCTTCGCAGTCATCGAACAGTTTGTCGGCTGTTGCAACAAGCGTGTGATACGGGACTGCGGAATGGTCAGTACTCATTGCCACGTATTGGTTGCTGAGGATAAAAAAATCGCTGAAGACCGCACTCCGCTTCATTCCCGGGACAACAACCCTTATTCACCTCCGCATGGAATGAATACAGGTGAAAGAAGAGGACGCAGACTGGCTGGTCTACCACCTGATCCCCCCGGCATCACCGGCCAGCGTGGGGATGCTTGTCGATAAGAGCGGGCTCGACCGGTCGTCAGTCGAAGCCTCGCTGGCACGCCTCGAACGCTTCTGCCTCATCGGGCGGGACGGGGAACAGGTACGGGTGCTGACATTCGGTGAGGCCCTTCTCCGGAACCAGGCAAAATATGATGACAGTCTCCCGTTCACCATCGAAAACGGGATCATACGACAGAGGAAGACCTGACATGCCGGCACGCGAGGTTGCCATTCTCCGGATCGGCCACCGCCCCGAACGCGACCAGCGCGTCACCACCCATGTCGGCCTGACCGGGCGGGCACTGGGCGCGGCAGGGATGTACCTTGCCGCATCCGACAAGGGTGTTGTCCGGAGTATTGCGGACGTGGTGGAGCGCTGGGGCGGGGACTTCTTCTGCGAGGATAATGTGAAGTGGCGCTCCTGCATAAAGGGGTGGAAAGCCTCCGGGGGGACGGTCGTCCACCTGACGATGTACGGCCTGAACCTGCCGGACGTCATCGGTGAGATCCGGCCCCATGAAAAGATACTCGTCATCGTCGGGGCAGAGAAGGTCCCCGGTGAGATTTACGGTCTTGCCGATTACAACGTGGCTGTCACTGCCCAGCCCCATTCCGAGATCTCGAGCCTCGCGCTCTTCCTCGACCACCTCTTTTCCGGTGAGGAACTGCGGAACGAGTTTCCCGGGGCGCAGATCCGCATCGTGCCGTCAAGAGCAGGAAAGCAGACGGAGGAACGGTGAAGGGGAGGGTCCTGGTCGCCGGCTTTGCGACACGCCATGTCGCACAGTCGGCGTATCGTGCAGGGTATGAAGTGTGCGCTGTCGATCATTTCTGCGACCAGGACCTTGGGTGGTGCACCCTGGACCGTGAAAAGTTCGAGGCCCTCGAAGACCTTCCCGATGCGATCGACCGGATGACCCGGCGCCATGCATTTGACCTGTTCGTCACCACGTCCGGGGCAGAAGACATTTCGGGAAGACTCCCGCTCTGCGGAACCCCGCGGGAAAAGATCGCCCGGTTTCTCGACAAGCTGGATACCCAGCATTTTTTCGAGCAGCAGGACGTCCCGGTCCCCCGCCTTCTGGGGGCCGGGGAGTTTCCCGCCATGGTCAAGCCGCGGAGGGGGGCCGGCGGGTGGCGGAATGCGGTTGTGCGGGACGCATACGAACTGGATGCTTGGGAATCGCTGTACTCCGGTGTCCCCTCCGTCCGTCAGGAACTGGTCGACGGCGTGCCCGCGAGTGTCTGCTGTATCACGGACGGTACCAGCGCACGGGCTGTCGCCACGAACGAACAGTTCCTCCAGGGAGGGGGTGAATCGCCATTCGGTTTCTGCGGCTCGGTGACCCCGCTCGACCACCCGCTCCACGACCGCATGGTCGCAGCTGCCGAACGGATCGCAGCTGCGAGCGGCTGTACCGGGACCATCGGGATCGATTTCGTAGCCGGTGACAGGGAGGCATGGGCTATCGAGGTGAACCCGCGCTTCCAGGGGACGGTCGATACGGTCGAGATGGCGTGCGGGTGCAACCTGTTCCAGTTCCACGCAGATGCCTGCGCAGGAAGACTCCCGGACTCCGTACCGCCACCGAACCGGGTGGCCGCCCGCAGGATCCTCTTTGCCGACCGGGACCTGACCGTCAATGGTGACCTTGCACACCTGAAGGGCCTCGTGGCCGACATCCCGTGGCCCGGAACTCACTTTGAGGAAGGGCAGGCTGTTGTCAGCGTGTACGGCACGGGTGCCACCCGCACGGAAGCGCTCTTTGTGCTGGATAAGCATATTACTACCGTCCGACAATATATGCGCTGATGGATCCAACCGAAGAAACGCTGAACGATCCGGCAATACGTGCGTACCTCCACCGCCTTGTCGGCGATGAAGGGCTCAATCTTCTCGAACGCTTCCCCAAGGAAGGGGAACACAGCGACGAAGATCTCGCGGCAAGTACTGGGATCAATTTGAACTCGGTACGGCACACGCTCTATACCCTCTACGAGAAGCGGCTCGCCGAGTACCACCGGATCAAGAACAATGAGACCGGCTGGCTCACCTATCTCTGGCAGCTCCGGACCGACCGGATCTATGATGCGATCCGGGAGGACATGGGGCTCGTCCTTGAAAAACTCTCCCGGAGGGAACGGTTCGAAGAGGAGAACGACTTCTACATCTGCAAAGACTGTCACCTCATCTTCACGTTCCCCCTTGCAATGAACAGCGATTTCCGGTGCCCCGACTGCGACCAGCCGCTGGGGCATTTCGACAACGAGATACTCCTGAAGTCCCTCAAGCTCAGGATAGAAGCGATAAAAAAGTCGCTCGGCCATGCCTGACGGGAATCTGAAAAGGTACGAAGATCTTCTGCACGAGGCCGGGTGCAGTGCAAAAGTCATAGCCCACTGCAGGGCTGTCATGGAGTGCGCATGCGAATATGCCGGGCATAATCCTGAAGTGGATGCGGGTCTTGTGGAGGAGGGGGCGATGCTCCATGACATCGGGCGGAGCAGGACCCACTCCATCCTGCATGCCCAGGCAGGTGCGGACCTCCTCCGCGAGGGGGGGTTTCCCGAGCCGGTCGCCCGGATTGTCGAGTGCCATACCGGCGCCGGCCTCACCGCCGACGAGTGTACGCTGCTCGGGCTCTCTCCCCGGGACTGTGTACCGCTGACGACCGAGGAGAAGATTGTAACTCACTCCGATAACCTGATCGCCGGCCGGAAGCGGGAGAGTATCGAGAGCTGCATAGCCTCCGCGTTTATGCTCCCCCGGAAGGCCCGGAAGCGGATGTACCGGCTCTCCCTCGAAGTCGAGCTGCTCTGCAGCTGAAAAGGGAACCGGCATGAATTTTTTCAGATGATGACCTGTTTTACCTGGGGCAATGCCCGGATCTGTTCGACCACGCCGGCCGGGGGGAGCTCTTCTATGATGATGACCAGTTTTGGTTCTTCGGAAAACTGGGGGTCGGTGACGAAGATCTGCCGGATTGCAACCGAGTGCTCAGACAACACCCGCACTGCCGCACCAACAATGCCACGCTCGCTGGCATTCTTCGGAAGGACCGTGATGACAAAGAACCCCAGCGATTCTGCGACCCGGCTCAGGTCGGGCGTTGCCCGCATGTTGAGAAAGATATCCCGCAGCAGCGGGCGCCCGAGGATACGCCGCGCGGTGGAGTCCACGACCCTGCGGTCGGAACCGATCACCTTGGCCACGGCAGTTGCCGGCACTTCGATCCCGTTGCAGCTGATACGACCGTCTTCCGTCACCCCGAACCCGTTCTCCAGGAGGAACCTCACCACGCGGCTCTGCGAGGGCGAGTCGGCAAATTCGTGGATGATGTCTGACCACATACTCACCACTGGGTATGACGCATATAAATATACATCTATGTTCTCAATGCTGCACCGGTGCCGGTGAATTCATGCTTTTTATTCCGCCTCGATCAAAAGGGATGCAGAACTATCCTTTCAGGCCACCCTGCTTCCCATGGATCGTCCTGAAGGTTCCGGATTCCGTTTCCGTATCCCGCATCAGATTGCATAAGATTTTATTAGATAGACAACCTCTTTGATATGGCACAGGGCGAGGGTAGCCAAGCCAGGTCAAAGGCGCTAGGTTGAGGGCCTAGTCTCGTAGGAGTTCTTGGGTTCGAATCCCATCCCTCGCATTCCCCCCTCAGGGGCCTGATCTTTTCTCAATCTGCTCAGGGTTTTCTGAGAACTTTTCATGCCTGAACCCGGGATCAAACCCCATCACAAGCGAGTATTTTTCCCATTCTTTTTCAGTTCTCCTTTTCGTACAATTTTTACGTCGGTATATATTTTTATATTAGTGCTTTGATAATGATTATACCCAACTTTTTTATCGTTCGCATGAAAGATACATAAGATATTGTTTTATGAAGATGAATGCCATTCCAGAAGTGATTACTCGATGAAAAATGTTATAATTACCGGTTCAAGCGGATTGATCGGCAGCGCATGCGTCGAAAAATTCCTTCATGAAGGCTGGTATGTAACCGGAGTTGACAATTTCGCCCGGGCAAAATTGTTTGGGGCGGATGCAGATACCCATAGTAATCTCGATCCGTTAAAAAATAAAAAAAATTTTACCTTTGTTGAATCCGATATCCGGAATGACGAGCTCGTCACACCGCTGATCAGGGATGCGGATGCGATTGTGCATCTGGCTGCCCAGCCTTCCCACCCGCGGTCGCTGGAGATCCCCATGGAAGATTTCCAGATCAATGCATTTGGCACCCTGAATCTTCTGGAATTAACCAGGAAATACAATCCTGATGTCCCGTTTGCCTATATGTCCTCCAATAAAGTCTACGGGGACTATCCCAATTTTTACCATTACACAACTGTTGAAAACGAGGTCTATAAGCGGTACGAGAATACTGCTTTTGAATCCTTTGACGAATACCTGCCGATTGACGGGTGCGGCCATACACCGTTCGGGGTATCAAAAGCTGCCGCTGATATGTACTGCCAGGAGTATGCGATAAATTACGGGATGACAACGGCAACCTTCCGGGGAGGCTGCCTGATTGGGTCTCACCAGAAGGCAGTCGAGATGCACGGGTTCCTGGGATTTTTCACAAAACAGATCCTGCTCCGGAACAAATTGTTTGTCTATGGCGGCGGCTACCGGGTCCGCGACAATATTCACTCAAGCGATGTAGCGGATGTGCTTTGCCGCTGGGTAACACACCCCAGACCGTCCCAGACCGGTAAATTCGGAAAACCCTATAACCTGGGGGGAATGCGTGCCAATTCAGTATCGATCTATGAGACCATTGCGGCTATCGAGGCAAAGACCGGGTTAAACGCTGATTTTGAAGAAGCTCCCGAACGGGAGAGCGACCATCTCTGGTGGATCAGCAATATGTCACGGTTCAAGAATGACTACCCGGACTGGAAAGGCCCAAAGAAAGATCTGGACTATATCTTCAATGAACTCCTCCAGAACTGGATTGACGTCTTCCATCTTGACGTGGATCTCAGGGAACCCCACTACTTCCGGGAGCTCCGTACATGAGGGTGCTGATAACGGGGGGGGCCGGGTTTGTCGGATCAAATTGTGCGATTTTCCTGAAGAACCAGCTGCCCGCCTCCACGGTTACCTGTTTTGACAACCTGAAACGGAGAGGCTCCGCGCTGAATCTCACCCGGTTAAAAGAGGCCGGCATACAGTTTGTCCACGGGGACGTGAGAAATGCGGAAGATTTCGAGGCAATTCCCCCATTTGACCTGATGATCGAATGCTCGGCAGAACCGTCGGTGCTTGCCGGCATCAATTCCTCACCTGCGTATGTCCTGAATACGAATCTGCTGGGAACAATCCATTGCCTGGAAGAAGTGAGAAAGAATCATGCATCCATCATCTTCCTCTCCACGAGCCGGGTCTACCCGTTCAAACCGATCAATGCACTCTCCTATACTGAAGATGCGACCCGCTTTTCCCTTGCAGATAATACCGGTAAAGCCGGTGTGACCCGTGAAGGGATAACCGAAGAGTTTCCCCTGCAGGGTCCCCGATCTCTGTATGGGGCAACAAAATTGTGTTCCGAGTACCTCATTCAGGAATATGTTGAATCCTATGGTATCCGGGCGATCGTTAACCGGTGCGGGCTTATTGCAGGACCCTGGCAGATGGGAAAAGTCGACCAGGGTGTGGTGATGCACTGGGTTGCCTGTCATCTTTTCCGGAAAGATCTCACCTATACCGGGTATAATGGTACAGGAAAACAGGTGCGGGATGTCCTGCATATCGATGATCTCTGCGATCTGGTCCTGCTCCAGACTGATCGGTTCGATGAGTTCAACGGGGAGATCTTCAATGTCGGGGGCGGTCTGAATAACAGCGCCTCGCTTCAGGAGATGACCACGTTATGCAGGGAAATTACCGGGGAGACGATCCCCATTGCATCCAGTCCACGGACACGTTCAAATGATCTGATCTGGTATATTACGGATAACTCCAGGGTTTCCCGTTCATTTGGCTGGGAACCCAAAAGAACCGTAAAAGAGACCATCACGGATATCCACCAATGGCTCCGTTCCAACCGGGACCTGCTGTATACTATTCGTTAAGGTGCCCCGGAATGACCGTCAATAATACCTATTCTGTCTCGTGTATTGTACCCGCGAGAAATGAAGAGGGAAATGTCGCGGCCGTTATCGATGCATTATCCCCGGTTCTGAGCACCTCGCCGGTGATATGCGGTTACGAGATCATTGTTGTCGATGACAACAGCACCGACTCCACCGGTGCGTTGATCGATGCTCTTGCCCAAAAGGATTCCCATATTCATCCGGTTCACCGGACCACAAATCCCGGTTTTGGTAATGCCATCAAGACCGGCATGAAAGAAGCAAAAGGGGACATTGTAATCCCGTTCATGGGGGATCTCTCGGACAACCCGCACGATATCCCCCGTCTCGTCGAGCGGATTGACGAAGGGTACGATATTGCCTATGGCTCGCGTTTTGCTGAAGGGGGGGCACTCAACGGCTATTCCCGGACAAAACTGATCGCAAACCGTGCCTTCAACAACCTGGTCCGGCTCTCGTTCGGGATACCGTACCGTGATATCACCAATGCCTTCAAAGCCTACCGGAAAGAGGTTCTCGACGAGATCGGTATCGACAACCTCGAGTCCAGCGGGTTTGATCTCACCGTAGAGATCCCGATCAAGGCGCATATCCATGGTTTCAGGAGTTCTGAAGTGCCGGTTCAGTGGTGCGATCGCACCTCCGGAGAAGCAAAACTGAAATTATCCAGGAACGGCTCGATCTATGGGAAACGGTTCATGAACCTCTTTTTTCACGGGAACCTTGTTGCCCTGAAAGATCTCTTCCGGTTTTTTGTGAAGGGTTCCTGGCTGGGCATTGCGCTCGCATTGCTCTTCGGACTCCTCATCCTCGCATTTCTCTTTACCCTGAGCGGGTTCTCCACCATATTTACTCTTCTGGAACACGTTGCCTGGTACTGGGTCGTGTTCAGTTGTCTTGCAATCCTCCTCTCCTTTGTCGTAAGGACATGGCGGTGGAGCGTTCTTCTGCGGAGTGCCGGGTATGTCTATCCGGCGGACATATTATTCAAATGCCTCATGTTCAGCTGGTTCCTGAACTATCTTGTTCCGGCGCGGCTGGGGGATATCGCCCGTGCCGTCGCCCTCAAGACAACGTCCGATGCACCGTTCGGTATGACACTTTCCACCATCGTCATTGAACGGATCCTCGATGTGATAACACTCGCGCTGTTCTTAGGGATAGCCTCGTTGTTTTTCAATAAAGCTTCTTTTGTCTACGTAGAGATCGGATCGTTTGCCCTTATCGCGGCGATGTTCTCTTTCCTGTTCATCATTTACCGGTATGACGAGACCATCATCCGGTTGTTCGAACACCGCATCCCGTCAATACGCCAGTCCCTTGTCCTCCTCAGGGAAGGGCTGGTCAATATCTCCGGAAACCCTGAAGCGATAGCGCTCTGCTTTCTGCTCTCACTTCCGGTCTGGCTCCTCGAGATCGCAAGCATATTCTTTGCGGCACGGAGCGTAGGATATGATCTCTCTTATGTCTATGCCGCAACCGCCGGCGTGGTGTCGTTCATTGCGCAGACGCTTCCCCTTACCCCGGCGGGCCTCGGGGTTCACGAAGCATCGGTTACCGGTGTCCTGATGGTGTTCTCGGTGCCAAGTGCTCTGGGAATGTCGATTGCCCTCGTCGATCATTTCGCCAGGGGACTTGTCATCTATGTGTTCGGGTTTATCGCAACCATTCATATTGCATTCGCGTCGAGATGGTACTTCAGGAAGAACGGGAAGGAGGAAAGATGAGTGAGGATCCGGGAACACGGAGTGGCAACTGAAAAAAAACATATGGTGGGGTATGCGGGAATTATTCTATCCGGAGAATGAGTTGAGGCGAGGGAACAATCCGGAGGATCTGTGTAATGATTATTCTGCCACCGGTTCAGCGTGAGAGCGAGATATCTTCATGGCTATTTGTCCAAATAGTATGAGAACAAAATTACTCTCAGAATAATCTGGTTCCCTTGTGGTGCATCCGATGAAAATTTCCGTTGTGGGTGGGGGCTATGTCGGTCTTGTGACCGGGACGTGTTTTGCGGAACTCGGCCATGACGTGACAATAATCGAGATCGATCCTGAAAAAGTGCGGGCGATCAATAACGGAAAGCCGCCGATATATGAGAACGGGCTGGAAGACCTGCTGAAGAAGAATGCCGGCAAAAGACTCCGTGCAGGTACCGGGTATAAACCGGTGGGCGGCGCCGATATCGTTTTTATCAGCGTTGGAACCCCGCCAGAACCGGATGGCAGCGCGAACCTCGCGTATATCGAATCCGCGGGCACCTCGATCGGGGAAGCGTTGAAAAGCACCTCCACCTATTGTGTTGTCGTGGTAAAAAGCACGGTTCCCCCGGGCACTACGGAGAAGATTGTTCGGCCTGCAGTTCTCCTGGCATCCGGGAAGACCGAAGAAGAGATCGGGTTTGCGATGAATCCCGAGTTTCTCCGGGAGGGGCAGGCGGTAGAGGATTTCCTGCACCCGGACCGCATCGTGATCGGCAGCAGCGATCCGCGTGCAGGCAACCGGGTCGCTGAAGTATACACGGGTATCCGGGCGCCGGTCCTCCGTACGGGCCTGACCGCGGCAGAGATGATCAAGTACGCTTCCAATGCATTCCTTGCCACCAAGATCTCATTCTCCAACGAGATCGGGAACATCTGCAAAAGACTGGGGGTCGATGTGTACGAGGTCATGCAGGGTGTCGGACCCGACCCGAGAATCGGCCCCCTGTTCCTGAACGCAGGGGCCGGTTTCGGGGGGAGCTGTTTCCCCAAGGACGTGTCCGCCCTGATCTCTCTTGCTGAATCCTGCGGGGAGGAACCCCGGTTACTCAGATCGGTGATCGAAGTAAATGAGCGGCAACCGCAGCGGATGATACAACTCCTTGAGCGCCATGTCCCCTCACTGAACGGGAAGAAGATCGCGGTACTTGGCCTGGCATTCAAGGATAATACGGATGATATCCGGGATTCCCGCGCAATTCCGGTGATCGAGGCACTCGTAAGGAAGGGGGCCCGGGTTGCGGCCTATGATCCCATGGCCATACCGTCAATGCGGAAATTATTTCCGGATATTGAGTACTGCGCGAAGACCGAAGATGCACTCAGGGGGGCCGACGGCTGCCTGGTGATGACCGAGTGGCCGGAGTTTTCCCGGCTCGACAAGGAATTTGACCTGATGGCGCAGAGGGTGATCATTGAAGGGCGGCGGATTTTATCCTGTGATACGACAGAGGGAATATGCTGGTAATATCCCCTATCCCGGAGATGTGAAATTATGAGAAAAGGACCGATCGTGAGGAGAGTTGTCATCCCCGCAGCCGGACTGGGCACGAGATTTTTACCCATGACAAAAGCCCAGCCCAAGGAGATGCTTCCGGTTGTCGACAAACCCGTGATCCAGTACGTGGTGGAGGAAGCGATCCAGTCCGGCATCACCGATATCCTCATCGTCACGGGCAGAAACAAGCGTGCCATCGAGGATCACTTCGACCGGTGCTTCGAGCTGGAAGCGAAGTTCAGCAACCATGAAAAAAACCCCTTCACGGAATCTCTCAGATCGCTCTCGGAATTTCCGGACATCCACTTCATCCGGCAGCGGGAGCAGAAGGGGCTCGGGGACGCGGTGCTCCTTGCCGAGCGGCACTGCGACAGCGAACCGTTTGCCGTGCTGCTGGGCGATACCATCTGCATCTCGCCGGAAAACGTGAGCCCCTGTACCCGCCAGATGATGGACGCCTTCGATCACTATCACCGGCCGGTCATTGCAGTAGAACCGGTACCGGAGAACAAGATCAGGGATTACGGGATCATCGATGGCAGGGAGATCGCGAAGGGAATCTATGAGATAAACGATATCGTGGAAAAACCCGTGCCGGAGGATGCGCCTTCAAATCTCGGCGCGATCGGGAGGTATATCCTGACGCCGGATATCTTCCCCCTGCTGCATGACGGAACCCCGGGAGTTGGCGGGGAGATCCAGCTCACGGATGCGCTCCGCAGGCTGGATAACCCTCTGGGGCTGGTCACCAACTGCCGGCGCTACGATATCGGCGACAAACTGGGCTGGATGAAGTCCAGTATCGAGCTCACGCTCGAACGGGAAGAGTTTGCCGGGGAACTTAAACCCTTTTTGTCTCATCTCCTGAAGGGGGATCGCTCATGACATTTGACCCGCAGGAAGAACTCGACGTGATACGCAGGAATTTCGGAGATATATCCTTTGAAGACCGGAGCGTGCTTGTCACGGGCGGCGCGGGATTCCTTGGCTCGTGGATGTGCGAGAGCCTGATAAGTTCCGGTGCCCATGTCACCTGCGTCGACAACTTTGCCAGCGGGCAGATGAGCAATATACAATCCCTTATGGACAACGAGCGGTTCCGGTTCATCGAGCACGATATCTCAACACCCCTTCCGGTGGACACTCCCCTGGACTATGTCTTTCACATGGCAAGCCGTGCGTCGCCGTTTGAGTTCGAGCACTACCCGATCCAGATCCTCAAGGCGAATACGATGGGGGTGCTGGTAGCGCTTGGGATCGCGAAGAAGCACCATGCACGGATCGTGTACACATCCACGAGCGAGGTGTACGGGAACCCCGGCATCGTCCCGACCCCGGAGACGTACCACGGCAACGTGAACCCGATCGGGTTACGCGGCTGCTATGACGAGGCAAAGCGGTGCGGGGAGGCATACGTGATGGCGTACCGGCGGCAGCATCACCTCAATACCCGCATCGCCCGGATCTTCAACACCTACGGCCCCCGTATCCGTACTGACGGTATCTATGGCAGGGTCATTCCCCGGTTCATCGATCAGGCACTGACCGGCAGACCCATCACCGTCTTCGGCGACGGTTCCCAGACCCGGAGTTTTACCTATGTGACCGACCAGATCGAAGGGCTCCTCCGGCTGGCTGCACTCGATGCTGCCGAGGGACAGGTGATCAATATCGGGAACACGAACGAGATCACGGTGCTCGAACTCGCAAAGAAAGTGATTGCGCTTACGGGATCGGTATCGTCCCTGTCATTCCATCCCCTCCCGGAGGATGACCCGCTCCGGCGCAGGCCGGATGTAACGAGGGCAAAAGAGCTGCTTCACTGGGAGCCCAAAACGCCGCTTGAGAGAGGGCTGAGACGGATGGTGGAGTGGGTAAAAACGGTATCCACGGAATGATAGGGATTTCTATTTCTAGATATTCCCTGAAGATTGTTTTACGTTTTGAGGATTGGATCGGAATAAAAAAGAAAATCCCTTTTTTGGTATTCCGGATTGATTTCCTGAAGGCTGATTCTGCGGTTGAAAACGGATATAATCAACCCGTTCGTAAAAATACTCTATTATAATGTGTTTTCGGGTTGTTTTCGAAAAACGGCTGCCAAGGGCCTTTCCGTGGCCGATTGCCCCGTGAACCGGTCTAAATACCCCCTGTTTTTCAGGTCAGCTGCAGGGCCGCTATTTTGCAGGTTCAAAAACCCAGAAAAACAGTCGATTCGGGAAAAAATGCATTTAAAAACCATTTTCTGTGGGCGTGGACATTGGTTCCTGTGGAACCGGAGACCGGGATCGGGAACCGGGGGATCGGGGGCTGATTCGGGGCCGGATTTGCTGCGGGAATCACAGGTTCCCATTGGCTCTTTTTTAAGGACTAACAAGGACTCTTTCCTGAACGAGTCCGATGCGGGTTCCGGTTATCCTGTTTTGAAAAGCGGTTAGGACATATCCAAAAAAATCGAAGATATCAGACCGACTTTTTTCAAGTTTGATAATACACGCCAGTATATCCAAACTAAAATTACTACAATTTAAACGGATTCGATTTAAATATCTCAAATCCTTAATTATACAGGGGTTCTGATGAAAGTAGTAATCTTGGCTGGGGGGTTGGGGACACGGCTCCGTGAAGAGACGGAATACCGGCCAAAACCGATGGTTCAGATCGGCAATAGACCGATATTATGGCATATAATGAAAATATATAGTCACTATAGGTTTTACGATTTTGTGATCTGTTTAGGATATAAAGGTAATATGATTAAGGATTATTTTTTAAATTACGAGATTATGAATAGTGACTTTACAATTAAATTGGGGAATCGACGGGATATAACAACACATAATAATAATCATAATGAATCACAATGGAAAGTAACGCTTGCTGATACCGGTGAAAAAGCCCAAACGGGCTCTCGGATTAAAAGAATTTCACAATATTTAGATAATGATTCTTTCTTCTTAACATATGGGGATGGTGTTGCAAATATTGATATTAAAAAACTTTTGGATTTTCATAAAAAACACGGAAAAATTGGTACAGTGACAGGTGTTCATCCCTCTTCCCGATTTGGAGAATTAAATATTATCGATAACAAAGTTGTAAAATTTCATGAAAAACCGCAAGTTAATGAGGGTTTGATTAACGGCGGGTTTTTTGCCTTTAATAAAAAATTTTTAGAATACCTCAGTTCTGATGAAGATTGTATATTAGAAAAAGAACCTTTGGAAAATTTAGTGTCTGATGGTCAACTAATGGTATATCCCCATAGCGGATTTTGGCAATGCGTCGATACGTATAGAGAACTTGAGGCATTAAATGAATTATGGAATTCTCCTAATCCCCCATGGAAGGTATGGAAATAACTATTTTCGAGCATAAAAGTGAACATGAAACTAACTTCCCTTTTTTTGGAAATAAAAAAAGTTGGAACAATTTTATTTCAAAAATTTTCCTTTTTTCATCAATTTTCGAAATTCACACTAGTAGGAATTCTAAACGCAGTTGTTGGTTATGGTATCTTTTTCCTCCTTGTTTCTTATGTAAATTATATTTTTGCATTAATTATTTCACATATCATCGGGGTTATTCATAGTTATATATGGAACAGATACTGGGTTTTCAAATCAAAAAAATCAGCAGTTGTTGAATTTATCAAATTCGAATCAATTTATTTGATATCCTTAATATTAAATATAATCCTACTCGTTATTTTGGTCCAATATTTCTTTATATCACCAAGAATTGCACAATTGGGTGTCATTATACTAATAACATTTATCAGTTATTTTGGCCACCGTCATTGGAGTTTCAGAAACAATTAGCATTAATAACATAAATTCAAAATATTGATGAGGAACTCATGAAGAAAACTATCTGGAGGGATCACCCAGTTTTTGTAACTGGTTGTACAGGTCTCCTTGGATCTTGGCTAACAAAAACATTAGTCAATGAAAAAGCTAATGTCATAGGTCTCGTAAGAGATAATACACCCAAAAGTCACTTTTATCGAGAAGGACTGGATAAACAAATAACAATTGTGCGTGGGGACATTGAAGACTATGCCCTCATTGAACGCGTGATTAATGAATATGAAGTAGAAACCATTTTTCACCTTGGAGCACAGACAATAGTAACAATCGCAAATAAAGGCCCGATTGCTACGTTTAAGGCAAACATTGAGGGGACATGGAATGTCCTTGAAGTATGTAGACAAATATCTTCTGTAAAAAGACTTGTTGTAGCCTCAAGTGATAAAGCATATGGAGATCAGGATCATCTGCCATATGATGAAAGCACACCTCTCCAAGGAAAACATCCCTATGATGTTTCAAAGAGTTGTGCGGACCTTATTTGTCAAACGTATTATGAAACATATGGTGTGCCGGTTTGTGTAACAAGATGTGGAAATTTATTTGGTGGCGGGGATCTCAATTTTAACCGGATTATTCCAGGAACAATTCGGGCACTCTGTAATAATGAACGTCCTGTTATTCGGAGTGATGGTTCATATCTACGGGATTATTTTTACATTCAAGATGCTGTAGAATCATATTTACTTCTTGCAGAAAAAATGAATGACAAAAAAATCCATGGAGAGGCATTCAACTTCAGTAATGAGTCTCCAAAAACTGTTTCCGAAGTAGTAAATACAATAAGTTCTCTCATGAAGAGTCATCTTGAACCAATTATACTTAATAATGTAAAAAATGAAATTCGCAATCAATACTTGTCAGCAAAGAAAGCACACGACCTTTTAAAATGGAGACCTCATTATTCGATAAATGATGGATTAAGAGAGACAATTCAGTGGTATAAACATTTTTTTGAAAATCCGTGTCTTTTGAGGGGCGCGCAATGAAAAAAATGATCAGTATTATTATCCCGGCTTATAATGAAGAGGAAAATATTGAAGAACTCCATCAGCGTCTTGAACGGGTAATTCGATCGCTTCCTCAGTATGAGTTTGAGGTAATAATTGTTGATAATGGTTCAACCGACTCAACGCTGGAAAAACTTATTCAGGTGAACAAGGAACACAAAAATTTTAAAATTATCAGCCTTACGCGGAACTTTCTGCCGGTAAATAACGCAATAACTGCGGGACTGAAATATGCAATAGGGGATGCGGTTTTTATAACCTATGCAGATCTGCAGGATCCCCCGGAACTAATACCCGAATTCATTAAAAAATGGGAACAGGGATATGAGATTGTATACGGGATAATACGGAAACGGGAAGGTATACAAGCTTCGAGAAAAATTTTATATTCAATCTTCTATGATCTAATTAACAGGTTAACCGATCAGATTATCCCAAAGGATGCCAGTGATTTTACCCTGATTGATAAAAAAGTCAATTGTATCATCAATAATCTCGAAGAAAAAAATAAATTTCTGCGGGGTTTAATCCCATGGACAGGGTTTAAGAAAATTGGAATTGAATATGACAGGGCCCCCCGTCACGCAGGTAAATCGAAGGCGGATATCTCGACTGTATTAAATTTTGCCATCAATGGTCTATTTTCATTTTCAAATTTCCCCCTTCATATCGCCAGTATTCTTGGATTTGTCCTATCTTTGATCTCATTCATCCTCATTTTTATCGAAGGAATCTTGTTTTTAATATACGGCAGGGAGGTCCCTGGTGTTGCAACAATCATCTTGTTTATGTTATTTTCCTTTGGAATTTTATTCTTCCTTCTGGGAATTATTG